>Ga0310697_10002563_pt1 | contig 19112 bp, 12 predicted proteins | sample 172DNAGHGlowgp2_FD_203883 | JGI IMG/M metagenome (GOLD analysis project Ga0310697, IMG submission 203883) | Sheep rumen microbial communities from Palmerston North, Manawatu-Wanganui, New Zealand - 1728 DNA GHGlow gp2 (v2) (version 2) | ecosystem: Host-associated > Mammals > Digestive system >... | reverse complement strand
TGTCGACGACGACCTTCTTTTCGTCGTTGATGGACGCCGCCTTGACGATCGCGCGGATCGCCTTTGCGATGCGTCCCTGCTTGCCGATGACCTTGCCGGTATCCTCGGGATCGACGACGAGCTCGATGACGATGCTGTCGTCCTCCTCGCGCGTCGTTACCTTGACGTTTTCGGGATGATCGACCAGGCTCTTTGCGATGAACTCAACGAGCTTGTCCATAGCCGCCTCGATCAGTCGATCGCGCCTGCCTTCTTCAGAAGGCCGCGAACGGTGTCGGTGGGCTGTGCGCCGTTCTTCATCCACTCCTGCGCGCGCTCATTGTCGACCTTGAGCTCTGCGGGTTCGGTTGCGGGATTGTAGTAGCCGAGCTCCTCGACGAATGCGCCGTCACGCGGTGCGCGGGAATCCGCAACGATGATACGGTAGAAAGGCTGCTTCTTCGCGCCCATTCTTCTCAGTCTGATCTTCAACATGGTTTTGTTTCTCCTTATCCTTTGTTTTCTTTTTTTGATTTATATCGAATACGGCACTGCCGTTTTCGTCCTTATCATGTCCTTCGGACAATTCACGCGATTCAGGCGCAATTCATCCGATGGGTTTCCGATGAATGAATTGCCTGACGGCATGAATTGACCTTATCTGTCATGAATTTCACCTGCGGTGAACGAATTGCATCTTCGATGCATGGTCGATCAGAACCCGAACGGGAAGCCGCCGCGCTTGATCTTGCCTTTCTTGCCCCGTTTGAACATGCCGCCGGTCATCTGCTTCATCATCTTGCGCGAAGCCTCGAACTGGTTCATCAGCTTGTTCACGTCCTGGATCGTCGTGCCGCTGCCGCGCGCAATGCGCTTGCGCCGCGAGGCGTTCAGGATATCCGGGTTGGCGCGTTCCTTCGGCGTCATCGCCTGAATGATCGCCTTGGTACGGCCCATCGCCTTCTCGTCGATCTGCAGCCCGTTGAGCTTTCCGCCCATGCCGGGGATCATCTTGAGGATGTCCTCCATGGAGCCCATGTCCTTCATCTGCTCCATCTGATCGAGAAAATCGTCGAGCGTGAAGGTGTCGGTGCGCATCTTCTTTTCGAGCTCCGCCGCCTTTTTCTGATCAAACGCCTGTTCCGCCTTTTCGATCAGCGTCAGCATGTCGCCCATGCCGAGGATGCGGCTTGCCATGCGGTCCGGATGGAACGGCTCGAGGTCGGTGAGCTTCTCTCCCGTACCGGCAAACTTGATCGGCTTGCCCGTGACCGCACGGACCGACAGCGCAGCGCCGCCGCGCGTATCGCCGTCCAGCTTCGTGAGCACCACGCCTGTCAAAGGCACCGTCTCGTTGAACGCCTTTGCGACGTTGACGGCGTCCTGACCGGTCATCGCGTCGACCACGAGCAGGATCTCCGCGGGCTCCAGCGCGTCGCGGATGCGCTTCAACTCGTCCATCATGTCCCCGTCGATGTGCAGACGACCCGCAGTATCGACGATCACGACGTCCTTAAACGTCCTGCGCGCTTCCTCGATCGCTTCCTGCGCGGTCTTCACCGGGTCCTGCGTGCCGTGTTCATAGACCGGGACCTCGGCTTTTCCGCCCACGACCTTTAACTGTTCGATCGCCGCCGGACGGTAGATGTCGCACGCGCAGAGCATCGGCGCCTTGCCGTACTGTTTTTTCAGAAGCACGGCGAGCTTTCCGCACATCGTCGTCTTGCCGGCGCCCTGCAGACCCGCCATCAGGATGACCGCGGGTTTCTTTGAACCGAAGTCGAGCTTCGCGTTCGTGCTGCCCATCAAAGCGGTCAGTTCCTCATTGACGATCTTGATGACCATCTGTCCCGGCGTCAGGCTTTCGAGCACGTCGGCGCCGACGGCGCGCGCTTCCACACGCTTGACGAAATCCTTTACGACGAGGAAGTTGACGTCCGCTTCCAGAAGCGCAAGCTTGATCTCGCGCATGGCGTCCTTGACGTCGCGTTCAGAAAGCCTCCCCTTTCCGGTCAGCTTCTTAAAAACATTCTGCAGTTTGGATGCGATGCCTTCAAATGCCATCTTCGTCCTCCCAAATGCCGGCGAGCGCCGCCAGATATCCTTCGAGCGCCGCCCGGTCGCCGTCCCGCATCGGAACGTCCTTGAACCGGTTCCGGCAAGCTCTCAAAAGCTGCGTCTGCTTCGCTTCCTTGCGGATCAGTCCCACCGCCGCTTCCAGATCAAAGAGCTGCTTCGACCCGCGCGTGATGATGTCGCGCACGCCCTGCCGGGAGATCCCCTCCCGCTCTGCGATCTCCGCAAGCGAGCAGTTCTCGTCGGTGTACTGGCGCAGGATACTTCTCTGCCGCTCGGTCAAAAGCTGCTCGTACCGATCCAGCAGCATGCCGAGTTCAAACAATCGTTCCATAGTATCTCCGGTGGTGTAAAGTCTTTTTCCTTTACACTCGTTCCATTATACCGATTCTTTCCCGTTTGTCAAGTATTATTTTCATGCGCCGCAGGCGCAATTCATGTCGAATACTATTCACGGCGTAAGCCAATTCGTGTCCGCAGGACATTTCATGAGCGAAGCACAGTTCATTCATCCGCGAAAAGCCGACGCTATTCTGCGCACACTTCTCATCCGCCTCCGCTCACGCTTCGGTGCCTTTCCCATAACAAGGGGAAGGCTTTTTTCACGCCATCCTTGCCTCCCCTGTGCAAGGGGAGGTGGGTGAACGAAGTGAACCCGGAGGGGTTGTCCTCGACGGCTTCGCCGTCAACTCACGTCCGAAGGACAATTCGATCTCTCCTTTCGTCACCTTGCGGTGACACCTTTCTCATCAGAGGAAGGTCGGCGTTGACGTGTTTCTCGCGTTCCTGTATGGGCGGATCGAATGTCCCGTCCACATCGATGTTTTGACGGGCTGCCGAGGACGTCAGCCCCTACATCCGCTTGCGCGGCGGCTTCGCTATTTGACCGGTTGGGAGAAGGACGGCAAGATTGCGCGGCGTTTGTAGGGAGCGACGTCCCCGGCGTCCCGGCGAATGGATGCAAATACCCCTCGCAGGGGCGATGGCGACGCGCGGGAAGCGCGCGACGGCACATATATAACAAAGCGAAGCGGGGTGAAATGACCGCATCCGCCCGTCGAAATAACGATCCGGCAGTTTTACAACTCTGATACAACTCTGTGATGACTCTGTTACAAGTCCCGTTTTATACTGTAGATGCAGCCGAAAAACGCAAGCAAAGGAGAATACCATGAAACGAACACGCATCCTGTCCATCCTGCTCTGTCTTCTTCTTCTGGCCTGTCAGCCGACGCCGGAGCATGAGGCGGTCGTGCCGCCGGACGGGTACGAGTCCGCGATCCAAAAGCAACAGGACAGAACGGCGTACGATCCTTCGATCCTTCCTCCCGAACACTGGAGCGAGGTCATGGAGCTTCCGTACTGGAACATCACGATCGACGCGGACGTTTCGCCCAACGCGGCAGGGACCGTGCCCGTGTATGAATCCGCGTACCTGACCATGGACGATCTCCCGGAGCAAGCTGACAAGGTCAAACGCACACTCGTCAGGGACGCGACCGCCGTAAGCGACGCCGTCTTTACCAAGGCGGACTGGTACTGGCAGATTCAGTTATATGCCGATACGCCCGTCTGGGATGAAAAAACCGGCGATTACACCCGATACCCGACGGACACCGAGGTCGATGCGTACCGGAGGGACCTGTCGTCCTTCATCGACACCGCACCGAACGAACAGGAATACCGCCCCTTCTCCCCGGCGACGGATGCGATTCCGAACGACGCCCTGTATCTGCTGTCCGACGGCACCCTCGCACGGATGCGCTGCGATACAAAGGACCTCTATATCTACTACGGTGCGGAGCTCTTCTTCAACGTGTTCGATCAAACGGAACCGTATGTTTTGCAGGGCGGCGCACTTTTAGGCGAACCGGCCGGAACGACGATCGAGGGCGTCACGGTCGACAGGGCCGACGCCGAAGCGCAGGCTTTGTCGCTTCTGCAGTCGCTTTCTTTGGACGGATTCAAGGTTGCAAGCGCCGAAAAAGCGCGGTTTGTCAACGAATACACGCGCACCAACGTCGCCGTCGGCTGGCGTGTCACGCTCGGCCGTGCGGAGGGCGACTATGAAACGGCGGGCAATACGATCCCGCATAAGCTGTATCACCGAAGCGATCCCGCAGACGGCGCGTCGTACCGCCCGTACTGGAATTGGGAAGAGATCCAGATCTTTGTCGATCAAACGGGCGTGCGGTCCTTCTGGTGGACCCATCCGACCAAGCGGCCGCGGCTTGTCAACGAGGCGGTCGAGATCCTGCCCTTTGAAGAGGTGCAGGAGATCATCTGGACGCATCTGAATAACCTGCTTTCCTGGGAGGAGGACAATCCGATCTGGCGGGAGGATTACGCCGGTCGGTCCAAGAATCTGGTCGCGCATGTCGGCCTGTACTTCGGGATTATCCCGAAGAAGAACGACGTCGATACATTCTATTACGGTCCCGTCTGGATCGTGACCGTGCAGCAATACCCGGCCGACGCCGACGTTCCCGCCCTGCCCTATCTCATGGCGTCGTCCACGCGGTATCTGCACATCAACGCGATCGACGGCAGCCTGCTCAGCTATCACACATAAGGAGAACGCATATGAAACGCATTTTGATTCTTTTGACCCTGTTCTGTCTGCTCTTCACCGCCTGTCAGCCGACGCCGGAGCAGGAATATATCGTCAACAAGGGCGACGATACGCTCACGGTGAAGCTGGACGCGACCGACGCCCCGCGCGAGGCGGCGAACGAGGTCAAGCTGTTTCCCGACCGTTGGGAGGAGGAAGAAACCGAGGTGCAAAGCGGCGTCTTTATCGGCGTCAATGCCGAGATCATCCAAAAAACGGACGGGCGCTATCCGGTTTTCCGTACGCAAAGCGCGGCATTTACGACGGATACGGTCATCGAAAAGCTGAACACGCTGCTGCCCGCAAAGCCCGTCGCGACCTATGATTTTGAATACACAAAGGAGTATTGGAAAAACTCGCTGAAGGAATACTTGGAATTTGTCGAGGAGCGTCGGCAATGGCTCATAGACGGAATCCCGGACCTCGGCGATTACGATTATTGGATCCCGGAGGAAAACGATCCGTTTGTAGAAAAGCAAATTGAGCAGTACATGTCGTCCATAGAAAATGCTCCGGATGAACTGGAAGAACGATCTGCCTCCGATTATTCCGGACTTGCCATGGGAGAACGAACATGCTACCGTCTGGAGAACGGTGAAACCGTTATGGTCCTGTGCCGTCCGAACTACTGGGTCGTGCAGCGCAAAAACGAAGGCGGCGATGTGTTCCGCGTGCTCTGCTCCTATGAGGTGGAGCAGGCAAAGGAGGAGCGCGAACCGGTCGTGAACGCATGGGTCGAGCCGAAACTGCCGCGGGAGGACGCCGAAGCGGTCCTGTGGCGCGAGATGGAGCGGCTGGGCTTTACGGACTTCGTGCTGGACGCGGCGTTTCCCGCCGATTACATCCGGCGCAACGAGGTCAGTGTGGAGGATCTGACGTTCTTCTGTGTATCCACCGGCTGGTCGTTTCGTTTGCGCCGCGATTTCGGCGGCTATCCCGCATACAACGCGCAGATGCTGCCGTCGCAGTATCTAAGCTACGATCAGACAGACACTGCAATCTACAACGAACCGATCGCGGACGAATACATTAACGTGTTCATTGATGCGGACGGCTTGCAGAGCTTTGTGTATGACGCTCCGAAGGCGGTCACGGGGATCGTGAATCCGAACGTGGAGCTGTTGCCGTTCGACACGGTCAAGGAACAGATCAAAAAGACGCTTGCCGCGTGTCTTGCCGGCGATCCGTATGACCTCGGCGGGCATTATGAGATCTACCGGCTGCTGTTGTCTACCTATACGATCCGTGAAAAGGACGGCGACGGTTTCTTAGAGATGCCGTGCTGGTATGTGTTCTTCGACTGGCCGCTTGCAGAGGAATCCGCCAGAGAAAAGCGGCGCGCCGATCTCTCCGGCATGTGGCAGCAATGTATGATCCTGAACGCGATCGACGGCTCGGTCATCAACCCGGAATATGGATACTGAGCGGCAGACCCGCAAAAAAGGCTATCCGCCGGAGAATCTTCCTGTACGTTCCCGAACGGGAACACATCACTTGCCCGCAGGGCATACATCACAGCGAAACAGCATCGCTTGCGCAGAGCGCAAACATCACCGAAAAGCAGGGAGTTCCCCTGCTTTTCATTACCACACCTGCCAGCGCCAGACGAAGGCAAGGAGATACATGACCGAAAGCGGCGCGAGCACGCACGCGGCAAGGATCTTCTGCCAGCGCTTTTCCGTGCAGGCGGCAAGCATCATGGCGACGACCGGCATCGAGAGGAGATAACGCGGTCCCGAAAGCAGCCACGTCGCGCCGATCGCGATCACGAAGTATCCGATGAACCACGCCGCATAACTCGGGCGCAGTTTTTTGGCGGTCAGCGCGAACAGCCCGAGCGTGCCGAAATGCCAGACAAGGTTCGGCAGCCACAGTCCAAGCGTCGTCTCGCGGCTGCCGCTGAGGAGCGTGTCGATCAGATAGTTCGTCTGATACGACGCCGTGTTGAAGAACCAGCCGAGATGCTGGCTCCACCACCGGTGCTGATAGGTCAGAAACTGCAGGGCATTGCCGGACACGGTACGGTTGATCCAAAGATAAACGCCAAAGCCTGCGGGAACGAGCAGCACGGAAAGGAGCCCGCACACCCACTTCTTCCGCCCGCCGTTTTTTGCGGGGAACATATGGATCCATTCGAGCACCAGCGGCGCGACGAGCAGCAGCCCCATCGTGCGCGTAAACGCGCAGTACGCGCCGCAAAGCCCCGCGAGCAGGAATCGCTTTCTGCGGAAGCAGTACAGCGTCGAAAGCGCCAGCAGCAGGTACAGCGATTCGCTCATCGGCGCGATGAAGAAGAAGCCGCCCGGCAGCAGCAGAAGCATCACGACCGCGCGGATCGCGAAACTGTGCGTGCAGTCGAGCCGGAGCAGCCGGTACAGCATGCAGCACGCCGCCGGGAATGCGGCAAACGAAACGAGAAGCCCCGCCGCGAGGTCGTTTCCGAGGATGCGGTAAAACGGGCAGACGATCAGCGGGTAGCCCGGCAGAAACACGAGCTGCACGACGCGCCCGACGTCGTCGCCGGTCTGGAACCACTCCTCCGTCGTCTCGAGAAAACTCTTGGGCACGTACCATTCGCGCGCGATGTCAAGATAGTGATTGCTGTCGAGACAGCGCCAGAATTCCGCCGCGCCGCGCAGGGTCAAGCCCTCCCCGTCGCGCACGTACAGTGCGAGCGTCACAGCGCAAAGCAGCAGCATCTCGACCGCGACGGCAAGCAAGGCGACGCCTAAAAGCGCGTGCTTCGGCTCACGGTCGGTCGGGAGCATATCCGCGCCGGGCTTCAGAAACCCGATCCATTCGGGCACGAAGCGCAGACAGCCGAGAATGAACAGCACCACGGAGCACGCCGCAGCGGCAATGCCCGCGGCGTTCGGACGCTCCCTGACAATCCACAGGGCGTACGCGGCAAGCAGCACGAGGATCCCGATCCCCGAAACAATCCATGCCGGCAGTCCCTGTCTGATTCTGTCCCTGATTTCCGGTTTCATAGTCCTTCCTTCTCTCTCCCTGTGTTCAGTATACCATATCGCGCGCCGTCCCTCAAGCCCGAAAATCCGTTGGGAAAGACGTCGGCAAACGGCCGTCCGAAAAAGTTCACGAACGTAAAGATTCACATCTTTGCCACATTCGTTTTGCCGGAAATGTGTTATAATAAGGTATTAATATGGGAAATATATCCCGTGATCGGAGAACTGTCTATGTTTGCGAAATTCAGCGTCAAAAAACCGTTTACCGTCCTCGTCGCCGTCTTGCTGATCCTGGTGCTCGGCTATGTTTCCGTCGGCAAAATGACGCCCGATCTGCTGCCGGATATGAGTTTCCCGTACATCGTGCTCTTTACGACCTATCCGGGGGCGTCGCCTGAGGAGGTCGAGGCGACCGTCACGAAGCCTCTGGAGCAGGCGATGTCTGCCCTCGATCACATCAAATCGGTCACGTCGAAAAGCAGCGAGAACGTCTCCGTCGTCTATCTGACATTCGAGGACGGGACCGACGTCGATATGGCGTCGATCGACGTGCAGAAGGCGATCGGCGCGCTGACCGCGGAATGGGACGATCCGATCGGCACGCCGGTCATGATGGAGCTGAGCTCCGACCTTATTCCGGTCACCGTCGCCGCCGTTTCCGCAAAGGGCATGGATCAGCTTGCGCTGTCCGCGTTCGTCGCGGACACGCTGCTGCCCCGGCTCGAAGGCGTCGCGGGCGTCGCTTCGGTCACGACCGCCGGGCTCATCGAACGACAGGTGGAGATCACGCTGGACGACGACAGGATCGACGCGCTGAACGACCGGCTGTTCGCCGCGATCGACGAGGCGTTTGAGGATGCGTCAAAGGAGCTCGAGGAGGCGCGGGAGAAGGTCGCAGAGGGCGAACGGGAGCTTGCGGAAAACCGCGACAAGCTCACCGAAGGGCAGGCTGAGCTCGACAAGGGGCGTCAGCAGGCGGGATATCAGTTTCATCAGGCGGAGCAGGAGCTGGACGCGGCGGACGAGCAACTGAACGAATCGGTCCGGGAGCTTACCGCGCAGCGCGACGCGCTCAGCGCGCAGCTCGAAGCCGCGAATTCCACGCGCACGCAGCTTCTGGCGCTCAAGTATTCGATCGAGACGCTCGAAACGGGCAAATCGATGTTCGATCAGTCGATCGCCGCGATCGAGAACGATCCGACGCTCACCGACGCGCAGAAGCAGAACTATATCGAAGCGATCCGATCGAGCGAGGAGTACCGCGCGATCGAGGACGGGCTGAACGAGATCGACGCGCAGCTTGCGGAGAACGGGCTGACGCGCGATCAGCTCGACGACACGATCGGTCAGCTGGACGCCGCGATCCCGCAGCTTGAGGAGGGGCTAGCAACCGTCGACGATCTGCTCGCGCAGGCGGAAAGCGGCAGGCTCGATCTGGAAAGCGGACGCGCGGAGCTGGAAAAGCAGAAAAACCAGGTCTACGGAAAGCTGAATCAGGCGCAGGCGGCGATCGATCAGGGCAAGACAGCGCTTGAGCTCGGCGAGAAGGAACTTGAGGCAGGCAAATCGCAGCTCGAGCAGGCGGAACAAGCAGCGGCGGATCGGCTTCAGGCGGCGAAGGACGCCGCAAACCTCCACAAGATCCTGACGAAGGACATGATCGCAAAGCTGCTGTCCGCGCAGAACTTCTCCATGCCGGCGGGCTATCTTCGCGAGGGCGATACGCAGTGGCTGGTCTCCGTCGGCGACGAGATCGCGGACGTACAGCTGCTTGAACAGGTCCCGCTGTTCTCCCCCGGCGTCGGCTCGCTTGAGACGATCACGCTCGGCGACGTCGCGTCCGTGCGCATCACGGACAATTCCGGCTCCACCTATGCCAAAATCAACGGGGAGAACGGTGTGCTGCTCTCGTTCTCGAAGCAGTCCTCCTACGCGACCGCGACCGTTTCCGACAGCATCGAAAGCCGTTTCCGCGAGCTCGAGGCGCTCTATCCCGGGCTCTCCTTCACCTCGCTGATGAGCCAGGGCGATTTCATCCATATGGCGATCTCGTCGGTCACGGAAAACCTGCTGATCGGCGCAGCGCTCGCGATCCTGATCCTGTTCCTGTTCTTGAGAGACCTCCGCCCCACGCTGATCGTCGCCGTGTCGATCCCGGTCTCGGTGCTGTTCGCGCTCGTGCTGATGTACTTCTCCGGCGTGACGATGAACGTCATCTCGATGTCCGGTCTTGCCATCGGCATCGGCATGCTCGTCGACAACTCGATCGTCGTCATTGAGAACATCTACCGTCTGCGCAGCGAAGGCGTGCCCGTCAGGGACGCCGCCGTACAGGGTGTGAAGGAGGTCGCCGGCGCAATCACAGCGTCGACGCTCACGACCATCTGCGTATTCGTGCCGATCCTGTTCGTGCAGGGACTTACGCGGCAGATCTTTATGGATATGGTGCTGACCGTCACCTACTCGCTGCTTGCAAGCCTGCTCGTCGCGATGACGGTCATCCCCGCAACGGTCACGGGGCTTCTGCGCCGTCCCGTCAAGCCGCAGGGCAAGGCGAGCAAAAAGCTGCTGGCGGCGTTTGAAAAGGCGCTGCGTTTTACGCTTCGTCATCGCGCCGTCGCGCTGATCCTCGCGCTCGTCATCCTTGCGGGCTCCGGCTGGATGGTCATCCGCAGAGGCTTTACGATGTTCCCGGAAAGCGGCGGCAAGCAGATCTCGGTCAACGTCCCGCTTGAAAAGGGTACGAGCTTTGCGGAAGCGACGGAGATCGCCGACGAATTCATGGAGATCATGTACACCGTGCCGGGGCTCACCGACGCGGGCGGCATGCTCGGCGGGGGCGTCGTTTCGATCCTCGGTCTGTCCGGCGGCAGTCAGAGCACGGACGTTTCCGAGCTTACGATCTACGCGCTGATCGACGAGCACAGCGAGCTTTCGAGCCTCACGATCCACGACAGCATCGATAAGGCTCTGTCCCCGCTGAAAAGCGCGCATCCGTACACGATCGCGGGCATGAGCACGATGAGCTTCTCCTCCTCCATGTCCGGCGACGACATCTCGATCAAGCTGTACGGAAACGATCTTTCGGCGCTTTCCGAAACGGCGGAAGCGATCGCCGCCGCGCTGCGCACGGTTGACGGCGTCCGCGAGGTCGACAGCGGCGCGGAGGAAACGACGCCGACGCTGCACGTCTCCGTGGATAAGGCAAAGGCAGCCGCACACGGGCTCACCGTCGCCGAAACATATCTGAAGCTTGCCGAGGTGCTGAAGACGACCGCTTCCTCCGCCTCCGTCTCCTCCTCCGCGACGTCGCTGGACGTATCGGTCATCGCCGATTCCGGCGTGCCGCGCTCCAAGGAGGAGCTCGGCAGCATCGAATTCACCGTCACACGGCTCGATCAGTCGGTCGAAACCGTAAAGCTTTCCGAGATCGCGACGATCACCGAAACGACCACGCTCGCGTCGATCTCGCGCATCGACCAGCGGCGCTGTCTCACGATCACCGCCGCGCTCGATGAAGGCAGGAACGTCACGCTCGTGAGCCGCGACGTGCAGAAGGCGGTCGATGCTATCCCGCTCCCCGTGGGCTGCACGCTGGTCTACGACGGGCAGAACGAATCGATCAACAGCGCTCTGAAAGATCTTCTGTGGATGCTTGCGCTCGGCGTTCTGATCATCTATCTCATCATGGTCGCGCAGTTCCAGTCCCTGCTAAGCCCGTTCATCGTCATCGGCACCGTGCCGCTGGCGTTTGCGGGCGGCTTCATCGCGCTGTGGATCACAGGCACGGAGATCGGCGTCGTGCCGATGATCGGTTTCATCATGCTCGTCGGCATCGCCGTCAACAACGGCATCGTGCTTGTCGACTGCGCGAACCGCTTCCGCGACGACGGGTTTACGAAGCGCGAGGCGATCGTCAAGGCGACCGTCATCCGGCTCCGCCCCGTGCTTATGACCGCGCTGACCACGATCCTCGGTCTTTTGCCGCTTGCGATCGGCTTCGGCACCGGCGCGGAGATCGTGCAGCCGGTCGCGATCGTCTGCATCGGCGGGCTCACCTACGCCACGCTGACCACGGCGTTCATCATTCCGGTGCTCTACGACGTCTTCCGCCGCGACAAGAAGCCGCAGCAGGAACCGGCGCCAGAACCGAGCGATCCGACACCAGCTCCCGAACGGATCTGAGTACAGAAAAAAGGGGATGTTCCGAAACTCAAACGGTTTCTGAACATCCCCTTTTTATATCTGATGATTATCGTTCTTCCTCCGCCAGCGTCCGGAAGCGCGTATACTCGCCCTGGAACACGAGCTTGCAGGTCTCGATCGGACCGTGACGGTTCTTCGCCACGATCGCCTCGCTCTCGGTGCCCGCCGTTTCATCGTAGACGGCGGCGCGGTACAGAAGGATGACCATATCCGCGTCCTGCTCGATCGAGCCGGATTCGCGAAGGTCGGAGATCATCGGCCGGTGATCCTGACGAAGCTCCGGACCGCGGTTCAGCTGCGAGAGCAGGATGATCGGCAGGTCGAGCTCACGCGCCAAAAGCTTCATGGCGCGGGTCATGTCGGAGATCTCCTGCTGCCGGTTGTCGTTCTTGCGGCTGCCGTTTCCGGTGCCCTGCATCAGCTGCATATAGTCGATGATGACGAGGTCAAGTCCCTGCTGCGCTTTCAGTCTTCTGCACTTCGAGCGGATGCTTGCGACCGTCGCGCCAGCGGAATCGTCGATGAACAGTTTGCTCGCCTGCAGCGGTCCGGACGCCTCCATGAGACGCTGCATCTCGGTGTTGTCCAAAGAGCCGTCCTTGATCTTCTGCGAGTCCACCGCCGCCTCCGTACACATGACACGCATCATCAGCTGCTCCTTGCTCATTTCGAGCGAAAACACCGCGACGGAGCGGTTGTCGTGGAGCGCCGCATACTGCGCAATGTTCATCGCGAACGCGGATTTGCCCATTGCGGGACGCGCGGCAAGGATGATGAGATCGCTTTTCTGCAGACCGTTCGTCAGCCGGTCGAGCTTCGAGAACCCGGTCGCGATGCCGGTCAGCTTTCCCTTGCGGCTGACGATCTCGCCGATCTGGTTGATCGTGCTCGGCACGATATCGACCGCGGGCGTCAGGGTATCCTCCGTCTTGCGCATGGAGATGTCGTAGATCTTCCGCTCCGAGGCGTTCAGCGATTCCTCCACGTCGCGCCGGTCGTTCATGCCGTCCCGGATCATCTCGTTGCCCACGCGGATCAGCGCGCGCCGGATGCTGTGCTCCTCCACGATCCTGCCGTAGTGCTGCACGTTCGCGGTTGTCGGCACGAAGCTCATCAGCTCGGTCAGGTAGACGAGGCCGCCTGCGCTTTCGAGCTTGCCCGCGCGTTCGAGCGCGTTCGATACCGTCACGACGTCGACCGCGTTGCCCGCCTGTCGGATCGTGCGCATCGCTTCAAAGATGCTCGCATGCGCATCCTGGTAAAAATCATCCGGTTTTAACTGCTCCAGCATGGAGTCGAGTGCGCTTGCGTCCAGCAGCATCGCGCCGAGCACCGAGCGTTCCGCTTCCAGGCTGTGGGGCAGGGTTTCGATCGACGTTTGTTCCATTTATTCCTCTACGATCACTTTGATATTCGCAGAAATGCCTTCGAACAGCGAGAGCTTCGCCGTGTATTCGCCGAGCGCGCGGATCGGATCGACCGAGATCTTCTTTCTGTCCACGTCCACGCCCTTCTGTTCCTTCAGCGCCGCTGCGATCTCCTTGCCGGAGACGGTGCCGAACAGCTTGCCGTTCTCGCCGACGCGCGCCTTGATATGGACGGAATGCCCGTCCAGCGATTGCGCCGTCTCGCGCGCCTTGATGCCCGCCGTGAACTTTCTGTGCTGCGCCGCGCTTTTCTGAATATTCGCCGCGTTGATCGCCTGCGCGTCCGCGGGCTCCGCCATCTTGCGGGGGAACAGGAAGTTGCGCGCGTAGCCGTCGCTCACGTTGACCACTTCGCCCTTCTTGCCGCTGCCCTTTACATCTTCCAAAAGCAATACCTTCATCGTCCGTTCCGTCCTTTCCTATTTCTCGGGATTCTCCGTTTCATACCAATCGATCGCTTCCTCAAGCTTGGCGATCGCTTCCTCTGTCGTTGCGCCGCGAAGCTGCGCGCCCGCCATCGTGAGGTGTCCGCCGCCGCCCAGCCGCTCCAGAATGACCTGCACGTTGATCTGTCCGTAGCTTCTGCCGGAGATCGCGACCTGTTCGTCGGTTTCCGCAAGCACGAACGCCGCGTTTATGCCGCGGATGCCCAACAGCTCGTCCGCCGCCTGCGCCGCCAGAAGCTGGCTGTCCGGCGCGTTCTTGTCGCAGACCGAGATCGCGATGCCGCTTCTGCGGATCTTTGCGCGCTCCACGACGTTTGCGCAGCGTACATAGCTTGCATAATCGTTCTGGAACATCTGCTTGACCGAGCTCAGGTCCGCGCCGTTGCGGCGGAGATACCCTGCCGCGTCGAACGTGCGCGAGCCGACGTTGAACGCAAACTGCTTCGTATCGACCGTGATGCCGGCGAGCAGCGCGCTGCAGGTGAACGCCGCGGGCTTGACGCTGTCCGCGAAATACTGGATGACCTCGGTGACCATCTCGCTCGCGCTCGACGCGCGCGTTTCCAGATAGTGCAGCGTCGCGTTGTCGATGTAGTCCGCGCTGCGGCGGTGATGGTCGATGAGCACGATGTGCTCCGTCATCGAAAGCAGCTGCGGCGCGACCGTGACCGACGCGCGCTGCGTGTCCACCACGACGAGCACCGAATCCTCGTGCATCATCTCCATCGCCTGATCGGGCGTGATGATCAGCGAGCCTGCGCCGGAGCTTTCGAGCGTCTTGATCGCGTCCTCGATCGTGGTGTTTACCGCGTCGAGCACGATGTACGCGTGCGCGCCCACGTGATTTGCGCAGGTCACGACGCCGAGCGCCGCGCCGATGCAGTCCATATCGGAATTGCGGTGTCCCATGATGAAGACGTCGCCGCTGTTTTCAAACAGCTGATAGAGCGCCTTTGAGAACAGTCTTGCCTTGACGCGCGACTGCCGCGGATCGTGCTGCCGCTTGCCGCCGAAGAAGCGATAATCCGTGCCGTCCTTGACCACGACCTGATCGCCGCCGCGTCCGAGCGCCAGCTCCAGCGCGCGGCGCGCGTCCTGCTCGGACTGTGCGAGCCGCGGCGCGATGCCGAAGCCGATCGACAGCGAGACCGCCGAGGACGAGCCCGTCTCGATGCGGTGCGCCTGGTCCAGAAGCGCGAACCGCTCCTCCTCGAGCTGCTGCATCTGCTTCGCTTCCAGCACGAGGATGAATCGTCCGTTGTCATAGCGGCGGTACAGACCGCCGAGGCGCTTCGAGAGCTCCGCGATCAGCCGCTCGACCTCCGCCAGCACCGCCGTGCTGTGGATCTGCGTATCGCTTAAAAGTTCCTCGTAGTTGTCGACCAGAATCATCGCCACGTAGGGACGCTGCTCTGTATACAGACGCTGATAGTGCGCCGCCTCCGTGCGGTCGAGCCAGTACTGCAGCACAAGCTTCTTTTCCTTTTCCCGCATGACGAGCATGTTCATGATCTGATAGTTGCTGCCGTTCAGCTCGATCTGCAGCGTGCGGATCGGGTTTCCCCCGTCGAACGCCGGCACGACGTCGTGAATATCCTGCCCGTCATACAGCGAGGCAAAGGCGTTGTTGCGCCATGTGATCCTTCCGGAGAGGTCCACGATCGCGCTCGGAATAGAGATGTTGCTTGCAAGCGACGCCACCGCGCTGTCGTTTTCCCGGAACACGCGGTCCATCCGCGCCTGCTGCTTTTTCGCGATCCCGTGCAGCAGCAGCGCCATGATCCCGATCCACAGGGCGCCGGCGCCGAGGATGATCAGTCCATAGATCAGCTGTCTGCCGAACGACGCCATCGCCATCGCTCCGAGCACGACAAGCACCCCGGATACGATCAGAATTCCTCTGTATTGTTTCATTTCCTTCCTCCGTCCTCCCCGACGTTTCCCGGCCTCCGCATGGCGGTCATCAGCCCCAGAAACGACAGAAGCATGCTTGTCAGGGGCGGAAGCAGCACCAACAGCACGACCGCCGCCCAAAAGATCCATTTCCTGCCCGACAGGACCGCAAGCCGCCGCACCGCGGCAAGCCCGCCCAGCGTACAGGGCATCCGCCACAGCAGCCCGGCGACGTCCGAAAGCGCGTCCGCCGCGCGCACGCCGCACAGACCGAGCAGCATCACCGCAAGCAGAAACGCGGCGGTCAAGAGCACGTACCAGCGTTCGCACCGCCACTCGGAAAAGTGCGGAAGCGGCGTAAGCGCCGCGCCGCCGCGCCGGTTAAAGAGATGCGAAAACAGCACGTTGGACAGCGCCGCCGCCATCGACGGCAGCAGCAGCAGCGGCACGCAGAAGCTTTCCGCATTCGCACGGAACAGATCGACAAAAGCCGCAGCCTCTTCGGCAAGCTGCTTTCCGCTCTCCCCATACGCGGAAAGGTCCGCCCGCGCCGCGGCCTCCCCGTACAGTCCGACAACGTACTTATAGGATGCGTACGCGTCGCCCGACCGGATCAGATCCTTCAGACAAACGAACCCGTACAGCGCCGCGAGGATCACGAACGATCCGTAGATCACCGCGCGGAAATTCGACAGCTTCAGCCGGAAAAGTCCCCAGAGCCCGACGCCCGGCAGCGCGCACAGAAGCAGCGTATACGCCGCCTCCTTCGGATCGCCGGTCAGGACGAGCCCGCAGCCGAACGCGAACGCGGCGAGCAGCGCGAGCATCCACGGCGAGCGCAGCAGCGCGATCCGTGCCCATACCGCCGGCACGATGAGCAGGAGCAGCACAGTCAGCAGGTGCCGGGCAACGACCGCTGAAAGCGTCGTCTCCGGCGTTCCCGCTCCCCCGGGCCATACGCCGGACGAAACGAACGCAAGCAGAAACGTGCCGAGCGCCGCCGCGATCAGATACGGCCAGAGCCGGTCGGCCGATTGGGTTCGATTACAAGTATCCATAGTTTCATTTTACGCCGACTTTGTCCAATCGTCAAGGGAAACGGACAAGAAGCCGTCGAAAAAAGCCGGGATCCGCCCCGCAGAGGCGTTCCCGGCTTTGGATCGATTATTTTGCTCTGGTTTTGATCTCGTCCAGGATCCTTTCGACGAACGCGTCGGCGGGCATTGCGCCGAGGTCGCCGTCCTTCCGCGAACGGACCGCAACGGCGCCGCTCTCCGCTTCCTTGTCGCCGATGACCAGCATGTACGGGATCTTCATCATCTGCGCTTCGCGGATCTTGAAGCCGATCTTCTCATTCCGAAGGTCGATCTCCGCACGCACGTTCAGCGCGTCGAGCCGATCCTTCAGCGCCTGCGCGGCTTCGTTTGCGCGATCGGTGATGGTCATGATCCTGACCTGTACCGGCGCCAGCCAGGTCGGGAAGGCGCCCGCAAAGTGCTCGGTGATGACGCCGATGAAGCGTTCGATCGAGCCGAACACGACGCGATGGATCATGATCGGACGATGGCGTTCGCCGTCTGCGCCGACATACTCGAGCTCAAAGCGCTCCGGCAGCTGACTGTCGAGCTGGATCGTGCCGCACTGCCAGGTTCTGCCGAGGCAGTCCTCGATGTGGAAGTCGAGCTTCGGACCGTAGAACGCGCCGTCGCCCTCGTTAATGACGAAGGTCTTGCCCATCTCGGTGATCGCTTCCTTGAGGACGTTCTGGTTGTGCTCCCACTCCTCCACGGTGCCGATGTGGCTCTCGGGCATGGTGGACAGCTCGACCGTATAGTTCAGGCCGAAGGTCGAATACACCTCGTCGAACAGGCGGACGGTGTTCTTGATCTCGTCCTTCATCTGCTCCGGGGTCATGAAGATGTGCGCATCGTCCTGGGTGAAGCAGCGCACGCGGAACAGTCCGCGCAGCGCGCCGGACAGCTCATGCCGGTGCACAAGACCGAGCTCGCCGCAGCGGAGCGGCAGATCGCGGTACGAATGCGGCTCGCTTGCGTAGACGAGCATGCCGCCCGGGCAGTTCATCGGCTTGATCGCGAAATCCTCGTCGTCGATGACCGTGGTGTACATGTTCTCCTTGTAGTGCTCCCAGTGACCGCTGCGCTCCCACAGGGTGCGGCGAAGGATGACCGGGGTGCTGATCTCGACGTAGCCGTAGCGCTTATGCACCTCGCGCCAGTAGTCGATCAGAGTGTTCCGGAGCTGCATGCCTTTCGGCAGGAAGAACGGGAAGCCCGGACCCTCGTCGAGCAACATGAACAGACCGAGGTCCTTGCCGAGCTTTCTGTGGTCGCGCTTCTTCGCTTCCTCGATGCGGGTGATGTAAGCGTCGAGGTCCGCCTTCTTCTCGAACGCGGTCGCATAGATGCGCTGCAGCATCTTGTTCTTCTCCGAGCCGCGCCAGTACGCGCCGGCGACGCTCATGAGCTTGATGTTTCTGACCTTGCCGGTGCTTGCGACGTGCGGACCTGCGCAGAGGTCCACGAACTCGCCCTGGCGGTAGAAGCTGATCGTCTCGCCCTCGGGCAGATCCTCGATGAGCTCCACCTTATACGGCTCGCCCTTTTCCTGCATGAACGCGATCGCTTCCTCGCGCGGAAGCTCGAAGCGCTCCAGCCGGAAGTTCTCGTTCACGATGCGGTCCATTTCCTTCTCGATCTTCTTGAAATCCTCGGTCGTGAAGGGTTCGGGCGCGTCGAAGTCGTAATAGAAGCCGTCCGCGATCGCGGGACCGATGGCAAGCTTCACCTCCGGCCAAAGGCGCTTCACCGCCTGCGCGAGGATGTGCGAGCCGGTGTGGCGGTACGCCCAGCGTCCGTCCTCGTCCTCCCAGGTCAGAAGCTTCAGCGTGCAGTCCTTTTCGATCGGACGGAACGCGTCCGCGCGTTCGCCGTCGATCTCGCAGCACAGCGTCGCCTTCTTCAGACCGTTGCTGATCGCACCCGCGATGTCGAGCGCGCTCATGCCGTTCTCGAATTCCCGTTTCGAGCCGTCGGGAAATGTAATGATCATATCAGTTACCTCCTTATTGAAAATAAAAAGACGTCCCTTTTGACAAGGGACGCCGGTTTTGCGTGGTTCCACCCTATTTGGTGCTCTGTTCGCTGTAACGGGCGAGCCCGCTTTGATCCTCCGGCGGTCTTCACGCTGTGCTTCGTGCGGCGCTCTCACCATCCGCCGCTCGCTTTCCGAAGCCGATAAGCGCTACTGCTTCCGGATTCGTCTCAAAGATAGAAGCATTATACCACAAAACGCGCGTTTGTCAACCGGATTTTACAGAACATAAATTGACACGATTTTGCATGTATGCTATCATTTTTACATGGCGAAGAAAAGAAAGCGATACAGGATCAAGGCGACGAAACCGCTTCTCATCATGCTTGCGTTCGTGCTGCTGCTGATGCTTGCGGTTTTGATCGCGCTATTTTCGTGCACCTTAGGGACCGCG
>Ga0310697_10002561_pt1 | contig 19145 bp, 10 predicted proteins | sample 172DNAGHGlowgp2_FD_203883 | JGI IMG/M metagenome (GOLD analysis project Ga0310697, IMG submission 203883) | Sheep rumen microbial communities from Palmerston North, Manawatu-Wanganui, New Zealand - 1728 DNA GHGlow gp2 (v2) (version 2) | ecosystem: Host-associated > Mammals > Digestive system >... | reverse complement strand
ATACCATCTTCTCTTCCATAAAGATTTTTTATAAGATTTTGTATTAATGTATAATTGTATTCATTGTCTTCGTAGAGATTCTGAAGAATTCTATTTACACTATTTGCACTAAGTTTATCATCACTTATAAGTAATTCAAGATTTGAAGTACCTACTTCTGCATTTTCAATTTCGTCACCGTAAGATAATGTTTTCATCCTTTTCCTCTAAAGTTTTATAAACTTAACTTTATATAGGAAAGGTATTTTATAAAACAATAAAGGCTGCCGTTTGGCAGCCTTTTATTTTATTTTATATTGTAAGTGTCCAAGTTATTGTCATTTCGTTATCATCGGTTTTTGTAAAACTTGTAATATTTTTTAACGCAAGCAACATACCACAACACATATTTGAATATGCATATGTATTCTCTGGTTTTTCTCCCATTGTTGGATCAAGCAATGCATCGTTATAAAGACCCATTTGTTTTAATGTATAACCATTGTATGGGTAATACTTACCAATAGCATTATTTGTTGCATTCTGAGCAGGCATTACTACCTTAAATGTTATTTTACTAAGGAAGTCAGCAGAAGAATCTTTTGACAAGAAAATCTCAGATGTTGCTGTTGCAAGATTTGTATGCTGTGTGAAATATATAAAACAAGGTCTTCCAATTCCTCTGTATTCTGGTTTAAGAAGCTTTCCTACTTCTGAAATAGAAGGCATAAGATATGTTGATGTTGCTTCATCTCCCATATATGGAGTTTTAACAGCTCCAACAACATTATAGTTCTTTGCCATTGTTGCAGATGAAGGAATTACGGATGATGTTGTGTCTGGATCATTTACTGTTCTACAAGGAACTATTGTTCCAATACCAGAATGTTTATTATTGGCAATTGTTCCACTGAACTTATTATTTTTGAAACTTATGTTACCATCAAAAGTAGCAGAAGCATTCTGTATACCACCATATTCTGATACTATATCGTTATACCAGTTTTGGTTAACTACAGAGTTTTCTGCAGAAAGTGCGTCAAATGAAGCATATTCCTTACCAGTTCCAAAAAGAATTTTTGTTGGATACATAATATATTGATTGCTTTCTGCAGCTGCAGAAGCTGCATTCTTTCCAGTAGCAATATCATTTCTAGAATCTGTATCAAGGAACTGTTTACCATTGATTATATATCCATCATGGTTTTCACCTTCTTTAAACTTACTTTCTCCATCTGCACTTGTAAATGGTCTAGAATATCCCTTTTTATTTTCATCGTAATTTCCAGATTTTGAATATACGTAACCACCCAAAAGAGATATAATTGCATGTCTCATCCAATCGGTTACAACATTGTCTCCAGTATCATGATAAATAAGTTCTTTTGTTCCGTCTTCATGAACTTTATAACCTTTTATATCAACATATCCATCAGCAATAGATATTGCTAACGGATCTTTATTTTGTTCTTTTTCTTTGTGTTTAAATAAATCTTTAAGCATAAACTTATAACTCCAATGGTATTGCTAATCCTTCTCTTTGTGAATATGATATTGCAAAAATATTACGAGAAAAAAGCAGCTTGTTGTTTTCGTCAGTTGCAGGAATATATAGATTTACATATGTATTAATGTTCCCATTTTCATCTATATATTCCTGTTTTTCTGTTTTAATTACTTTACTGTTTAATACTTGCATAATTATTAGCTAAATGTAATCCTTATATTTGTAAGAGCAAAGCTGTTATTTGGTTCTATTGTCTGACCATTTCCTATATTACCCTCAAACAGTACTTTTGGGCTTTCTTCTCCTTCTAAACTTAAAACATATTTTGGAACTGGTGCTCCCTGCTCATTGAGAATATCTACTGTATTACCAATATTACCCATTACTATAGCAAATGCAGTTGCTTTTGCGTATACATTATTATTTTCATTGTCCTGCCACTTTGTATCAGAGGTAACAGTAGATATTGTTTCTGTATATGGCACATTTGATATAGTTATTGTTTTATCGTTCCTAGTTATTAAACCTGCAGGAATTCTTGTAGATATTGCCAATATAGTTCTTTTATCTGATGTACCTACATCAGCCTTCTTTGCTTCAATATTGTTTACAAAACTGTCACCATTATTGTACAAAACAACGAAAAGACCAGTTGCTGAAGGTGTTGGTTCAGCAAGATTATCAAATCCCCAGTCTACTGGATAATTTTGTCCAGCACCTAATTCTATAGATCCATTTGCAAGTTTTTGCAATTGTTTTTTTATATTTTCTACTTCATGAATTGTAATCATTTTTAGTCTCCTTTTACTTTAACTTTAATCTTCTATCTTATTTTCTGACATTGCATGTACATTAACAGTATCAAAGCCATATACCATTTCTACACTAACACCACTCGATTCTTCTCTTTTTATACTATAATAATTTTGCTTAGAAATTCTTGTTGTGACTTTTACAAAATCATTTATAATTTCCCCAATTTCACTATATCCAAAGAAACGATGAGTTCTATATTGAATAGCATCTTCTAACCCATTTGGTATAAATATTACTTCTTTGGAATAATGTTTAATACTTCTAAATGAATCATTTATTTCTGTGCTTTCTTCTATTTCCTCATCTGGCAATAATGATGCAAAATATCTACCTATATGCCTTACACCAGCAAATGTACTGTCTATTAATATATTACCAAACGGTACAAAGTATCTACCTATGTATCTTATGTTAACTATATCTGCAAATACATTAATAGTTTCATGTGTATAAAATTTTATAGCTCTATATATTTTTCCAACAAAATCAGTATATATTCTAGTACCTTTTGAACGCAACCAGAATGTTACACCTATTGCTTTATATAGCATTTTTGTAGTAACACTTATTTTACGTTTTGTAGCAAATTCTGTTCCGTGCAATCCAACTGCTTCTATTGTTTCTTCTGTATTTATATCCTGTATACTTGGAAATAAAGCTATACCAATTTTTTCTACAAGTGTCTCTATATCTTGTACGTTTAATATCAAATTATTTATTATTCTCTTAACCCAAGCAATACTAGAAGTTCTTGAAACCACTTTAATACTATTTGAAACAAATTTTACAAATATCATTGTAAATGAGAATATTAATTGTTTAATGTCACTTAAAGAGAAATCTTTTATTCTTAAAACCAAATTACCGTTCTTATCGATAAGTCTTTGGGCAAAAATATTTTGCCTTTTTTCTATCTTTTTTGCTTTATTTGTTACATCTACACCATTAGACTTTATCTTCTTTATAAACTTCTTTTTGCCTAAACTATAATACTCATAAGATACATCTTCTATAATAGAGCCATCTTCTAGGTTAATAACTCCACCTTCATTTAAGAGCTTTATTTTGTTTTCAAGTTTATAGTTAGAAATTTTTCCATCACTGTTATAAAATTCTGTTTTTATAGTTTTAGAAGCAACTTCTCTATCATCTCCATAAGAAGTGTACTCGTCTCTCTTACCATTTTTGATTTTTATCCAGTCAGTACTATTTGGAACAGAAACATAATTATCTCTAAACTTATGTCTTAGATATTTAAGAGTAATAAATCCAATGTTTCCATAACCTTCTCTTGACATCTCTGCTTCATCACTAGTACCAAATCTTATACAGTCACTTAAAACTTGTAAGTTGTCTTCAACACTAGACTTATAGCGTTTAGATGTTAAGTATTTATTTCTTGAGCTATCATTAATTTTTATCTGTATTATAGACTTATTAAATACATGCCTAAGCCTTTCAGTTTTAAGAGTGTTATTTGTTTCAGCAGTCCAATCTGGCCACTTTCCATTATAGAAAATAGTTACAACACCCTGTTCAATAGAAGTGATTTCCCTAGGTGTTTCATTTCCATTAACATAGTATACGTGATACTCATATCCACTTGCGTAATCTTTTTCTATATTATTTTTAAAGAATTTTAAGTTTTCAAAACCAGTTGGAACATACTCACCTGTTGTTTTATCTTTAATTGGCTCACCATTTTCGTTTAACGCATAAAGAGGAATTACCATCCTTGGAGTAAAACACTTTATATAATTTTCTCTTAATTCCGCTATTGCTTCATCTACAGTTCCACCAAATGTAAGCCTTCCATTAAAGTCAGATATGTTATTCGTACCGAATACTTCTCTTGTATTATAATACCAGTCAGCAAAACCTATTGTAAATATAATATCAGTTGAAGGCTTCTTAATTACACTACTACTTCCTCTTATTTCTACTGGTATTGTTGTTTCATTATTTTTTCTGAAAGTAATAGACTTCAATGGAACTCTTGTAGATGAGAAATTATCAGAGCCTTCGTTTAATAATTGAGAATTTAATATTCTTGGAGCAGCAAACTTACCACCTTTACCATTCCATTTTTCTATTGTTAAAGGCATACCTTGGAACAAGCCATAATCTTTTGAGTCTATACTCATTCCATTATTATCTGATATAAATACCTCTCTCCATCTTTGTAAAAGTCCTTCATAAAAATAGTCTTTTAAGAAATCATCAGTAAGTGCTGTACCACTATTTGCTTTTGTTTTCTCCAAGAAGTCTAACATTAAATAGTTAGGAGATAAATATTCGCCATAGTCATCCTTTATATAATTTCTATCATATGAGAATACACCCTTTGCGAACAATTTTTTGTTTATATCTATACCTCTATAATCAGTAAAGGCACCACCTATAATTTCTTGTATAGCTGTAACTCTGTCTACAAACTCACCTGTTCTGAAATTATAGTATTTATCAAATGGTCTTCCGTTTATTCCATACCATTCTGCTTTTTCATTAATACCATTGGCGCTTGTATCACTTATTCCAAACAGAGCTTTAACACTTTGCAAATCATCTATTGTTATTTCTGCCCTTAATTCATATATTTCCTCTTCAACAAAGTCTTTTAACAAGTTTATTAAGTTTTCATATACGCTGATTTTTTCATAATCAGGGGCATCTTCTCTTTTTAGTGCATCAATTTCATCCCTTATTATAAATCCATAAAATTTTGTAAATAATTCCTCTGTATTATATCCTTCTGTATAATTTGTTTCTGGATTATCATCACTGAGATTTGCTGGATCTATAATTCTTCTTATAAAATCATTCTTCAAATCTTCTGAGAAAGACTCATATGATCTGTTCCATATATCTCTCAAAAGCATTTTTCTAAATGATCTTTCGCCTTGAAGATCTTCTTCTATTGAGAATAATTTTCCATCTTCTGCAGTACCATTAAATGGCCATTCTATATTGAAATTTCTACAGAAATTAAAATTATTATTTACAGAATCATCATACAATTTATCTGTAAACATTTTTATTGGTCTATGCCATTTATTTGAATATATTCCAACAGCTGGCCAACTTATTATATGTTCATTGTTATAAGCAATAAAATCATCTGCATCGGCTTCTTCATCATAGCCTTTCCAGAAATTATCATATTCATAAATACGATAATATTTATTATGTTCAGCGTCCTCAAGCTCTTTTACACATCCATTTAATTTTATTTCAGCTAAACCTTTTGGGCCATAATTACAAACACAATAAACTTTTCCATCATATTCATCATATATGAGATCACCTATTTGTCTATCCCAGAAACAAATATATCTCATATTATTTTTTACAGAGTCTTCAGTTATATTAACATTGTCATAAGAAATATTTGTACCTTCGAAGAAAGTTTTACCAACTAAGTTTATATTTCCTTCATACTTTCCTCTTACATAATATCCCTTGTCCTTATTTCCTTCTTTGTAATATATTCTCTCATCTTCAGCAATTGGTTCTAAGTTTGCTGGCTTTGCAATGTCTTCTCCATACACCTGAGTATATAATTGTGCTGGAGCATAATAATATCCACCGCCTTCTGATATTTTATATAAGTGAGAGTATCTATCTATTTTTGAATCGCCTCTAACACAAACAGCAAAGAAATTTGATAATGCATTTGAAAGATTTCTTTCATTTCTGAAATTTCCACTAAGCTGTATCATGTTATTTTTGTTTACTTCGTTGATACCATCTACTTTTACATCTGGGAAAAGTTTTGTTAAGAACCAAACCTTTTTATTTTCATAGCAGCATCTATATATGTAGAACTTTTTATTTTCATATTTTACATAATAGTCGCCAACAACAAGATGCTGTCTAATCTCGTTTTGTGGAACATATATGCTCTTAAAATAAGCTTCTCCTTCTGTCTTTGGATTTGTAATCTTATCACCAGTTGCTAAAACAATATTAAATGAACCAAGAATCTTATCCGCATTCTCTTCAAGTTCAATTGGGTATCTTATAGTTGTAGAACCTATTGTTGTGCCATCAATACTCTGAGCATACATCTCAGTTTTTATCATCTTTGGTGTATATGACAAAAGATTCTCTTTCCAGCTGCACTTAAGAAGTTCTGACATTATAGCGTTTTTAGAATTTAAAAGATCATTAACATCATTTCCATTTGAGTTTATAGAGTATTTAATTTCTTTGTAATAATTATTTTTTTCTATTTCGTTTCTTACAGAATCCTTGCCTTTTGTGCTAGATATTTTTGGGTCTATTGGTTTTACTTCTGGCTCCAATGATGTCTCTGAAACGTCAATGTTTACCCTCTTTGGTTCTGAGTACTTATATATTGTTCCATTTTCGTCGTTATATGTATAAAATTTAAGTCTTCTACCTGCTGGAACTTCTGGTAATTTTATACCATCTTTTGAGAAATACTTTTCGTAACCAAGATATCTACTTGTGTAGATATTCATCGCACTAAATTCAAGAGGCTGTCTGAATGTTTTTGTATCTATATCATTCCAATCTGGTAATGAGTTTCTATATTCTATTTGTTTACCATTTTTGGCATAGTAAATTGGCTTATTTTCACCGTCATCTGTTACTGTTAAATAAAGATCTTTATTGATAGTATCCCAGCATTCGCCATCAAGCATCTGGAATCCTTCATAAGTTCCATCAATAAGTGCTCCGTACTTTCTGTCTCCATTATCACCATCAAATGCAATAGAGTCATTATCACTCATTGTGAAAGCAACAGTTTTTATATCTCTCATTACAAAAATTGGTGTAAGGAAGTCAAGATATTTTGCAAGAGAATTTATTTGTTTTGATGTAAGGTTTGCTCTTCCACCCATTGCTCCTGCATAGTAATAGATATAATTTGTTTTAAAGTATTTGTATACTCTTTCTTTATACTCTTCACCATTTTTGTCATACTTAGAATATCCCAAAACAGCTTCAAGACCATATTTTAAAGCAAGCTCTTCGAAATCCTTCAAGCTTTCCTGAGGAGAAAAGTCATTAAGAGTTACAATTTCAGAAGAACTGAAATTAGGGTTCAAATTGTATGATGGATTTACAGTTGTAAGATAAAAATCTTTTGAGTATTTATCTGATGTATTTGTAAATGTGTTTTCCTGTGGATACTTTGCATAGAAATACCTTCTATCAAAGAAAAACTCTTTAATCTCAATATCAATTCCCAAGAAATTAAAGAAAAGCTGGAACGAATAATTTGTTCCTTTTATTCTATATATATCAAGAATATTCTTTGCAAGCTCTCTATAATATGCTTCTTCTGTTTCGTCTATGTTAAACGTATCCTTTTCGAGACCAAGTAACTGTGTTAAATATACAATATATTTCCAAGGAATTTTATCATAATCAAGAAAATCTTTTGTTTCCTCAAGTAGTCTGTTTATTTTATCAAACTCTTTTAATACAGAATCAAGAAATGCCTCTGCTGCTGGATTACTTCTAATCTCATCAATATCACACTGGGGAACAAATTTGTCTGCATTGTTCTGGAAGAATGATGAAACGTAACAATACTTATAACAATAAAAAATAGATTGGTAAAGCTTATCATTTGCTTTTTCAAGACCAAAAATGCTTCTAATCTCTTTGAACAAAAACTCTTCTGCTGTAAGCTGCCAAACCGATTCCTTTCTTATGTGTTCTTCATTTACGAGAATAAGTTCTGCGAGGTCGTATAATGCCTGAATATTTCTTAAGTTTGCGTCGGCTACAGCCTGCTTCATTACAGACAAATGATATTCATTAAGTAATGTTTCTTTTGTGATAAGTGCTCCATTTTCTTTAAGAGCACTTACCAACATATTATTTCCTATTAATGTAGCAAGAATATCATTGATGTTAGGTGTGTTAAAAGTCATTTTTACTCCAACGAAAAAGATTTATATTTAACTTTTATTCGTCGTACTGTACATAATTAAACACCTTACCATGGCCACTATCATCATCTTCGTGAAGGAACAATATCTCATAAAATTCAGCTGGTATTTCAAATGTCTGATTTTCATAAGTTTCTTGGTCTGTATAATCATATCCAAAATATTCAATATTTACAGATTCTACTCCAACACAATTCATTATAGTTTTAATTATTTTAGACTTTGAAACAGATTTACCTATCTCTGCTTTGTCAAGTCCAAAATTCTTTTGTATTGCATTTTCAATATCTTCCCTAATATCAGAAAGATTGAAGTTTGAATTATAATGTATTGTTGCGGCTACATCAAATGTTCTGAAATATGGTTTCAGGAAATAAATATCAGTACCAGATATTTTATATCTATACATATAATCTTGAAGAATGTCTTCGTCATATTCTATTTTGTTTCCAGCCGAGTCTAATGCATATGTCCTATCATTTACAAAATGAACATAGAATGGAACATCTGGAAATCTTGAATTAATAGTCTTCTTTAAATTAAACTTGTATTTGATATTTCCATCAGAGCCAGTAGATGAAATTATTTCAATATAATAATCTGGGTCTCTTACTTCTATAGTTCCATCTTTATTCTCTACCTTCTTTTTGTATGAAAGTCTTATTTCCTCAAAGCCTTCTCTTTCACTTGGACAGAAACCACCGCTTGCTGTTTCGAATGGCTCAAGTTCTTCTGCATGAAGCTCAAACAATTCTGGGTTTGTATATTTTGTTCCAAATATTTTCTCATACAATGCTTTCTCTACTTCATAAGGAGTTCCTTCACAGTGATAGAAAGTAATGTTTGAATTTGAATCTTTTCTAAAGTTTCCAATCTCAAGCTGATTTTGATACTTGTAAGAATAATTTATTATATTAAATACATTGTCTTTAATATCTGAATTTACAGTAAGACTAGAAGCTTCAGCTCCAGTACCTGTTATTGCTTCGTAAATAAACTTCCTAAGACCTTCAGCATCTATATCACCAATATGTTCAAACTTTTCTCTAATGTTAAACTTCATTGGTTCATAATCATCTACAGAGAAAATAAAGAAGTTTGGACAAGGTATCTCATCTGTCGGATCTTTTACTATTTGAGCTGTCTGAAGTTTTATAAGATCTGCTTTTATGATATTAAGGTCTGTTTTAATAGATGCCAAAGAGTTTGTATCTTGTACTCTTTTTGTAAACCTTACATCAAAATCAGATTTTGCTTCATCTATTTTATATCTTGTCTTACCATTGTCCTTATATTCTATTACGCTTTGTCCGCCAATGCCAATAATCTCTGGTTTGTTTTCTTCGTCAATGCTTTCATTTCCAGTTAAATAGAAATTATTATACACACTTCCAAGTTCGAGACTATCTATATATTCAAGCTTGTAGTTAGCATAAATATTTTCATATCTTGACTCACCATTAATTACATTATCCTGTAATACAAAATATCCTGCTTTTGGATAATCTGTTGCAACGTTGTTACTACCAAACATAGCGCCTGCAGAATCATCAAGATATAAATCCAATTTTCTTACACCAATGGCTTTGTCACTTGTCTGTCCTGTATATGTAAGACTAAATGTTGTATAAAGTACATCTCTATTGTTTTCATTAGGTCTTTCAAAATAAAGACTTGAAGCGTTTCCAGTCAATGGCGATTCTATCTTTAAGTGTCTCTTTTTGTTCTTTGTAACATATGAAGCTATATGACTATAATTAGCAGCTTTCTGAACATTAGGTATTTTCTTTGTTCCAAAGAATTGTTTTGCTATAACAACATCAGAAAGTATATTTGGGGAGAAGTCTACAACAAGTGTATTATCTTCCAACGGATTTGAATTAAGTGATTCAAATGCCAAATCATATGAGTTTGCTGCAGTTGCACTATAGTTTTCATCAAATATAAATTTCTGTATAACGCCTAATCTTATAGACTTAATTTGCTTTAAAATTTCTTCTTTGTTAACAACTTCATTAATAAATTTAAAGCCATCACTCTCGTCATAAATTTGTACATATGTTTCTGGGTTAGCCAATGCATATGTTACTCTATGAGCTATGTCTTCCAAAGAGCCAGTTGCAACTTCTATTCCTGGCTTTTTTATAACCATATAATAATTTGGCTCATTATTACTATTATAAAGTGGAGCTCCGCTTAGTTCTTCTCCTCTATAAATTGTTGGAGTTGCTGAATTATCAGCAGCATTTATATAGCGTTCATCAGGTCTTGGGTACTTTGAGTCTGGCCAAATTGTGTATGTAGATGTTTCAATTTCATTTGGTATAGTTACACTAAATACATGCCTTCCAAAACCAATAGCAAAACTTTCACCACTAATTTGAGCATTATTTTCTCTTGCTATATTTGTTGTAGACGCTGCTGTAACTGTTGAACTATTAAAATCAAGACCAACAGATTGTACAGAGTGATCTGCATCATATAATGCATATTTTTTGTTTAAAGTATAAAGCAACGCAAATTGTTTATTTATCGTTTCGATGATACCATCGTTTACCTCTGCATACGCTTCATTAGAAGTTCCCTGTGGTTCTCCATGATCTGCATCTGGATTAGAGATGTATCTATAACAATGTCCAGCATCATTTACATCTTCACCAAGATTTATAGTAACACCAGTTTTTTCATCTAAGTAAATAACAACAACTGCATTTGTGCATTCAATAGGTTCTTTTTCTTTAACTCCTGCTAATGATATATACTGTGCATTCTTATCTACTTCTCTTCTTAATACTCTGGAACTTTCATCAGATTCGTTTTCTCCAGTTACAACCATTGCCTTTTTATAATTAGCATCTGAACTATCATATTCTAGAGTAAATGGGATATCAGCAAAGAACTCCTGGTCATTCTTTTCTGTACAAAGTTTAACAGCAATTCCACCAACATTTCCACTTTCTATTTGTCCACGGAAATCTAATGGCATTTGAATTACCCTGGCATTTTCATAAACAACTGGTGTACCACCAGCAAGTATTACTTTGTAATTGCTGTACATTCTACTGTAACTAAGTGGCTCATTAAATACACCAGCATCGAAACAATATTCCTCATTAAGAACTTGTTCTTTATTCATTGTAATCCAAGGGAAATTCTTATATTCTGAAGTTGGAACATTTTCATAATTCTTCTTCAGTGCAACAAAAGCAAATGCTTCTTGAGGATTTATATTTCTACCAAAATAAGATTTAAATCCATTTGGCTGGTTTGAAGGAGAATATGTTCTAATCTTTAATATACTTGTATTTTTATTAAGAATATAGTCAAAATCATCTGGAGTAACTGCTCTATCCATTGTTCTTAATGACAATGGAGCGTTTACAACAGCGTCCTTAAGAGCTTCTTGGTCACTACCACCTTGACAAGCCTCAGTATTGTTTACTGTTATTTGTATATTTTCACCGCCTCTGTTTATGGCAGTAGCTGTTGCTTTCAAAAATCCAATAGGAGAATTACCTAAATTTCCTGACGTTGTTCTATATATTACACCAATAACATGTCCAGCTGGGTATAGTCTTCCATAATTAGTTGTTCCGCTATAAGTCATAGACCCCTTTGAAGCAAATCTAATTCTATACTTTTTACTTGTTGTATATTCTATTATATATGGAACTGGTTTTAAATCATTTTTTGCATCAAGGTCTATAAATGATGATACTCTATTAAATTCTATGTTGTTGTCCGAAATATCATAAACTCTTATTGTGTTATCATCTATATTTTCATTTGATATTTCAAAAACTGGGCCATCGCTTGTGTCTGAATAAAACTCTTCGTATATAGAAGTACCTTCATATGCATAAATTGGATTACCTTCTGTATCTACATCAAATAAAGTTGAGCCACCCGGCAATGCAACTTCACTCATATAATCTGGTTTTCCATTATTATATTTTATAACTTCATAATCAGTTTCATCACCATTAATATTTTTTCCTTTAAATTTAAAAATATTACCAACACGCTCAGCAATACTTTCATCTACGCCTCTTCTAGGTGTAAGAATAACATCTGTTTGTGAGTATGTACTTGCTTCTACTTCTATTTTACCTCTGGCAGATTTTGCCATTGTTGGAGTATAACCAATTTGATTAAGATGAAGGATTTTACTATCGTCATCTTGAGCTGTTCCTATAAACATTTCGTTGTAAATAAGATCCTGCTTTACCCCAAGATTATCTGCAATCCAAGCCATTAACTGAGTAAGCATTGAGCCAGCTTCACTGTTATAAAAACTAGTCCAGTTGTCTTTCCAATTTGGATTGTTTTCTATGATAGCCCTCATTTCTGCTAAAACGCTATCATAATCAATTCCTTCGTATAATATATTTGGAAGTTCTGTTAATCTTTGTGTACTCATTGCTACTCCTATAGTCCTATTTCTTCAGAGATTATTTTATCATCTGCAATTTTTTTAAGAGTTACTCTTATTTTGAACTCTTCGTTTTTTGAATAAATAAGTTTAGCCTCTAATACTTGCACTCTTGGCTCACATCTCTCTATACTATTCTTTACTTCTATTAATATATCATCGATTTTTATTTCTGGAAGAAAAAGATACTCCCTAAGATCTGACCCAAACTCAAGCTCATTTACTCTTTCACCTCTTTTTGTAAGTAATATTCTTCTTACATTTTCAAGAATAAGCTTGTCTTCTGTGCTAGAGAAGGTTATTCCAGTTCCTTCTCCCATAACTAATCCTCTTTCATTCATAAGTTTAACTTTTTTACAGTTCCTTTATTATACATAAACTATCTGGATCATAAATCTTTGGTATATTTCCATTAAATGTCAGCTTTAATGCATTCTTATAAGTGTATATAGAAATAGGCTCTCCATTCTCATCAAGTTTTGCAACCTGTTCAGTTTTTCCATCGTTTCTTCTTACTGTTTCATATTGTACTTCCGCTGTATCCTGAACTCTGACTATTTCTTTTCTTATAATTGAACACATTGTTTCATTATTTTCATCATCTCTTACATAAACAGTATCACCAACTCTAAACTCTGGAAATGATGAGAATACAGATTTATAATAAGAAGATGGATTTATTTCAATAACCATTTCGTTTCCGCCCTCGAATTCTTCTATTGGTTGTTGAACAAGTAATTTCTTGAATAAATCCTTCTTTCTGTTAAGTTTTTTATAATAATCAGACTCCATTTTATCTATAGAAACAGCATTTCCATACCATCTTTTTAGACTTCCATCATCTTTGTTCATTCTATCATTTAAACAGTCATTATAAGCATTTGCAATTGCCCAATCTGACCATATGCTATGGCAATAATTAGCTCTATATCTTAAGAAATTTGCAAGACTTGGAATATTGTTAAATACAGTTGAACAATTACCAGCGTTAAGACCTATTGAATATATATTTAAAAACTCTCCGTATCTATTTTTGTCAGCTGGTTCTTGGCAAGAGTTATAAAATGACGTTACTTGTTCTCTTATACTTCCTTGTATTTTAGATGCAAATGGTACTAAGCAAACAGAACGGTCAACTTTTTTCATTGGGTAAAAATCATAATATACTTTTACCTGCCTTCCGTTAACTATTTGAGTATAATAAGGAACATCATTTGGATTAATTTCAAATTCGAGATCCATATGATATATTTTGTAATAATTATAGCTGCTAGAGTCATTAAATCTAAGCTCGCTTTTTGTTTCCCAAAATGCTGTACATTTTGCTACTTTTGCAAAAATAACGATTTCATTATTTTTAGTATATAATGGTATTATTACCCCTGGCTGTAACGTTCCAGTCCAATAACTATTTTTTGCATCATAATACCAATATGTTTCATCTATATAATTTCCAGTAAAACTGTAAAAATAGTAATTTAAGTCATGCGTAATTTTTATTGGATTTGGTATATTCTGTATTGTGTTTTTATATCCATAATGATTTATATGATATTCAAATGGAATACCTTGACCGAGAACAGAATAACTTGTTTGATACGCACTTAAGTCATAAAGTAAACCACGGTTTGGCATTTTCACTAAATATTTCTCTGGATAAATATTTGGAGTAAAATCTGGTGTTGATTCTCCATTAGATGTTGTTAAATCACCTTCTGGGTAACACTTTCCAGTTTTAAAAGTTCTACCTCTGTTTCCAAGATCTCCATTAGACCAACCGTATTCACCATATCTTTTAAACCAAGTTGACCATAACCCTGTTACATCTCTAACATATCTAGATTGCCCACCATAAATATACGCACCGTAATTAACACTTCCAACACTAAGCAATGATATTTCTTGACTATAATTTGAATAGTCAAGTGTATACCCTTCTATTCCTGTTATTTCATTTCTTGTGCTAGAATATTGACTTGCGTACATTACACATTTTTCTCTTGCTGTATAATCATCGCCTGTTGATTTTTCAAGATCGTTAAGTGTATTATCAACCTGACCAGTTATTGACTGCATATCATTATCAAGAGATGAAATAAGATCTAATATAGCATCTGCATAAAGTTTTCTTTGTAATGAATTCATTATATTTTGTCCTCTTCTGAAATAAATACATAGACTGTAGAGTCTCTTGCAAGAACATCTAGTCTCTTAAATTCATCTTTCCAATTTGGTTTTATTCCACCATTTTGTTTCCAATTTATATATTTTGTTTTTATATCATTATTTGGGGTAAAATGAAGTGCTCCTTTTTTTCTCATATATACAAAATAATCTTTTACTCTTGTTTTAAACATATCAAAAATTTCTTCTGCATACCTCATAGCTCTCTTTCTTTCTTCTTCCTCTAATTCCAAATAATTTGGATCATTGTCGAAGAAAACTGGTTTGAATGTATTTAAAATATAATTTATATGTATATATAACCTATCCAAATAAAAGTTTTCAAAATCTTCTGGCAATTCAACATTTGGTTCTTCCTGCCCGCTTTCATAATTTTCGAGTTCGTTTATTTTATCAGAATAATGATCTTTAAGCTCATCATATAAACTTATACTTAAAAGTTTTTTATTAAGTTCTTCGAGATATTTTTCCTTAAGTTCCGTTCTATAATTAAGTGCTGCAACTCTTATTACTTTCTTATCACTATTTTCAGAGAAGCGTAAAATATTTTTATTTATATACTTTTGATATTTTGTGTACACAGTATATAAAGACTTTTCGTAATTCCAAGTTATGTCATCTAATTTTACTTCAAGAATTCTTTCAAGTTTTCTAGCCCTTACAGAAGTATCATATATTCTACCTCTTATTTTTGGAGCCAATTCTTTTGTTGTTTCATATATAGCGGCATTTATAACTGTCTTTACCTTATAATCATCAAGGAAATGAACGGCTTCTACAAATTTATTATAAATTTCTATAGAACCACCCTTTGCTCCAAGTATATATTCAGCATAAGTTTCCAATGCATTAATTCTTTCTTGATCATCTGGGTAATCTGCCTCTCTTATTGCTGCAATATATTTAGGATCTGGCTCGACTTTTTTTATTTGATTTGCAACATACATTAATGCTTCATTTTTCCTTGCTACATAAAAGCGTTTTACTTGATTCATTGCTTTTTCTAGCTTTTTATTTGTGTTTAGTTTAAATGTTCTTTCGCCAACTTTATAAACATCATTTGATATCAAATCTTTAAATGTTATTCCTTCAAATGGGAACATTCCAACATCTTCTTGCCAATTTATAAGGCTAGAAAAATCAGAGTATCTGTACACTCTATCATCATCTATAATAAAATTCTCTTGCCTTGGATCATCTGAATAAAACTCACCCTCTTTAAATACTGGGCTACCAGTAACTTCAAAAGTAATTTGTGGCAAGAAGATACTGTTCAAAGCATATAAAAGCAAAACATTTATTTTATCATCATCTTCTGTTCCATCAACAGTTATTTTTGCGTCACTTTTATATGAAACTTCTTTTATATCATAATTTCCATATCTTCCAAACCTATCATCGAATTTTGCATCTCCAACAACTTCTATTTCGTAATGTTTGCCATCTTCTGATACGTATAATTCTTCATTAGTTTTTATATAAAATTTATTATTATATGTATAAATTTCAGCTTCGACATCATCAAATATTTTTTCTGTTACTTCTGGGGTTTCTCTATATATACCGTCTTCTTTTTTTGATATAGTTACCATTCCGATTGAAACTTGTTCCATTATTTTATCAGAAATATAGTCCCAAGTTTTTCCATTATCATGAGTAACCCAAGTTCCTTTATTTAAACCGTAGCCATATCCAGCTTTATATGTTTTAGTTAATTTATCCATTCTTTAAATGCCAAGCTCCATTTATATATTCTCTTACTTCAAACTCGCCAAAGTAAACATCACTTCCAATATATGTATCATCAAATAAGTTAACACTTGAAATCATATAACAATCACTAGAGATATCATTTTCTATTTCTATGTCATTATCATAGAACAATACAGAATCCGTCTTTATACAAGATGTATCACCATAATATTTTATATCATGGTTCATTAATGTTTCGACAAGTTCCCCATCTGTTGTTTTTTCATCTTCAAATACTCCAACAGAGAATGTATCATTTTCATAAGAAAGTGAGCAGCTTATTATTCTTTGAGGTTTTATCATTAACCCATTATCAAATAATATTGTATACCTGTCTGCCTCAACCATAAATCCATCTTCGTATAAATAGTAATTAGAAAAATCACCATCTGTAATATAAACCTCTGGAGGGGTTGCTTTTTCTTCTATGACATCTATTGCCCTATACATTCTCTTTGAGTGCTTTATACCGTCTTTCATTAATACATCAGTATATTGACTGAAATTTATATTACTATCAAAAAGTGCAGCATCGTAGACATAATAATCTTTATCATCTGGATTTAAATATTCCCAGTGTTTACCACTATTTAATGAATAAATAACACCATATTGTTTTGAATCTACTGAATCCCCCTCATAACTGAAGGCAAACATAACTCCATTCCAAGGTTTCTTACAAGGCTTAAAACTTCCATCTGTAAAATTAGTTTGATGCCATTCACCATCTTCCATATATTTTATACCTTCATTTATATTGGAATACCAAAGCATTGTTCCATCTGGAGCAATTACCACACCTGGCTTTATTAAACTAAAATCTATGTTAGAGGCTGAACCAGAGTTTGTACTTATACCAGTGGTTGAAATGGTTGAAATACCTATTGCATTTATTACTATTTGACCACATTTTTCAACAGTGTCTCTTGTTGCTAATGAAATTTGTTCTATTACATATTCATTACTAATTTCTCTTATTTTAAATTCAAAGCTCCAAATCATATCCTTCATTTTTAGAAGAAATATTGTTGCAATTTGAACAATTATTTTTGTTACCATTCCCAAAACGATAGAGGCAATATCTGCAGAATTACCAGCATGAGGGAATACTGTTGTTGCACGTGCAATCATTTTAGCAATTGGTGTTGCTGTATCTATAACAGCCATTATTTTTTTATATATGTCCATTCCGGTTATAAGTGCCAACAATGGATTTAATAACGAGTTAATATAATCTACTTTATATTGTTTTAATGTTTGTCTAATATTACTAGCTCTTCTTCTTAAAACTTTGGCAAGATCGTAAGCAGTTTTTGCAGCACCAATAACATCTCCAACTTTTAAATATGTAGTTGTTTTGGTAATTACTTTTTGCTGATTGCCTACATTTACTTTTACCTGACTTTGGACAGTTCTCATACTATTAACTTGAAATAAAAAAGCCAGGTAATTACCTGGCTTTATACTAATTCATATTAATCATTCCAGAAGTTATTCCTTCTTGTGACGAATGTGTAGCTGAAGATATAGCATTCTTTCTTGCCTCTTCTTCTTCCTCGTAAGTTTGATTTATGATTTTAACGTAGTCTTGAACTTCTGTTATTGGCATAAAATAAACTTCGTCTCTAGAAAAACCATAATGAATAAGCTGGAGTGCATTCCATCTTATCTCATTTATATGTCCGCTAGGAAAGGCGAAAAAAGTCTCTATCCATTGGTATTGCTACCTGTCTTGTGGCTCCGCATTTAGGGCAAATTATTGATACCATTGGAACATTGTTTGCAAATTCAAAGCACTTCTGAATCAAAACCCTATCCTTTCCTGGTAAAGCTTCATAGAAGTCTGCCCAATCGTTAGGATTTACAAGTTCTCCATCTGGATCTTTAATTTCCAAAGTCTGTACAACAAGATTTACAATTCTATCTGGAACATCTTCATACTTCTTTGTCTGTTTAAGTCTTGTAGACTCTTCTTCATCGGCAAGCCTAGCAAGTCTAATCTTTACTGTATATCCTACAGAAAGCTTAATTTCATTAATATCTTTTACATCATTTGGAATTTCTTCCCAATCAACTTCCTCAATATCAATTTCTTTCTTAAACTCTTTTCCACATTCTGCACATTTACAGTCAAACTTATAGTCACTACCATAAGAAATGTTTCTTAAAGCATAAAGAAGATAGTATACATCATAACTAAGAAGCCTAGAAGCATCATAGTTTGAAGCCATACAATTTTCAAACAAAATACGGAAAGCCGAATTTGATTTAAGATATGCCTGATTTGTAAGAACCTCTTCTTCTGACATTGAGATAGGATAAAGCTTAATAAATCCATTTCTCAAGTCTTCATCTTCTGCGTCGAGATAATATCTACCACCTGAAAGAAGTGGAATTCTATTAGATTCCATAAAGCAGAATTTGCTTTTCTTCTTCTTCATCTCACTTGCTTTCTTTATTCCTTTAAGAGATTCATCTCTTTCACTAGCTACATCAAGATTTTTTAAGGCTGAAAGGTCAATAGGTGCTACTGGTTTTGTAGCTTCCT
>Ga0310697_10002560_pt1 | contig 19150 bp, 17 predicted proteins | sample 172DNAGHGlowgp2_FD_203883 | JGI IMG/M metagenome (GOLD analysis project Ga0310697, IMG submission 203883) | Sheep rumen microbial communities from Palmerston North, Manawatu-Wanganui, New Zealand - 1728 DNA GHGlow gp2 (v2) (version 2) | ecosystem: Host-associated > Mammals > Digestive system >... | reverse complement strand
CAGGCTTCCTCGAGCTTGTTGCCGAAGTTCACGAGATCGGTAAGACCGTCCATCTCGCCGCGCTTCCGGAGCGCGCCGCTCCACGCGTAGATCGTCGCCATCGGGTTCGTGGAGGTCTCCTCGCCCTGAAGGTATTTATAGTAGTGACGCGTGACGGTGCCGTGCGCCGCTTCAAACTCGAACTTGCCGTCCGGGCTGCACAGCACGGAGGTCATCATCGCGAGAGAACCGAACGCGGTGGAGACCATGTCGCTCATAACGTCGCCGTCGTAGTTCTTGAGCGCCCAGATGAAGCCGCCCTTAGAGCGGATGACGCGCGCGACCGCGTCGTCTATCAGGGTGTAGAAATAGGTCAGACCGAGCTTTTCGAATTCTTCCTTATAGCACTCGTCGTAGATCCGCTGGAAGATGTTGCGGAAGTTCATGTCGTACTTCTTGCTGATCGTGTCCTTTGCGGAGAACCAGAGGTCCTGCTTGGTGTTCAGCGCGTACTTGAAGCACGAATGCGCGAACGATTCGATCGACGTGTCCTTATTGTAGATGCTCTGCAAAATGCCCGGGCACTCGAAATCATAGACCGTCTCGCGGAAGGAGGCGCCGTTCTCGCCGGTGAACACGAGCTCCGCCTTGCCCTTTTCGGGGACGCGGTACTCGGTGCCCTTGTAGAGATCGCCGTACGCGTGACGCGCAATGGTGATCGGCAGCTCCCAGTTCTTCACGACCGGCTTGATGCTGTCGATGATGATCGGCGCGCGGAACACGGTGCCGTCGAGGATCGCGCGGATCGTGCCGTTCGGGCTTTTCCACATCTCATGCAGATTGTACTCGGTCATGCGCTGCGCGTTCGGCGTGATCGTGGCGCACTTGACGCCGACGCCGTACTTCTTGATCGCATTGCCCGCGTCCTTGGTGATCTGATCGCGGGTCTCGTCGCGCTTCGGAAGGCCGAGGTCATAGTATTCGGTCTTGAGGTCGATAAACGGGAGCAGCAGCTCGTCCTTGATCATCTTCCAGATGATTCGGGTCATTTCGTCGCCGTCCATCTCGACGAGCGGAGTGGTCATTCTGATTTTTTCCATAATTTCCTCCTGAAATAATCTGATCATTCCTATATGTTATCTTTGTGAACAATCCCCCCGTCGCCTGCAGCTACGCTGTGCGGCGACACCCCCCTTTGCACAAAGGGGGCTCTTGTTTCCGAAATGCCTCCCTTGTGTAAAGGGAGGTGGCTTTTGCGAAGCAAAAGACGGAGGGATTGTCCCTTTATGACATACTGACAAGTTACTTGTTCTGCGCCGCGTAGTAGTTCATGAGGCAGCCTTCGAGGATGATCGTCTTCTCGTCCTCGGTGAGACCCTTCACATACAGCATGAGGTCTTCGACCGTGCCGTCCTTTTTGATCGCCTTTGCGGGGATCTCCTCCACGCCGTTTGCGATCGCTTCGCGGATGCCGGGCACGAACACAAAGTCGCCTTCCTCGTACGGGAACGCGTCGCCTTCTTTGAGCGTGAACGGCACGATGCCCCAGTTGATGCAGTTAGAGCGATAACGCTTGGTCGCGTACTCGTAGCAGATATTCGCAAAACCGCCGAGCACCTTCTGGCAGGACGCCGCCTGTTCACGTGCGGAGCCGTCGCCCGGCTTGTTCGCAAACACGCAGGAGCCGAACTGGGTGTTCTCCATAAGCTCGTCTGCATTGCCGACCGCGGAAAGCGCCTTCACGAGCTTTTCGGGCTTTTCGCCCGCGCGGCGCGCCGCTTCGTCCTTTGCGACGGCCTTGCTGCGTCCGACGTACTCGGGCACTCTGCGGGACAGCGCGAACTCCGAAAGACGGAGCGGATTGCTGCGGTACGAAGACGTCTCGCCGGACGGGATCAGCTCGTCGGTCGTGGTGACCGGGTCGCGGATGACTGCGTCGAGCTCCACGAGCAGGTTTTCGGTCAGCGGATACATCTTCGGCCAGTCGGTGATGTTGGGCCCGAGGATCAGTTCTTCTTCCGGATGCGCATGCGCAAAGCCGTTGTAGCAGCGCTTTTCGTAGACGGAATCGTCGAACACGTACGGGATGCGTTCGGTCTCGTACTCGACGTCGGTCGCAGCGGTGATGTAGCCGCCGTTCCGGGCAGTCGCCGCGATCGAGCGGGAGTCCATCAGCGCGACGACGGAGATCTGTCCCTCGCCGGGCTTAGAACCTTCGCGGTTCGGGAAGTTGCGCGTCGTATGACGGAGCGAAAGACCGTTGTTTGCCGGTACGTCGCCCGCGCCGAAGCACGGTCCGCAGAACGACGGCTTGATGATCGCGCCCGCTTCCAGGAGGGCTTCGGTCTTGCCGTTTCTGGTGAGCGCAAGGCTCGTCGGAACGCTCGTGGGATAAACCGAAAGGGAGAAGTAGCCGTTGCCGGTGCTGCCGCCCTTCAGAATATCCGCAGCCTCCACGATGTTGTCAAAGAGACCGCCGGAGCAGCCCGCGATGACGCCCTGATCTGCCAGAACGCCCTTCTTGCTCACCTTGGAGCGCAGATCAAGATGCGCCTTCGGGAACTTCTTCGCCGCTTCCGCCTCGACCTTTGCGAGGATCTCGTCCGCGTTCTCGAGGAACTCGTGGATCGTGTACGCATTGGACGGATGGAACGGCAGCGCGATCATGGATTCGACCTTATCGAGCTCGATCGTGATCATCGCGTCGTAATACGCGCCCTCTGCCGGCTCGAGCTTTTCGTACGCTTCCGGACGCTTGTGGATGTCGTAGTAGTTCTTGATCTCGTCGTCGGTCGCCCAGATCGAGGAAAGGCAGGTCGTCTCGGTCGTCATGACGTCGATGCCGCTGCGGAAATCGAACGGGAGATTCTTGAGGCCCGGGCCGACGAACTCGAGGACCTTGTTCTTGACGAGACCTTCGGCAAACGTCGCCTTAACGAGCGCAAGCGCGACGTCGTGCGGGCCGACGCCCTTTTTCGGCGCGCCGGTGAGGTAGCAGAGCACGACCTCCGGGGGCTTGACGTCATAGGTGTTGTTAAGAAGCTGCTTGACGAGCTCCGGACCGCCTTCGCCGACGCCCATCGTGCCGAGCGCGCCGTAGCGCGTGTGGCTGTCCGAACCGAGGATCATGTTGCCGCAGGTTGCGAGCTCCTCGCGCGCATAAGAATGGATGACGCTCTGATTTGCCGGAACGTAGATGCCGCCGTACTTCTTCGCCGCGGAAAGACCGAACACGTGGTCGTCCTCGTTAATCGTGCCGCCGACCGCGCAAAGGCTGTTGTGGCAGTTGGTCATGGCGTACGGGATCGGGAATTCCTTGAGACCGCTCGCGCGCGCGGTCTGAATGATGCCGACGTAGGTGATGTCGTGCGAGACCAGCGCGTCAAAATGGATATGCATGACGCCGCCCTCGTCCGATGCGCTGTGCGCTTCCATGATCTGGTAAGCGATCGTGCGTTCGCGTCCTCTTGCTTTATCGACCGTTTCCGGTGCAGGGACCGGCGCGCCGTTCTTCCACAGCATGCCCTGTGCGTGATACTGGATCATCGTTTCTGTTTCCTCCCATGCTCATATTTTTTTGAAATGATTCCGCAGCAAAAGCCTCTGCCGCTCTGCCTTTATTATAGATACGGCCATGTATAATTTCAAATATATTTTTTATAATTTTTCATAGATATTTTCTATGGAACTGCATTTGGGGGCTTGCGTTCCTTCCGTCGTTTCTGCTATACTGAAGCCGGCGGGAAACCGACGTCGTTTTTTCGTTTTTCGGTGGAAAACCGACGCTCTGGACCGTTTTTCGCACTGATATCGGCAGGCGTGCGGCAGAACGTGCCGCATGCGGGAGGCAGAATTGGATATTTCCCTGTTTTATACGCCGCTTCCGAAGCGGCTCGCTGCGCGTTATAAAGATTTTCTATTCTCCGCGGATCTCCGCGACGAGGAGGACGCCGACGTCGTCGCGCTTGCAACGGACGACGATTTCAACATCCTTGCGTGCGGCGCGCGCGCGGGCCACACGCTGAAGCAGTTTGCCGTTTCCCCCGATCTCGAGGGCGAGGGGATCTTTGCCTCGGTGCTCTCGGAACTGCTGAACGAAGCGGCGCGCGCGGGTCAGAAGCGGCTTTTCATCTGCACGAAGCCGAAGAACCGCGCCATGTTTTCCTCGATGGGGTTCTATCCGATCATCGAAACGAAGGACGCCGTTCTGATGGAGGACCGCAGAAACGGCTTTGCCGACTGGCTTGCCTCGCTGCCTCGGTATGAAGGCGAATGCGGCGCGATCGTCGTGAACGGCGACCCGTTCACACGCGGGCATCTGCACCTTTGCGAATACGCCGCAAAGCACTGCGACGCGCTGTATGTGTTCTCGGTCTCCGAACCGGGCTCGATGTTTTCACCCGACGAGCGGTTCGAGATGGTGAAAGCGGGCACGGCGCACATTCCGAACTGCCACATCGAGCACACGGACGAATATCTTGTCTCGCGGGAGACCTTCCCCGCCTACTTCATCCGCGACGAAGAACATGCCGATAAGGTCAAGGCGGATCTTGACGTCGAGCTGTTCCGCAAGCGGATCGCGCCGGCGCTGCACATCAAAAAGCGCTTCGTCGGAGAGGAACCGTTTTCGCCGACGACCTGCGCCTACAACCGCCGCATGAAGGAGCTTTTTCCCGAAAGCGGCATAGAGCTCATCGAGATCCCGCGCCTTGAGGCGATCAGCGCAAGCCGCGTGCGCGCGCTCATCCGCGAAGGCAAGCCGGAGCTTGCAAAAGACCTCGTACCCGAAACCACCTATGCAGCCATCCTCCGTTACGTTGAACGAAATGCTTGACGCGCGCGAACGCCGCGCCGCCGCACAGTCCGCGATGCTTGCATCGGCGGACGAAACGTGCTGCCTTGTTTCGCTTTCCCTGAACATCGCGGGCGACGTGAAACGCACGCCGAAAACGCGGCTGCTGTTCGACCGCGGCATGGAAGCGTTCGGACGTCTGGGCTATCCGGAAGCGGAACGCCGCATCGTCGACGCAAAAACCGGCACGGAGGCGCTGATCCTGCTGAAGGCGGACGCGGCGACGGTCAAGGAAACGCTCGAACGGCTTGAGGAAGCTTTCCCCGCCGCGCGGCTGTTCGATTTCGACGTGCTGAACGCGCAGGGCGAAAAGCTTTCCAGAAGCGTTCCGCGCAGATGTCTCGTCTGCGACGGACCGGCGGCGGACTGCGCAAGAAGCCGCGCGCACGGACTGGACGCGGTAAAGGCTGCGACGGAAACGCTGCTCAATGATTTCTGCGCCGATACGCTGGCGTATGCCGCGCATTTTGCGCTCGAGCGCGAGCTGATGACCACGCCGAAGCCCGGGCTGGTCGATCGGAACAACAACGGCGCGCATGCGGATATGGATGTGCCGCTGTTTCTCAGAAGCGCGGCGTCGCTGGTCCCCTATTTCAAGACCGCCGTGCGGCTCGGGCTCGCGGACAGCGGCATGGCGCCGCTGAAAACGGCGGGGCTCGAAGCCGAACGGACGATGTTTGCCGCTACAAACGGCGTCAACACGCACAAGGGCATGATCTATTCGATGGGTCTTCTGCTGTACGGCATGGGCAAGGCGCTGTCGTTCGGCGGCTGTGCGGTCGGACATGCGGCCGCGCTGGCACGGTCGGACGCGAACGAGCGTCTTTCGCACGCGCTTTCAGAACGGGATACGAACGGTGCAAAAGCGTATGCCGCGCACGGCGCGCGCGGCGCGGTCGGCGAAGCGGCGGACGGCTTCTTTCACGCGCAGTACGCTGCGGACCGGCTTTTTGCGCATCGGGATTCCGAAAATCCCGGCGTGCTTGCGCTCATCGACGTCATGGCCGTCCTTTCCGATACGAACCTTTTGCACCGCGGCGGCGCGGACGGACTGCAATTCGTGCGCGAACGCGCAAGAGCGATCGCGTTCCTGCCCGAGTCCGGACGGATCGCGGCGGCGGAGGCGCTCGACCGGGACATGATCCGGCGCAATCTCTCCCCCGGCGGCGCGGCGGACATGCTGGCGCTCGGTTTCCTGCTGGACGCGTGGCGCACGCTGTCGAAGCCTTTGTTCGGAGGTGAGCCCGTATGACGCTGCAGCAGCTCCGGTATTTCTGTGTGACCGCGGAGGTTTTGCACTACACGCGCGCGGCGGGACTTCTCTATATTTCACAGCCGAGCCTTTCGTACGCGCTTTCGAAGCTTGAAAAGGAGCTCGGCATGCCGCTGTTTGAAAAGCAGGGCAAGCAGATCGCGCTGACGAAATACGGTGCGGAATTCCTGCCGTACGCAAAGCGCGCGCTGTCCGAGCTCAGCAAGGGGCAGGAACGGCTGAAGGAGCTCAGAACGCCGGGCACGGGGATCATCAATCTCGGCTATATCTACAGCGTCAGCTTTTCGGTGCTGCCGGCGTTCGTCGACCGCTTCTACGCGCATCTCGGCAGCCGCCAGACCGCGTTCCGCTTCCATCAGGGCATGGCAGGCGGGCTCATCGAGCAGCTGCTGAACGGCTCGCTGGACCTTTTGATCGCGGGCAAACCGGAGATCGATTCGGTCGAATATCTGCCCGTGGCAAAGCAGGAGCTGTTCCTTGCCATACCCGCGTCGCACCGGCTTTCCGAGCGCGCATCCGTTTCGCTCGCGGACGTTTCGGGCGAACAGTTCATCTCGATCTCGCACGAAGCGGTCATCTACCGCGAGCTTGCCGACAAATTCAAAAAGGCGTCGTTTTCGCCGAACATCGTTTTTGAAGCGGACGAGTACAGCTCGATCGCCGCGTCCGTCACGACCGGCGCCGGCGTCGCGATCATGCCGCGTCTGCCGATCCTCGACACGTTCAATCTCCGGCTTATTCCGTTCTCCGACGTGCCGATGACGCGCGAGATCTGCCTGCTCCGATACCGGCTGCATCCGATGTCCCCCGCCGTACAAAGCGTCTGGGACTTTGCAAGGCACATATCCGAAGGATACCTCCGCGAAACGGAGCAAAAATAAAACCGCCCGCAGGCGGTTTTTATCTTATCAGCTTTTCAGCGACATTTCGGTCGGATCGGTATGCTTTACGACGATCGTTCTTCGGATCAGTCCGATATGCTCATACACCTGCAGATATGCAAGCGGATTGTCGCGAGCGACCGTAACCATCACGTCTGTATGCCGCAGACCGCATTTGATCCGCATTTGATACGTCCCGAACGGAACGGCAAAAACAACGGTTTCCCGGTTTTTGATCGTACCGTAGCTGATTCGGTCGATCGCAATATCAAACGTTTTTCCGTAACGTCGTCTTCCGGAAAAGAAATTCCGCTGATTTTTGATTCGCTGCAGAACGATTGCGGCGAATTGCTCCGGATCGATTTGCGTCCGGCATCTTTTGCAATAAAGACCGCGGTTTGCCCTGTAATCTTCGATTAATAAGCCGCATACGGGACATCTCACACGAATATGCTCTTTCCAGTATCCGCTGCGTTCAAGAAGCCATGTCCCGACGCGAGATATCGTATCATACACTGTTTCAAACATATGCCGCCCGCTCTCCCGTTTTGATTTCAGATGCAGTATAGCGGACCGAAAGCCGGCTGTCAATCGTTCCCGGACGCGGTATGTCGTCGGAATTGTCACATTTCTTTGAACTCTTTCCGGCAAGCTTGCAAAATACGCGGCGTTCCATTACAATAGACAAAGAATGATTTCTGAAAATGATCCGAATAAGGATCGGAGGTAATTCCATGAAAAAAGCATTGATCCTCTGCGCCGCCCTGCTCTTTGCGTTTGCCGCGGCCTGCGGAGGTCCTTCCGCACCGTCGGAGCCCGTGTCGGAAGCGACGCCGGTACCGACCGCCGTGCCCGATGAGCCGGACGTGATCACGGTTGAAACCATGGAGCCGACGGAAGCGCCGACGCCCGAGCCCACCGAGGAACCCACGCCCGAACCGACGCCCACGCCCGAACCGACGCCCACGCCGGAGCCGACGCGCGTCCCGCGAGAGGGCGATATCGCCGTCAATTTCCCCGATTACGACACTGGCGTCGATGCGGATTACAGCTATCAGAGCGACGACGTCAGGATCGCGGTCACCGTATACGAAGGGACTCTGCCGGACGTCGCGGAAAACAGAGACCTTGCCACGGTCTACTATGTCGCGGATATCTGGATCCGGAACCTGAACTCGATGCAGTATGTATTCGGGAGAGGCGAGTTCAACAAGCATTCGGAGGACGCCGACAAGTGCGCCCGCCGCGTCAATGCGGTCCTCGGCTTCAACGGCAACTATAATTCGGGTCTGGTGGTGCAGAACGGCGTGGTCCTTCAGGATTTCCGCGCAAAGAAGGGCTGGAACTCCTGCTCGGCGTGTCTCATCTATAAGGACGGCACCTTCAAGACCTTCTATCTGAAGAAAGAAAAGCTGGACATCGATCAGGAGATCGCAAACGGCGCATGGATCGGCTGGCAGTTCGGTCCGATCATCCTACGCGACGGCGAGGAGGGTCCCGATGCGACCGCCTATCCGACTATGGGGTATAAGGCGCGCACGATGATCGGCTATTACGAGCCCGGGCATTATGTGGCGGTGATCGCAGACCAGCGCGGCAGCAAGGCAAGAGGTCTGAACAATCTGATGATGGTCGATCTGATGAAATCGCTCGGCGTGAAGGACGCGTTCAATCTGGACGGCGGGAACGGCACGGTGCTGACCTTCATGGGCGAGATCATCAACAAGCCGGTCTACAACAAAACCGCGGACGGCACGGTCATCTACGGCAGACCGCTGATGGATATGCTCGGCTTCGGCGAATACGACGAAGCGACCGGCGCCCTGCAGGATCTTTCCACGCTGACGAACGTGAAAATCAAAGGCAAATAACAGCAGAAACGGCAAAACCGGCAGTGTATGCTGCCGGTTTTTTGCGTCTCTTGATTGTCCGCCCGCCGTAAAGACGACTGCGGCTTTCAGGCAAACGGTTATTCCTTTTTGTCCGCAAGATGGAAGTACCGCGTCGGGATGTGACAGTAGCCGCCCGGGTTCTTGTCGAGATACTTCTGGTGGTAAAGCTCCGCCGAAAAGAAGTTTTCGATCGGTCCGACCTCGACCGCCAGCGGTCTGCCCTCCTTTGCCTCGATCTCCCTGTACACCGTTTCGATCTCCGGAAGCTGATCCGCGTCCGTGTAATAGATCCCGGTTCGGTACTGAATGCCGCTATCCTCACCCTGCCGGTTCACCGAAACGGGGTCGATGACCTGAAAATAGAAGCGTAAAAGCGCCGGAAGGGAAAGCACGCTCTCGTCGTATTCGACGCGCACGGTCTCTGCGTGACCCGAATTGTCGCATACCTCGCGGTAGCTCGGCGCCCGATCCGGTCCGTTCGCGTAGCCGACCTCGGTCTCTCTCACGCCCTCGAACTGATCGAGGAATTTCTGCATGCCCCAGAAGCAGCCGCCTGCCAGATAGATCGTTTTCATGCGCCTTCCGCCTTTCTCCATTTCCGTTTTGCGTTCGGGCATTTTTCGTCCATGAACACGCGGAAGCCCTGAATGTCCATGTTCTCAAAGCCGAGCTTTGCAATCGGAATGACCTGCTTCTGCTGCGTCCACAGCAGGAACAGATCCTCCGTTTCTCCGATTTTTTTGAATACGGAATACTGCAAAACGGTTTCGCCCTTGTTCGCGTCGTTATGGAATTCGACCGTATCGTCAAAGAATTCCGCGCGGACCGACGGCGTCTTGCCGCCGCTCATTTCCTGCAGCCGCTTCAATGCTTTTTTCGCCAGCCGCCGCGGAGCGCATGCGATGAAAACGATCGCAAAGATCAGATACGCCGCCATCACGATCATCAGCCACGGGTGAACCGACGTGAAGATCGAACCGCCGTAGATCACCGCCAGGCGGATAACCGTATAGATCGCATAGATCGCCGCTGCGCCGAACAGGATCGTCGTAAGCCACGTCAGCCCCTTGCGGATGCGCCGGTACATCTGCCGGTACGTTTCCACGCTCGGCTCATAGGTGTTGCCAAAGATCGGTTTCCGTTCAAGTTCTTCCATTGCGTTTTCCTCCTTCAGTCTGCTTTCTTCCATCTGCGTTTCGCGTTCGGGCATTTCTGATCCATAAAGGTGCGGAAGCCCGGAATGTCCGTGCCGTCGAATCCGTCCTTCGAGAGTGCGATCAGCTGCTTCTGCTGCGTCCGGATGAGAAACAGGTCCTTCGTTTCGGTCAGCCGGTGCACGGCGGAATATCCAAGCTCCAGTCTCGCGTCGGACGCGCGGTTGTGAAACGCCGCCCCGTCCGCATAGAACGCCGCGTCGATCGTGATCTCCGTCGCACCGTACAGCTCGATCTTCCGTTTGGTCTGTCTTCTTGCAAAGAGCTGCGGCGCAAGGATCTCGCGCACGATCAGAAATCCGTAGATCGAAAATCCCGAAAGGCAGATCCAGAACAGCGATTCCGTATAGATCGGTCTCCCGGACAGCGCCGACCACTGGAGCATCCGGATAAACCAGTACACGAGATAGCCCAAAAATCCTGCGCCGAGCAGGAACACGGCCACCCGCCACACAAAACGGATGCTGCGGTACGTCTGCTTGTCGGTCTCCTCGCTCGTCGTGTAGGTATTCGTAAAAATCGGTGTGCGTTCGCCTGTTTCCATGCGGCTCCCCCTTATTCCGCGTCCATCCCGCCGAATCGTCCTGCAAGATGCAGCAGGATCTCCACATTCTTCTCCATCGACGGGATCGGGACGTACTCGAACCGCCCGTGCGCGTTCTCATAGCCTGCCGAGAGGTTCGGACACGGGAGTCCGCGCTCCGAAAGCGCCGACCCGTCCGTGCCGCCGCGGAACGGCTCCGTCTTCGGCTCCAGCCCCGCCGCGCGGATCGCCTCGGTGAGGTTTTCGACCAAATACGGGCAGCGGTCGACGTACTCCTTCATGTTGCGGTAGGACTGCTCGATCGTAAGCGTAACGCGGTCCGCGCCGTATTCCTCCCGCAGCGCGTCCGCACACTTCTCAAGGTACGCCTCGCGCTGTTCAAACTGTGTGCGGTCGTGGTCGCGGATGATCAGCACGACCTTTGCGTGCTCCACGTCGGCGTTCACCGCGATCACATGGAAAAAGCCTTCCCGTCCCGACGTGTACCGCGGCTTCTCAAAGCGCGGCAGCATCTGAAGAAACGCGCCCGCGACGTCCGCGGCGTTGACCATGATGCCCTTCGCGGTAGCGGGATGCACGCTGAGCCCCTTGACTTCGAGCGTCGCCTCGGAGGCGTTGAACGTCTCGTCCATGTAAAAGCCCAAATGATCGCCGTCGAGCGTGTACGCGACCTTCGCGCCGAAGCGGTCGAGGTCCAGATCCTTCGCAAGGCCTCCGACCTCCTCGTCCGGCGTGAACGCGAGCGAAACCGGTCCGTGCGGGATCTTTGGATGCGCAAGGCAATGCTCGGCGAACGTCATGACCGCGGCGATCGCCGCCTTGTCGTCGCCGCCCAGAAGCGTCGTGCCGTCGGTAAGGATCAGGTCCTGTCCGACGTACCCGAGAAGATTCGGGAACTCCTTCGGCGACATCACGATATTCCGCTCCGCGTTCAGCAGGATATCGCCGCCGTCATAGGCTTCGAGCACCCACGGTTTTACGTTCGCGCCCGGCGCGTCCGGCGCGGTGTCCATGTGCGTGACCAGACCGAAGGGCTTTCCGCCGCCGTCCGGCATGGTCGAAGGAAGCTTCCCGTAGACCACGCAGGCGGTCTCGTCCAGATACACCTCGTCTGCGCCGATCGTATTGAGCTCGTCAAAGAGCATCCGCGCCAGGTCGAACTGCTTCTGCGTCGTCGGCGTATCCTTTCCGTAATGATCGGACTGCGTATCGACCTTCGCATAGCGGAGCATGCGCTCCCTGACCTTTTCATAGAATTCCGTTCGTTCGTACATCGCGTTCCCTCCCGTGCATCGTCGTATATCACAGGCAGTATAACACATTCCGCCGCGCTGCGCAATTCCGATCCCGCTTTCCTCGCTCAGTCTTTCTTTTTACAGACGATCGGGATCGATCGGATCTGTCACGTCGAAAAAAACTTTTGGAAACGTCTTTTTGCGCTTTGGGCAGCGAAGCCGTCCGGGCTCTTGACACGCGAACGGAAATCCGAGACGGTAAACGCACGGAGACGCAAAGCGTCCGCACCGGAAGACCGGCGCGGACGGTGTGTATGATAAAACGATTCTTGTTTTTCTCCCGGATCAGAGATCGTTCAGCTGATCGAACATGTTGGTAAACAGCATCTGTTCATAGAGCTTCATCCCGTCTTTAAACAATCCGGCAAGTGTTTTCCGAAGCGCTTGGTCCGGAAGGGCTCCTGTCCGGAGCGTTTCCCGAAGACCCGCAAGCTTCGGCGCAAGCTGTTCTGCGACCGACAAAAGCCTTGGATCCGCTTCGGGATCCGAAATGATCGTATTCATCCGCTCCGCGCAGTCCTCGACGACCGGCAGGATCGAATCGATCTGCTTTTGCGCTTCGTCCGGATCCGTTTCGCACAGGGAAAGCCATCCGACGACGGTCCCTCCGTCCGCAACGAAGCCATGCGCTGCGGCGCTTTCCGCCGTCGGCTTTTCGTTCACGCGGTTTGCAAGCGCAACGGCGCCCGTAATGAGAACGATCAGCGCAGCGATCCCGATCCCGATCAGCGTCGCCGTCCGTTCCATGCGCAGGAACGACCTGCGCTTCTTCTCCGCTGTCGCTCTTGCCTCGGGCGTCGTATCGGGATCCAGCGCCGCGTATACGAACGGCGAGCCGTTCTTCCTCTTTGCAAGCAGGATGATCCCGGCAATCAATCCCGCAAGCCCCAGCGCAAACAGCACGGCCGGAAGCACATACGCGGGCGCAAGCCCCATATAGAACCGGATTGGATCGATCAGGAGGTTTGCCGACCCTCGGAGAGCGCTGCCGCCGAGAAGATTTATTCCGCTTCTTTGCGCCCGGAGCTGTTGATCTATGCTGTCGTCAAACACAGCGGCCAAAGCTCCGATCTGCGAGTCGTCCGAATCATGCACCGCTTCGTTCAGCGCCTGTACCGCCGCATTCTGCCGATACGTCGCTTCGCTGTACTGTATGTAGACGTAAAAGTCGTAATAGGAAAACTTGCTCGGATCCTGTTCAAACGTCCGCGCATTGAACGCCGTCAGCGCTTCGGTTGCGCGGTCGAATTCCGACATCCATGCCGCATCCTCCGCGACGGACGGCTCGGCATACCATTCGAGAAAGCGCGTCGTAAAATCGTTGGTGACAGCGGCGCTTCCCTTCGTCAAAGAAGCGATCGGTCTGAAAAGAAACGTCGGAATGATCAGTATGATCGGAACGAGCACGTACCAAAGCTTCTTTTTGAGCTCGTCCTTCAATGTTCCGCCCGCCTGCTTCGTAATCTTTTTTGCGGTCATCGGTCCGCTGCCGCAGCGGCGGCAATCCCCCTGTTCGTTCAGCTGCGAGCCGCAGACGCTGCAGTACACGACTTTGTCGAGCGGCGCCCATTTCAGCGTGGAGCCGGGACGGTCCGAAACATCCTCTCCGCATGCCGTACAATGCGCGTCGCCCGCAATGACGGGCATGCCGCAGGACGGGCAGAGCGAAATGCCCGTAAAGTATTTCGCCTGTGCGGTACGGAACAGGTACCGGCGTTTCGCATAATAATCGATCATCACTGCCGAGACGACCGCGGCATAGACCGCAAGCGCCGCCATGCGTCCGATCGTGTAATTCTGTGCGGCAAGCACGGCGATCCTCGATTCCGGCGCAAAGGAATACAGGTTCTGAACGTCCGATACCGCCGCAAGGACCGTCGTCAGCTCGCCGATGGGCAAGCTGATCCATACCGAAAGCAGCGAAAACACAACGCCGAAGGGTCTCCATGTGACAAGTCCGAAAATGCCGACTGCACAGGATACGGCGGATGCGGCGGCGAAGATCCATCCCGGCGTACGGAGATCGCCCGCAAACTGGAATATGACAAACAGGACCGTGATCGCCATGAAAACGTAATGGAACGTCCTCCGCGACGTACGGCGGGACAGATATGCCCGTCTGCCGCGCTCCAATGCGTAAAGGAACAATCCCGCGCCCACGGCAAGCACAAGGATCGCGCCGAGCGTCAGCAGCAGATCCGCAAGCGTTTTTCGATAGATCTGGCTGATGTAATTTTCGAGAACGGTTTCAATGCCCGCTAAAGGCGTCCGATGCAGCATGCCTTCCCCTCCGAAACGCGTCCGGAACCGTTGTTTCTTCGCTCCGGTGTGTGTTTTATTGTACCATATCCCGGCAGGATTGCAAGTGTTTCCCCCGATCTCCCGGACCTCCATTCCCCCGATCTTCCGGGCCGGAAAGCGCTTGACATCCCCGTTTGCGTCCTATATTTATATATACAAAGATGTGCGGAACAGAAAGGAGATATTTGATATGGCACTGTTTTCATGGCTGAAAAAGAAAAAGGAGCCGCACAGCTTCGTTTTCATCTGCAGAGGACCCGATCCGAGCGGTCTGACCGACGTAATCCACGGGTTCGGCATTCTCGGTTCCGGTATGTACGAAGCAATGGTACAGCTTGGATTCAGCGGCAAGGAGGAGAACGTCCACGTATACGGACCCGAATGGAACAAAACCAGATACAGCTCCTGGAGACCGACGCCGGGCGAAAACAAAGACCTGATGGCGAAGGTCAAAAAGGCGCTGGCGGAAGCGGGCTTTACCTACAACGGAGAGGACGTCAAGACCATCAAGTTCAATCCCGAAACGAGCTATGCGCAGATGGGCTTTTTCATGGCCTATCTGTTCATTGAAAAATAACCGAAAAACCGCTTTTCGCGATCCTGCGCCGCGACGCCCTGTGCGCGTCGATCGTCAATGATCATACGATCGAGATCCGCGAATGCGCGACCGGCGCCGTCGCGGGAACGATCCCCGCGCCGGAAAACGCGTGTTTCGTACAGATCGCAGCCGTGCAGAACGGAGAAAAGCTCGCGGCAGGCATAAAAATCACCAAATCCCGATATGCCGGCGAGCAGGAGGCAGAAATTCTGGTGTATGAAACAGAACACTTTGCCTGCGTGCGGCGGTTTTCCGTGTCCGGTCAGTATACGCCGTATCAGTACTATCGGCAGGGGCATCTTCTGTATTACCGGTTTTCGGTCTGCGGCGATCTGCTGATCCTGCCGGATGAGCCGAACACCGTCCGCATCTACCGGCTGACAGACGGCGGCGTCGCCTATGAAACGCCGATGTATCGCCGGACCGCCCGTTGCGCCGCGCTGTGCGACGCCGGGATCGCCGCGGTGGGCAACATCCATCCGCAAAACCCGCATGAAGACTTTGACACTCCCGATTTCGAACGGATCGACAACCCGCTGTATCTGTTTCGTCTCGACGCCGGAACCGGTACGCTCGTGCCGTACGGCAAGCCGGTCGGGGAATGGAAGCATCACATCGAGGCGATCGCGCTCGGCGGCGGTCGCTGCGGCGATCTGTGAAGCCCGCGGCTTCCGGGACACGCTCCGGACGCGGCAGCGATTTTCTCCCAATCCGCTGATCTACTCGCTTGCCTGCCGCGCGCTCGGCATTGCCGAAGGCGATCTTTGCTACGCCTTCGACCCGAACGATCCGTTCCGGCTCGTGAAGCAGGTCCGCTGAATCGCAGTACAAAATAGCGCGCTGCACGGTTTCCTGCCGTGTAAACGCGCTGTTTGTTTCATTTAGGCGCTATCCGATCGCCCGCCATTGCTTGTCGTAATACTTGGCGTCCGCGGGATCGCCGACCATATACGCTTCGTCCGCCAGCTGTCCTTCCCTGTTGAAGGTGATCGTCAGCGTCTGATTCGAATATCCTCCGATGAAGAATACAAAACCGTCGGTAAACAGCTGCATGGATTCCTCGTAATACGTGTCGTGCGCCGTCGGATCCTCAAGTACGCTGATCTGGATCTTTCCGTCTTCCGGGAACACGATCACCGTATTGCCGGAATCGTCCTTCTCCAACGCCGTATCCTCGCTGCCGGTCATCGATGTATGCAAACATATGCCGCGCAACCGGATTTCCCGCCGTGTCGCAGCGTTCGATCGTTTGGATGCGGTCTCCGTTCCATGTGAAGCGGTACTCCGCGCAGATCGTAAACCGCCCGTCCTGCAGCCGCCGCAGCAGAACGCGTTCCGTCTGCCCGTCTTCGTTGTAGAGGACCGCATGCGGCGTACCTCCGACCGAAAAGCGGAAGTCTGCCGATTCCCATTCCTCCTCCAGCTCCGCCATGCGACCCTCCGCCGGCGCTTCGGGTGGGCTCTGTTCTCCGCTTCCCCCACCGTTCGCGCCGCTCTGCTCCGTTCCGATCGCCTGCAAAAAACGACAGTCCTGTTTCCCGTACAGGAACACGATCAGCACCGCGACCGCGGCAAGCAGCACGGCGATCACAGCGATCGCCGGCCAAAACTTTTTCGATCCGGATTTCGGTTTCGGTTCCGGTTCCGGCGCGTTCGGTTCCGCCGGCTCCGTCGGCTCCGGTTTCTTTTCCGGTACAAAATTCCAATACCGGCAAACCTCGAAGCCTTCCGCCGTCACAGCCTTGTCGATCAGCTTCGGAATGCTTTCAAATTCCCACTTGTGCAGCGCGTGATTCCGCAGCAGCCGCATCGCCATCCCGGCGGGCAGTTCGACGTTCTCCAGATAGATCAGCATGCGCGGCCGGTTCTTGTCCCGCGCGTAATTCAGCTCGTCCCGGCAGTTTTCGGACTCCAGATAATTCTGCGAAAGCAGCGCAACGAAATAGCTGCATTCCTCAACGCGTTTCGCAATGACCTCATCCCATTCCTTTGCCGGCGTCAGTCCCTCGTCGAACCATACACGGAACCCGCGATCGATCAATTCATACGTGATCAGCTCAGCATCCGCCTTATCCTTGTGCGAATAGCTCAGGAACGCGTATGGGCGGGCGCCTCTGTACGCCCTCAGTTTCCGATCGTCAAATTGCACGGTTCCGATCCCCCAGCCAAAAATATCCGATGCCGTATTATATCATGTGCAGAATTGATGTGCAACCGAAATATCGGCTTACGCGATCCCGTACAAATATCGGCACGATCCCGCTTAACTGCAGGAGATTGACAGCGACAGCTTTTCGGTACAGTGTTTTCTTATAAAATGAAAAAATCGTCGCGAGCGCAGCAAAGCCCGCGACGACGTGGTGCGGGAAACAGGACGATGCATGGGTGCAGGAACTGAAGGACGTCCTTCAGAAAAACGGTTTCCGGGTCCGCATGGCAGGGAGTATGGACGGATTGATGCGCCGGTATGTCACTTATAAGCTGTCATATCCTGAGCGACGACGGCAGGCTGTGTTTGTGCGACCCTCCGATGGTGTATCAAAAGAACATGTCCCGTCTGAACGTGAAAAGAGAGGTCAGCGAAGATTGCTGGACGGATCTGTACAGCGTGAAAGACGGATACGAACTTTTGAGGCAACTGCATCGGCAGATCCCGTTCTGTAAGTGCTGTCTTACCCGAAAGAAGATCATGTTCCCGTGGCAAGGCAGCTATCCGCAGGAACTGACAGACGATGAAATGGGCGTCCATAGGCGGAAAAAGAAATAACCGCATACGAAGTCATACGGATTTGCCCCGAACGCGCGGCTGCCTGTAACCATTGATCCGGGATCGGTTTCAGCAGAATATACTTCCTGGTTATCATTGCGCCGGTGTCCGCCGTTTTTGTACTTCCGTGCGCCGATCTTTTCGTCTTCCCTTTTGCGGATGCGGGCGCCGAAGCGCTGCCGCTCGTCTCCGGACGTCGTTTCGCCGATCTGTCCGGGCATGTATTCCTTGGCGATCCGGTCGGTTTAATCAGATATCATGCTTTATCCGTTCCCGCTTTGTCTGATCATTCGTGCGATTTAAGGATGCCGGAAGCCGTTCACACCGAGTTGTTGCGCGCTTTCCTGCGGATCCTCAGCGCCATGTTTCTCAAAACAGCATATACCGCATCCCAAAAAGGCAGATGTCGAAACAACAGCTTCGCTTTTTCTCCGGTTGACATCTCCTTTGTAAACGTTTGGTTGATCAGCTTCCGCTTGATGCGAACGATCCGCCGCTTGAGTTTCTTCTGGTCATAGATCTTTCGCTGAGAATTCGCGGCAAGTATTCTGTCGTACCATTCGATGATCTGCGGTGTGAGCGTTGCATCTGGATAGTAACCGGTCGAATAACGGTAATGCATATCCGATTCTTCATCGGTCACGTTCCCCAGCAGCTGCGTCAAAAGCTTTCGCTGGGTCATTTTATCACACCGGATCTGGCTTTGCCTATGTGCTTTTGAAATCTGATCGGAATGCACCCGATAAAGCCCCAGCACCTCCGGCAATACGCATATATCCCCATACCGGCTGATCGTCATCCACATTCCATAGTCCTGCGCGTAGATCAATTCTTCATCGTACAGAATGTGAAATCGATTCAGTTTCTCACGATCAAAAAACGCTGTTGAATGGACCGGTCCGGGATTGGCAAAAAGCATCCTCACCCGATAGCTCTCCATATCCTCCATACCGCGCTTAGGAGCAGACATCCGCTTGCCGATCTTCGCCGTCTTCGTTCCGCATACGATCGCATTTGGATGACTTTTCATAAATGCAAGCTGTTTTTCAAAGCGTTCGGGCAGGGAGACATCGTCGCCGTCCATGCGGGCGATGTATCTCCCTTTTGCTTCACGAAAACCGATATTCAGGGATTTGGTAATCCCGATATTCGTTTCGTTTCGAATGATCCGAATACGACGGTCCGTCAGTTCTTCCAGATATTGACGGGATCCGTCTGTGGTACCGTCGTCCACTATAATGAACTCAAAATCCTGAAAAGTCTGACACAGGATACTTTCCACCGCCTCCTTCAAAAAGGGAACGGGGGTATTATATGTCGGCATCACGACGCTGATGGTTATCATGCTTCAATCCTCATCCATCTAATGGTGTCCGTATACATCGAAATGAAGTCCCGCTTTACAAGAAAAGCGATTCAGTCCCGATACTGCAGGGTCTCCGTAAATGCAAATCCAGCAGACTGCCTCGGAATGGTTTTGTCGTCTTATACGGTCCGTTCTCTGTTTTCACAGACCGCCTCCGGTTCCTTATGTTCCCCTGAGTTTTCCCCTTA
>Ga0310697_10002558_pt1 | contig 19151 bp, 12 predicted proteins | sample 172DNAGHGlowgp2_FD_203883 | JGI IMG/M metagenome (GOLD analysis project Ga0310697, IMG submission 203883) | Sheep rumen microbial communities from Palmerston North, Manawatu-Wanganui, New Zealand - 1728 DNA GHGlow gp2 (v2) (version 2) | ecosystem: Host-associated > Mammals > Digestive system >... | reverse complement strand
TTGTTGTAGAAATGAAAGAAAACAAAGGCAAAATGTGTTTTTCTGCAAGATTTTTGGAAGAAAATGATGTTTTTTGAAAAAAATGCAGTAATTTTGCAACCCAAATTGACAGAGTCATGTTTCTGTTGCTAATTTTAGTTGTGAATAATAAACGTTTTTGATATTTTATGAGAAGTAGATTGGCGATGCTCTTATTGTGTGCGTTGCTCTCTATTGGAGCATCTTTTGCACAAAATAAGATCACGGGAACGGTTGTCTCGCAGGAAGACGGTGAACCAGTGATTGGTGCTTCCGTGAAGATTGTGGGAACTGCTCAAGGGGTGACAACCAATGTAGACGGAAAGTTTTCAATCAGTGTTCCGGCGGGTAAGAAGCTGGAGTTCACGTTCATCGGCATGAAGCCCGTTCGGCTCAGTCCCAAGGACGGCATGAAGGTGACGATGACATCGGACGCAACTGTGATGGAAGAAGTCGTAGTGACGGGTGTGCAGAAGATGGACAAGCGCCTGTTCACGGGAGCCACCACGAAGATCGATGCCGAGTCGGCAAAGATCGACGGTGTGGCCGATATCAGTCGTTCGCTGGAAGGTCGTGTGGCAGGTGTGTCGGTCCAGAACGTCAGTGGCACGTTTGGCACGGCACCGAAGATTCGCGTGCGTGGTGCCACCTCCATCTATGGCAGTTCGAAGCCCCTGTGGGTGGTCGACGGCGTTATCATGGAAGACGTGACCGAGGTGGATGCCGACGGACTGTCGTCGGGCGATGCCGCCACGCTCATCTCTTCGGCTATAGCAGGACTGAATGCCGACGACATAGAGTCGTTCCAGATCCTGAAGGACGGTTCGGCCACCTCTATCTACGGTGCGCGAGCCATGGCCGGCGTGATTGTCGTCACTACCAAGAAAGGCAAGGCCGGTGCCACCCGCATCAACTACACGGGCGAGTTCACCATGCGACTGAAGCCCAGCTATTCGCAGTTCAACATCATGAACTCGCAGGAACAGATGTCAGTATATAACGACATGTACAATGCGGGCTTCCTCTCGTTCGGCAGTACCTACCGTGCCTCGCAAAGCGGTGTCTACGGCAAGATGTACCGGATGATGAATACCTACGACCCCGCCACGGGCCAGTTCCAGTTGGCCAATACGCCAGAAGCCATGAACGCCTACCTGCGGCAGGCCGAGATGCGCAATACCGACTGGTTTGACGAGCTCTTCAGCAACAGCATCTCGCAGAACCACTCCATCTCCATGTCTACCGGTACCGACAAAGCACAATACTACACATCGTTCAGCATCATGAACGACCCGGGATGGACAGAGCGGAGCAAGGTGCAGCGCTACACCGCTAACATCAATGCCACGTACAACCTGTCCAAGCAGTTGTCATTGAACCTCATTGGCAATGCTGCCTACCGCAAGCAGGAAGCCCCCGGCTCGAACAATCAGGGCATCGATGCCGTGTCGGGTGAGGTGACACGCGACTTCGACATCAATCCCTACTCCTATGCCATCAATACCTCACGCACGCTGGATCCCAATGCCTATTATACACGCAACTATGCTCCGTTTAATATTCATAACGAGCTGAGCAACAACTATATGGACTTCGATGTGGTGGACCTGAAGTGGCAGGCTGAGCTCAAGTACAAGCCGAGCCGCAAGGTGGAAATCTCTGCCTTGGGAGCCTATAAGTTCTCTACCACAACGCAGACCCATCAGATTATGGACAACTCCAATCTGGCCCTGGCTTTCCGTGCCATGGACGATGCCACGATGAGAGACGCCAATCCTTGGCTCTACCGTGACCCGGACGATGCCAACTCGTTGCCCATCACGGTGCTGCCCGAGGGCGGCTTCTACCGTGAGACCAAGTACAAGATGAACAGCTGGGACTTCCGCGCCTCGGTGAGCTACAACGATGTGTACAACGACCAGCACATTCTGAACCTGTTCGGCGGCATGGAAATCAACGATGTGACCCGTAGCGAGACCTTCTTCAACGGCGTAGGTATGCAATATTCGATGGGCATGCTCGGGGCCTATGACTACCGCTACTTCAAGCAGGCCAGTGAGGAAAACTCCATGTACTACTCAGTGGGCAACGGCTACAGCCGCGAGGCCTCCTTCTTCGGCACTGCCACCTATTCATGGAAAGGCCGTTATACCATAAACGGCACCATGCGCTATGAGGGTAGCAACCGTCTGGGACGCGCCCGCTCGGCCCGCTGGCTCCCCACCTGGAATATCTCCGGTGCGTGGAACGCCCATGAAGAGCCCTGGTTCGAGAAAACCTTCAAGGACGTGCTGACCCACGCCACCTTCAAGGTGTCCTACTCCCTTACCGGTGACAAGCCGGCCATCACCAACGCCCAGGTCATCATTACCAGTGACAACCCCTGGCGCCCGTTCACGGCCGACAAGGAGACATCGCTGGAAATCATGGCCCTGGCCAACCGCGACCTGACCTACGAGAAGAAGCATGAGCTGAACTTCGGCGTTGACCTCGGTCTGCTGGACAACCGCATCAACATTACCTTTGACTGGTGGAAACGCAACAACTTCGACCTGATAGGTCCGAAGCGTACCACAGGCGTTGGCGGAACCATCACCAACTATACTAATGTAGCCTCGATGAAGTCGAGCGGTGAGGACCTCTCCATCTCTACCCGTAACATCGTGACGAAGGACTTCCAGTGGACCACCGACTTCATCTTCGGACACTACACCACCGAAGTGACCAGTCTTGATGCCCGCAATCAGATTATCGACATGATTACGGGCAACGGTTTCACCATGGAAGGCTATCCCTACCGCTCCCTGTTCTCCATCGACTTCCGCGGACTGAACGAGAACGGACTGCCTACGTTCATCAACGACGAGGGCGAGCTGACCGTCAGCGACCACTATTTCCAGTCAACCAATATGGATTATCTGGTGTACGAAGGTCCTACCGACCCCACTGTCACCGGTTCGCTCGGCAATGTGTTCAGCTATAAGGGCTGGCACCTCAACCTGTTTGCCTCCTATTCGTTCGGCAATAAGATACGCCTTGATCCTACCTTCCATGCCGTCTATACCGACCTCGATGCCATGCCGAAGGAGTTCAAGAACCGCTGGACAGTGGCAGGCGACGAGCTGAAGACCGATATCCCTGCCATCATCGACATGCGTCAGGTGCAGAACGATACCTATATCTCTTATGCCTACAACGCCTACAACCGTTCGACGGCCCGTACTGCCAAGGGTGATTTTATCCGAATGAAGGAAATCTCACTGGCTTACGACTTCCCCGCTCAATGGATTAAGCACATCGGACTGACCTCGCTGAATGCCAAGCTTCAGGCCACTAACCTGTTCCTCATCTATTCCGACAGCAAGCTCAACGGGCAGGATCCGGAGTTCTTCAATGCCGGTGGTGTGGCAGTGCCTATGGCACGGCAGTTTACTTTCACGCTAAGGCTGGGACTCTAAGCACTACTAATCGAAAAAAAATAATCATAATAGAAGATAATGATGTCACATATTTATAATACATACATGCGTGTATGCTCAGCTGTTTTTGTAGTGTTGGCGTTGGTGGCTTGCGACAGCTATCTGGACAAGCTGCCCGATGACCGTGCAGAGATAGATACGGAAAGCAAGGTGACGAAGCTGCTGGTCTCCGCCTATCCGCAGGTGAGCAGTATTGTCATCGCGGAAATGAGTTCCGACAATGTGGATGACAACGGAGCCCAGTACGGCACCTCACCCGACCTCGACGAGCTTTATCGCTTCAAGGATGTCTCATCGGAAAGTTTCGATACCCCTCGTTTCTTCTGGAACTCGTGCTATATGACGCTGGCCACCGCCAACGAGGCTCTGGCTGCCATCGACGAGATGGGCAATCCGTCGTCGCTCAGCGCTCAGCGTGCAGAGGCCCTGTTGTGCCGCGCCCTGAACATGTTCCAGATGGTCAATGTGTTTTGCATGGCCTACAACCCCGACTCGGCCTCGGTCTATCTCGGTCTGCCTTATCCCACCAAGCCGGAGGAAAAGGTGGGGCAGCACTATGAGCGAGGCACCCTGGAGGCTACCTATGCTCAGATAGCCGCTGACATCGAAGCCGCATTGCCCTACGTGAACGACCAAATCTACACCGTGCCGAAGTACCACTTTAATCAGAAGGCCGCCTATGCGTTCGCCGCCCGCTTTTACCTCTATTATCAGAAGTACGACAAGTGTGTGGAGTATGCCGACAAGGTGCTGGGTACTAATCCTACCGACTATATGCGCAACCTCGCTCCCTATATGACCTTGGGCTATCAGGACTTCTACAACCGCTATATACAGTCGGGTGAGAACTGCAACCTCTATCTCATGCCCTGCTATTCGATAGCCGGACGTATACTGCGCGGCAGCTATCCCCGCTATTGCCATAACTACAGCACTACCTGTAATGAGACCTATCTGGCACGTGCTCCCTGGAACGCCACCTCTGGTACGCTGAGCAACAACCTGCTCACGATAGGCAACCAGCTCTACGGCACTGACCGCTGTCTGTTCGTGCCTAAGATGCTGGAGACCTTCGAGTTCACCGACAAGGTGCTCCAGTCGGGACGCCCGCATATTGTAGACACCTATTTCACCGGCGACGAAACCCTGCTCTGCCGTGCTGAGGCCTATGCTCTGCTGAAAGACTCTGTGCATGCGCTGCAGGACATGAACGTGTGGTGCCGGATGAATCTGGATGCAGCTTCGGGCTCGATGGTTCGCACAGAGCTGACCATGTCGTCGGTCAACACGTTTATGAACCGCTTGAAATACGCCTTGGTCACGCCCGTGGAAGATACCGATCACAGCATCCGTAAGGTGATGCATCCGCAAGGAAGCGCGCTGACCGCTATTCTGGAAGATACCAATACTGAGAACCTGATACAGCTCATCCTGCACATGCGCCGCATCACGACCATGTTCCAAGGCCTCCGCTTCTTCGACGTGAAACGCTATGGAATAGAGTTCACCCACAAGGTGGACAAGGAGAACCCCATCGTGTTCAAGGCTGGCGACCTCCGTGGTGCCATACAGCTGCCCACCGATGTCATCAATGCCGGTCTTGAAGCCAATCCGAGATAAGAAACACGAAATACAATTTCCACAAAGATACAGAACAATATGAAAAGACCCAACTGTAAGTTCATAGTAATGCTTGCCGTGCTAATGGCCGCCTGTGCGTCGGCACTCACGTCGTGTAGCGACGACGAACTGGGAGAGAGTATCTTCAGCACCGACCCCGTACAGCGCAGTGAGTTCGACCAGTGGCTCGTGAAGAACTACACCAACCCATATAACATCCGCGTCATTTACAGATATGTAGACTATGAGACCGACCAAGGGTATAATCTGGTGCCTGCCGACATAGAGAACACCAAGACCATGAGCATCATCATGCGCCATATCTGGCTCGATGCCTATACGGAAGCTATGGGCGGCGACTCCACCTTTATGAAGACCTATTGCCCCCGTATCTTCCAGTATGTGGGCTCAGGCATGTACAACAGCAACGGAAGTATGGTGCTCGGCGTGGCAGAAGGCGGTTTGAAAATCACCCTTTTCCGCGTGAACGAGATTGATGCAGCCCATGTACATATCGACAGCATACGTCCCTTCCCTGATACTAACCGTGTGCCGCTCGACCTGAACTACTGGTATTTCTGGACAATGCATCATGAGTTCTGCCATATTCTTCACCAGACGAAGAACTACTCCACCGACTTCAAGCTGGTCTCGGCGGGTAAGTATCGCACCACCGACTGGGTGAACGTGGCAGATGCGGATGCGCCTGCAATGGGCTTTGTCTCTGGCTATGCCTGCAGTGAAGAGCGGGAGGACTTTGCTGAGATGTACTCTTTCTACGTCACTCATACCGAAACCGCCTGGCAGGAGCTGCTGGAGGCCGGTGTGGTGGGCGACGACACTTCCGGTCGCGATGCCATCCTGACAAAGATGGCCATTATGAAAGAGTATTTCCGTACCTCTTGGGGACTCGATATGGACCGCTTGCGCAGCATTGTCCTTCGCCGTTGCGGAGAGCTGAGCACGATGGATTTGACAAAGTTGAACTAAAAACGATGACAGCGAAATGAGACTTATTACAAAATACAGTGTTCTGACGATGGCAGCCCTGCTGTCGCTGGGCTTCAGTTCGTGCAAGAACGAGGTGGAGGATGTTTTCGACGAGCAGCCCTCCCTGCGTGTGCAGCATTATATCGACAACTATCGTCAGGTGCTTACCTCTGCTCCCAATGGCTGGGCTGTAGCATTCTATGGCAATACTGAGTACGGCGGATATAACCTGCTCTGTAAGTTCATCGGCAGCGACTCTGTCAGGGTGGCCAATGAGCGCTTTGCCAACGACACGACGGCGATGACCCATTACAAAATGGAGCAGTCCAACGGCATCGTTCTCTCTTTTGATGAGTATTGTCCGCTTGTGCATTATTTCTCCGACCCGGCCACTCCCGGTTTCGGTCGCAACGGCCGTGCTTTCGAAGGCGACCTGGAGTTCCGCATCATCAGTGCCACTGCCGATTCGGTGGTGATGACCGGCAAAAAGCATGGTCAGAAGATTGTGATGCGCCCCCTTGCTGAAGACATCAGTTGGGCTGACTATCTGAAACAGGTGCATGAGGTGGAAAAAGATATGTTCTCTCTGCGATATGCTCTGTGTACTGCCGATGGAGACACGATGGTGATGAAGAAAAACCGTGAGTATCGCAGTCTCTCCTATAACACCCTTAACGAAGAGGGCGACAGGGTGGAGGTTAGCGCTCCTTATATCGTTACCCCTCAGGGCTATGTGTTCTACCAGCCCTTCACCTTTGCCAGTCAGGCAGTAAGCCATTTCGCTTATCAGCAGCAGGCGACAAAGTATCAGCAGGATGGTCAGGTAGCCCTTCAAAAAATCACCGCACCGCTTAATGAGCAGCTGCTGACCGGCGTGTGGTATATCACCTATAGCCGGTTGGGAACCCTTGGCAGGCAACTGTGGAATATTGCCCGTAACAACCTGAGAGCCAATGGCACCAATTCTGGCTTAGGCCCCTTGGAGATAATCTATGCTACGCTGGGACATGATGAGACCGACTTCGGACTTAGCTTTGTCATAGGCAATGACGAGGGACTGGGCTACTACTGGTCGCAGTTCTTCTTCGACTATACGCTGGAGGGCGACGACCTGATAACGATGGTCTATGGCAACCGTACCGACGAGAGCGGCAACGGTGAGACATTCCTCAGCTACGGACTTGCACCGTGCATCACTCCTTTTGGCAATGGGACACCGCGCACGTTCCAACTTACCTGTGACAATCCTTCAGATCCCACATACATCACCCTGACTGATGTCAACACCAGGACAAATGTCATCACCGTGGTGTCACAATATACAGAGAATCCCTACGACAATTAATAACAAAAACTAAGTACAGAAAATGAAAAAACAGATCGTCTTATCTTTCATGGCTATGCTGTTTGTCGCAACGGCAATGGCACAGCCCAAAGCGGCGATGGTACACTTCGACCGCATGGCACAGCGAATGAAAGCTCAGAAAATGACTATGACCATGCCCGACCTGACGAAGCTGGACCGTTCGATGGTCAAGATGGACTACTCGCAGCCCGTACCCCGGAAACGCCTGAACATCGCTGCTCCCGCAACCGTTGTTCGCAAGACAGAGGCAAAGGTCGACTCCTTCGCCTGCTATTTCAACCAGACCGCACTCTGCGACGGCCTGCCCCTCTTTGACAATATGTATGCTTCAAGAGTGTATGCTACCGCTGACTCCGTCTATGTGCCTACTACCCTCGTCGGCGGCGGGTTCCTTCCTGCCAAGCGCGTGGGTAAGGCTACTGCCGAGGACGCTGACTCCATCATCATCCAGACAGGGCTGCTGATGGCTGCTTATTCGGATGGCGAAAAGACGGTCAATGCCTATCTCTGCGCCACGGAGTATGATGCACAGTATAATATTGTTTCTGTCAAGAAAGACTACATCGCGGGCTACTACTTCCCAGAGGATGGCACCGTGTCGCTGGTCGATGGCGTAGGAGCGGTGGTGAACGATAATCTGCTCACGGATGCCGTGATAGAGTTCTATACCCTGCCCATGGATATGGTCGACCAGACGATGATGTATGCTGCCACGTCTTTCACCAGTATGAGCATGAAGGATGACTATACCTACCGCTCTGTGGTGGCCAATCTGGGCAACTATCTTTTCGTGGCACAGCTCGACCCCGTAGCTGCTCACATGGGTGCCGGCACATGGCTGATGCTCTATGCCGATCCTAACGACCAAGCTGGTGACACCTATATCCTGCCTTTCCTCCAGTTGACCGGCATGTACAATCCCCGTGATGACAACGGCAACGTTACCGCTTCCTATTTCATGACCAATATCGGAATGCCTACTGTTCAGACAGGCAAGATGAACTATAGCTACTGTCAGATGAACTCCGTCGACGGGGTGCGCGAAGACGGAAGCGTCACCTATAGCTTTGTGCCTATGGACCCGACTCTCGGCACGGATATGGTCTACTACGACATCATCCTTACCGAAGAAGGCTATCAGCCTGCAGAGGGAACCAATAATCTGGCTTTCACCGTCATACCAGAGTTTGTACACAACGGAATCGATGGCGTGAGCGAGGGAGCAACACGTGTGCTCTCTTCGGATAGCTTCGACCTTCAGGGACGGCGCGTCTCTGCCGATCATACGGGCTTGACTATCGTAAAGCAGCGCATGGCCGACGGGACTGTGAAGAGCAGGAAGGTAATTCGTAAATAGCCAATTTAAAAGCCTGATATTCAAAGGCTTATAATTTGATATTAATTAGGCTGCAATTCAGTATTAAGTATCATGTGGTTAATACTGAATTGCAGCCCACTTTATTATTAAGTTCAACCCCCATGCCGCCAACTTTCAAAAATATCGGCAAATATTTGCATCTGTGAAAAAAAACGTTGAAATTTTATGGATTTCTCTTTTTTTTTGTTATCTTTGCGGCTATTAATCGGACTATAAATTACTACTGGCACATGAATTCCTATAAATTATTCCTCAAGTATGCAAAGATTGGTGACCGGGTGGTTATTACAAGCTCTACGGGCACCACAGAAGGCACGTTGCTGGATTTTGATGAGGATGGGCTGTCGCTTGAACTTGAACATCGTGGTTTTTACATGGTGAAAGGTATTGACATACTCTCCATGAAGGTTGTGCCTGCGGAGCAGTCACAAACACAATTACCACCACCCATAATTCAACAGGTTGAACCTCAGCAGGCATCTACAGTTCAACAACCAGCACCCCTACAGGAGCCTGTCGTTCAACAACCAGCACCCCTACAGGAGCCTGTCGTTCAACAACCAACTCCCTCGCAGACTGCTCCCTCTCAACCGGCGGGGAAATCGATGTCGAAGGATGAGCTGCTCAAGTCTATGTGGCGAGACTTGAGGTGGCGCAAGAAGGTGTATAACAGTTTGCTAACCGCCATTATGGGGTTAGGCGATTATGCCTCAATGGAAGAAAACAAGAAGACACTGCCCGCCCGAGGTAAGGTGTCGCCGGTTACGTCGAACATCATCTTCGATTTGCGCACAGGGGCAAAGTACATCTATGATGACAAAGAGCTGCTGACCGACAGCCTGACCAGCAACGAGCAGGTCTACTATGAAATACAGGAAGGGCGGTTAGTGAATATTGTGCCTGCCAGAAAGATTTCGGCTATTGTCGATGAACTGAAGAACAAGGTGGCCCGTGAAGGCTTTGGGGCTACACCGCCATTGAGGCGGCTGAACATGCTTAGGCTGATAGAACGGCTCGTGCCGGAGAATAAAACCATTGCCACTGTCAGGGAAGAGATGGAACAGGTGCTCTATAACTTCCGTAAGGAGAAGACTCCCAAGCCCAAACCTGCTTCCCCCCCTGAACCCGTTAAGCCAGCACCTATGGTGCAGGCTGATTCCTCCGCCCTTGAGATGGCGAAGAAATATACCACTGCTAAGCGTCATGAAGAAGCTCTGAAATACTATCTGAGGGCTATAGCATTGGGCAATTATCCGCGTTCTTGTATCAATATCACAGCCAATACTTATGCTACGCTCTACAAGCAGGCCCGCCAGAGCGCTACCGAAGAACAGGCTGAGAAACTGCGTCAGGAAGCCATTGCCTTCATGAGAAAGCATAGTGGCGAGCTGGATGATACAACGAAGACTTGGTACACGCTGGAGAACTATTACTACTGCATGCGTGACTATGATGACTTCTTCAAGGTGCTAGCCAAACTGATGCGCCAGAATGAAGTGAAGAATGATCCCATCAAGTTGAGCGACTATCACAACAAGATGGCAGCTGCCTATATTGATTTGAAAAATTATTCTGAAGCAAAAGAGGCTATCAACAAATCGCTGAAGGTCATGCCCAATAATCCGGGAGCAATGAAGTTGCAAGGCGTGATTGAAGAACTGGAGAAACTGAACCGCGCCTTGCAGACTGCCGATGAAAAAGAAGCACGGGAGATTCAGGAGAAAATTGAGGAAATCAGTTCTTCCGACTTGTCTTCGTTCGTTGAAGGCGGCTTAGGCGTATTCATCACCCGTTTGCTGGATGAGTACACCGATATGGAAGGACTTGATGCCAAGACAAAACTATCGAAGGAATATACCCGTAGTACCATCTTTAATATCCGAGGATTCATCGAGTCTGCCAAGAACCGGCCCGACCAGCGGGTGAAGCTGTTCCTTACCGAGGTGAAGGTGATTCAGGCCCTGGGCTTTCAGGAGGAGGGCATCAGCGTGAGAGGGGAGATGCGGCAGTATTGCAACACCATGGCGCAATTGAAGTTGGGCAACGGCAATGACCTCGACGTAGTACGCTTCTTCTATAACCAAGCCTTCATGCTGGGGCAGAACGACCGTGACGAGCGCTATACGTCAGCCTATCTGCAGACGCTGCTCTATCCGGCAGAAGAGATACTGAGACGCATCGTCAATAAGCAGTCGATGGACGTGAACGAGTTGCTGCAACAGGCTCTTCTGGGTAATGAGCAGTCGGACAGGAACTGGGAAGAAGTGTTGGGATTGACGCTTTATAATCTTGTGCTCGACAACCAGATAGTGATGAAGATATACAACAACGCAGATTTGCGTGCCTGTTGTCTTGACATGATGGGGCATCAGAACCTGAATATCGATGACTGCACTACTTATGAGGCGTTCAAAAGCCGTTGGGACCAGCTGCGCGAGAGGCGGCTGAACGAGCATAGTCGGCTGGCCACTCAGATATCACTGTTTGGCAACGACTTCAGCCGTCTGGAGGAAATCAACACCAACCTCAGGCCGGAACTGGTTCGATGGAGAAACGAATCATGGCTGAGAAACACCATGGATAGCCGGCGATTAGGACAAATTCTGGATAACGTGTTGCCAAGTATCAGTAGTTTCCTGAGCAACAGGGCGTATCTTATCAAGGAGAATGCTTATAACAATCTGAAGAGTCAGCTGAGCAAACTGATAGCCGACATCAAGGAGAATCCTACTAAACTTTCTTACGAGGCTTTGATACCTCTTCTGGCCAAGATACAAAGTCTTGCTGATAATGCGTTTGACATTATTCTTAAAACCAGTGAACCAGAGATTAAAATTAATCTGCTTTCTGCTACCGTGGCAGATGCCGGAGTGGTCTCGTTACAGGTGAGCGTATCTAACGGGGTTGATTCGTCACCAGTGAATAGCGTTACCGTGATAATAAAGAATGGCAACGGCGTGACCTTTATAGATACAGAACAAAAGGCCACGGTGACTATTGAGGGTGGAAAGCAACACATATTCAAGTTGAAAGTCAAAGTCAGTGAGGAGGTCATACGAAAAGAGAGTGTTTCGCTGAACATCACCTGCCACTATCTCGACCGTAAAGAGACAAAGCCGAAGCATGTGGATTATTCCTGCCAGTTGCCACTCTATTCTTCCGAAGACTTTAAGCCTATCACCAATAATCCCTATCGGCCTGGCGATGCCCTGGCTATCGATGATGATACGTTCGTGGGGCGTGAACTTTTCATGCAGGAAATTATCAACGATATCAAGAATCGTGGCGATGGGCAGCAGGGGTATCAGGTCATCATCTTCGGTCAGAAACGTTGCGGAAAGACATCCGTTTGGGAACGGTTGGCCAGCAGGCTGCAACAGGATGGTTACTTCTGTGTGAAGTTCTCTCTGCAGGAAATCCTCCGCTCTGTCACGGAGTTCACGTTCTATTATAGGATTCTGAAGCGCATGGACATGGCTCTGAACGAATTGAGAAGCAAGCAGCAAGAGGTGCCTCAATTCAGCATTCCCAGGTCTCAAAGTGATTTTAATGCGGAGGATCCGGAGAACCCTGCTACTACCTTTATTGAGTATATGTTCAAGTTCCGGATGGCTTGTGAGGTTATTCCGGAATGGCGCAATCGGAAGATGGTGTTGATGGTCGACGAGTTTACAGCCATCTATGCCGGAGTGAAGAGCGGTCGCATCGACCCGTCTGTCATGATGCAATGGAAGGCTATCACGCAAAACCGTGCCTGCAATTTCTCTGTGATTCTGATTGGTCAGGATATAACTCCCACCTTCCTAAATCAGGACTATGCACGCAATGCAGTTCAGATTATCACGCAGAAAAGGCTCACCTATCTTTCGCCCACAGAGGCAAAGGAACTGATTGAGAACCCCATGAAGAAGGCCTGCGGCGGCGATTCGCCTTATATAGGTGAGGCCGTCGACCGTATCATCGACTATACCTCGCGCAATCCGTTCTACATACAGAAAGTGTGCCAGTCGCTCGTCAGCTATATGAATGAGCATAAGCTGAAGAAGGTTACTGAGGCTGATATCGATGACGTGGCTTCAAATTTGAACTGGGACAAGAATGATTTCGACAATCTTATCAGTGGCGGTGAATATGAGGAAGACGTGGAGTTCAAGCAAAGGAATGCAGAGCGTATGGAATTGCTTAAAGTCATCGCCCGTCTGTCGGACACACGTGGCTACGACTATTGCTCCCTCGATGACATATTAGCACAGATTAATGTCACGGACAGGGATGAGCGCGACAAGAAGAAAGCCCTTCTGACGGAACTGAAAGACAGGGAGGTGCTTGATGAAAACAAGGAAAGTTACAAGATTCAGGTAAAACTTTTTAAACTATGGCTACTCAAGCAGAAATGAACATTAACAACCCCTTCGACGGCTATGGTGCTATTGTGTCGGGCCGTCATTTCGTGGGGCGTAGGGAAGAGCTGTTACAGTTGAATATGCGGGTGATGCCCAAGGAGGGCTTTGGAAATCTGGCTGTCGTCGGACTGCCGAGGATTGGTAAGTCGAGCCTTGTATGGGAGGGCATCATGTCGAGGCAAAATGAACTGTTGGCTGACAAGACGATAGCTGTATGGTTCACCGCCAGCACCATGCGCAATGCGGCGGCAATTCATAAAGGGCTCGGCAAGAGGGTGATTGAGGTTTTAGAAAAAGCTGGCGACAGTGGGGTGCTGGACCGCATTCTTCCTTTGAACGAGAAGCTCCAGCAGTGTTCAGATATGCAGGAGGTGGAAGATGGACTGAGGGAAGTACTGCGGTGCTTGAAGAAGTGTGATTGGAAGGTTATCCTGATTCTCGACGAGTTTGACAGTGTTAAGAAATATATGGACTTCTTTGACTTCCAGTTTCTGCGTGATATCTCCTATATTCCCGAGTATAAGATTTGTCTGGTCACCACTTCGCGTATGACCATAAAGTCGATAGAGTCGAAGGACGGTGCCGTATCTAATCTGCATGGTATTTTCCAGACTTTGCAGTTGAAATGTTTCGACCAGCCTAGTATAGACGATTATTGGCAGTGGTCGGAGACATGCTGGAGAGACTCTAAGGTGCAGCTGCCAGTTCCCTGGAAGATATACAAGCAAGAAGCGGCTTTTCAGGTAAACCGTCATCCTTTTTTGCTTAATATCTTCAATAGCTATCGGTTTAATGAACAAGTATTGAAAAGGGACCTATCGGCAGAACGGGAGATAGACCTTTTTAATCAGTTTAGCAGTATGGAAGGCTCTCTCCAGAAGGAGAAAATGGAGAATCCGGTAGGAATAAGCAGCACCTTGCTCGATGCAGCGGTTCAGTTGGTCTTAGGTCCTGTATATAATGTCACTAAAACTGATGAAAAGAATTTGTTGCTTTTCGATTTCTTGCGTGTAGTTCCAAAGGAAGAGAAGGACGAATTGCTGGGATTCAGTATGGGACCTGTTCTGCCCGACGGCTCCTGCTATGCCTGTTTCTCCAATTACCTGACTCAACTCTTCTCTGAGTTGCACACCTATGACATTACTTACTGGGCAGAATGGCGTGAAACAGAAAAGGCTCTTCGTGAACTTATCAAGGTCTATGTACAGCAGAAGTTCGGTGACAACTGGGAGACCAAGATTGAAGCAGCCTATGGCGGTCGCAGTCAGCGATGGCGTGAAGAGTTCAACAAGATGAGGTTATATCGTGACAATATGGTCAGAAAGAGCAAGAAAGCCAGTAGCAATCTGGTGGATTATACCCAGGCCAGCTCAGTCTTTACCATCTTCATCGATTCTGACTGGAACTGGTTCCATGAGGTGTTGAAAGGAAAGAATCCATACGCCCGGAAAGACTTATGGGAATCAAAATTCGATTTTCTTGCCTATGTCCGTAATCCGCAGGCTCACAATAATGAGGAGTTCCTTACTCAGGAAGAAGTGAACACGGCTACCGGTTATTGTAATGAGATATTAGAGGCTATTGCCTATTGGAGGAAAAACTTGTCCCTCTAACCTTCCTCTTCATTACAGGCTTTTTCCTTACAAGCCCTATCAACGGTCTCTTGCATCGTCGTGTGCCAGAGGCCGTTGGTGGCTATAACGCTGTTGCCTTGGTTGAATCGTGCGGAACCGCTATAGTCAGTGACCATGCCTCCAGCTTCAGTTACAATCAGTGCTCCGGCCATGTAATCCCATTGCCCGATATATTTCTCTACGTAGGCATCAAGACGGCCAGCTGCCACATAGCACAGGGCGATAGCCGCAGAACCGAGCATGCGAATGCTGGCAACCTGTCCGTAGAGTAGCCGTATCAGCGACTGTGCGACAGGGCTATAAGCCTCGTTGTTATAGGGCAGTTGGGCGCATACCAGCGCATCGGTGAAGGCCTGCCGACTCACGCGGAGCAGGGTAGGAGGGGCGTTGTCACCCTTTTGTACAAAGGCTCTGCCGTTTTTCCAAGCAAAGAAACATTCATCGGCACAAATCTCATAGACCACTCCCAGCAGTATCTCCTCCCCTTTGATGAGGGCAATGCTTACGGCATAGGGTGGAAAACAGTGCAGGAAGTTTGTTGTCCCGTCCAGCGGGTCTACCACCCAGCAGTAGGCCTCATCGGTATGTTGGGCCAGACCCTCCTCAGTGATGAATCCAGCTTCAGGCAATAGTTTCCGCAGGGATTCCACAATCATTTTCTCCGACTGTTTGTCTACATACGACACATAGTCGTGGGCATGCTTGTGTTCCACGCTTCCCGCATTGAAGCGCTGGCGTTCCTCCCTAATATAATTCCCTGCCTGTTTGGCTATGGTGCAAACAGACTGGGTAAGTTTTTTTAGCTCAGTCATCCGATTAGTATTGATCTTCCTTGAATGTAAGGTCGGGTGTTGAGCCGAAATACTCGTCATCTCCTGTAAATCCGCCGAGCGGTTCTTTGTATTCCTTGTAGACAGGACCTACGCGCAGCAGCAAATCGTTAAAGTTCACCATCGGAATCACTACTCCGAACAGGCCCACTCCTGAGCGTATGCCTTCAGGGTTGAAGTTGTTGAAGATGCGAATCGATGAGTAGAGCCAACGGTCATAGTAGACCATGCGGTTGTATTTGTTGAAGTTCTCCCACGACTCCTTGTCCACATTAGGCCCCGCTTCAGTGAAGATATAGCCAACGTTAGCCACGGCATCATCTATCCAGTCGGTGCGGATGCTGTCGGGTTTCTCTATACATTGACGAACATTGTCTGTCATTTTCTCAAGCATCTTCCTTTCTGAAGGACGGGTGATGTGAGCCACAAATGCCAGGATACAAAGGGTTACGACAGCCAGAATGAATTTGCCCAGACAACTGTGGTAGAACTGAGTGAACAAGCTTTCTTTGGTGCGGTATGAACCGCGGTCGTTTTGATACATGAGACTTTCTATGTTAAGAGTTAGGAGTTAGGTCTTAGGAGTATAAGAGAGGGGGAGTCAGGGCTTATGGGATATCAGGTTCATGAACTCCTGACGGGTTTTGGCCTGATTGAAGGCTCCACTGAAGTCACTGGTGGTAGTGATGCTGTTCTGTTTCTCCACGCCCCTCATCTGCATGCACATGTGACGTGCCTCCACCACCACCATCACGCCGAGCGGATGGAGTGTCTGCTCTATGCATTCCTTTATTTGGAGTGTCATCCTTTCCTGTACTTGCAGGCGGTGACTATAGATGTCAACAACGCGGGCAATCTTTGAGAGACCGGTTATATATCCGTTGGGGATGTAGGCCACGTGTACTTTCCCGTAGAAGGGTAGCATGTGGTGCTCGCAGAGAGAGAAGAAGTCGATGTCCTTTACGATGACCATTTGGCTATAGTCCTCCTTGAACAGTGCATCGGTGAGCACCTTATGGGCATCCATCTCATAGCCACGCGTGAGCACTTGCATGGCTTTGGCCACGCGCATCGGTGTTTTCGCAAGTCCTTCGCGGGAAGGGTCTTCGCCGAGGAGTTTGATTATTTTCTCGTAGTGTGAGGCCAGTTCGTCGAGGCCTTCACGGAATATTTCGTTTTCTGGATACACTATATCTCTATTTCTTCGAAATGAGTTATGAGGCTATTAACTATCAACTATGAACTAGATTTAGTAGGGCACGCTTATTTTCCCCTTTACAATTGTGGCCGACGTATAGCCCAGTTTTTTCACTTCCTGCAGCATGCGGTGGGCCTCCTCGTAGGTGCGGTAGTTGCCGATGCGGCAAATCCATCGTGGCGAGTAGAATTGCGTGTACACCTGTTCCTCGGGGAAGAGGGAGCGCAGTTGGTTGCCCGTCTGCTCTGCTTTCTGCCGGTCTTTCCTGGAGTTTCCGCCTGCGTAGGCCTGCACGCGGTAACCCATCGTCTTGTAGGTGCGTATCTTTGTCACCGTTGTCGTGTCTACCGACTGGGACTCGCTGGTGGTCGTCTCTGGGGTCTGGTTCACTGACTCCTCAGGAGCCTGCCGTTGTTCGGTTTCAGGCTTATTCTCGTTGTCAGGTTTCTCTACCTTTTTCTTTTTTTTAGGTTGAGTAGTCTGCTTAGGAGTAGTGATGGTCTGCTTCTGCTTCGGTGTCACTACGACTGGTTGCGGACCGTTCACCAATCTGTCGATGCTTGCATCCTGGTGGATGGTCACCGTCCCTTCTCCTTTGGCCGACTTCTGCAACCGTTGGGTGAAGGTCTGTGCAGCCGTGTTGCTGACGAAGAGCGAACAATGAATGACGAACAATGTTATCATTATCCATCGATATTTTACTATCAAATAAAAGTTCTTCTGCATAAATTCAACCATTACTCGTCATTCTTTGTTCGTTCATCCGTGTTATTTGTTCATAATTCTCTTGCCGGAATCTTATTTCCATGCATCGATGATGCCCTTGAAGTCAGCTGCCTTCAGCGAAGCACCGCCGATAAGACCGCCGTCGATGTCTGGCTTGGCAAACAGTTCTGGAGCATTGCTGGCCTTGCAGGAGCCGCCATAGAGAATCGTGGTGTCGTCGGCCACGGCTTGTCCATACTTCTCAGCGATGATAGAGCGGATATAGGCGTGGATGTCCTCAGCCTGCTCTGCGGTGGCAGTCAGACCCGTGCCGATGGCCCAGATGGGTTCGTAGGCGATGATAATCTTGCGGAAATCCTCTTCGCTCAGGTTGAACACGCTGCCTTCCAGCTCTGCTTTCACCACTTCGTTCTGCTTGCCGGCCTGACGCTCTTCCTTGCTCTCGCCGATGCAGAAGATTACCTTCAGGCCGTTCTTCTGTGCCAGTAGCACTTTCTCTTTCAGCACCTCGGGAGTCTCCTTGTAGTACTCACGGCGCTCTGAGTGGCCTAAGATTACATACTGGGCACCGGTCGACTTGATCATCTCTGCGCTTACCTCACCGGTGTAGGCACCTTTCTCTTTGTCGGCGCAGTTCTCTGCTCCAAGGCCGATGATGTCCTGGTTCAGGAACTGGGCAATCGATGCCAGGTGAATGAACGGTGTGCAGATGACCACGCCGCAGTTGGGCTTCTCTGCTGTCAATGTCTCATTCAGCTCTTTAGCCAGAGCAATACCGTCCTGAAGATTCATGTTCATCTTCCAGTTACCTGCAACAATTTTCTTTCTCATATTCTTTTAATTATTTAATGGGTTTATAACTGTTTCTCTTTTTTCTCAGCTTTATGCTTGCGCCTCAGCCAGCGTGTCCACATCCATGTGCGGTCAGCGATGGTGAGCAGGGCCAATGGCAGCACGAACCAAAGCAGCAGACTGGCTATTTTCCGTGGCACTGAGTCTTCCGGCATCTGCCCTATCTCGAAGTTCTCCAGCGGTTGCGAGGTCATCGTGTCATCAATGGTGGGCAGGTTGTTGTGCCCCCACTTTCGTATCACCGTGCCTTTTTTCAGCAGTACCAGTCCCGGATTGCTGCGGATGATGGTTTTCAGCGTTATCTCGTCGGCTTGGCAGAACGGATATTCCGCTCCTGTTGTTTCCCGCCATCGGCTGATGCCCTCTTGGCTGCTTGCCGTCACCCCGTAGAAGGGGTAGCCGTGTTCTTCAGCATATTCGCTCAGTTCATTGATGAGGTCGAAGCGTGAGTCATCGGCCACTTCCAGGTGCGGCGATACCAGCATAAACACATAGCCCGTGTCGAGCAGCAGGTCATCGGTGACGTCATCGCCCTCCTCATTGGTGAGAAGGAAGTCGTGGATGGGTGGCACGTAGCCTTCCTTCACGAGCTCCGTCTTTGCCTCTACGAATGTCCACGTTGAGTCCGGATAGTTCTCCACCGTGAATGTCTGGCGT
>Ga0310697_10002557_pt1 | contig 19152 bp, 16 predicted proteins | sample 172DNAGHGlowgp2_FD_203883 | JGI IMG/M metagenome (GOLD analysis project Ga0310697, IMG submission 203883) | Sheep rumen microbial communities from Palmerston North, Manawatu-Wanganui, New Zealand - 1728 DNA GHGlow gp2 (v2) (version 2) | ecosystem: Host-associated > Mammals > Digestive system >... | reverse complement strand
CGAAGGTCTGCTCCAGTATCGGTTCGATGTCCTCGGCAGGCAGGTCGCCGCAGAGGATGAGGCCCATGTTCGAGCCGACGTAGTATTTCCTGTAGAAAGCCTCCATTTCCGACAGCCGCGGGTTCTTCAGGCTCTCTGTGCTGCCGAGGATGGGCTCGGCGTAGGGATGACTGCCGAAGATGGCGCGCATGGCCTTCTCGAGTGCGCCGCCCATGGCGTCTTCAGAGCGGTTCTTCTCTTCGTAGACGTTCTCCAGTTCGCCTTGGAACAGTCGGAACACGGGATGCAGGATGCGCTCGGAGTTGAGGTGGCACCACTGCCGCAGATACTGTGGCAGGAACAGGTTGTGATAGTAGGTCACGTCGTAGCCCGTCGCGGCGTTCAGGTCGCTGCCGCCGAAGCGCGAGACGAGGCGGTTGAACTCGTTGGGGATGGCATAGTCGGCAGCCTTCAGGCTCAGTTGGTTGATTTTCTGCTGTATCTCCGTGCGCCGGACGGCCTCGGTGGTCTGTGCCAGCAGGTCGTATTGTGCCGAGATAGAGTCCAGCCAGGGCTTCTCGGCAGCATAGTCGGTGGTGCCGATGCGGTCGGTGCCCTTGAACATGATGTGCTCGAAGTAGTGGGCGATGCCTGTGCCGGGACAGTCCTTGGCTCCCGCCCTGACCACCACGGCACCGTAGATCTTCGGTTGCGAGTGGTCTTCGTTGAGCCAGACGGTCATGCCGTTCTTGAGAGTCAGTTGTCTTACCTGTAATGCCTGCGGCTCTTGGGCCATGCAGCTGATGGTCAGCAGGAACGCGCTGATAGTCAGATAGATACGTCGTATAGTCATAATTTAGTAACGTTTGTTTTTGCAAAGGTATGAAATTCGTGCTGAATTAGCTCGTAATTTAACCTAAATTAGCTGATAATTCGTACTGAATTGCAGGCTAATTCAGTACAAATTGCAGAGACCCTTTTGCGGAGTCGCAAAAAATGCCTACTTTTGCAGTATGAAAACCGAACAGGGATATAGTGATTTCTCGCTGACGCTGTTGCGATGGTACGGTGAAAACGGGCGCTCGCTGCCATGGCGGGAGACTCGCGACCCGTATGCCATCTGGCTGAGCGAGATCATCTTGCAGCAGACGCGTGTGCAGCAGGGGTGGGCCTACTGGGAACGGTTCATGCACCGATGGCCCACGGTGGAGTTGCTGGCCAGTGCCACCGAAGACGAGGTGCTGCGCGAGTGGCAGGGACTGGGCTATTATTCGCGGGCCCGTAACCTGCATTTTGCCGCCCGCCAGATTGTGGAGATGGGCGGTTTCCCGCAGACGCTGGAGGGCATCCGCCGTCTGAAGGGCGTCGGTGATTATACGGCAGCGGCTATCGGTTCAATGGCGTTCGACCTGCCTGCGGCTGTGGTCGACGGCAACGTCTACCGTGTCCTTGCCCGCCATTTTGCCATTGCCACCCCGATAAACTCGACAGAAGGGAAGAAGGAGTTTGCAGCTCTGGCGCAGGCTCTGTTGCCTCAGAAGCAGGCAGCAGCCTACAATCAGGCCATCATGGACTTCGGAGCCATTCAGTGTACGCCGCAGTCGCCCCGCTGTCTGCTCTGCCCGTTGCAGGAGTCGTGCTCGGCACTGCGCGAGGGACGCATCGACGAACTGCCCGTCAAGCTGAAGACAGTGAAGGTGCGTGAGCGCCGCCTCTCATATATATATATAAGGTATAAAGGTCAGACCGCCATCCGTCGGCGCGGCAAAGGTGATATTTGGGAGGGGTTGTGGGAGCCTTGGAGCCTCCCCCTGTCCCCCTCCAACTGGAGGGGGGATGGCTGCGCGTTGGAGTCCCCCCTCCAGTTGGAGGGGGACAGGGGGAGGCCGTTTAGGGGGAGGCTGGGATTAGTTTGCAAAGACTTCCGCCATGTACTGACGCATCAGGTGCTCTTGTGCGACTTCTATCTTTGGGAACCTGAAGAACGGCCCGCGCTGAGTGAAGACTATCGGTGGGTGGACGAGGCAGCCCTCGACGACTATGCGCTGCCCCGCATGATAGAACTGCTGCTGAAGAAACTACCGGAAAAACACGTGTTGTAGGACTAACTGGCGGAAGAATTCTTCCGTTCGTCTTCTTTCCGCTTCTGCCAGATTTCGACAGAGTTGATGATGTTCTGCCAAAGAATGTAACAGCCGGGGCCGACAGACGAGAGCGGGCTCAGGTAGGTGCTCGACAGCCAGATGGCAAAGGCCGTGTTCTTCTGTCCCAGAGCCTGTCCGGCCTCTTGGGTGTGGCCGAAATAGTGGCCGATGAAGCGGCCTACGGCAAACTGCACGATACACATCACCAGCCCTAACAGGGCAATGGCTGTCAGCAGCATGAGGGTGGTTTGGGCATGGACGATGTTCTTCACCGTGGTGCCCGTGACAATCATCAGCGAGCAGGCCCAGAGGTAGTAGCTGAGGTCGCGTGTAGAAATGATCCGGCGGTGCAGCCGGTGCAGGTGGTGCTTCACAAGATAGGCCAGCAGCATGGGCACGATGAGCACCGCGAACACCTCGCGCAGAATCTGCAGGAACGCCGGGAGGAACGACAGGTGGGCCGAAGGCTCGATGAGGGGGAAGCAGACGGGCACCAGCAGCACGGTGATGAAGTTGGATAGGAAGGTGTAGGTGGTCATCTGTTCCAGCGAACCGCCTAACTTCTGCGTGACGACGGCTGCCGCCGTGGCACAGGGAGAAATGACACACATCAGGATGGCCTCGAGGAGAATCAGGCTGTTGCCCGACAGGTGGAACCCGATTGTGAGCGCCATGAGAATGCCGATGAACAGCACCTGGAACAAGCCTACCCAGAAATGCCACCCTACGGGGCGCAGCTTCCGGAAGTCGACCTTGCAGAAGGTGACGAAGAGAATGAGAAACATGAACAGCGGGAGAATCGTCGCAATGATGGGAGCGCAGAAACGACTGGCCTCGTCGAGCTGCGGCGTCAGCGAGAATATCAGATAGATCAGTGTGCCCATTCCCATCGATAAAGGCAGCGTCCAGTCTTTGGCAAAACGAATGATATTCATAATCAGGGGACAAAGATACGAAAAAAACATGATTTGTCATCTGAAATTCATAAATTTAGCGTATCTTTGCACCATTATCCTAAAAACGTATTACTGCTATGTATGATAAAAAACGCGGCCTCTATGTGGCACACTGCTCGAAGGGAGCACTTTCGATTGTCGGTAAAATGGCGAATAGGCATGGGCTCATTGCCGGTGCTACGGGTACGGGTAAAACCGTGACCCTGCAGGTATTGGCCGAGACCTTCTGTCAGGCAGGCGTACCCTGCTTCATGGCCGATATGAAAGGCGACCTCTCTGGCATCTCGCAAGCAGGCAAGATGAGCAGCTTCATCGAGAAGCGCCTGCCGGAATTCTTTCCTGAGTTGAGCAACCCTGCTTCTGAAGACAAAGGTAATGTCTCTCAACCCTCATCTCCCAACTCTCAACTAACCTTCCGCTCTTGTCCTGTCAGGCTCTACGATGTCTTTGGCGAACAAGGTCATCCCATGCGGGCCACCGTCTCGCAGATGGGGCCTCAGTTACTCTCGCGCCTGTTAGGACTGAACGAGACGCAGGATGGTGTGCTGAACATCGTGTTCCGCATTGCCGACGAGCGCGGCCTGCTCATCCTCGACCTGAAGGACTTGCGCTCCATGCTCGACTATGTGTCGCAGCATGCCAAGGAGTACACCACCAAGTATGGTAATATTTCGACGGCATCGGTGGGAGCTATTCAGCGCTCGTTGCTGCAGTTGGAGGCTCAGGGTGCCGACATGTTCTTTGGCGAGCCATCTTTCGACATCCAGGATCTCTTCGCCACCGTTCCCGCCCCTTCCTCCTCCGTGCCTGACGCTTCTGCCCTTGTGCCTGACGCTTCCGCCCCTGTGCCTGACGCTTCTCCGTCAGGAAAAGTAGGTGTGATGAGCGTCCTGGCCGCCGACAAGCTGATGATGCAGCCCAAGCTCTACTCCACGTTCCTGCTCTGGCTGCTCAGTGAGATTTATTCCACCTTGCCCGAAGTGGGCGACCAGCCATTGCCGAAGCTCGTCTTCTTCTTTGACGAGGCGCACATGCTCTTCGACGGCACCTCGAAAGCGCTGTTAGACAAGATTGAGCAGGTCATCCGCCTCATCCGTTCGAAAGGCGTGGGTATCTACTTCATCACCCAGAGCCCCACCGACATCCCTGAGAACATCCTCGGCCAGTTAGGCAACCGGGTGCAGCATGCCCTCCGTGCCTATACCCCGAAAGACCAGAAGGCCGTGAAGACCGCTGCCGACACCTTCCGTCCCAACCCCGACTTTAAGACTGACGAGGCTATCATGAACCTCGAGACGGGCGAGGCGCTCGTCAGTTTCCTCGACGAGAAAGGTGCCCCCTCGATGGTGGAGCGGGCGAAGATTCTCTTCCCCTTGTCGCAGATTGGAGCCATCACCGAAGGGCAGCGGCTCGACCTGATCAAGCAGAGCAGCATCTATGGCAAGTACGACACACCCGTCGACCGGGAGAGCGCCTACGAGATGCTGATGAAGGAAGAGGCTGAGGCATCCCTTACGGTTACGGAGGATAGTTCTGTCGAGAAGAAGTCAAGAAAGGAAAAGTCTGACGTTGCTCCCTCGGGGACAGAGAAGGCAGCGCAGAAGCCAGGCATCATGTCGAAGGTTTGGAAGGCTGTCTTGACTGCCGTCACCTCTACCCTCGCAGCCTTGCTTGGCAGCTGGGTCAGCGAAAAAGTGTCGGGCAAGAAGACCAAGAGACGCACGTCGGCCAGCGAACGCGTGGTGAAGAACGCCACCAGTGCCGCCACTCGAACACTCACCAGGGAACTTACCCGCGACATACTCGGTAATCTGGTGAAATAAGACATTCCTTCCCGGTGAATTGCTGAATCGTTACACGGCCGGGGGCAAGTCAAGACATCAAGAAAGGCGTATGGACGAAAGAGCAGATTTTGTTCGTTATGTTTGGAAGTCTCAATAAGATTTCTTATTTTTGCCGTCAAAACCGACAAATCTTAGGATATTAACTAAAAACAAATGTGTTATGGATTACAAGATTGTAGACATTGAAGGCGTAGGCAACGTCTATGCAGAGAAATTGCAGGCTGCTGGCATACAGAAGGTGAGCCAGCTGTTGGAGAAGTGTGCTGCTCCCAAGGGGCGTAAGGAACTGGCAGAGCAGACGGGCATCAGCGAGAAGCTTGTCCTGCGTTGGACAAACCATGCAGACCTGTTCCGTATCAATGGCGTAGGCCCTCAGTTCGCTGAACTGCTCGAAGCTGCGGGCGTAGACACTGTGAAGGAGTTCCGTCATCGCGTAGCAGAGAATCTGCAGCCGAAGCTGGTTGAGGTAAATGAGGCAAAGAACATTTGTAACCGTGTACCCGCTGTGAGTGAGGTGCAGAAGATGATAGACCAGGCCAAGGAACTGGAGCCTAAGGTGACTTATTAGGTGTTAGGTTCCTTCCACCTGTGCCTTCGGCCAGTTCACGAGGAATACATGGTCGGTGGCACGGGTGAGGGCGGTGTAGAGCCAGTGAATATAGTCGGGGGTAAGCATGTCGTCGGTCATATAGCCTTGGTCGATATAGACATGTGACCATTGTCCGCCCTGCGCTTTATGGCAGGTGACAGCATAGCTGTATTTAATCTGAAGAGCGTTGTAGTGTACATCGCTCTTCAGTTTTTTTATGCGTTCAGCCTTCAGGGGGATGTCGGCGTAGTCTTCCATCACCTTGTTATATAACAGTTCCTGCTGTTCGCGAGTCAAGGCTGGTGCTTCGGCCGTGAGCGTGTCGAGCAGACAAGGTGCTGTGAACTCATAGTTGTCATAGTCGGGAAACGATAGAGTGACGTCGGCAAACCGGAAACCATACAGTTCGCGAACATTGCGCACCCGCTGTACTACGCAGTGATCACCGTTGGCAATATAGTTGAGTGATGATTGTTGAGTGTTGAAAGACGTCAGTTCTGCTGGCTTTGTAAGGTCTCTCATCTCTGATCTTTCGACTCTCAACGCTGAAAGTTCTAATCTCTCAATCCTCAACACTGAATAGTTGTTTTTTACGACCATCAGTTGATCGCCCCTGCACAACTCGTCTTCGCGGTCGAGCACGGTGTTACGGATGCCTTGGTTGTAGATGTTGGCACGTTTGTTTGAGCGAGTGATAACGATGGTATCATCGATTCCCACCCGGCTATAGCTTGATGCCAGCGACTCAATGAGTTCGTCGCCTGGTACCACGGTGATGTCGGCAAAGCCGTGAATTCGTAGTCGTGGCAGTTGTGTCGCTTCGTCGTGGGTAATGAGCTGACGAATCATCGTGGCATTGTACAGGATGCCCGATGCCTGACTCTGGCGAAGCACCTCGCTGAGGGAGCATTCGTAGGTGATGAGGCCGTAGCCTTTAAGCACCTCGACCGCCAGTGCCGGCGATTCTTCTTCTCCCACTGGCGGTAGCTGTGCCGTGTCGCCGATGAGCAACATGCGACAGTTCTGGCCGTTATAGACGTAATGAATGAGGTCGTCGAGGAGCGATCCTGTCCCAAAGACATGCTCCCCGAGACTGTCACCATTGGCAATCATGGAAGCCTCATCTATAATAAATAAGGTGTCACGGAAAAGGTTGTCATTGAGGTTGAAGGAGGAAAGGTCGCCTGCCGAGCGCTGACGATAGATGCGTCGGTGAATGGTATAGGCAGGTTGTCCGGCATAGAGTGAGAATACTTTAGCCGCCCGGCCTGTGGGAGCCATGAGCACCAGCTTCTGCTTCATCTGGAGCATGGCCTTGACGATGGCAGCGGCCAGTGTGGTCTTGCCCGTTCCTGCCGAGCCGCGAAGCACCATTGCACACTGTTCATGACGGTCAGAAAGAAAAAGGGCCGTCGTCTGGATGGCCCTTTCCTGTTCTGCCGTTGGGATATGCCCGAGGGCAGCGCGAATGTGATAGATGAGTTCGTCGGAAATCAACTCGTCAGGGTTTTATCGTTTGCGGGGTGCTCTCCACACGGGCAGGCTTTCGCCAACGGGCGAGAAATCGAGCAGTGTGAGATCGAAGATGAGTGTACTATAAGCCGGTATCGAGTTGTACTTCGTAGAGCCATAGCCCAGCGCATAGGGGATATACACCCGCCAATGGTCGCCGCGATGCATGTGGTAGAGTGCCGTACAGAAGCCTTCGACCAGGGGCGACGAGGCCGGGAATCTCTCCGTGGCATTGGTGGCGGGATCGTCTCGCCTGTAGGCACGAGTGTCGAAGACGTAGCCTTCGGGATAGCTTGCCGACGGGATGAGGCGTCCGATATAGGTCACCAGTACCGAGTCGGTGCTTGCCGGACTGGTGGTGAGGTCGCCAGAGACAATGTCAGTCCTGGGTGCCATCATCTTCACATAGATGCAGTCGGTGTTCTTGCCTGTGGCCAGCGACTGGTCTTTCATGTAGCTCTTGAACTTCGCCCATGTGCCGGGATTGGCGGCAAGAGAGTCTTCCAGAGAGTCGAAGAACGTATTGTTCCGTTTCTGCCAATTAGAATACTCCGTATCCTCCTTGATGTTCTCGCTACAGGAGAGCAACAAGAAGGGTAGGAGAAGCAGGAAAAGGGAAAGCCTGACCAAGCCCTCCCAAGGGGAGGATAGCTTGGCTACATGCTTTGTATATGGTTCGTTCATGCTCATGTTAGAGTTTCTTCAGGAGGCTGGTAATGCTTACCTTATCCTCGATGATGCTGTTCAGGTCTTCGATGCGTACACGTTCCTGTTCCATGGTGTCGCGGAAGCGCAGGGTAACGCAACCATCGTTGAGCGTGTCGTGGTCGACGGTGACGCAGTAAGGTGTACCGATGGCATCCTGACGGCGATAGCGCTTGCCGATAGAGTCCTTCTCGTCGTACTGGCAGGTGAAGTGGAACTTCAGCTGATCCACAATCTCACGAGCTTTCTCGGGCAGACCGTCCTTCTTGACCAGCGGCAGCACAGCCAGTTTCACAGGAGCCAGCGCTGCAGGCAACTTCAGCACCGTGCGGGTCTCGCCGTTCTCCAGCTTCTCTTCCTCGAAGGCGTGGCACATAATAGAGAGGAACATGCGGTCAACACCGATAGAGGTCTCGATGACAAACGGGGTATAGCTCTCGTTCGTAGCAGGATCGAAGTACTTGATGCTCTTGCCAGAGTACTTCTCGTGCTGCGACAGGTCGAAGTTGGTACGAGAGTGAATACCCTCCACCTCCTTGAAGCCGAATGGCATCTTGAACTCGATGTCGGTAGCGGCGTTGGCGTAGTGAGCCAGTTTGTCGTGGTCGTGGAAGCGGTAGTTCTCAGCACCGAAGCCCAGTGTCTGGTGCCACTTCATGCGGGTCTCCTTCCATTTGGCAAACCACTCCAGCTCGGTGCCAGGCTTCACGAAGAACTGCATCTCCATCTGCTCGAACTCACGCATGCGGAAGATGAACTGGCGGGCGACGATCTCATTACGGAAGGCCTTGCCTATCTGTGCGATGCCGAATGGAATCTTCATACGGCCCGTCTTCTGCACGTTCAGGTAGTTCACAAAGATGCCCTGTGCCGTCTCCGGGCGCAGGTAGATTTTCATCGAACCGTCGGCCGTAGAGCCCATCTCGGTAGAGAACATCAGGTTGAACTGGCGCACGTCGGTCCAGTTCTTCGTGCCGCTGATGGGGTCGACAATCTCCTCGTCGAGGATAATCTGCTTCAGTTCGTCGAGGTCGGGGCCTTGCATGGCAGCGGCATAGCGTGCATGCAGGGCGTCGCGCTTCTCCTTTGTTTCCTTCACGCGCTCACTGGTCTCCATGTACTTGGCCTCGTCGAACGAATCGCCGAAACGCTTGCGAGCTTTTTCGACCTCTTTCTGAATCTTCTCGTCGTACTTGGCTATTTGGTCCTCAATGAGCACGTCGGCGCGATAGCGCTTCTTTGAGTCACGGTTGTCAATGAGGGGATCGTTGAAAGCGTCCACATGACCGCTGGCCTTCCAGATGGTGGGGTGCATGAAGATGGCTGAGTCGATGCCCACGATGTTCTCATGGAGCATGGTCATGGCCTTCCACCAGTATTGCTTAATGTTGTTTTTCAGTTCCACACCCATCTGTCCGTAGTCATAGACTGCGCCCAGACCGTCGTAGATCTCACTTGAGGGAAACACATATCCATACTCCTTGCAGTGAGATACAATCTTCTTAAAAACGTCTTCTTGTGCCATAAAATGTTTTGTGAATTTGCAAATTTGGCTGCAAAGGTACTGTTTTTCTGTGGAAAACACATATCTTTACAACATTATTTAATATATATGGCATGAAAAAGGCGATGCCCCGTGTAGGTGAGCATCGCCTTTACTATATTTACTGGTTGTTCCCGTTATTATATTTGACGATACTGCCTGTGTAACTGAACGATGCACCTTCTACTGTAGGCTTGTCAGAGTCGTCGCCGTAGAAACTCACGCCGGAATAGCTCACGGTGTAGTTCCCGCCGTTTTTCTTGATGGTCAGCTTGCCAGTGGCATTTTTACGTGAACCGCTCTCATAGTAAGCCTCAGGATCTTTCTGACCTTTCATGCCTTTCGTAATGACTATAGAAAATCTGGTAAACTCACCCGTGGGAATCTCCGTGTATTCTGTGTCTGTGTCCAGCTCGATTGCCACGATGTCTAACGACTTGCTCATCATATCAGGCGACTGTATGTCGTAGTTGGAGAACATAAGTTCCCATTCTCTTGCTCCGTACATTCGGTAGAAGCCGTATTTGGCGTTTACGACGACCCCGCTGCTTGTTGAGTTGCCACTGCTGCTACCGTTGTCATCGTCGTCGCCACAAGAAACGAAACACACACTTGTCAAAGCCACCATCAGGATGGTTGTCAGGCTCAAAAAATACTTTTTCATGATTCTATATTTTAATAATTAATGTTGTTTTTCTCTTTGATTCTATATTTTCAAGGCAAAGTTACACATAATTTATAGAATATCCATGATTTTGTGACGAGAACTTTCTTGTTTTAACAAAAAAGAACATTGCAGACGAATCGCTCATGAGCACTGCTGTACGAAGGCCTCCGAACAATGTCTTTGTAATTCGGCCTGAATTGCGCTTTGGTTCGGCCTGAATTACGTTGCAATTCGGCCCGAATTGCATCGTAATTCAGGCCGAATTATAAAGTCTTGAAATACAGCATGTTACACGTCTTTGAATTGATTTGTGATATAAAATAATGAAAATTGCGAAAAAACTTTCCGAAAGATGCCTCTTTGTTGGCGGATTTTTTGTACCTTTGCATCCCAAACCGTGAGTTTTCTTTTATAACGTTATAAGATTTTTTAATAGGTATGGCTGAAGCAAAGAAGATGAAGACCGCATTGATTTCGGTCTTCCACAAGGATGGCCTCGACGAACTGCTGAAGAAGCTGAACGCAGAGGGCGTCAAGTTCCTGTCTACCGGTGGTACGCAGGCATTTATCGAGTCACTGGGCTATGAGTGTCAGAAGGTGGAAGATGTGACCACCTATCCTTCTATCCTGGGTGGCCGCGTGAAGACGTTGCATCCGAAGGTGTTCGGAGGCATTCTCGCCCGTCGCGACAACGAGGGCGACCGTGAGCAGATGAAGCAGTATGAGATTCCCGAGATTGACCTGGTCATCGTAGACCTCTATCCGTTTGAGCAGACCGTGGCCAGTGGGGCTTCTGAGGCTGACATCATTGAGAAGATAGATATTGGCGGCATCTCGCTCATCCGTGCCGGTGCAAAGAATTTCAAGGATGTGGTCATCGTGCCCTCGAAGGCCGAGTACAGTGTGCTGCTCGACATCTTGAACCAGCAGGGTGCAGAGACTACGCTCGAACAGCGCCGCATGTTTGCCGCCCGCGCCTTTGGCGTGAGCTCGCACTACGACACGGCTATTCATGGATGGTTTGTTGGTTGAAACGATAATAGTTGACTCTTAACAAAATAAATGGGCTTTTTTAGTTTTAGACAAGAGCTGGCCATGGACCTTGGCACAGCTAATACAATTATCATCAGCGACGACAAGATAGTGGTTGACGAACCGTCGGTCGTTGCCCTCGACCGCCGTACCGACAAGATGATTGCCGTGGGCAAGGAGGCAAAGATGATGTATGAGAAGACGCACGGAAACATCCGTACCATCCGTCCGCTGCGCGACGGCGTGATTGCCGACTTCTCTGCTTGTGAGCAGATGATGCGCGGCCTGATCAAGATGGTTCACTCCGGTCGTCATTTCTTCTCACCCTCGCTCCGTATGGTGATTGGTGTGCCTTCGGGCTCTACCGAGGTGGAGCTGCGCGCCGTGCGCGACTCTGCAGAGCATGCCGACGGCCGCGATGTCTACCTGATCTTTGAACCGATGGCAGCAGCTATCGGTATCGGTATTGACGTAGAGGCTCCTGAGGGCAACATGATTGTCGACATTGGCGGCGGTTCTACCGAGATTGCCGTCATCTCGCTGGGCGGTATTGTGAGCAACAACAGCATCCGCACGGCTGGTGACGACCTGACGGCCGACATTCAGGAATACATGTCGCGCCAGCACAACGTGAAGGTGTCGGAGCGTATGGCCGAGCGCATCAAGATTGCCGTAGGCTCTGCCCTGACCGATCTGGGCGATGAGGCTCCCGAAGACTATGTCGTGCATGGTCCGAACCGTATCACGGCGCTGCCGATGGAGGTGCCCGTGTGCTATCAGGAGATAGCCCACTGCCTCGACAAGACCGTTTCGAAGATTGAGAATGCCGTGCTCTCGGCACTTGAGAATACACCTCCTGAGCTTTATGCCGACATTGTGAAGAACGGCATCTACCTCTCTGGTGGCGGTGCTTTGCTGCGCGGTCTCGACAAGCGTCTGCAGGATAAGATCAACATTCAGTTCCACGTGCCCGAGGATCCCCTTCATTCGGTGGCCAAAGGTGCAGGCATTGCCCTGAAGAACGTTGACCGCTTCACGTTCCTGATGCGCTAATGCAGAACCTGCTTGCCTTCTTTGCCAAGCATTATCACTGGTTTCTTTTCCTCTTTCTGGAAGCGATCAGTGTGGTTATGCTGTTCAGTTACAACAGCTATCAGGGCAGTGTATGGGTGTCGTCGGCCAATGCGGTGGCCGGAACCATATACAATTGGCAGGCAGAAGTGGAACATTTCTTCTCTATGACGAGGGTCAATGAGGAGCTGACGGCGCGAAACATTTTCCTGGAACAAGAGCTCCGCAGGCAGCGTGAACGCTATGCTGCGCTCACGGGCGACACTACCGTCTTGCAGAAGCATGAGCAGGAGGCCTTGGCCGAGTATCATCTCGTATCGGCCAAGGTCGTTTCCAACTCGGTAGACCGCATAGACAATCTGATGACCATCGACAAAGGCAGCGACGACGGCATACGGACCGATATGGGTGTGCTATGCGGGAACGGTCTTGTCGGCGTGGTTTACTTGGTCGGGAATCACTATTCTGTGGTTATTCCTGTGCTGAACAACCGCTCACGCATCAGCTGTCGGGTGCGGGGTAGGGATTATTTCGGCTATCTCACGTGGAAAGGTGGCGACCCGTTGAGGGCATATCTTGAAGACGTGCCGCGCCATGCCCGCCTCAGAAAGGGCGATTGGGTGGAGACCAGCGGCTATTCCTCGATCTTTCCGGAAGGCGTCTCAGTGGGAAAAATAGAGAAGATCTACAACTCTCCCGACGGACTCTCCTATCGGTTGCTGATACATCTGTCTACCGACTTTGCCTGTGTGCGTGATGTCTATGTCGTGACCGACCGGAACATCATGGAGCGTCTGCGGCTGCAAGAGGCAGCCCGCGACTCGTTGATGCAACTGCCTAAGAATAACTGAAGTAACTGCCTAAGAATAACTGAAGTAACGCGTATGGCAATAGATGTACTGAAAAGGTGCGCCCTTTTCTTGATTCTCGTTTTGGCTCAGGCGCTGGTGTTCGGCAGAATCCGGCTCTTTGGCTGTGCCGTGCCGTTGCTTTACGTCTATTTTGTTATCACTTATCGGCCGGGTTATCCCAGATGGGCCACGTTGTTGTGGGGCTTCGCGCTGGGAGTTGTCATCGATATGTTTGCCAATACGCCTGGTGTGGCCATGTTCTCCCTCACATTGCTGGCGGTGCTTCAGCCCTATCTGCTCGGTCTTTTCCTTACGGGCGAGGCTGAAGACGTGCTGGAAACGTCGGTCATTCGGATGGGATGGGGCAAGTTCACAGCTTATGCTGCCATCATGACAGCCCTTTATTGCGTGGTGTTCTTCACCGTTGAGGCCTTTAGTTTCTTCAATTGGCTGCACTGGTTGCTGTGTATTGTGGGCAGTACCATCCTCACTCTGATTCTTGTTATGACTCTGGAGAGCGTAAGAAAGTGAAGAACTACGAACTGGAAAAGCGAAAGTATGTAATAGGTGGGGTGGCTGTCTTGATAGTCACCATCTATATCATACGCCTGTTCACCCTCCAGATTACGAGCGAAGACTACAAAAAGAGTGCCGACTCGAACGCTTTCCTGAAGAAAGTGGACTTCCCTTCGCGTGGGGTCATACGCGACCGCAACGGACAACTGCTCGTTTATAACCAGCCTTCCTATGATATTATGGTGGTGATGAACGAGATTCGAGACCGTCTTGACACGCTGGAGTTCTGCCAGACGTTGGGAATCACCCGTGAAGAGTTCGATCGCCGCATGGCAACCATCAAGGATCGTTCGCGCAATCCGGGCTATTCCCGCTTCACTGAACAGCTGTTTATGAACCAGCTCAGCGACAAGGATTTCTCGGTTTTCCAGGAAAAGATGTATCGTTTCCCCGGATTCTACGTTCAGCGGCGCAGCATCCGCCAGTACCAGTACCCGTTTGCTGCCCACGTTCTGGGCGATGTTGCCGAGGTATCGCCTGCCGATATCGAGGAAGACGACTACTATCAGCCCGGCGACTATATTGGAAAGCTGGGTGTGGAACGCTCGTATGAGAAGCAGTTGCGCGGAGAGAAGGGCGTACAGATCCTGCTCCGTGATGCTCATGGGCGCATTAAGGGCAGCTATCAGAACGGAGCCTTAGACCGTCGGCCTGTGCCTGGCAAGAACCTGACGCTGGGCATTGACTATCAGCTGCAGGCATTGGGCGAGCGCCTGATGGAAGGCAAGATCGGCTCCATCGTGGCCATCGAGCCCAAGACGGGCGAAGTGCTCTGCATGGTCAGCTCGCCCACCTACGACCCCCGTCTCATGGTGGGGCGGCTGCGCTCGAAGAGCCATCGCGAACTGAGCCGGGATGCGTGGAAACCCCTGCTCAACCGCAGCATCATGGGGCAGTATCCGCCCGGCTCTACGTTCAAGACCTCGCAGGGTCTCATGTTCTTGAGCGAGGACATCATCACCCCTTCCACGCTCTATCCCTGTTCTCATGGCTTCGTTTTCAAGGGACTCCGCGTGGGGTGTCACGGTCACGGTTCGCCCCTTCCGCTCGTACCAGCTCTTAGCACGTCGTGCAACGGTTTCTTCTGTTGGGGACTCTACTACATGATTGGCAACAAGAAGTATGGCTCGGTGCAGCAGGCCATGAACACGTGGCGCGACTATATGGTGTCGATGGGCTTTGGCTACCGGCTGGGCATAGACCTGCCTGGCGAGAAGCGAGGCCTGATTCCGAACGCACAGTTCTACGACAAGGCTTATAAAGGGTCTTGGAACGGCCTGACCATCATCTCTATCTCGATTGGTCAGGGCGAGGTGAACCTCACTCCGCTGCAGATTGCCAACCTGGGTGCAACCATTGCCAATCGCGGCTATTACCTCACTCCTCACGTGGTGAAGAAGGTCGAGGGCGAACCTTTGGACACCCTTTTCACCCGCAAACACTATACGATGGCCAAGCGCGAGGCATACGACTATGTGGTTCAGGGCATGCGCGCATCGGCTCTGGGCGGCACCTGCCATGAGCTGTCGCGTTACGACTTCGAGGCTTGCGGCAAGACGGGTACGGCTCAGAACCGAGGTCACGACCACTCCGTGTTTATGGGCTTTGCGCCGATGAACGATCCGAAGATTGCCATCGCCGTCTATGTGGAGAACGGCGGCTGGGGTGCCACCTATGGCGTCCCCATTGGCGGACTGATGATGGAACAATTTCTGAAAGGACAGCTCTCGGAGGCCTCCAAGTCGAAGGCCGACGAGATACAGAAAAAACATATTTCTTATGGGACGGGCGACAGGTAGTTCATCATACGGCAAGCATCAGGAGAAAGGCGTACTGCGCTCGCTCGACTGGTGGACGGTCATCATCTATGTGGCCCTGCTCACCTTCGGGTGGATTAGTGTCTGCGGTGCCAGCTACACCTATGGCGACACCGACCTCTTCTCGCTTTCCACCCGTTCGGGTATGCAGATAGTCTGGATAGGCACCTCCTTCCTCCTGGCACTGGTGCTGCTGCTGCTCGACGAGCGTTTCTATGAAACGTTTGCCTACGTGCTCTTTGCCCTGCTGCTCATCCTGCTCTTTGCCACCATTTTCAACCCGCATAGCATCAAGGGATCACGCTCCTGGCTTGTGCTGGGCCCCCTGCGCCTGCAGCCGGCCGAGTTTGCAAAGTTTGCCACCGCACTGGCGTTGGCCAAGTTCATGAGCAAGTATAACTACGCCATACACAAATGGAAGGACTGTGTCCGTACGTTGGCCATCATCTTCACCCCCATGTTCTTCATCATCATGCAGCGCGAGACGGGATCGGCTTTGGTCTATTTCAGTTTCTTCCTCATGCTCTATCGCGAGGGCATGACGGGCTCCGTACTGTTCACAGGCGTGGCGATGGTGCTCTATTTCGTGGTTGGCATCCGCTATGCTGACGTGATGCTGTTAGACACTCCAACCTCCGTGGGTAAGTTCGTCGTACTGTCGCTCATACAGTTGTTCTCCAGCGCGATGGTCTGGATCTACTGCCGTGACCGTCTGGATGCCCGGCGCATCCTGCTGTTCACGATGGGTGTGACGTTGGCCTGCCTGCTTTTCTCGGTCTTTGTCATCCCGTTCGATCTGTTCTGGGTGCAGATGGCTCTCTCGTTGCTGCTTGTCATTTACTTGGTATGGCAGTCACTTGGCACACGCATCCAGGAATATCTGTGGATAGCCGCTTTCGCCTTGGGTTCGCTGGTGTTCTTCAACATGGCCGACTACGCGCTGAATAACATTCTGGAACCGCACCAGCGTACTCGTATCAACGTGCTGCTGGGTTTGGAAGAAGACCTGAAGGGTGCGGGCTATAACGTGCACCAGAGCGAGATTGCCATCGGGTCGGGCGGACTCGAAGGCAAAGGCTTCCTGAACGGAACCCAGACCAAGCTGAAATACGTGCCCGAGCAGGACACCGACTTCATCTTCTGTACCGTAGGCGAGGAGGAGGGATTTGTCGGTTCAGCCGGTGTGCTGTTGCTCTTCCTGGCGCTTATCCTGCGCCTTATCCATCTGGCTGAACGACAACCGTTCCATTTTGGGCGCATCTACGGCTACTGTGTGCTCAGTGTCTTCCTGTTCCATGTCTTCATCAACGTGGGCATGGTGCTCGGCCTGACGCCCGTCATCGGCATCCCGCTGCCTTTCTTCTCCTATGGCGGTTCGTCGCTGTGGGGCTTTACATTCCTGCTTTTCATCTTCCTGCGCATCGATGCCGGTCGGAATATGAGGAAGCAATAGAATGTGCTGATAATCAGGTGGTTACGGTTCTGTGCCGCATGCACTTGTAATTCAGGCCGAATTGCAGCGTAATTCATACTGAATTGTGATGTAATTCAGGCCAGATTGTTGTCTAATTCGGTACAAATTGCAGAAAAGCACGGAAGTGATGTAATAAATTGTGCATTCCACCGTTATTTATATATAGAGAAAAACGAGTAAAATCATATATGATAAGATACAGAATTACCGCCCCTGAACAACTGACGGCGGAAATCAAACTGCCGGCTTCAAAGAGCATTTCGAACCGTGCGCTGGCCATGTGTGCGCTGGCTAATGGCTGCCCCATGCCTCAGAACGTGAGCAACTGTGACGATACGGAGGTCATGCTCAGTGCGCTGCGCGACATGCCTTACGAGATTGACATCCATGCAGCTGGTACGGCCATGCGCTTCATGACAGCTTTTCTGGCTGCAACGGAGCATGGCGAGCATCTGCTGACGGGTACGGAGCGCATGAAGCACCGTCCCATCAAGATACTTGTGGATGCCCTCTTGCAGTTGGGCGCCGACATCGAATATGTCGGGGAAGAAGGCTTTCCGCCCCTGAAAATCAAGGGGAGGCAGTTGGAAGGCGGACCGCTCGAGATAGCAGGCAACGTCAGTTCGCAGTTCATCTCAGCCCTTTTGCTGACAGGCCCTGTGATGAAAAACGGACTGGAACTGCGGCTCGAAGGCGACATCATCTCGCGTCCCTACATCGACCTGACCCTCTGGATGATGCGTGAGTTCGGCGCCGATGCAGAATGGACGGCGGTAGACACCATTCTGGTGAAGCCCGTGCCCTACCGGTCGCGCGAATATCTGATTGAAAACGACTGGAGTGCGGCCAGCTATTGGTATGAGATGGTGGCCCTGAGCGGTCAGAGCGACGCGCGCGTGCTGCTCGAAGGGCTCATGGACGGCTCGAAGCAGGGCGACTCCTCGGTGCGCTACATCTTCAGTCTGCTGGGCGTGAAGACGCGTTTCAGGTCGCGTGTGGTGGGCAAACCTACTACGGTGACGCTCACCAAGAGCGGGCATCAAGTGTCGCGGTTAGAATACGAGTTTGCCGGACAGCCCGACTTGGCGCAGACCTTCGTCGTCTGCTGTGCCATGCTCGACGTACCATTCCGCTTTACGGGTCTTCAGACGCTGAAGATCAAGGAGACCGATCGCATTGAAGCCTTGAAGCGGGAGATGCGGAAACTGGGCTTTGTCATCTACGACCGGAACGGCAGTGAACTCGTCTGGGACGGTGAGCGGTGCGAGCCCGATCTGGAAGCAGGCATCGACACCTACGAGGATCACCGCATGGCCTTGGCCTTTGCGCCTGTCGCCCTGAAGCATCCCGTCATCATCAACAACCCGCAGGTGGTCACGAAGTCCTATCCTCACTTCTGGGACGACTTGCAGCGGGCCGGATTCCTGATTGAAGAATTATGATCTATCTGGTAGTCTCTCTATTGGTTTTGGGCGCATTAGTGGCGCTGTTCAGTTCCAAAAGCCGCGATCAGGTGGTGCATCAGCCCAAAGGTGACTGCGCCACTTGCGACGGGTCACCCCAGACCCGCTGCGAACAGGACTGCATGATGGAGGCCGCCACCCGCGAAATTGAGTACTTCGACGATGAGGAGCTGGATGCCTTTCGGGGGCGCCCGGCCTCGGACTATACCGACGATGAGGCCGATCAGTTCCGCGACGTGATGCTGACCATGCAGCCCGGCGAGGTGTCCGCCTGGGGGCGGAGCCTTACCCTGCGCGGCATCGAACTGCCTAACCAGGTGAAGGAAGAGTATGTTATGCTGGTGGAAGGGTAGGGCGAAAAGTATAAATAACATTAAATTCCCGAAGATTAGGCCTCCTTTCGTGGTTGGAATGCAGATTAATAACTAATTTTGCCCCTTGAATGGGAATACTCTACGTAGTGCCGACACCCGTCGGTAACATGGAAGACATCACCTATCGCGCCGTGCGCATCCTGAAAGAGGCCGACGTGGTATTGGCAGAAGATACCCGCACATCGGGTATCCTCATGAAACATTTCGACATACATAATCATCTCCTTTCGCATCATAAGTTCAATGAGCACGGCACGTCGGGCGCCATCGTCGAGCGGTTGCTGGCCGGACAGACTGTGGCCCTCATCAGCGATGCTGGTACGCCAGGTATCAGCGATCCAGGATTCTATTTGGTGCGCGAGTGTGTCAGGGCCGGTGTCGAGGTGCAGTGCCTGCCCGGTGCTACGGCCTTCGTGCCAGCATTGGTCAGCAGCGGACTGCCTTGCGACCGTTTTGCCTTTGAGGGGTTCCTGCCTCAGAAGAAAGGACGGCAGAGCAAGATAGAATCGCTCAAGGACGAGACGCGCACGATGATTTTCTACGAGTCGCCCTACC
>Ga0310697_10002556_pt1 | contig 19169 bp, 20 predicted proteins | sample 172DNAGHGlowgp2_FD_203883 | JGI IMG/M metagenome (GOLD analysis project Ga0310697, IMG submission 203883) | Sheep rumen microbial communities from Palmerston North, Manawatu-Wanganui, New Zealand - 1728 DNA GHGlow gp2 (v2) (version 2) | ecosystem: Host-associated > Mammals > Digestive system >... | reverse complement strand
CCGACCGCGGGGTACAGTACTGCTGCAACGAGTACGTCGGACGCCTTCTGTCGCTAGGCATCCGCATCAGCATGACGGAGGACTACTGTCCTACGGACAATGCCCTGGCTGAGCGCGTGAACGGCATCATCAAGCAGGAGTGGCTATACCGCATGAAACGCCCTGAGGGTACGCGGCAGGCGCGTGAACTCATCCGTGGCATCGTGGATTTCTACAACAAGCGACGGCCGCACATGAGCATCGGAATGAAGACACCGGCACAGATGAGAGCCGAGAGCAACCCAGCTGCATGAAACAGCAGGTGTCGGGGCTGACCCCGACACCTGCCATGTGTGTTTTTCATGGTAATTAGATTAAAAGGTTAATGATTTTTTCGCAGAAAGGAGGTCAGTTAAGAAAAAAGTACTACTTTTGTGCCCGAAAGCCGAATGTGCAGGTGCGCAGGAAGCAACTGAGGAGAATGTGCACTGCCTCAGGAAGAGATTAAAGCAAGTGTGTACAACATCAGTAAACTTAGGTAACAAAGTGTGTACCTTTTTCAGGCAAAGTCATTTTTTGTGACCACCCCATTTGGAACCCTTAAGGGTTTCGCCCAAAACCCTTGAGGCTTTTTGCTGAAACCTTCTAAGCTTTTTTTGCAAACCCTCAACTCTTTATCAATGCCCAATTATAGCAACTCGTAATCGGGCTTACCTTTGTCTTTTTGTGTGGCCTTCAGGAACTGACGCTTGAGTTTGCGCAGGAGGCGAGGGTGTGTGGCGGTGATATCGGTGACCTGCGTGGGATCAGCATGAAGGTCGTAGAGAGTCCAGTCATCGACATTACCCAGTTCGTTGTCGGTAGCGTTGCGCTTAGGACCTTTATAGGGAGGGATGAGCTCATAGCGACCGCTACGGAAGGCCAGTCGTCCAGCAGCCTCCACCACCATGCTTTCACGTCCACGAAGACGCTTGCCAAGGAAGGTGGAAAGCATTTCTTGAGAATCCAAAGAGTCGGGCACTTGCTGCCCGATGAGCTTACCTAAGGAAGCTACCAGATCTTGCTGCGACACCAGTTCATGGTTCACGACAGGACGGATGTGTCCTTGCCAATAGACAAAAAGTGGTACGCGCGTGCCGCCATCGAAAAGGCTGTACTTGCCGCCGCGCAGACCGCCGCGAGGGTCGTGCAAAGGTGCCGATTCACGAGAGCCATCTACGTAACCGTCGTCCAGTACGGGTCCGTTGTCGCTCGAAAAGATGATGAGCGTATTCTCCATCAACCCTTTCTCTTCCAGCTTCTGCAGCAGTTGGCCTACGCACCAGTCTGCCTCGGCAATAACATCGCCTCGCGGTCCCAATGTTGTGCGTCCTGCAAAACGTGCATCGGGCGTGCGCGGCACATGTGGCTGGTGCAGTCCGTAATAGAGGAAGAATGGTTCCTGCGAGGGTGCAGCCACACGTTCGTCAAGGTAACGAAAGACCTTGTTGAGCAGGTATTGCGCCATCTCGTCGTCCTTCCATCGTGCAGCCTTGCCGCCCTTCATGAAGCCGATGCGGGGAATACCATTGATGACGCTGTTGTTATGGCCGTGGCTCCATTGCAACTTCACCAATTCAGGGTTGGTCAGTGCTGTGGGCTCACCCTCGAAGTTCTGCTGATAGCTAATTTCGATGGGGTCGTTTGGATCCAACCCTTCCACGAGACCGTCCTCAACATATACCGTTGGCACGCGATCTACTGTTGCTGCGATGACGCAGGTGTAGTCGAAGCCGATGGCGTTGGCAGCAGGCGAGATACGTTTGTTCCAATCTATCTTGCCTTGTCCCATGCCGAGGTGCCATTTGCCGATGGCTGCAGTGTGATAGCCAGCCTGTTGGAACATGTGTGGCATGGTGAACTGCTCCGGGGAGATGAGCAATGGGGCATCGCCGGGCAAGATATGCGTCCCCTTTGTCTTCCAGGGATACATACCTGTGAAAAGTCCATAGCGCGAAGGCGTGGAGGTGGCCGATGTGGCATGACCGTCGGTGAAGCATACGCCACCATGAGCCAAGCGGTCGATGGAGGGTGTCTGCACGGTGGTCTGACCATAAGCGCTCACATCGCCATAGCCGAGGTCATCGGCAATGATGAGGATCACGTTAGGACGTTGATGTCCAGCGCCTGCAGCAGGCAGCGAAGCCAGTGCTGCCAAGGAAATGATAGGCAGATGCTTTGTCATTTACTTCACGATGCTCTCGCAGAGGGCGGGTTCGTTGGTGGTGATATAATCCACGCCTAAAGCTTGCATGGCACGGATATCTTCAGGATTGTCAACGGTCCATACGTTGACATTCATGCCGAGTTGGTGTGCTTGCTCCACCCATTCGGGATGATCTTTAAAACGGTTGATATGGTAATCGATGCCTGTGATGCCCATGCGGTGTAGCTCTTCGGGGGTGCGGTCGCCGTTGAGGTAAGCCACTTCGGCATCGGGGGCTAAGGTATGAATCATCCTGCAGGCTTCGATAGAGAATGAGATGTACATCACACGGTTTTCCAGCTTCTGCTTGCGGATAGCCAGAACGGCTTCTGCTGCACAACGACGACTACGCATGGGGTCGCGGTGGGGCTTCACTTCCACGATGAGGCGTGTGGGACTCTTGCTCTTCTTCATGATCTTGAGCAGATGCTTCAGCTCAGGCATACGTTCGCCGTTGTCAAGACGGATCTTCTTACAGGCCGCAAAGGTGGTGTCCTGAACGGTAATGCCTTTGAAAGTGGCATCGTGGTTCACCATGATATGGTTATCTCGCGTCAACCATATATCAATCTCCGAGCCGAAGATACCGAGATCCAAGGCGCGCTGCAACGAGGTGCGTGAGTTCTGTGCCGAACCCTCGCTGCGCCACTCACCGCGATGGGCTATGGTCTGTGTATGAATTGTCTGTGCCGAACCAGGCATAAGCGCCAAAATGGCACACAAACAAAAAAGGAGAAAACGTTTCATGGCATTTTATCGGCGACCCATAAAGTTGTAACCGACAGTGAAGAAGAAATTATGGTTGTACCAATGTTCTCTATACCAATTGGAACTGTGATTTTCTGTCTCATGGGGAGTTATGCCTATGTCAAAACCGATATTGCTATACAGGCGTCCGAAATTAAAGCCAAAACCTAAACGAACTGCCGAATCGAAGAACAGCCTCGTTCCGCTGAAACCGACAGTCAATCCAGCAAATGGCTGGAGGAAGAGGTTGGGGCCGACATTTATGTGATAGCTTACGAGCGCAGGAACGAAAAAGCAATGATTCTCTTCAATGGAGCGGTAATAATCAATGTAATTATCCCTGGGGTGTTCATAATCAAGTTGGCCCTTGTTCATATACTGCACACCAGTCTCCAAAAAGAGAGGGATTTTAGCAATTTGATAGTCAAAACCTAAGCCGCCTTGAACGAAAAATACACCGCCTGCTTCGCCCACGCCCAAAGAGGAACCGGCACGGATTCCCATGTGCATACGGTCAGGCACGCGATTGTTGTCATCGGGATCATCACTCATTTCTTGCGCTGGTTCGATGCGAGGGGCTTGAGTGAATGTTTCCTTTTCGCCGTTTTGATAGTTAATCACTTGTATCTCAGATTTAAGCAGGCTATAAGTCGGCCCTTCAAGATTTGAGAACTTCTTGTACTTGACTTCTGTACTCGTGATCTCCAGGACTTTGCTGATAATCGTCGAGCCGTCCTTCTTCACGATGACATCCTGTGCCGAGGCAAGAGCGGGGCACAAGAAGAGAAATAATAACAATAGAGATTTCTTCATAGTGGGTATTATTTGATGTTTTCTCGCTGCAAATTTAACGATTAAGCACGAACTCACAAAAGAAAAACAACAAAAAACCTGATTTACATCAAATTTTAAAGCATAATGAGCTTATGAGAAAAAACATACACCCAAAGTATTCCCTTCTTATTTCCTTATCTCTTAGGGATTTTTGCGTCAACCACAAACAAATCTCCCTCTTCGTCGATGAGCACATTGCGTGGAAGCAAATCCCGATTTATTCACATGCTTTCCGCCAGCTTCACATTCCGCTTCATATATTCCACAAAGTCGCTGGAGCTGATGTGCAATCCCTTCGATTCTTCGATTTTCCGCTTCTTGCGTTCCGTCGAATCCCTGTGGAATTGATTCAGATAAGTCATAATCCATCTTTCTTTATCCAATAAGTTTGTGCCACCGAATAAGGTAAATCATCGGTTTTGCGGCGTAAAGATACGGATAAAATCGATACGTTGGTCATCGTACTGGCTTTTTTTGTTGTGAGCGTATTTTTTTGCAATTTGCTCGATTACAATGGCGTAGAAATATTCATCTTCTGTTGACCACTCATGAAATTTTATCAGCGGTCGATATACACTCGAATAATTTTCTTTTCTTTTTATCGAAACCTTATCTGGTCTTGCCTCATCGGTATCTCGCCAGGTTGTGTCAGCTTATATACTTCATTGTTGATGTAGTCGCTCAAATCGGACACATTACCCTTATTGGCACCGAAGTTCAGGAGGTTTAGGATGGAACGTGAAGATGACTCGATGACCACCTTGCAGGTATTGCTGCTCGTGGCCACCACCTTCATCTTCACGTTCTCGCTGAACGGCGAAATCCACATTCCATGCCGCGCCTCAACGATAAACAACTCATCGTTGCACTTCACACTACTAAACTTAGTGTGCTTCTCAAACAGCCGCTTCACCGCCGTATATGTTGTGCGGGCGTTATGAGGGAATTCAAGGGTTGTTGTTTGCATAAGAAAAAGATTGGAAGAAAGTTCGACCTCCTAATAAATACCAATATATCAAACCTCCAAGCATATATGCTCCAAGATCAAAGATATCTGAAGTCGTGTCTGAACGATATAAAGGAGTAATATATTCCCACAGGATACCGCATATAAGGGTAAAAAGTTCAACGTGATATAGTCGTATAACAAATGCTTTTTTTGTGAAGGATAAGATGATGCTGATATATAGCAGAAAAACAGAGCAACCAAAGATGTCATTGAAATAGCACCTCATAAAATAAGGCACGAATCCAGTATGTGTCCAAATCTCTATATACTTCTTGTTTAAGAGACAAACACTTGCCAATAGGCACATAAATACTATGCTTCTATTCCTATATGTCACATTATTACATCATTGATAAACAAAGGAGGCCTATAAAGATAAGAACACCGATAAAGATCCAACAGCCACTATTGTCAGAATCATTGTTATTGTCGTTTGATTGATTTGACGGTCTATTGTAAGACGTCGAGTTACTGTGCTGTTTCTTCAATTCAGCAAAAGCATTAGCAGCACTGCTCGAGCGTGGTGCACCAGAAATATTGTTATCACTCATAAAATTTAGAATTAATTATTTGACTTCTATGAGAGAGGGCTAACCCTCTCTCATGTTACTTATTTCTTCAATTTGAGCATTTAGAACTTTCTCAGTCTGTTCTGCCACAGAGAGCTTTTCGCGTGCTTGGATAAGACGTGTTTCTTTGTCTGCTTTTTGACTCCGGATTTCTTGAATTTGCTCTTGCAGCGGCTCAATAAGCTCGTTAATAAAGATATTCTGAACTTGTTCGATAATGCGATCTTTGCTTTGTATGGCACTCTCAAGGAAAGGTGTAGGATCAAATTCTGCACTGATACGATTGATAACGTCTTCCACTTTTGCGACCTCGTCGCCATGAGTTAATATGTTTCCTGCGAGTCCAAGCATTCCCCAGGAAGCACCATTAAGAAATGCGAAAAAAAACTCTCCAAGTCCAAAATCCTCATCATCTGTTCCAGATTCATAAGTGAACAAGTCGCTGTCATCCATTTCCAACTGAATTTTGTTCTTAGTTGATTTTACGAAATCTCTTGAATCGAAATCAGGTAGAAAACGCATCAGCAAATCCTCTGCGTCTTCAAAAAACTCAATAACACAACGATTTATTTTATTTTTCCCATTAACTGTAATATTCATCACAGCTCTCTTGAGCTGACGAGTATATAAATTTTGCATCTCTGCATCAAGACGTGGACGAACACTTTCAAAACTCTTCATTCTGCTCCACTCGTTATGAATAATGGATTTCATCTTACCGCATGATGTGTCCACGATATCCTCCAACTCATTCTTACCTTGCCTGACAAGGTTATGTAATTCGGCTTCTAAATCATCGCCCAAGGAGTTAATTTTCTTCGTCAAACGTTTGTTTGCTTTGGCCAAATTTACTTCTTTTTCTTCTATTTCATCGTCAGGCATAGAAAGTATCTCTATTTCGCTGTTGAGCAATGTTAGATCTTTCTTATTTTCTTCTTTCCGTCGATTCCCGGCAGCAATGATTGCATTGAGTGGCTTGGCAAATAGAATTTTTCCTTTTTCTTTATAGACCAATTCTTTAACTGCGTCAACTAAAATGTCTATACGGCTCCAATGGCGCATCTCTTGTTGAGAGCTGATGCCGAATCCAGAGCAATGCCGCTTCCAAGCAAAGTCGAGAGCTTCAGTACTTGATATTTTACTCATCGGCAGTTCTGAAAGTAGTGCCATTTCAGCTGATAGAGGAATTGGCTCGACATCTCTCAGAATCTCGACGAGCAAATTGTCACTACATTCGCGGCAGGCTTTTCTGATTTCTTCTTTTACATACTCCTTAATTTGTTGTTCATCCTCAGGATGATGTTCGTTGCAATATGGTATGTCATATTTGTTAATGCCGACAAGTACTTTTCCGATGCCGCATTGACGCACATTTTTGAATATAATATCTCTGTCTGTAGCATCAAACGGACGTCCTGCATATAGCATCATTAGTACAACATCTGCTTTTTTCAAGAAATCTTTCGTTCTTTCTTCACGCGAAACAATGGGATCATTGAATCCTGGGGTATCTACGATTTCGACTCCTTTCAGATATTCCTTTGGATAATAGATTTTAACAGATTTAGTGATAGATACATATCGCCCTTCTGCTCCAACATATTCTATCAAGTTTTCAAAACTATCTTCTTGAATAGTTCCAAGTAAGCTTTCAAGAGAAGATCCCAATTTAGAAGCCTTGGAAACGAGTTCCTTTGCAGCTTTAACTTTTGACTCATCAAGTGAGTTGGCAACGTCATCCAGTGATCTGGCAGCTTGCTGCTTCTGCTCTGCCCATTCATCTGGTGTATAGAATTCAGCCACAATGCGTTCTTTTTCTCCGTATGTTATGACTGACAATGCTGCCGTCATCGGTGTTGTTGCAGCGGGAAGAACGGTGTCCTCAAACACGAAGGAATTAAGAAACGTCGATTTACCACATTTCATTTGGCCAATGACTCCTATGGTTAACGTGTCATTTTCTATTTTTTCGACTATTTCTTCGTATGAAATGGATGTTGTACCTTTTTCGTCTTTAGATGACTTCTGTTGGGGGATCCATCCGAATTCCACTGCTTTCTGGGCAAGTGATAGCAGACTTTTCTTCTTGCCTTGTATCTCTTCAAAAATGTTTTGTGCCATTATGAGAATTTTTTACTGATTTTAACGAACTGTTGTTTAACATTATTGAGTCTTTGCCATGCAGCCTTAACATCGCAAAGGTCTGACCAGCATTTTTGAACTGTTTGAGCTGATTCTGTTTTGTTGTCATAAATAGACCCCATCCGCTCTACGTCATTAACTGACGATTCCAAGATGCTACATAATTGATGATATTCTTCTTGACTCATTTCATAATTATCTTTACGAAACAGATGTTCTTCAAAGTGAGGAATACTTTGAGCTGTATTGCAATGATCATAAAGGGTTCGCATCTGCTGAATGAACAGATTGTCTATCTGACCTGATTTGGATTCTGCTTTCTGGTATTGCTTGTTTGCCTCTTTAACTTGTTTGTCGAGAATTATGAGGATTTGGTTAATAGCGTCATAAAGATCCGTAAGATATTGTTCTCTTTCAGCAAGATGTTTAACACCCTTAATGGGCACCATGATGTCAGACAATGAAGCTTTAGCGGAGAATCTGATGAATTTTTCCACTTTGATACCTTCATCTGTCAATGTCTTCTTTATCAATTCTTCAACTTTCTTTATTTCAGACTCAGACTTTGTATCAACCTTGTTGATGACAACGTAGAGTGGCTTGTTAAGATGCTCTTTAATGACTGATAAAGAACTCCTGTTGATGGTTCCTGCATTGACGTCGAATACCCAAAACAAAGCATCACACTCATTGATAACCTCCATTGTCCTCTGTGCGTCATTCTCATCATTTGAATTAAATCCTGGAGTATCAAGAATGCTTAACCCATCTAAGTTAGGATTCTTATATGTCATAACAAAATATTGGATAAGTGAAGATACTCCTTTAACCTGATCGAGAATTTCCTTTGAAACCTTTTCGGTGAACGTCTCCCTTGATATCATTTTTAGCTTATCATCAGGTGTTACAAACTGATATGATACTACAGGTCCACCTGCAATATAGGTGGCAACTGCGGTCGTGGCTTTAGTGCTCACTGGCAATTGTGGCACCTTTGGGTCATCCTGTGACAAAATACGGTTAACAATAGAAGTCTTTCCTGCTGAGAACTCTCCTACGAATGCAATTGTTGTCTTGCCATTTATCCAACTTTTTTTTGTTACTGACGCCCACTCATAAAATCTCTGTTCCCAAGTCTTCTTGAATCCTTCAAAATTACCATCACCAAAATTGATATGATTATCTTTTAAAGTAGCATAACAATCCATCAATTGACCCAGTGCAAAAGATTTCATTTCTGAAATATTCTCATAAAGTTGTCGGATATCACTCCTATTAGCGTCTGGAGCAGAAAGAATTTCCTGAATGAAATCGAGAGACCCCATTTTTAGTTCCAACTCTTTGATTTTATCGTCAAGCTGTTGTTTTAGGGTGGTAAGTTCCTCATTAAGACTTGCCGTTAGCTTTCGCTCCTGACCCAAGGCATCTGTCTGCTGTGCAATTTCTTCATCCTTACCTCTTACTTTTTTCTTCAAGTCGGCAATATCATCTTCAGCGTCTTCAAGTTCCTCTTCCAAGTCTTTGATTTTTTTCTTCAGATTCTCAGCTTCTGCCAACTGATTTTTTATAGAATCATCTATTTTACCGTCCAAAGCACTTTTCAACTGTTTATCCAACTTTGAACATTGTTCTTTAGCTTCGTTCAGAAGTGTTTCATACTTTGTCTTAATGCTATTGGCCTCTTTCGAATAATCCTCTGATTTTTCCTGTAAACGATTCTCAACGGCCGTGAGTTTAGCTTGCAGGTCGTCATTCTCAGATTTAAGTTTTTCTAGTTGATCCTTATCATTCGAATGTTTATCTCCATTCTTGAATAAGAATACGAGTCCACCACCAACGATAAAGGCAATGGCAATATATAAAATATTGTAAATGTCCATATTAGATTGTTTTATTTTTTAAATTGGTTAATTCAATTTCCAAGGCTTCACAAGCAGTTTTATATTCCTTTACTTTGCGGGAAAGTTCCTCATTTTGTGTGCGAAGAGACTTTACTGTTCTGTTGGCTTTGTCAAGTTCGTCTTCAAGGTTATCTTGGCCGTCGTCGGTTTCCTTGGCTTTTCTTTGCAGTTTTTTCAAGTCTGCAAGCAGATCCTCGACTTGGCGCTCCAATTCTTGATTGCGTTTTCTGTATTTCTCATTCTCAGCATAAAGCGTGTTCAGCTCTTGCTGCTTGTTACTACTGTTGGATGATTCACCAAATAGTTTGTCTTTTGCATAGACTCCGGCAACACCTCCTATGACAAGTCCACCAATTAGTTCTACCATATTCATAATAATTTTAAAGTGTTAATAAAACGGTTTGATACTCACGAAGATGATTCATTCTTTGGTTGAACAATTCTTTCTTTTCTCTCAACTCATCCTTCAACTTATTCAAAGAATTCGTTTTTTGTTGAATTATAGTTGATGCTTCACTATGCAGACTTTCACGAATAGTTGTTATCAAGCTTGAAGTTACCATGCTAAGTCGCATCTTGAATTCTGGCATCAGTGTTCCTTCTATATAATTACGCACTGCATGTACCCTTTGTGGCTTAGACATCAGTTTGTCCGTAACGAATCCAACCATTGAGTCTATCAGCCCTTTATCTTGTCCAGCTTGTTGACCTATTTGCTGATTGGCATCTGACAAATTGTTATATTGTTCAGATGATGATTTTACGAGACTGACAGCATTCTCTATTCGATTCGCAGTTTTGCTATTTGATACGATACTTCCAACATCGGTCACAGTATCAGCAATGTCTATAGCAGAGTCTAAGGTCGCGGCTTCTGCCAAAGCTCCTGCAGCAGTACCGCCTGTAGAAGCCACGGCAACGGCTGTTCCTATCGCAGCTGCAGCAATAACTCCAACTTTTATCATTCCGTCGTACTCATGTCCCATTGTGTTCAACTCCAAATTATAACTTAAGCCATCAACATGGACAGAGGACAAATCTAATGATTCCAAAGAAGTTAGTGGAACTTCGCTGTCTGAGTTCTTTTGACTCCTTGCTTTGTTCCTCAAAAGTTCTTGTATCTTTCCCTTATAATCATTTGTTAGAAGTGCTGTTGTGCTATTTATTGCTGAGACAGCATCCATATCAAAATTATTACTGCTTCCAGTGACAAGGCTATTGAGTTTTGCAAAAATGGCATCTTCGAATTGACGTGTTGTTTGTCTGCTTTGTTCTTCTATATCGTCAGAAAGTGAATCAACTAAGCGGTCTATATTGCGGTTGATTTTATCTAACTCATACTGACATCGGCGAATGGACTCATTAAGTTCATCGTCAGAAGAAGACGCTTTCAGCAACTCTTCAATATGTTTTGATAAGACGTCTGAAATCATCTTTGTCCTTTGGCTATCAACTTGAGCTATGATCGTTTTCTTTTCCTTTTCTATGTTTGATAGTAGGGAATAGAATTCATCTAAATCACCTCTAGCAGCAGAAACAACAACAGTATTTTTGATAGGTATCTTGCAGTTCTCACTGATGTTTTTCCTAACAGCATCTATTTCAGCAGCAGACTTGGTATCACCCTTGGTCAAAACAAGGAAGATTGGACGTTTTGACAACTTCATATCTTCGACGAAATCAGTTAGGGATTTTGTTATCTGCTGATTAATGTCCACAACTAACAAAAGTCCATCTGCTTTTGGCAGAAAATTTACGAGTGTAAGTTTATGTTTAGGGTCTGGTGAAGAAAGACCCGGAGTATCTACTAAGATTGTTGAAGATGGTACTTTATCTGAAGTGTCGAAAACAGTAACTGCAATAGCATCTGCAAGTTGATCGTTTTTCAGGTTGGCTATGTCCTCCACATCATATAATACGCCTTCTTTATCAAGAACTTTGGCGTGACATTTGTCACATCCAAAATGAACCTCATAGATAGTCGCTGTTGTGGGTTTGGTCGCTGTTTCCAATTTCTTACTATCAGTTAGAGCATTAATAAGGGTTGTCTTGCCAGAACTAAACTCTCCTACCAAGGGTAGTGTTAACAGCGCCGATTCTTGTCGAGAACGGCTATCAATTGATTGTAAATCAGATACTATCTGATTAATTTCCAAATAATTGGCAATCTCTAATAGTTTGTTTATATCACTCATAATTTATCCTATTCTATCTATTTTCAAATATATTCCATTTAACGCCCCTGCCTTCTTGATATCTACGCCGTAGATGCGCATGAAGGCGTCGGCCACATTCTGGCCACCATTTGTGTGGACGGGATCGCTGAAGGATTGAGAAACTACGTCAACACTCATTCCAGGCTCCAAGCGGATGCCGTTGGTGTTGACTCTCTGTTTGACTGTAATTCTGAATAGAGGCATAGGCGTTAAGTTTTTAAGTTATTGAATAATGTGTGTTGACTATGTTGTCTTGAATGGAACAAGAAGCACGAACCATCGCTTCTGTCGCCTGAGGTACCGCCAAGTAACCCGTACACCAACAGAAGAAACAGTCCGTGCTGAACAACGGACGTTCGTCTTCCTGTTTTAGTGGTGTACTTGAAATTTTGGCGGTTTTCAGGCACCTGTAACAGAGGACTTACGTCTTTCTTTATCCAATAAGTTTGTGCCACCGAATGAGGTAAATCATCGGTTTTGCGGCGTAAAGATACGGATAAATTCGATACGTTGGTCATTGCACGGGCTGTTTTTTGCTGTGAGCGTATATTTTTTCTATTTTTGCGTCTCATCGATGGTGACGGGCTACGCGGGTGCAAAGATGCAAAAATAAACTTTCCGCCCCACATTTTCAAGAATGAAAAATGAAGGATGAAGAATGAAGAATGCATATTCCGTAGAATTTTACGGGAAGTAGGGATATTTTGTGTTTAGTGTTGCACTTTCTTGGGCGCGGAAGCCATCGATTTTGAATCTTCTTTGTACCTTTGCGGCGAAGTTGCCTTATAACCTTATAACCTCATAACCTCATAACCTAAGAATTTGAGCATACGCGAAACATAAATAAGAATAGAATGAATACGGAACAGGAAGAGAAGAAGGCGCAGCGGGCGGAAGCGTTTCTGCGCATCATCGAGCGGACGCGTTTGCTCTACAACACGCAGGCGGAGCTGGGCGAGGTAGTGGGCTTCTCGCTCGAGAGCGGAAACGGACTGGTGCGCAAGGGCGGACGGTCGGCATTCATGAAGGATGCCATCTTGCGTGAGCTTATCTACATGACGGAGGAACGGACGGGACTCGATCTGGAACGGGTGTTGGAGGCATACGTGGAGGCTGACGACATCATGCAGGCACACAAACGTGTGTTGCGCGGTAAGGATGTCTGTCGTCAGCTCATCCGTCATTTCTACGCAGAGGAAGCGGTGACGGAGAAGTTAGTGGCGGTGGCGGAGAAGTTGCGGCGGAGGGATATCCCGCTGCTGGTGCTGATGCTTGAGGGTGCGTTGCCGGCGTTGTCTGCTAAAGGCGGTGACGTGGAGAGCATTGCCGAGGACTATCATCGCGTGTTTTCGTTGCTGAAGGGCATCGTATGCACGGACATCCATTTGCGGTCGTTGCCGATGCTGACGGAGATGGAGACATGGGCGAACAAGAATCCCGATAAGCTGTGCCGCATCGACCTGATAGACAGCGTTTACGAGATCCTGGAGTCCTACGGTAGCATCTCGACGCCCGAACAGCTGAGCCGCCTGAATGTGGAGCAGCTGTCGCGGCAGTTCATTCCGCAGCTGGAGGGTATCTGGACGGAGGATGAGGCTTCGACCGTGTTCTGGCGGTTCGAGGAGATAGAAAACGGCCATAACCTTTACCGCTACGTGCTGGACAACGAACGACGGCAACTGTCGTTCACGAAGTACCATGTCCGCTGCTTTGAAGAGGACGATGGCGGCACCTGGGCAATGGTGATGCATCCGCATTTGATTCAATGTATTGTCCGGCAGTCGCAGATCCCCAGCGAATACTTTGCAAGCATGGAGATCGCGATGGACGAGGAGGGTGCGCTGACGTTCAGCCCCTTGAATATCGACAGCCGTTGGTTTCAGCTGAAGCACCTGAAAAGGAGTGGACGCGAGGCGTTCTATGAACGTATCCTGGAGGACGAAAGCTACGTGCAGGTGAATGCCTTTTCTCAGGATGAATATACGTTCATGCTGGGGCTGGTCGCCATCACGGAAGATGCCATCTTTGTTCAGAAAGATGAGGACAACTGCCTACGCGTTCCCAAGAGCATGAACCCTCAGCTGTCCGACGTACGCTTTGGCGAGAACATCGGCGTGATCCGTCTGCAGAAGGGAGGCGGGAAGACCAAGGATGCTGAGGCCGTTTACCTCGCATTCGACGACCGCCGCCTATACTTCGAGGTGACGACAGCCCGCCAGCAAAAGGCTTTGGGCATTGAGGTGGTGCAGCTGAGCGGCTTACTGTAGCGGCGTCAGCGGATAGATGAGGTTGACGATGAGGATGTTGGCGGCGAGGATGATGATATTCATCAGCAGACCTACGCGGGCGAAGTCGCTGAAGCGGTAGCCGCCAGGGCCGTACACCAGCATGTGTGTGGGAGAGCCGATCGGTGTGGCAAAGCTACTGCTGACGCTGATCATCAGCGCAATCATGAAGGGGAAGGGGTCGTAGCCCAACTTCTCGGCTGCTTCGTACATGATGGGGAAGAACATGGCGCCGGCAGCGGTGTTGGAGATAAACTCGGTGATGAACGTTCCGACGAAGCAGATGGCCGTCATCACGACGATGGGGTTCGTGCCGCAGACGTCGAGGATGCCGAAGGCCAAACGTTCTGCGATGCCCGTCTTCTGTATGGCTGTGCCCAGCACGACGGAACCGGCAAAGACCATGAGGATGTCCCAATTGATGGCTTTCATGGCCTGATCGGCGTTGCAGCAGCGGAAAAGCAGCATCGCCATGGCGGCGAGGAAGGCGCACTGCAACAACGGGAGGACGTTGAGTGCCGACAGCACCACCATGGCTATCATGATGGTGCTGGAGATAAGCGTTCCCCTGCCGATGTTAGGCACCTGAGTAGAATCAAAGAAATGGAGTTGCGAGGCGAGGCTCTCGGTGTTGAGTTTGACGCGCGAAGAACACTCCAGCAGCAGCGTGTCGCCGGCCTTCAGCACCACCTGATGAGGGGACTGTCTGATACGCTCGCCACTGCGGGCTACGGCCACGAGAATCATATTGTTGTCGTGCTCAAAGCTCGTGTCGCCGATAGTGGTGCCGATGAGGCTGCTGCCGAAGGTGACGTAGGCTGTACGCAGCTGGTTGCTGGTGTCCACCTCGCTTGTCGAGAAGACGGGATGGTCGGCATTCACGAAGCCGTGCGATTTCTTGAGATCCAGCAATTCGTCGATCTGTCCGGCGAAGATGAGGCGGTCGCCACCCATGATGGGTTCGTCGTCGTAGGCCGGGATGGTGTAGTCGTCGAAGTGTGAGATCTCAATCAGGCTACCCCCGCGCACCGTCTTCAGGCCTGCCTCGGCTATGGTCTTACCGATAGATGGGTTGTCCGCAGGCACCAGCAGTTCCACGGTATATTCTGATGTTGATTCGAATGCCGACTCAGGAGCTTTGCGGTCGGGCAACAGGCGTCGCATGGCGATGATAGAGAGAATGCCTATGCAGAGGCAGAACACGCCTGGAACGGTCGTGGCCAACACGTTCATGGCATGGCCCGTCTGGTCTTCGTAAAGACCTGAAATAATCAGGTTTGGAGGAGTACCTATGAGCGTACATACACCACCCATGCCCGAGGCATAGCTCAGCGGGATGAGCAATTTGGAGGGTGAGACGCCCAGCTTCTTGGACCACATCTTAACGATGCCCACGAACATGGCCACCACTGTCGTATTGCTCAGGAAGGAGCTCAGTGCAGCCACGGGCAGCATCAGTCGCAAGACGGCCTTGGAGTACGTGTTGGGTTGCCCGAACAGACGCTTGACAATCCATTGCAACACACCGGTGTGCGTCAGGCCCGCCACGACAACAAACAGGACACCGATGACGACCACCGAGGTGGAGCTGAAGCCAGAGAATGCTTCCTTGGCATCGAGCACACCTGTAACGAAGAGCACGCCGATGGCGGCAAGGAACACGATGTCCGTGCGAACCTTCGTGAATAACAACGTCGTGAACATTGCCAGCACGGTGGCAATGGTGATCCAAGCATTTAGGCTGAATCCGCCTAAAACCAAGCCTTCCATGAATAATTCTTTTACTTTATAAACCTTTTTGTTGCTGAGAACCCCTACCCTACCCTATCTTCTATTGGTGCAGGTAGTCATTTGGTGTCCTCATAGGTGCAAAAGTACAATGATTATTTGATATTCGCAAAAAAATCGATTTACTTTTTGTCTATCGAACTAAAAAATGGGGTTAGATAAATGAAAACACCAGCGAGACGGGGCTTGCTGGTGGGGATATTGATGATAGAGCATGATGGGGTACGTCTATACGCATAGGTGAGTGCGTCTATTCACATAGGTGTGTATGTCTATTCACATAGGTGTATACGTCTATACGCATAGGTGAGTGCGTCTATACACATAGGTGCACAATTTTGTACTTTTGAAAAAAAGTTTCAAGTTTCACTGGAAGGACGTCAGTCTGTTGGTTTTTAATTGGTTAAGCTGAATTTTTAAGAGAAAAAGCTTCACCAAAGTTTCGCCAAAGCTTCACCATACTCGTGCTGAGCTTGTCGAATGTACACGAGGTGAAACTTTGGGATCAGCTGCACGGCAACGAAACGGTGCCCACGCTCATCGGCGATCAGGGATGCGGAAAGACTATCTTCTGTCGCCGCTTGCTGCCGCCAAGCCTGCAAGGTTTCTTCCTCGACCGCATGAACCTGTCAAACAAATTCGACAAGGACATGGCACTCACGAACAATATGCTCGTGGTGCTCGACGAGTTCGACCAGTACACCAACCACCAGCAGGCGTCGCTGAAGCAGGCGCTGTCGCGAAACACGGTCAATGCGCGTCCTATCTTTAAGGGCATGCAGTTGGTGCGTCATCGCTATGCCTCGTTCCTGGCAACGACCAACAACCTGCAGCCGCTCAATGACCCTACGGGCTCTCGTCGCTACATCTGCATCCGCATCGAGGCTGGTGCGCTTATCAACAACGAGCTGCCCATCGACTACGACCAGCTCTACGCTCAGGTCGTCGAGGAGGTTTGCGAGCGTGACATGCGCTATTGGTTTACTGCCGAAGAGACGCGGCAGATCCAAATGGACAATGTGCCCTTCCTGTGTATCCCCGACATTGGACAGATGGTGAAGGCTTGTTTCCACAAACCTCACACCGCCGGCGAACGCGAACATTCGATGGATGAGATCCTCGGTGTGATCATCGACAGATATCCTTACCTCAAACCGAGCAAGAGTCTCAAGATGCGAGTGAGCAGTATGCTCTCGAAGATGGGTTATCCCTCGCAGCACCACAAAAGCGGCAACTTTTATGTCCTGCTCCCCAAGAAAGCGGCTTAATTTTCTAGATTGACGCCAATTCAGTACAAGAAAAATGAAGCCCAAAGCGCTCACTACAAGCGCCTTGGGCTTCTTTTTGAGCCTCTGAGAATCGCGCAAAATCATTCACTCGGTCAGCAGGACGTGAATTTTGCGCTCTCAAAGGGGAATAATGACCTTAAATCTCATGATGTTTAATTGTGAACATAAATCGACCTTAAATCTGACCTTAAATCATTTTATGAATTTGAAAGTATCATTGAACTCATCATAAAGATAGCGTTCAGAGATGAGATGGTTGGGATTTCCGAAATTGATAAGAACACCTGCATTACTTTGAGTGATGCGGAGGTAATTGAATAGTTGTGCACGATGATCATTTGTGATACTGGCCACAGCTTTTAACTCTACGATGAGGTCATTAAAACAAACGAAGTCTGCTATGTACTTTTTCTTTAAGTGCTGACCATGGAAATACATTTCCAATGGTTTCTCGCGTTGCCATGGGATACCTTTTTCTGTACAGAGTATGGACAGGCATTCTTGATAGATGGGTTCAGCCAAGCCGTATCCTAACTCATTGTAAAGTTGCATAGCAATCCCTACAATGGTGTACATCTTATCGTAATCGGTCATTTTTAATTTAAGTTCAGATTTATGTTCGATTTATGTTCTTTATATAGACGATTTTTGTTCAAATTTGAAATTGATTTATGTTCCTTAGAAGAACTTCGTTTCTTGGCCGACGACTTCCGAGAGGAGTAGGTTGGCGAGGCGGGAGGTGCCGAGACGGAGCCATTGGTTGGTCAGCCATTGTTCGCCGAGCACTTCCTTGACGATGGTGTAGTAGATGAGGGCATCGTGAACGGTGTTCAGACCACCGGCAGGTTTGAAGCCGATTTGTATGCCTGTCTTCTCGTAGTACTCCTTGATGGCCTGGCACATGACGTAAGCGGCCTCGGGTGTTGCGGCTGGCTTCTCCTTGCCCGTCGATGTCTTGATGTAATCGGCTCCGGCATACATGGCGAGGATAGAAGCACGCTTGATGTCGGCACAAGAGGGTAGGAGACCAGTCTCAAGAATTACCTTCATCTTTTTGTCACCGCAGACGCACTTCAGTTCGTTGATCTCATCGCAGACGCTTTCGTAGTCTTCGCTCAAGTATTTGCCCACGCTCATTACTATATCTATCTCAGTAGCACCGTCTCTAAGGGCTAAAGCTGTTTCTGCTACTTTAACCTCTAAAACGGCCTGTGAGCTCGGAAAACTACCGCTGACGCAGGCTACCTCGACGCCATCGACTTCGAGGCTCTGAGAGACAATCTGGGCGAAACAGGGGTATACACAGATCGTTGCCACGTGTGGCAGGTCGGGGTACACGTGGTAGAACTTGTTTACCTTCTCTGTCAAGGCCAGCACGCTCTCCTCGGAGTCGGTGGTCTTCAGAGTGGTCAGTTCCACGCTGCCCATGAGGAATTTCTTCACCTCGACGGTGTCGTTCTCGGGCACTTTCTCGTCGATGATACGTTTCACGGCGGCTGCTACTTCGGCATCGCTGATGTTCAGGTTGTACTGCGACAACGCTTGTTCGTACTTACTAGTTTCCATAATGGTTTGATTATATGAGTTGGTCATTAAGTTTATTATATCTGAAATTGCTCTAGGGTAGGGGAGGGGCTTCATCTATTCTTTGTTATGCGTATCCATAATGATAGTTACTGGACCATCGTTCGTAAGTGATATCTGCATCTCTGCTCCGAACACTCCGTGGCCTACAGGGCGGCCTATAGCTTCGCTAAGTCGTTGAATGAAAGCCTCATAGAGTGGAACACTTATCTCATGGGAGGCAGCTCTAAGCCATGATGGTCGGTTGCCTTTCTTGTAGGAGGCGTAGAGCGTGAACTGACTGACTACGATGATGTTGCCGTCAGCTCCTTCATGTTCTCCTTGAATGTCCAGGATGCTGCGGTTCATAACCCCGTTCTCATCATCAAATACTCTTAGGGCAGCCACTTTACGCACCAGCCAATCCACATCTTCCTGAGTATCAGCATTTTCAATGCCAAGCAGAACCACAAACCCTAATCCGTGGAACTCTGCATTTATCTTTCCGTCAATCTTGACGCTTGCGCCTTTAGCGCGTTGAATGACTATTCTCATAATTGTTCTTTTATTGCTTTTGCTTTAGCCTCACCAACCACTTTTGT
>Ga0310697_10002555_pt1 | contig 19175 bp, 17 predicted proteins | sample 172DNAGHGlowgp2_FD_203883 | JGI IMG/M metagenome (GOLD analysis project Ga0310697, IMG submission 203883) | Sheep rumen microbial communities from Palmerston North, Manawatu-Wanganui, New Zealand - 1728 DNA GHGlow gp2 (v2) (version 2) | ecosystem: Host-associated > Mammals > Digestive system >... | reverse complement strand
CAAGGCGTTCTCCAGCCACATGTCGTAACCGCTCCCGTAGAGATAGTTGCACAGCGCCCTGCTGTAACCGCCAGTGTTCTCACCGCAGAACAGCCACAGACCCGTGTCCTGCTCGTCCGTGGCGGACTTCACCCATCTGAGCAGGCGGCGGAAACCGCTCACCTTGTTGTCAAACACTTCGTGCTGTCTCTCTGCACGTTCCTCGACTCCCTCGGCCTTTATGAGGGTCGCATCAAACTTTTCTTTGGAAAAATCGATGCCGATAAAGATTTTCTTCATACCTTTGTGTCGTTTTTATAGGAATCGGCATAGTTGCATTGACTCTAAACTCTAAATAGGCTCGAAGCCGTTATCATTCTATCAGAGCTTTGCAACGTGGCTGGGAGGACTGATACGAATTAGGGGCTTGTCCCTGTTTAATTTCAAGTTTCCCTCTCCAGCAGGCCGGTTCCTCCTTCTTACAACAAAGGTAGGGAATCGAACCTTACTAAGTAAGATTTATTCTATCTTTTTCTTAGACGCTGCAAACTTAGAGTTTAATTTGTGAGATTCTTTTATTTGATGTACACTCGTTCCCCCTTACTATTGAGATAGATGCCAGGATTGGTGGGCATGCCATTGATGGTTGTTCCATTCATGGACACCCAACGGTCAGATTTCCTGCTCTGCTGTTCCACGGACTCAATGTCCGAGGCTATACCTTCTGACACCTGAGCCTTGCGCTGCTTGGCATCAGCCCCACTATTGGGACGCTGTGGGGGATTAGGCTTGCCATTCGGTTTGCCGTTGAACTTACCATTGGGCATGCGGCGCATCCGTTCAGACTTCATGCGCTGCAGGTTCATCCTTTCCAACTGTTTCATCTTTTCGTACTGACGCTGGGTGAGCACGGTGAGGAAACGCTTGTAGTAGGTCTCTTCCACATCGATGGTGGCACGGCTGCGAGCGAAACGGTTGGCATTCATTTTCTCCAGCTCCACGTCTGTTGGTTGGTGGTATTTTGGTTTTTCACCTCCCTGAGGCTTTCCCTGCTTTGCCGCAGGATGGTTGGAATACTTCTCCCACACCGTTTTCAATTCACTGCGATAATCCACATAGATAGGAACAAACTTCGTGGTCTTCTCTTCGTCCAGCTGAAGCTGACACGCCATGCGTGCAGCCAGCCTTTGTGAAAGTTGTTCTTCAGTCAGTCTTTGAGGCTTGCCACCCTGTTTGGGTTGAGCCATCAGTGTGCATCCTGCCACGAAGAGGAATGCCACTGCCATTGAAAGAATCCTTTTCATATTCATACCATTTTTTCAGTGGTTATAAAACTGTATTGTCTATATTCTCGTAGATGGCAATCCACTCATCGAGTGCATCGTCAGTCATGTAAGTCTCAACCGACTCGTCTGCCAGCAGATTCGCCTCTGACTGCTCTGAGCGTTGGAGAGCATAGAATGACACTCCTGCGATGAGCAGCACCACAGCCGCTGCCGACATCCAGAAACGGCTGCGAGAGTGAACCGTTGGCAATTGAGAATTGACGGTGGTCTTCTCCATCAATCGCCTGTGCATCTCATCGAAAAAGCCTTCCGGCACTGTGTATGGCATACGCTTGCCGATGTTGTTGAGTTGCTCTTCCATATCTATTTAGTTTATTTAAGTTGCGCAAGTTTTATTTATTTGAAGTTATAGAAGTTATAGAAGTTCTCGCTTCGCTCAGTTGACAATTGACAGTTGACAAACTCATCGTACATCGTTCATCGTACATTTCCCTGATGTCCTTCTCACTGCCAGGTATCGTCGTTAACTCCTTTAACTTCGATTACTCCGTCACTTCCGAAATTTGAGTTAATTTAGTAGTTCATTCTTAATTTTCTCTTTGGCATGGTGATATGCAACCTTGAGGGTAGCTACCTTACTACCAGTCACTTCGCTAATCTCCTCATAACTCATCTCGTCATAGTAGCGCATGTTGAACACCATGCGTTCCTGCTGGCTCAATCGGAGGATTGCCTGTTGCAGGCGCACTCCTTCCACATCTTCCCAATCCACATGCTCCGATGCTGTCAGACGGTTCAACAGCACATCCTCCTCGCTCAGTTCCGACATCGTCCGTTCTCTCATCTTGTTGAGATGACGGATGCACTCGTTAGTAGCTATCCTGTACACCCACACTTTCAGCAGCTCCTTCTTCCTCAGTTTTTCCAAACCCTGATACACACGAATGAAGGTCTCCTGCATCACGTCCTGCGCATCCTCGTGGCTGACCACCATGCGGCGGATATGCCAATAGATGGGGCGTTCGTACTGTTTCAGCACGGCTTCAAACGTAGGCGCGTCATCGTCTTGCCGTCCCAACCGCATCAATCTCATATCAAAAGTACTTTCGTTGTGTGTATATGGTAAAGAAACTTCAAAAAGGAAAAAGTTAATGCAGGAAAACTAATTTTTATACAAAAAGTTTTCCTGCATCATTTTCAAAGACAGGTTGTATCACTTCACATAGATAGTCCTGGCGTCTGAACCTGTACGGACAACGTTATAGCCCTTCTGCGGTTGAGACATAGGAACACCTGCCAGTGTGTAATAGGCTGTTGTCTGATTTTGAGAGGCATTGGGAACCTGAACACTGGACATTTCCTCATCGGTGGCAGTATGGAGTTCGATGTTAGTCACACTGATGTTGTCAGTGTTATCATTGCGAGTCAAGGCAAAGATATATTCACCCCAGCCATCCTCCACCTTGAAGCAGAAAGCTGCATCTTCTCCCACCTTAGCAGTAGTGTCAAGCACATAATCTCCACCTATTTTCTTGATACGTACCAAGAAATCCTTACCCACATCACCTGAAGACTTAAAGGTCAGTTTGTAGTTTCCCTTGTCAAGCTGGAACGAGCGATACACGTTGTGGTCGCTGTTGTCACTGGCATGCTTAGCACCACCATATCGAAGAATGGTCTTACCTGAATTTATCCATCCATGTTGAGCAGGGTGATAGCCTTCTTCTTCCACTCGTGGCATCCACTTAAGCGTGGCATCACAAGGAGTGTCCAAGGTATACTGCTTGAAGTGAGCCCACATGGTTTTTGCAGAATTACCTTCCGGTGTGTTGTTGGTAATATCATTATGTCCCATTCCATCCATTTCGTAGTACACGTACGGAAATCCTCCTTCGGTTGCCTCATACACACTCTTCGTGTACTTGCCAGAAACAGTTGTCTTCACTGGTACCGGATTTGCTCCCACTCTTGCGACCATTTCATCTACAATCGTGGGCATCAATGAATACTTTACAAAATCGTCCGCCTTTCCATGAATGTGCAGGAATGGCACAGGACGTACACCAGTATGACGGAAGTGGAATTCATTCATCTGGAATCCACTGATGGAAGCAAATGCCGCGAAAATGTCAGCACAAGTGTTGGAGAGCGCATAGGTCATCATACCACCATTAGAGAATCCACAACAGTAAATGCGCTTGCTGTCCACCGAATAGTTCTTTTTCACGTCTTCAATAACAGCCTTAATGAACTCGACATCAGCATTGACCTCACCAGAAGAGACCCAACCCGTCGTATTCATTCCAGCCAAATAAAAATCCACCGTCTTTCCTTGTGGATAGACGACGATGAAACCTTCATCGTCAGCTACCTCTGTCGTCATTGGACGGTTAGCCCACTGATTGCCATTAGCACCATGGAGCGACACCACCAACGGAGCGTTATCCGCCACATTAGCCGGCACATACAATCGATAAGAACGTGTTTCTGTTTTCCCTTTGTCGTCTTTCACGGAGATGTTCACAATTTTGTCCACCTTCGCCGCAAATCCCTGCATGCCACAAAGCAGCATCAAAGCAAATACAAAAAATAACTTTTTCATAGAGTAAGATAGATAAATGAGTGTTTTGTAGTTGAAGTTACTTATTTAAGTTTCGCAAATTTCACTTTCTTGTAGTTATCGAAGGTATAGAAGTTATCGCTTAGCTCAGTTGACAGTTGACAATTGAGAGTTGACAAACTCATCGTACATCGTACATTTCCCTGATGTCCTTCTCGTTGCCAGGTTTCGTCGTTTTCTTCGTTAACTCCATTAACTTCGTCACTTCCGAAAGTTGAGTTACTTATATTTATTAACAAGTTCCCGTTCTTCCTCTGTAAAGTCCGAGGTATCCTGATTCCATTGGGGATCAGGCATGTACCACCAAAGTGACTTGAAGTAGGCTGCCAATTTCTGGTCTTTGAACACATACCCACGATTGGCATAAGGAAGGTTACGCAAGATGCGAGAGTTGGGAATGCCATCGGTCGTGGCATTGGCGGGTATCCGAAGGTCGTCATCCGTCTCTTCCATCATTTCGTAAGGCACCAACATATTCATGGGGGCGGTACGATCATAAAAACGTCCCAATTTGAAATCCTCACGAGAGAAAAGAGCCCCTTCAGCAGAATCAATATGGATGTCATCCGTTGGACGGAAATTCTTAGCGTGCCATTCATAAGTGCCATTACGCAAAGAGAACTCATAATACTCCATGTCATATCCGCCATTAACGACATGCATCTTACCAGTCCCCTCTGCCAAACGCCATTGGGCAGCGCTCCACATCGGATCTTTGGCTATACAGAACTGCTTGGCTGTTTTCTCAGCCTTGATACGAAGTGTGAAATCATCTATCTGATGGTTTGCCCAACGCATGGCTGGTTTCAACCAATAAGGAATGCCGAAATGGTTATAGATTCCCCCTGACATCTGATATCGGTAAGTGTGATGAACCACATTCTTGCCCTCCTTAAAGTTGGCTTTGAAACAATATGCATAGGAATAGTCGATGTTTTCTTTAGTCTGCTTATTAATGATGCCTGAGATCGCATCATCAGAATCCTCAAGGTCACGCCACTGATTGAGGTCAAGCGGCACGAAATCGGTTGGCTCATCTTCCGAGCTATGATGCACCACATAGTTGCGGATAGGGAGTTTTGCCCCATTCATCTCAACCGTGAAATCGTAAATATAAGGGTGCTTACCCGACCTATCCAAATCATCCCCAGTATTGTAAGGTGACGAAGCTTCAAAACCCACATCCACCACTTTCGCTGCTCCACGATTGGTGAATTCATAAAGCACGTCCACGCTTGCGTATCCGTCATCCTGAATGCTGATGGTCAGCACTTCCTTGGTCACTGCCACATCTGTTTCCTGCAAGGGAACGATTTGGTTACCATTCACATAAAACGAACCATCATTGGCACTTGCCAATATGGCAATAACCCACAAAATTGATGTTGTCAGAAGTTTCATTTTCATTATCTTTTTTGATGATTGATGATGCAAAGATAAAAAAAAGTAACGAGTTAGAAGGGATGAGTTGGGATTTTTTTATACCTTTGTGCCGTTTTTTCAATGATGAAGCAACTAATATTAAGCATATTATGGTTGTTTGTGGTGGGAACAGCCTGGAGTATTCCTGCCCAACTAAGACCTTTCACTGTAACGAACAGTGACGGCACTGTGCTGACCATCACCCTATGTGGTGACGAGTGTTGTCATTTCTATGCCACGTTAGATGGTGTACCTGTAGTAGAAGATGCCAATGGGGACTGGCGATTGGCACCCGAACTCACCGATTCCATCAACAAGGTGTGGAACGAAAAAAGCACACGGCTCAACTTGCGCCGTCAGCAACGTGCTTTACAGAACAAGACCAGGCAAGCATTTGGCTATCCATCCTCCTACACTGGGAAGAAGAAGGGCATTGTCTTATTGGTGAACTTTGCCAACAAAGCAATGAAAAGCACCCATACGAGAGACACGTTCGACAAAATGTTCAACCAAGTGGGATACAACGAAGACAACATCGTCGGCTCTGTCCACGATTATTTTTATGACCAATCCTACGAGCAGTTCGACCTTTCTTTCGATGTGTATGGTCCCATCGTGGTCAGCCAGAACTATGCTTATTATGGTGCAAATAGTAAAGGTGGTGACGACCAACGAGTGGGAGAACTCACCACAGAGGTATGTCGATTGGCAGATACAAAATACGACATCAATTGGGCTGACTATGATTGGGATGGCGACAAAGAGGTGGATCAGGTTCTCATCATCTATGCTGGTAGCGGAGAGCATGCCAACAACGACAAGAACACCATCTGGCCACACGAATCATCACTCACTAATCTCAAGACATTCGGAGACGGGGAAGGCCCTATCAAATTTGGTGGAATAAAAATTGACACCTATGCCATGACTTGCGAGCTGGTCAACGACAACAGCAGCACCCTGAACGGCATTGGCACTGCCTGTCATGAGTTCAGCCACTGCCTCGGACTTCCCGATTTCTACGATGCCAATTATTCAGGTGGCTATGGCATGCAGCATTGGGACATCATGGCTTCTGGCAGCAACAATGGAATGTATTACAATAGCGAATGCCCAGCAGGTTTCACTGCCTATGAACGTTGGTTTGCCGGATGGCTCGACTTGATTGAATTGAATGAGCCAACCACTATCACCGACATGCCCTGCCTTCAGGATGAGCCCGTGGCATACGTCATCTACAACGACGGCAACCGCAACGAATACTTCATCCTTGAGAACCGCCAATCCAAAGGTTGGTACCAATATGTCAGCACCTTCACCGGTATGCATGGGTTGCTCGTCACACACGTGGATTATGACCGATATAAATGGGTGCTCAACACCGTCAACACATTGAAAAAGCACCAACGTATGACCATCATCTGCGCAGGAAGTGAATATGGCACTTATTCAGGCAAAAGCTATATTATCACCGCCTCACAATATCGTTCCCAACTCTTCCCTGGCAGAAAGAATGTGACAGAACTCACTAATGATTCCCATATTGACTATGGCGGGAAGCTCTTCAACAAAAATACGGACGGCACTTTATTCATGAACAAGCCCATTACCGACATTCAAGAAAGCAACGGGTTGATTTCCTTTAAGTTCATGGGGGGAAACGAAGCAATGGACATTCATGACTTGGCAGACGCCAAACTACCTGTCACCTACTACACATTGGATGGCATTCGTGTTGAGAGCCCTCAAACACCAGGCATTTATCTAGTCAGACAAGGTACACAAACACACAAAGTCTTCCTCAAATAAAAGACTCAACTTTCTGAAGTGACGAAGTTAATGGAGTTAACGAAGTAAACGACGATACATAGCAACGAGAAGGCCATTAGGGAAATGTACGATGTACGATGAACGATGTACGATGAGTCTGTCCACTGTCAATTGTCAACTGAGCGAAGTGATAGCTTCTATAACTTCAACAACTACAAAAAAGTGAAGCTTGCGAACCTTCAGCTCGACGAAGTCAAACTTGAGTCAATTATCCTTATACCATTCAGCATACATAATGTAATGCTTGGCAATTCCAATGTTGAGTTCCTTCGCCTGTTCGGGATCCACCTTCTTGATGAATTTTGCCGGCACACCACCCCACATCTCTCCGTCACCCACCTGTGTGCCCTTCAACACCAAGGCACCTGCTGCAATAATCGCGCCCTCGCCTATCACGGCATCATCGAGCACTGTCGCACCCATGCCAATCAGAGCACCACTCTTCACTGTGCAGCCATGCAAGGTCACGTTGTGTCCGATGGTCACATCGTCACCAATCTCAATCGCTGCTTTCTTATATAAAGTATGCAGACATGACCCATCCTGTATGTTCACGCGGTTACCTATCTTGATGTAGTTCACATCACCACGCACCACCGCATTAAACCACACCGTACATTGGTCGCCCATCTGCACATCGCCCACAATTGTGGCGTTCTCGCTGAAATAGCAGCCCTCGCCCCATTTGGGAGTCAAGCCGCACACTGTCTTGATTAAAGCCATTCTAATTTACTATTTGACAATTTACGATTAATTGTTTAGGGGTTTAGATTTTCCGCAAGCGAATCACCCTGCTGGCGAACTGTCCGCTCATCGTCGCTTCGATGCCCGTCTCCATTAGGAACTTACCCGAGAAAGTCTTGCCTTCAAAGTTGCGTCTTCTTTCCGTCCCCTCAAACTCATTGAGGCGGTAGGTCGCATCAGGGTCAAGACCTGCCATATGCCAACGGGGAGCTTCCAAACCGATGTAGTTCTCAAACTTATAACAAAAGAACACAGCCTCTTTCTTGTCCTCACTCACAAACATCTCACTACAGAAACCCTGATTCTCGTAAGGTGAAAGCAGACGATAGAGGTCACCTTGCTGCACAAGAGGACGAATCTCCTTGTAGAATGCCACTGCCTTCTTCGCGTAGGCACGCTCCTGCTCATTTAAGTCACTGGGCTTCATCTCCATGCCCAGACGCCCTGTCATCGCCACATCGAAGCGGAACTTCAACGGAATTACACGTCCCGTCTGGTGGTTAGGCGAGGCGCTCACGTGCTGAGCCATCGCCATCGGAGGGAAGAAGTGGCTGGTGCCCCATTGAATGAAGAGTCGCTGCTGGGCATCAGTGTCATCACTTACCCAAAACTCGTCGAAATAGGGCAAAGCACCCCAGTTTACACGACCGCCGCCGCTTGAACAGAGCTGAATGACAAGGTCGGGATGAGCCTTGCGGATACGCTCCAATGCGCTGCGCAATCCCAGATGATAATCCACGAAGAGGTGGCTCTGCTTATCTGCTGTCAGATAGCTGCTACCGAAGTTCTGCATAGACATGTTGCAGTCCCATTTGATATAGTGCAGCGTCGGGTTCTCCTTCACCAAATTGTCCACGATGCCCACTACAAAGTCCTGCACTTTAGGGTTCGAGAGATCGAGCACCAGCTGTGTGCCGCCACGCCCTTTCGCCAATTCTCGGGTAGGATGTGCCACCACCCAATCAGGATGCGCCTCAAAGAGTTCGCTCTTGCTGTTGGTCATTTCGGGTTCTATCCAAATGCCGAACTTCAAACCACGGTTCTCAGCAGCCTTCACCAAGGCAGGAATGCCGTTAGGCAGTTTTTGTGTATCAGTCACCCAGTCGCCCAAGCCCTGTGTATCATCGGTGCGTCGATACTTACGTCCGAACCAACCATCATCCACAACGAACAATTCACCACCCAACTCCTTGATGCCATCCATCATCTGTTCGCACACCTCTTGATTCACGTTCATATAGACGCCTTCCCATGAGTTCAGCAAAATCTCGCGCAGAACATGTCCATTGTGCAGCTGCACGTTGCGGCCCCATCGGTGGAAAGCCCGACTCACGCCACCCTTACCCTCATTGCTGAAGGTCAATGCCAGTTCTGGGGTCGTAAAGGTTTCGCCAGATTTCAACGTATAGGCTGTATGCAAATCATCAATACCAGCCAAAAGTGTATGTCTGTTCTTGCCACGCGTCTCGATGCGAAGTTTGTAGTTGCCCGTCCAACAAAGGGCAGCACCCACCACACGCCCACAGTTCTCTTGCGGCTTGCCGTCGAGAGAAATCATGACTTCTGCACGGTCATCCATTGCTGTGCGCACTCCATCATGATTCACAATGGTTTTCAAGCCAGCCGTCAGCGGCTCTTCAGTCATGCCTGCCTCCTGTCCCCATGCTCCATGAAAATGAGTAAGCCAGGCACCCTCTTGACGGAACGTCATCACACCGCTGGCATACTGCTCCATCTTGACAGGCTTCTTTTCACCATTGCGAATCACCGACCATGTCACAATCACATCGCTCTTATCGTCAGCACGGTAATACAAATCCACAAAAAAATCATACGTCTTGTCTTTCAGCGACACAATTGTTTCATTGCCCCGTTGCTGGCAACCCGTCACCACCAATTCCGTGGTCATATTACCATCGGCATGCGTCACGCTCAGCGCCGTCTCGTCGAAACTATTGCGACCAAAAGCAGGATAGGCATCTCCATTCAGACCTGAGGCATCATACACCTCATGCGCCTGTTCCGGCTTGATACGAGAACCATAATACTGGATACGTGGCGTCTGGCCCTCGTTCACAGCGAGCATCAACGTCGTCTTGGGTGTGTTCACAAACACGTCTTTGGCACTGGCAACCTGACACATGGTCAAGGCAAGGACGAAAAGAACTAATTGTCTCATTGGGCAAGAATAGTATTTTTATGAGTGAATAATTAGTATTAACCACAGACTCTCTGCAAGACTCCATTTGTGACTACAAAGTTACGAATAAAAATTCCCCACCACCAAAATATCGGGCAAAAACTTACTTTTGTGTAGATTACTTACCTTTCTGAAGTTAAAAATGAAGTGAAAAGGGGAGTGAAAGCATTTACTCAACGTTCTGAAGTTATCGCTGCGCTCGAAGTAATCGAAGTTAAAGGAGTTAACAACGATACCCAGTCATTGGAAATTAGGAATGAGGAATGAGGAATTGCCATGCGGGATGTAAGCATCGCGTCAGCCTAATTGTCAACTGTCAATTGTCAACTGTCAACTAAGCGCAGCGCTCACTTCGGTAACTTCATTTACTTCAAATAAATTAAACTTGCGAACCTTTAGACGGAGTCAATCTTAAATTATCTAAAAAAATTGTTCGATACTATGATTTTACTTATATTTGCATTCGAAAATGTGATTACACAATATGGAACAAATCAAGGGAAAGATATCACAAATTATTGGTCCAGTGGTGGATGTACAGTTCTCGGCAGAGAAACTGCCACGCATTCACGATGCTCTCACCATCGAGCGTGAAGAAGGACGACGCATGGTGGTGGAGGTGCAGCAGCATCTGGGCGAGAACACGGTGCGGTGTGTGGCGATGGAGAGCACTGATGGACTTAGACGCGGCATGGAGGTGGCGGCACTGGGACGCCCCATCACGATGCCTGTTGGGAATCAGGTGAAGGGACGATTGATGAACGTGAGTGGCGATGCCATCGACGGCATGGAGGAGATGAGTCGCGAGGGTGCTTTGCCCATCCATCGGGAAGCACCGAAGTTTGAAGAACTGTCGCCTGCACAAGAGGTGCTCTACACGGGCATCAAGGTGATTGACCTGATTGAGCCGTATGCAAAGGGTGGTAAGATTGGACTCTTCGGTGGTGCCGGTGTGGGCAAGACGGTGCTGATTCAGGAACTCATCAACAACGTGGCGAAGAAAAATAACGGTTTCTCGGTCTTCACGGGTGTGGGAGAACGCACACGTGAGGGCAATGACCTCTTGAGGGAGATGATTGAGAGTGGTGTCATCCGCTATGGCGACAAGTTCAAGGAGGCGATGGAAGAAGGAAAGTGGGATTTGAGCCTCATCGATAAGGAGGAACTGAAAAAGAGTCAGGTGAGCCTTGTGTTTGGACAGATGAACGAGCCTCCTGGTGCACGTGCATCGGTGGCGTTGTCGGGCTTGACCATTGCCGAGTCGTTCCGCGATGGTGTGAGCGGCGGAAAGGGTGGCGACATCTTGCTATTCATCGACAACATCTTCCGCTTCACACAGGCTGGTTCGGAGGTTTCTGCCTTGTTGGGACGTATGCCTTCTGCCGTGGGTTATCAACCTACCTTGGCAAGTGAGATGGGACAGATGCAGGAGCGCATCACCTCAACAAAGAATGGTTCCATCACGTCGGTACAGGCGGTGTATGTGCCTGCCGACGACTTGACAGACCCCGCTCCTGCTACAACCTTCTCTCACTTGGATGCCACGACGGTGCTGAACCGTAAGATTGCAGAGTTGGGCATCTATCCTGCTGTTGACCCATTGGATTCCACGTCGCGCATCCTCGACCCTAACGTGGTGGGTGAGGAACACTACCAGACGGCACAGCGAGTGAAGCAGATTCTGCAAAGGAACAAAGAGTTGCAGGACATCATCAGCATTCTTGGTATGGAGGAACTCTCCGACGAGGACAAGACAACCGTGAACCGTGCCCGCCGTGTGCAACGTTTCCTCTCGCAACCATTTGCCGTGGCACAGCAGTTTACGGGTGTGCCAGGTGTGATGGTGAGCATCGAAGACACCATCAAGGGTTTCAAGATGATTCTGGACGGCGAGTGTGACGACCTGCCCGAACAAGCGTTCCTGAATGTCGGCACCATCGAAGAGGCATTTGAGAAAGGACGAAAGTTGAAAGAGGAATTAGGAGTTAGGAACCTTTAGCTCGGCGTAGCCAATTAGGAATTATGCATCTACAAATCATCACACCTACAGGGACGACCTACGACGGGGATGTGGAACGCTTTCAGTTCCCATCAACAACAGGACTCATGGAGTTCTTGCCAGGTCATGCGCCCATGATTGCAGAACTGAAGGAGGGGAGCATCCACACGGAAAGTGAAGAAATCAATTGTGGCAATGGTGTGGTGAGAATAGAGAACGACGAAATAACAGTAGTATGTGAGCCAGTCCGTATGCTGGGTGAATCATAAAGACATGATGAAGAAACTCCTTATATATATTATATGTGTGTTAGGATTCGCTGCACCGATGAGAGCAGAGGAAGGTTTGGACGTGTCTAAACTCATCTTCGAACACTTGGGTGACAGTTATGAATGGCACATTGTAGAAGGGGTTGTGATTCCCCTACCCTGCATCCTCATTGGAGAACAGGGTATGGATGTATTCATGTCGAGCAAACTGGAACATGGTGCAACCTATCAGGGCTATCACATCGCCGAGGAAGGGGATTATGAGGGGAAGATTGTCAATGCGGCTGGTGAACGTCCCTTCGACATCAGCATTACGAAGAACGTGTTGGAACTGTTCATCGTGTGTACCCTGCTCTGCTCTGTCGTGCTTGGTTTGGCACGATGGTACAGGAAGAATGGAAGCAAGAAAGCACCAGGTGGCTTTGTGGGCATGATGGAAGCAGTCATCGACTTCATTGACAAGGACGTGGCGAAAGAAAGCATCGGACATGGTTATGAACGGTTCTCGCCCTATCTGATGACCGTGTTCCTCTTCATCCTGACGAGCAACCTCTTGGGACTCCTCCCTGTATTCCCTGGGGGAGCGAACTTGACGGGCAACATCGCCGTAACGCTGACTTGTGCCGTCTCTGCCTTTATCGCTATCAACTTTTTTGCGCCCAAGGGTTACTACAAGAGCATCTTCTGGCCAGACGTGCCTATTTTTCTTAAAGCACCACTGCCCATCATGCCGACCATCGAGTTCATCGGTGTGTTCACAAAACCCTTCTCACTCACTGTCCGTCTCTTTGCCAACATCATGGCAGGACACATCATCATTCTCGCTTTGACCAGCGTGGTCTTTGTCACCGCAAAGATGGGCACCGCCATGTGTGCCTCGATGACCGCAGTCTGTGTCCTTTTCTGCATATTCATGAATTGCCTCGAACTACTCGTGGCATTCATCCAAGCATACGTGTTTACCATTCTGACCGCCAACTTCATCGGATTGGCGCACGATGAATAAATAGTAACTCAACTTTCGCAAGTTGAGTTGGGGGGAGTTAAAGGAGTTATTGGAGTTATCGCTCCACTTAGGAGTTAAAAGCCGATACTCTGACACCTGCATAACATTTGGCTTTAACTACTTTAACTCCAAGAAAGTTGAGCACTTGCGAAACATAAGATAGTAAATAGTTAAATCGTAAATAGTAAATAGTTAAATTGTAAATTAACATTATGATTCTTGAAGCAGTAGAAGCAGGCATGAGCCTCGCACAAATCGGAGCAGCCATCGGTGCTGCCATCGCAGTGATTGGTGCCGCTTTCGGCATCGGTATGATTGGTAAGTCAGCCACAGAGAGCATTGCCCGTCAGCCTTCGGCAGCAGGCAACATCCGCACATCCATGATTCTGACCGCCGCCTTCATTGAGGGTGTGGCACTCTTTGCCATTGTGGTGTGCCTGCTCGTCGTACTAAAGTAATCAACCATGAATCCACTCACACCAGACCCGGGACTGCTCTTCTGGATGGTTCTCTCTTTCGGCGTGGTGTTCTTCCTGCTGGCGAAGTTCGGCTTCCCAGTCATCGTGAAGGCCATCAACGAACGTAAGGAGTTCATCGAGATGTCACTCCTCTCAGCCAAACAAGCCAATGAAAAGTTGGCTACGATTCAGGCTGAGGGTGAGAAACTGTTGGCTGATGCCAAAGCACAGCAGAAGGACATCATTGCTGGAGCCATGCAGGAGAAGCAGCAAATCGTTCGGGCGGCACAAGAAGAGGCGCAAGCCTCAGCCAACCAGATGATAGAGGAAGCACGGCAAAGCATTCTGGCGGAGAAGGAACGTGCCTTGCAGGACGTGCGAAAGGAAGTGGCAACCCTCGCTCTCGACATTGCCGAGAAGGTGATTGGCGAACGGATGAAGGACGATGAGGTGCAGCAGAAAACCATCGAGCAACTCATCGACCATCTCTAAACCCAAAACTCAAGCCCTAAATTCTCAACGCTCATGATGAACGGAAGCATTGCTAAACGGTATGCCACAGCCTTGTTCGAGGAGGCAAAGGCACAGTTCGTAGACCAACAGGTCTATGAGCACTTGGGCGTGCTCCATAACAGCATGAAAGCGGAGCCAGACTTGCAGATGGCACTTATCAATCCGCGTGTGACAAAAGAAAAGAAATACACGCTGCTTGTGCTTGCATCGGGGCTTGATCCTGAAGCCACCACCTTGTACACAAGATTTCTCCGTTTGCTGTTGGACAACCATCGTGAGAATCAGATTCGCATGATTATCTTCGTCTATCAAGACCTCTATCGCGAACATCATGGCATTGACCATGTAGTGTTCGAGACAGCAATAGAAGTTGATGACGGCACCATCGACCATCTGACTCAACGCATCAAGGCACACCGACATCGCGAAGTGGAGTGCGAACGCAGGGTAAACCCAAAACTCATCGGTGGCTTCCGTCTCCGCATCGGTGACCGCCATTACGACTACAGTTACAAACATCAATTGGAACTCATCAGAAAAGAATTATGTCCGATTCCATAAAAGTAAGCGAGGTGACGGCGATGTTGCGCCAGCAACTCGCTGACATCGACAATGAAGAAAATACCCTCGGCAACGAGATTGAGGTAGGCACTGTGCTCACAGTCAGCGACGGTGTGGTACGTGCATACGGACTACGCAATGCGGAAGCAGGTGAACTCCTCGCATTCGACAATGGCATGGAGGCCATCGTAATGAATCTTGAGGAAGACAATGTGGGAGCCGTGTTGTTGGGTCCGACCGACAACATCGAGGAAGGTGATACCGTAAAACGAACGGGACGCATAGCCTCCATTGCCGTGAGCGAAGGCATGGTGGGACGTGTGGTCGATACCCTCGGACACCCCATCGACGGTAAGGGAGCCATCACTGGTGAGACATTCGACATGCCCTTGGAGCGCAAAGCCCCAGGAGTCATCTTCCGTCAACCCGTCAACGAGCCGTTGCAAACAGGTTTGAAGGCAGTCGATGCCATGATTCCGATTGGCAGAGGTCAGCGTGAACTTATCATCGGTGACCGTCAGACGGGCAAGACCGCCATCGCCATCGACACCATCATCAACCAACGTGCCAACTACGAGGCAGGCAAACCCGTCTATTGCATTTACGTTGCCATCGGACAAAAAGGTTCCACTGTCGCCGCGATCGTCAACACCCTTCAGCAGAAAGGAGCGATGGACTACACCATCGTTGTGTCGGCAACCGCCAGTGACCCTGCTGCCATGCAGTATTACGCTGCTTTCGCAGGTGCCGCCATCGGAGAATATTTCCGCGACACAGGTCGCCATGCACTCGTGGTGTATGATGACCTCTCGAAGCAGGCTGTTGCCTATCGCGAGGTGTCGCTTATTCTGAAACGTCCATCAGGACGTGAAGCCTATCCTGGTGACATCTTCTATCTCCATTCCCGTCTGTTGGAACGTGCAGCCAAAATCATCAGTCAGCAAGAGGTGGCAGAGCAGATGAATGACCTGCCCGATTGCTTGCGTGGCAAGGTGCGTGGAGGCGGTTCGCTCACCGCATTGCCCATCATTGAGACGCAAGCAGGCGATGTGTCTGCCTATATCCCCACCAACGTCATCTCTATCACCGACGGACAAATCTTCTTGGAGACCGACCTTTTCAATCAAGGCGTTCGCCCTGCCATCAACGTAGGTATCTCCGTCTCTCGTGTGGGTGGTAACGCTCAGTTGAAAGCCATGAAGAAGGTGGCTGGTACCCTAAAGATTGATCAAGCCCAATACCGTGAGTTGGAATCCTTCTCAAAGTTCGGCAGCGACATGGATCCTGTCACCGCATTCACGATCGACAAAGGTCGCAAGAACGCCCAATTGCTTATCCAAAAGCAGTATCAGCCTATGCCCGTAGAAGAGCAGATTGCCATTCTCTATTGTGGCACCCACGGATTATTGCGCGATATACCCGTAGAGAAATCACGTGACTTTGAGGCAGCCTTCCTTGACCTCCTTCGCACCACTCATCAAGAGGATGTGCTCACACCGCTTCGAGAAGGTAAGATTGATGACAACATCACCGCCATCATCGAACAAACTGCCTCCAACATCAAATTGTAAATTGTAAATCGTCAAATAGTAAATTCTCTTGGCTTCTCTCAAAGAAATAAAAAGCCGCATCGCGTCTGTCCGCAACACGCAGAAAATCACCAGTGCCATGCGCATGGTGGCAAGCGCGAAACTCCATCACACACAAGGTATGACGGAGGCATTCCTGCGGTATAAGGATGAACTGGAGAAGACAGTTAACTATCTCCAGGCCTTCCCCTCATCCTCTTTAGAGGGAGGAAGGCGTATTTCTGCTAATGAGGGCACTAACGAGCAGGGTAACTACTCCCTCCCTCTAGGGAGGGTGAGGGGAGGGTCTCTCCTAATTCCCATTTCTTCCAATAGCGGACTTTGTGGTGCGTTCAACAGCAACATTGCTAAAGCCACGATGCAACGTGTTCAGGAGTTAGAAGCACAAGGTAGGCAGGTCCAACTGTTGCCCATCGGTAAGAAGATTGCTCATGAACTGAAAAAGACTAACAAAGAGTTCAGTACAGACTTTGTGGACATGCTCGACAAGATAGAGAAGAGTAATGCCTATACAGATGTGGAGACTTTAGTAGGATGTGTGAATGGGCTCTACCAACGTGAGACAATTGATGACGTGGAATTCTTGTACCATCATTTCAAATCAATGGGCACACAAGTTATTCAAGTTGACAGTTTACAGTTGACAACTGACAATTCCATGCGGACTGATGACACACAAGACGCCAGCCAACTATCAGCTGTCAACTATCAACTGTCAACTTATCTCACCGAGCCATCCCGCCAAGAACTGCTTGCCTCTCTTTTCCCTCGTCTGCTCAACGCCAAGGTTTATGGCATCATGCTTGATTCTCTCACCAGTGAGCATGCTGCACGAATGTTGGCAATGCAAACAGCAGATGACAATGCCAACGACTTGCTCAAAGAACTGACATTACTTTACAACAAGACCCGTCAACAAAGCATCACCAACGAACTTATCGATATCATGTCGGGAAAAATTGGTGAACACTAATCCTTTACAAGCACTTTCTTCACCTTTTCGCCCTTACGGATGATGATGAATTGCCCCTTCTGCACATTCGTCATGTTCTTGATTTGCCTACCCTGCAAGTCATAATACTGTTCCACATCCGAACGGGAAGCATCCACCACATCCTCAATACCTGTTGAAGAAAGATCCAGAGGACTGAAATCCTCCGTAGAGCCAAGTTGTGCATAGACATCAAAAGGCACCAAGGTTGAAACGGCCGTCTGCCGAACCCAACCCCATTGACCATCCTTCTGTCCCAAAACGTAATCACCTGCACAAAGAGGTATCTGCACATAGGTTCCTCGGAAGGTAGCTTCCAGAGGACTAGTAGCAAAGGAGACCTGATGCATGACAGCTTCTTCACCCACAGTGAAGGTCACATCGCCATTCGCAGCAATGAACACAGGCTGATGAGCAGCAATTGTCGTCACCTCTTGCAACATCTGGTCATCGCCAATAGTGTATGCCGTCACACCCTTAGGCACATTCGCCGCAAATGGTAACATCAGCATACGTGCACCTTCCACATGAACCTCCAATGATGCATCCTGGGCTGTGAAGGCAGTCGCAGGACGGAAGTCACCACCTGTTGCCGAGAGTTTCAAGATTGGGCAAACTGCACCTTTCACCACATTATCAGCAGTCAGTGTGCTTTCCTCACCCACATACACCACACGGTTAGTTCCTTCCAGCCATGGCAGTTCCGCAGGCAAGCCCGTCACCCCAGTCAAGTCAAGACTGGTGCAAGCCTCATCCTCGGTATATTCCAGCACATTGCTGTCATCTGCCACGTAAGCACCACTCAGTTTTGCAGCATAATTGTTTCCATTGTCCAAATAGACATCGCCAAACGTAATGGTCAGATGCGATTGGGCATTGTCACAAGTGAAAGAAATCAATCCCATGCAACCATCAGTAAGAGTTGCAGGCGAAAGATCCAATACCACATCAAAGTTCTGTGCACGGCTCAAGTCAATGCGTTCATATTCATGTTTCTGCAACTTGCCCTCATTATTCACATAGATAAGTGTAGGAGCACCCATCGTAAGTGAATTGGTGGAGGTCACCTTGTTGATGTGCATGACCAACCTCGAGAAGCGGTCACTCAGTGCCACATACCCGCTGGCAGCAGTTGTTCGGGTTGAAATGAGCGGATTAGAGGCATCGAAAGTCTTGGTCTTACCACTCAGTTTGTAGGTGGTACCGAAAGTCGTCTTCGTGATTTGCATATCATCCAGGCGGTTGAATCGAGTTGTCGAACCAGTCATGTTCGAAATCTGACGGTCACGTGAACGGACATACAATACCGTACAAACGCTCTTAGCAGCAACAGTTGCCACTGGACGACACGTTTCCGTCTCCTGATTTAACACAGTCTTCGAAAAGCTCTTCGATTTGGTCGTTGTGTAGAGTTCACCCTTTTCCGTATAGAAAGGCAAATCCACAGTCAAGGTCACATCCTCATCACCACTATTCGACATCACAGCCACCACCGTATCACCCGTCTGCGACAGATAAGCAGAACTCTCCAGACTATTACCGCTCCATGTGGCATCAATACGTGTCATGCCCGTCACAAACCGCGCGAAATGAGCCATAATATAACCACGTTTCGTAATAGTACCATTCGAAGTCCCTCGCTGTCCATCACCCATCATCGCATAGAAGCGCTTTGACGCATAATGTATCCATGCATTGAAATCGCCCA
>Ga0310697_10002552_pt1 | contig 19183 bp, 17 predicted proteins | sample 172DNAGHGlowgp2_FD_203883 | JGI IMG/M metagenome (GOLD analysis project Ga0310697, IMG submission 203883) | Sheep rumen microbial communities from Palmerston North, Manawatu-Wanganui, New Zealand - 1728 DNA GHGlow gp2 (v2) (version 2) | ecosystem: Host-associated > Mammals > Digestive system >... | reverse complement strand
CAGAAGATCATTTCCCTACTGATGCTGAAGATGATGATTTTGATATAGAAGCTGGAGAATAGAAAATCTTTGGAAATAGATTAATTAGTACCTCAAAAGTAGAGAACAAAGATTTAAAGCTTTATTATTAATCACAAAAAATCCCTTGCAATTATGACTAATTTTTATACAAGATAAATACACCTTTTTCACAAAAGGGCTAAACAGGGAAAAATATCTCGTCTCCTTGGAGATGGGATATTTTTTATTAGCAATAATATACAAAAATTTTTTATGAGTAATCTCTTTTTAATATGTTATCAACATATCAAATCTAAAAAACATAAAATTTATTAAAAATAAAAGACAGCCCAAAGTAGAGCTGTCAAATTTTTAATTATTTAATATATTTTCTTAACCAAAACCATTAGTTAAAACTTCCCATTCTCAAGCAGTAGATCTACCTAAGTACCAACTGTATCCGTTTACACTTGTATCAGGTTCAAAAGATCCCGCCATAACTGTATCTTGTTCAGGGATATAAAAGTTAGAAGTGAAAACTACACAATCATCAACATCTTCTCATTTACTACTTGCAAGTTCTTTACAATATTCTAGATTAGAAGTAGCAGTTTCATCTCATTCATAAAAAATTTCATTCATCTCAACTTTAACTTGCCATTCATTGTTAACTGTGTTAATAATAGTGTCTACAGCAGCTTGTAAATCTTCATCAGAATAAATTTCAGAAGATCAATTCCAATCAGTTTTTATTTCTACATCATCAATAAATTCTCAGTTAGAAACTGTATTATAGATAATTTCACCAGGTTTACATTCTCCATCGAAGAAAGCCCATTCTTCACAATAACTTCCGTCATCGAACATACAAAGTCAATCTCCTTCTTCTAATTGTAAAGTTCCACCATTTTCTTCACAATAAACTGATGCAGGATTTGCAATTTCTGCATTCTCATCAGGATTTTCTACAGGAGTGTCATTTTTACCACATCCAACTAAAGTTAAAGTTGTAATAGCTAATAAGGCAGCTATACCAAATGTTTTTTTACTCATATTTGATACATAAAAAATATAAAACTAACTAAAATATATATATAATTCAGCTATGTTTTCAATATGTGATTAAGAATTTTGTATATAGAAACTGTATTATTTTTATTTAAAAATAGAAATATAGCTTAATATAAAAGATATTTATAATATAAATATTGATTGTTCTCGATATTATATTAGAGAATGATACATATGGAGAAATGATGGCTGTAAAAAGAAAACTTAATTTATATAAAAGATGTATTGATATTTTTTATTGCATTTTTTATAATTTATATTATTACTAAAACTAGATTATTGATTATTCCAATTGATTAATTCGCAAGTTTTATTCCACAAACTCATCAATGACATACAATCCATATGATTTCTATTTCAAGAAAGCTAAAAAAGAGTGATATAAAGCCAGAAGTGCATTCAAACTGGAAGAAATTCAGAATAAATTTCATTTAATTGATAAAAACACGAAAACGGTTGTAGATATCGGTTGTGCTCCATGAAGCCGAATGCAATACACAATTTCTCTGCTTCAAAAAATGCATGTGAAAGATTATAAAGTTATCGGATTTGACCTAAAAAGAGTGGATATGCAGCTTCCATGAATGTATGCTTATGCCCAAGATATTACTGAGCAGGACAAGGTGGATGCGATTTTCGCTGAAAATGGAGTTGAACAGGTGGATTTTATTCAATCAGATATGGCTCCAAACACGATAGGAGACAAAGAAACTGATGCAATCAGGTCAATTTGACTTTTGGAACAGACTTTACGAGTTTATGATAAATATCTCAAACCTGATGGGAAATTCTGTACTAAAATATTTATGGGACCATGATTTGATGAATATGTCGCGAATCTCAAAAAGAAATATGGATGAAAAAATATCAAAGTTTTCAAGCCTGAAAGCTGTAGAAGAGAGAGTAAAGAAACTTATGTAATCAAAATTTAGTTTATCATTTGCTATCGATAAATGAAAAACATTGCAGTAATTGCATGAGGGGACTCATCAGAGTACGAAGTATCATTACAAAGTGCGAAAAATATTTGTGATGCGTTATCATCAGTAGAAGAATATCGTGTTTTTCTGATTTTATGTAAATGAAAAAATAAATGGATTTATGAAGCCAATGATTGAGCCTCTGTAGAGGTAGATAAGAATGATTTTTCCATCATAATTTGAACTGAAAAAATATTTTTGGATTATGTATATATAACTATCCACTGAACTCCATGAGAGAACTGAGAAATTCAATGATATTTTGATATTCTATGAATTCCATATTCAACATGATGAGTATTGAATACATCAATATGATTCGATAAATATTTTTCAAAAACTGTTGTACAATCCTGTGGTGTATTTACTCCAAAATGAGTTTATATCAAAAAATGAGATGAATTTTATGAGAATAAGATTATATCAGATTTATGATTGCCTTTGTTTGTAAAACCTAATGAATGATGATCCAGCTTTTGAATTTCGAAAGTTAAAGAGAAATCTTTATTAAAACCAGCTATAAATAAGGCATTCTCCGAAAGTGATAATATAATTGTAGAAGAAGCTGTGAATTGAAGAGAATTTACCTGTGGATTATATAAAACGAACTGAAAGATAAATGTTCTGCCAATTACAGAAATCATAACCAATCAGGAATTTTTTGACTATGAGGCTAAATACAAGTGAAATTCAAAAGAAATTACACCAGCCGATATCCAAGAAGATTTAAAAAATCTGATAGAAGAAACGTCAATTAGAGCTTATGAGAGATTAAACTGTAGCTGAATAGTTAGGATTGATTATATTTATGATGGACGGAAACTTTATTTCTTAGAGGTAAATCTAACTCCATGAATGACTAGTGCTAGCCTAGTCCCACAACAAATTAAAGCAGGATGACTATCATTATCCGGAGTGTTGAAAGATATAATTGAATGATAATTTAAATTTTATGTTATATTCATGCTATTAATCTGAGATATACATTTAACTTCAAGAATAAAAGATAAACTCTTGAATTCACTCAAAACCTTTATTCAAGAGCATAACGAAGAAAAAAATCTGATTTTTCTGGGAGATTTTGTATATCATTTTAGTTATGATAGAAATGCACTTCTCGAGCTTTACGATTTGTTTCTCGAGCTTTACACTCAGTGAAAAAATCTCTATATTTTGGCATGAAATCACGACCGACTATGAAATACTTTTGTCTTTGAAGAATGAAGAAAAGCTTTTGAAATTCTATCCAGAATAGGAGATAAAGACAACGAAATCTGCTTTATCACGAGGCCGATAGTGAAAGAAATCGAATGAAAAAATATCTGCTTTTTGCCAGCGATGCTTGAGATTGATGAAAAAGATTTTCCATGAATAGATGACCTAAAAGATGAGAAGTATGCCGAAGAAATGAAAAGCAAAAACAAAAATCTGACTTTTTCAACTCAGTTAAACTTGATCGTGGAGCGATTTACCAAAAAATATTCAGATTTGACTTTGATTCACCACTATTACGTGGAATGAGTATCCTTTCCGTGACAAAAGGCGAAATTCAGTTTCAGAGATAGAGCATTGTCTCAGCATTGGCTAGACCAAGCGAATTTACAAATTATTTCGTGACATTTGCATCAGGCTTTTGCGTACAAAAACTATCTTTGTACATGAAGTCTGCGAGCTACTTCTCCACTTGAAATCGATCAGATTAAATATTTTTGGACTTTGAATGATGGGAAATTTACAGCTCACGAAACAGGTATAAATTATTATTTCACGATGGAGAGAAAAACTGGGAATGCTGATTTGTTTACCCAGTCTTTTCAGGCGATTTCAGAAAATGATATTATCTCGCACCGAAAATCTTTGCAAAATTCAGATAATTTCAAAACGGATTCCTTCGCAATTGAAACAAATTATAAAGATAGTTTAGACCTAAAAAATGTTTCACTTTCTTTGTCGGTGGAAAAGCTTCAATATGATAATATGGATGAGTTTGTGGAGCCAAAACTTCAGCAATCTCTCCAAAATGTTCAGCTCAAAAAAGATACAAAATCTACAGAAAAATTATTGGAACAATTAGAAAAGCCTGATTTAGCAGGGCAGTTAAGTTTTTGAAATTGGTTGGAATTGCTCAAAAAGTTTCTCAAAGAGAAATATCCAGATGATTATGAAGAGTATGAAAAGTTGTTACAAGAAATGAAAATATTGTAGGAAAATAATCGAAAAAAAATTATTTGATATTGTTTGGATAACTTATTATCTGTTCTTTTTTACAATGCTTACATTTACAATAATAACTATGTCTTGTAAGAACTGAATAAATAATTCAAGGTATCAAAAATAAGCAATATAATATTATTTCTAACCATAATTTGTTATGCGTTCTAATTTCCGGATAATCTATTTCATGACAAAATGGACACTGCATAACTAGTAAATTATTATTGTCATCATATCGAAAATCAAGTCGCTCAGAAGGATAATATTTTTCAGTATCTTTTCATTCTTTCCTTCATTTTTCAATAAGTTTTTGTAATTCTTCAGTTGTTTTCGTTGTGCTGGGAGAAGGGAATATTGTTCAAATCATATCTTTGTGAACTAATTTGTCTCAAACCATTACTAGTTCTTCTTGTTTTTTACTCATATTTTTCAACACAATAATAAAATAATTACTTAATATATAAGTATTTTCTTTATAAAATAATTCAAGACATAATTTAACTTACTTAATCAATTTCATCAATTCATCCTTTGCAGTTTCTAACTGATTATCAGTTCAGTTTTCTTTATATTTCTCATAATCTCGCTCCACTTCGATATCAGGAGTAATTCATTCTTTATCGATATTTACATCATTTGGAGAGTACCATTTTCAAACGGTATATTTCAAACTTGAACCATCCTTGAAATCTTCTACAGCTTGAATGCTTCATTTTCCGAAAGTCTGCATTCAAATTATAGTTTTTCATTCTTCTTGAAATTTTAGAGCGATAATTTCTCCAGCACTCGCAGTGAGTTGATCTACGAGAATTACGATTGGATAATTTCATAGTTCTCATCTTCACTTTGAAACATGATCGATATCTTCATATGCTTTATATTTACTCTTCACGAGTAAAGTGTCTTTTGGGAAGAAATGTCCGAGTAATTTTACAGCTTCTTCTAGGTATCATCCACTGTTTCCTCTCAAATCTAATATAATTCCATCAATTTTTCAAACTGTTGTAATCGCTTCATTTACTTCCTCCAAAAGTAGGGCAGTGGTTTTATTGGAAATAATAGAAACTTCTAAATAAAGCAGACTTTTGCCGTCTTTTTCAATTACTTCAGAAGTAACAGATGGAACACTTACATCATCTCTAGTAATGGGGACTCGAAATCTTGTAGGCTCTTCTCATTTTTTTCATTCTCTTTCTATGAAAAGATTTACTTCAGTTCATTTTTCTCCTCTGATTAATTGTACTACTTCTTGTGCTGTCAAATCTTCTAAAGTCTGATCTTCTACCATATAAATTCTATCCAAAGGTAAAAGTCAGGCTCTGGCAGCAGGAGAGTTTTTCAAAACCTCAGAAATTACTACGTAATTTTCTTGCTTTTCAATTACTGCTCAAATTCCAGCAAATCCTGCATTATCTTCGAGTTCATTCATCAATTCAGTATTATCTTCCTCTTTCAAATAAACTGTATAAGGATCATCAATCGCTCCCACATATCCAACCAAAGCTCATTCTACCATGTCAGCTTTTGAGCCACTTAATACATCTTCATCATAATATTCGTTTTCCAAAATTTCATCAATTGCTCAGAATTTTGTATATCTAGATTCATGTTTCTCTAGTAAAGTACTCAAAACGGCATTCTGTTTCCATATCATCAAACCTCATCCGATTACCATTCCAAATACTATGAAAAGTATTGCATCTAAAACATACATTTTATGTGAGTTCTTATTGTTCATTATTATTAATTCTTTAAATAAAAATACAATAATTAATTATAATATTTCACCATCAAAATACAATTTCAAAAAATTATCTATTCGTGACATCTTCATAAATCTCCAAAATTTGATTGTTTTTCACAAAAACTACATCCATTCTGATGTATTCAATCCAGCTTTCATCTATATTTTGCAAAAAATTTTCCAAAGTTCTTTGTAAAAATCAGATTTTTCTTTCTGTGATATAATTATCTAGTTCATCTATGTGATTCACTGTTTTTACTTCGATTACTACCAGTTCTCATCATTTTTTCATCAAAAGATCGATTTCTCATCATTGAATAGTGTAATTATTCTTTATTATTTCATATCAATTACTTAGATAATGCTGTTCCACGAGTTCTTCATTTTTATATCAGAGTTGCTTTTTGTTTTCCATATGTCCGTTACGGATAATAAAACAAAATAAGGATAAAAAATATTGTCATAAAAGCAACCAAAATATTCTATCAAAAAAAGTCCCTGATTTTTTGCTTTTAAAAAATTTTAGATTATAATAATGTGTCTTTGTATTATATACCTAGATTAAGAAATGCCAGAAAATAACGCAGAAACAGTTAATTATAGAGATTTACTCAATAAATCAATTCTTGAATCTAACATTATTGATATTTTTGATTATTTGTTAACAATATGAGTAGAAGAGGGAGCATCAGATATTCATATCGAGCCTTTTGAAAACTACTGTAGAATTAGAATCAGAATTGATTGAGTTTTGGAAGAGTTGGTGCAATACCCAAAGTCTTTTCATGATTCTATTATTTCAAAATTTAAAATTGAATCTGGACAGATGAGACCCGATGAAAAAAGGTTGCCTCAGGATGCCAGAGTTTCTGCTGTTACAAAAACAAATAAAGAGATTGATCTACGTGCCAATACTTTGCCTACAGTTTGGTGAGAAAAATTGGTAATGCGTATAGTGGATAAGTCTAAAGAAATTCCACCGCTTGCATCATTATGATTAGAGTGATCAAATGGTCGTATTATGGCAAAAAATTTGGCGTATCCAAACTGAATTATTTTGAATACATGACCTACTGGTTCATGAAAAACTACAACTCTGTATTCAGCGCTTTCTGATATTAATAAAGTGGAAGTAAATATTACTACATTCGAGGACCCAGTCGAAAATAAAATGCTTTGACTAAATCAGGCACAGGTTAGATCTGATATTGGATTTACATTCCTTTCTTGACTTAGATCTGCATTGAGACAAGATCCTGATATTATCATGGTGTGAGAGATTCGTGATAGAGAAACTTTGGAAATGGCGATGGAATCTTCCATGACCTGACACCTTGTGTTCTCTACTGTGCATACTAATTCAGCTGTAGAAACTATTACTAGAGTAGCAAAAATGGGAGCTGAGCCTTATATGATTGCCGGTACTTTCAACCTAGTTATTGCCCAGAGACTTTGAAGAAAAGTTTGCCCAAATTGTGGACAAAAAGTAAAAATCAGACCTGAAGATGAAGTTAAATTTAAGAATGCAAAAAATTCTTTCCGTACATTTGATAAGGATGAACTGAGAAAAGAACTGGCTTTACGTAATATTTCACAGGAAGAGTGGAATGATTTTTTTGTTAAATGATATGTGATGGAATGATCATGAAAAGATCCAAAAACATGAGAAATTTGTCCAGTTTGTAAATGAAGTTGATACAAGTGAAGACTTTGAATTTATGAGATGATGGATTATACAGATGATATCAAATGACTACTTATTGATTGAAAATCTGCATTTGAAGTATGAAAATATGCACTTAGCAAATGAATGATTGATTTGGAAAGAGATTGAATATTTAAAGCAATGAAGGGAGAATTTGATCTCCATGAAGTGTACAGATTTGTAAAACTTCAAGATTTATAATTTTTTACTACTTTATTCTAGTCAATGGGATTCTTTCAAAATTTACAGGGAAAGCTTGATAGTGTAATGATTGAACTCAGTAAACCGAGTTTAGCAGCAAAAGCAAATTTTTTTAGACTATTAGCTGTATCTCAAAAAGCTGGACTTTGAGTTCGTGATTCTTTGAAGTCTCTTCAACAGTGAGAAAAAAATAAATGAATGTTACTAATTATTAATGATATGATTGATAAACTTACAGAATGAGCATCTCTTGCAGAAGCTATGGAAACACAATCATATTTCTTTAATTCGGACGAAATTGAGTTGGTTAGATCTACAGAAATAACAGGTAATATGACCCAGACCCTTGAAGAAATTGCTGTTAACTTGGAAGCATCGCAGGAAATTAATTCAAAGATTAAGAAGGCATCAATGTATCCAGCCATGATGATTTGATTGACTGTTGTAGCAGTAGTTGTCCTATTGATTAAGGTATTTCCAACAATTACTGATATGTATTGAGATCCAGAAACATTACCTTGAATTACGAAATTCTTTTTAAGTGCATCTGATTATCTGCAAGAAAATTGGTATAAATTATTAGCAGTTTTTATAGCTATAATTATAGCATATAATGTAGCATATAGTCGTTGGTTATTGTTCAAAATATGAGTCGACAAACTACTTCTCTCAATCCCTGTAGTTAAAGATGTAGTAAAATTATTTTACATGAGTAGATTTACATCTCTTCTTTCTCAGTTCTACGAAGCATGAGTTAGTCCAGTAATTTCATTTAAGTTACTTGCAGGAATTTTCGATAACTTTCATTATAAAAGAAAAATGATTGAGGTTAGAAATTCAATAAATGCGTGATTTTCAATTTATGACTCCTTAGAATGAACAGATTTATTTGACCCAATTTTGATTCAGATTGTTAACGTATGAGAAAATACTTGAGCATTGCCGAATGTGTTAAATAGAATATCACCATTTTATGAAACTACACTGAAAAATAATATTGATGCATTGATGGCTACACTTGAACCATTATTAATGTGATTTATTGCATGAATAATAGGTACATTACTGTGAGCGATTTATTTGCCTATGGCAGATATGGTAAATCAGATCTGATAAAAAAATAAAAAACATAAAGCTGATCGTCACGATCAGCTTTTTTAAAAAATAATAATCTAATAATTCATATTATATATCTAATGTATTAATTGTAAAGTGCTAAATTTGGTTTTTTAATGACGAAAAATTGACAAAATTTTAGGATAGGAATATAATAATATATAGGTATATTTTATTTAATTATAAATTATAAAAATGAAAAAATGGACAAGTCTGATGGCATTAATTGTAATGCTAAGTGTTAATGTTTTAACTCCGTTTACTTATGCACAAGGAGCAGGAGAAACTCAAGAGAATAACGATGAAATTTCTAATGCTATTGATGGAGAAAGTGAGTCATTGACGCTTGAAGAATCTTCTGATAAACCTAATGTTAAATTACAGGACTTACCAGCATCTGTAAAGGTTACGTTTGTAACAAATTTAGAAGATTTGGGGAGTGTGGAAGTTGAAACTGCACAATGATCTCCGCTTGATTCTACAGCACGTGAAAGCATGCCAAAGAGACATTACGTAGAAAATTGAATAGAATTTGCTGAGTGGTATGATAATGAAGATTTAGAGGGTAATCCATTTGATATTTTAAATACATCTATTACTGAACCTATCAAACTTTACGCTAAATGGATGCAAAAAATTACATACCAAACATGATCAATCAAAATATCAGATTGAGATAAAACAATTTTAATCAAAAATGTAAATCAAGGATGAAGCTCAAATGATATAGATAAATATCAAAGGATAATAAGATTAATGAATGATGTAAAATATTGCCACGAAGAAGAGGTGTGTGTAAGTGATCAGAAATCATGTGAAATGGTTTTTGATTGTACTCCAGAATTTTATGCACAGGCTACAAATATTCTTTTAACAGGGATAGATAATTTAGATCAAATTTATGGATATTTTACAAGTCTATACGGGAGATATTATTTCCGATGAAACAATTGATATGCAGAATATGATGAACTAAACTTCATGCAATACTGAGAGATTGATGTGGATAGAGCAGCTCAAATTAGATGATTCTTAAATTATAGCAAAATTCAAAATCCAGATATGTGATGGATAGAAAACCAGAAGTCACAAAATCCATGTGATGCAACTAAATGAGAATATATGCCAACTCCTGAAGATTGGGCAGAATTAATGTATACGTGGGCAGATATTAATTGAGAATATGCAGGAAATTATAACCCCAATGCAGATGCTCCAAGAAAAATAGAAGCGAATAATATTGATTATGTTAGAATTTCAAATCCAAAGCTTTTTCAACAGGATATGTTGATACCAAACGCATGAGATGTGTCTTATCGGAACAACAAATTATATTATAAAGATCTTTGATCGTTTTTATGGACAGCGAAAAATGCTGAATGATGATTCGGATCATATAATGCAGGATTAGGAGAATTTACTTCATATGCTGGTACAGATGTGGCAATTTGAGTTCGTTGCTTCTTGATAGAAAATCCAGTAACAGTAGAATTTGATACAGATGACTGAAGCGATATTGAACCATATGAAGTGGAAGGATGAACTACCATTACACCACCAGCTAATCCAACAAGAGAATGATATACATTTGAATGATGGTATAAAGATAGTGATTTGGCACAACAGTGGAATTTTGATACTGATGTAGTAGAAGATGATATGACATTATATGCAAAATGGAGGGTGTGTGGAGATTGATTTACAGTTATATGAAATAAGTGTATGCCTGGTGATATTGATATGAACTGAGTGATTGAAGTATCAGATGGAGTAGAAACTTATTATATTAGAGACAAAAATGTATGAGCATCTGCTGCATGTTCACCAGAACTAAATCAGATCGTGGAGCTATATAAAAATAGATGTGATCCTATGAATTATGTCGATCCTACAGAAAAATCTATAGAGTTATCTCAAAGTGCACAATCATCAATAAAATATAGCTCATGTATAGAAGAAGATGAACTTCTTGCACAAGTTAATGCGATATTAGATACACATATGTCAATTAGTGAACTCAGTGCATACATAAATCAGGAAGTACAAAATTGTAGGTGAAACTATTATTTTCGATGAAATAATATAGGAGCAAGTTATAATGATTTTACATTTGATCCATATGATCCTAATTATATTACAAATACATGATATTTGATATCAACATGATTTGATGGATGAAGGATGTGAATACCAGAATGATCAGGATGGATAAAGTGAAATCCACAGGATAATCCATGTAGTGGAACATGAGAATATTTACCAACAACAGAAGATTGGGAAAATTTAATAAGAGTATGGTTGAATAAAAAAGAAAGTAATCCTGACGATGCCACTCTAAACCCAGATGAACCAGTTTTAGTTCCAATAGATGAAGATGTTATTAGAGCATCAGCAGAAGTGCCTACAACATTTCCAGATCCAGAAATGTTTTATGAATTTATGCAAGATATGCAGATTTCAAATGCATGAATGGTAAGGTATAGTAATTGTTGACAAGAATATGTTGGTCCAGAAGTTGGGCCACTCGTTTCAGCAACAGCATGTGAAGATTGAATGTTTTATAACGATAATTCTTTTTGATTACGAACAGCGCAGCAAGATGGCAAAATATGATTGTTTAATGATTTTGGTATCTTTAGTGGTACAGTAGAAAATATGATAGATAACAATTTAAATGATACAGCATTATCAGTTAGATGTTTCGTAAATATGGATAATTTAGAAGTACTTGTAGTAAGATTGGTATCAGATGGACAAGAAACAAGAGAAGTAAATGTCGTATCATGAGAAAAGTTATGAGAGCCTTCAGTGTCTTCAAGGAATTGATATACATTTGAATGATGGTATACTGAGGAAGGAGAAAAATATAACTTTGATAATCTAGTCACAGAAGATATCACATTATATGCTAAATGGACACAAAACAAATCAGGTGGACATAGTAGTTGATGAGGAGGATGAGGATCATCATCTAGTAAAACTGATAAAACAGATACTCCAGCAAAAGGAGAGAATACAGAAACATCTAAACCAACTAATACTCCATGAAATGTAGAAGATTCTACATCAGATTCTCAAGCAGATGATAGTAAACAGGATTCTTCGGATAGAAATTCAGTACAAATAAATGATTCAAAAAGTAATGGAAATACGAAATGAAGTGATTTTACACCGGAGTTTAAAGAGGCTTATAATTATGCAAAAGAAAATTGAATTACAACAAAATCATCAATAGAAAGTGCGAATATGTATGGAAATCTAACTAGGATTCAGATGGCTAAGATGTTATCAAATTATGCGATTAATGTAATGTGATTGAAGCCAGATGAAACAAGAGTTAATAAATTTAAAGATGTTTCAGATAAATTGGATGAAGAATATAATAATGCAGTAACATTATCATATCAGTTGTGAATTATGTGAATTAATATGCCAAATAATAAATTTAGGCCACATGATAATGTTCCAAGGGCAGAATTTGTAGCTGCATTTTCTAGAATGTTATTTAATACATCAGACTGAGAATATAAATCAACATCAAAATATTACGTACATCATATGGAAAAATTAAAATCAGAAAAGATTTTAACTAATGATAATCCAACTATGATAGAGCGTAGATGATATGTAATGCTTATGCTTATGAGAAGTGCAACTAAATAGTACATTTTTATAATTTTAAAATTATCCTCTATTAAAAGGGGATAATTTTATTTTAGAAAAAAATAAAATAAAAGAGTTTAAATTTGTTGCAATTTTATATGAAATATATTTAATAATTTTATTTTAATTCATGAAACATTCTCATGAAAATATCTGTAGTTTGTGGCTCAAGAGCAAAAGACAAAATATTGTTATTAAATTTTCTCAGAATGTTGAATGTGCAAACATTTACAGATTTTGATGTGAATATAGTTTGTGATAGAAATTTTACCAAAAGTGAAGAATCTGATTTCCTTTCTTTTTTTCAAAATCAAGACTTAGAAATCATAAAACGCACAAAATTTTTTACAAATAATAACAGTGTATTTAACCCAAATCATGGATGATGAGCTAGTTACGTACGTAACTTTGGATTACAAAATGTGAAAGGGGAGTTTATCCAGCTTTTTGATGATGATAATGAAGTGGAGCCAGATTTTTTGGAAAAATCTCTAAAAAAATGGGAACAGATGACATCAGAAGCGAAATCTGAATGTGTAATTTTGCCAAGTTTGTATTATAGAGATACGGATCAGATTCAGAATCAGTGATTTTCTCGTTTTAATTATTTACAATCTCGTCCAGTTCTTCATTTGTTGAACTGAAAGGAAAAAGAGCAAATCCAAATGTTTAGCTGAAATTGAATCTTTAGTAGAGCTACTACATTAAGAAAGGCCGAATATGATGAACAGATTGCACGAATTAGTGAAGATTTAGACTATACACTATCTTTGCACGAACAATGAATTCAATTACGAGTTTTTGCAGATTTAAAAGTAAAACATCATGAAAGAGATAAAACTAGACTTGAACAGGCTCGAATTGGCTCATATTCACAAGCAAAGCAAAAAGCAAGGAACCGATTTTTATTTACAAAAAAACACTGAAATAAAAATCAACTTTATAAATTTTATTTATGTTGATTGCCAGGATGTTTAATTCGACTTATAACTAAAGCAATTCTTCGATGATGAAAGAATCGTTTTAAAATTATAAAATGATTATATGATGGTGTAAAAGAATGATATAAACTTACATATAAAAAATGAAAATAATAAATTAGATTTTCCATTGAATTTTGAATGCTTTTATCTATTACTAATTTGGTTAAGATTTTTTATTTACTATCATAAATAAAATGGCAGAAAATGCACTAAATGTAACTGAATTAAAAGAAAGATTCGTTGATGTTTCAGAAGTTATGCAAGCAGATATTAAGAAATTGGTACAATTTCAAATCGAAAATAAATCACAATCAATATTAAAGAAAATCTATTCAAAAAATCCAGATGCAAAGGTTAGTATAGAGTATACTATCACAAAAAATAAACAATGAAAATATGAATCTGATTTTGTGTTTGTTTCAGATTGAGACAAGTTTGTAGTAAGCTCTCATCAATGATTCAAGGTAGCAACAGATTTAATATCTCATGCATTTGATAAATGGAAGAGACATATTCTTGGATTCTGGGGAAGGTTTTTCAAATAATAGATTAAAAAATAATATTTTATTCTTGTTCAAAAAAATATGGCAGAAGCAACAAAAACAATCAGTAGAGAATGATATGAAAAACTCATTGCAGAGCTTCAGGAGCTCAAACAAGATAAACTTCCTGCAGTGCTAGAACAAATTGCCGATGCAAAAGAGCTTTGAGATCTTTCAGAAAACTTTGATTATAAAAATGCATTAGAGGAAAAAGATCTTATCAATTCTAGAATTAAGCAAATTGAAGAATTAATTGATGGAGTTGAAATAATAGACTCAGATAAAAAGTCAGGAGAAAAAACAGTTTGATTTTGATCAAAAGTCATTGTACAAATCGAAGATGATGATCCACATGAGGTAACTATTGTTTGAACGTGAGAAGTGAAGTATCAGCACGGGGAAACTCTTATATCATTTGATTCTCCACTTGGACAGGCAATTAGAGGTAAAAAAGCATGAGATGTGGCAAAAATGAGGTTAAATAATGAAAGAAAAGATGTAAAAATTATTTCAGTTAAATAAATTTTGGAAAGAACGAGTCTTGCTATAGATTCGTTTTTTCAATTGAAATTTTAAATTTGACTTGCAAATATGATATTAGATTTTCTATTCCCTCGCACATGTGTATGATGTTGAAGAAAATGAGAATATTTATGTCCTGAATGTAAAAAGGAGTTATATTCTCATCCAGAAATTTGTCCATTTTGTCACCAAAAATCATCAGATTTTCAAACATGTAAATCTTGTGCAGAAAACCAAATCTTGAAATGAATTATAATTTGATTTGCATATAAATGAGTAGCTAAAAAACTGATTCTTAAGGCAAAATTTGCTCATAAAAAAGATGTAATTTGATTCATGGCTAAAAGATTAGCTTTATTGGTTCAAACAAATCAGCAATTAAAATCAAAACTTGAAAATTATCAGCTTTTTGTTTCTTATGTACCATCTCATTGGAAGAGACATTATTATGAGAAATGATATAATCAATCTCAACTTCTGGCAAAATCACTTGCAAACGAACTTTGAATTCCTATGCTAAAATTGGCTTCTAAAAAGAGTTATACAGTTTCTCAGTTGCATCTAAATCGTGAGGAGAGAAAGAAAAATCTGAAATGAGTATTTTGTGTTGAAGATTCATCTCATATACCAAATTGATCAACATTTTTACTAGTTGATGATGTTACAACCACAGGTTCTACACTTTCAGAATTGGCAAAAACTGTTCATGAAGCAAGAAGTGATTTAGAATTTCGGTGAGCCGTGATTGCGAGAAATATGTGATAATTTTTAAAAATAAAAAATAAGAAGGTGGTGCAATGGTAGCACGCTGGTCTCCGAAGCCGGAAACGTGGGTTCAATTCCCTCCCTTCTTGAATATAATTCAGACTAAAAAAGTCTGATTTTTTTATCCTAAACTATTATTCATTAATAGCCCAGCAACTCCTATCATAGCTCAATTATCTGTAGAATACAAGTTTTTAACTGGATGTACAAAATCTACATGTAATCATTTTTTCTCTGCATATTCAGAATTATTCCACTCATCTACTAATTCTTGCACATATTCAGCTAATCTCATATTTGCAGAGACTCATCACGCAATGGCAATAGTTTTAGCTTCATACATTTTAGCAGCTCTAATTAAGCGTTTTCATAATGTTTCAACCGTAGCTTCTTGAAATTCATAAGCAATATCACAAACATCCTGCTCAGTCAGAGTCTTTCACTCTTTTTGTATATGAGAAAGTAATTGTAATACCTGGGATTTCATTCATGAAAAACTGAATTCAAAAATCTGATCATCTTTTAGTGGTAAGAAGATTCTTTTGAATTCAAAATCCTCATTATGCTTTCATTTTAGAGCTTGAGCTGAAATCCAAGGTCCTCAGGGATATGGCCCTCATAACATCTTGGAAACTTTATCAAAAGCTTCTCAAGCAGCATCATCTAAAGTATATCAAATCTTCGTCACAAAAAATGGTCACACTTTCTCAGTATCCAAATTTTCTAAACCAGAGTTTAATTCTTTATTAACTACATATAAATCGTTATGACCTCACGACGCAGTCAAAATCACCAAAGGACACTGGATATCATCAACTTTTCTTTCCAATAATATCGAAAATATATGACCATGAATATGATTCACTTCAACCAAAGGTTTATGATAATAGTCAGCTAATAAATGAGCAGTCGTACGACCAACCACCAAAGATCCAGGTAATCCAGGCTTAGTAGTGACTGAAATAAAATCAGTATTCTGAATATTTTCCAATCAGATTTCCTGTATCAATGCTACAATTTTTTCACTATGTAAACGTGATGCCACTTCAGGTAAAACTCATCAATATGGAATATGTTGCTGAATTTGTGAATACATCACAATTTTCTCTACATTAAAAATTCAATTATCATTATTTACAATTGCAAGAGATGTATCATCGCAGCTTGTTTCTATTGCTAATGTCTTCATGTATATCTTAACAAAGTGAAAAAATCTAAGTGAAATTATATGTGTTCAATTTTAAAACTCAACATAAAATACTATTAAATACAAAATTTTTAAAGTAGATTACATAATAATATGAGTAATTATTACATATAATTTTTTTGTGAATCTCTTGTTTTTATGATAAATTCCAATATAACAATTCAGTTGAATTGTATCATTCTTTAGTATGTTATCCACAAAAATGAAAAATTGAATGTTTTTGCTAGCTTTACTTATTGTTATCTTTTTAGTAGGTTGTGAAGCCTCTCACAATTTTATGGATGTAGATAATCCTAATGCAAAAGAAGATTTAAAGTATTATTTTTGAAGTGGTAATATCCCAAAGATAAATACAGATAACGTAATCCCAGATAATTTATCCTGAGCGTGGAATGATGCAAAATGATATGCAAATAAGTATTACGAAGACACTTTAGAAGGATATGTTGATGTTGCCAAAGAAGGTCTCTCATGAGCGAAGGAATCAGTTAAATGATACTATAATAGTTGAGTAGATGAACTCAATAAGATGGTTAGCGACAAAGTTAACCAAGCGATTTCATGAGAATTAAACAAATTTAAAATTAAATAAAAAAGTGTTATAATCTATGCAGAAAAACATACTACAACAAGAAACTCTTACACATAAATTGATTAGTAGATGATTCCGAGCATATGTTTTTGTAATTTTTACGGCTCCTCTTTGATATTTTCTTAGACTCTTAGCCTCTAATACTTTGTCAGTAGCTGATGTGTGAACTTTCTATTGAGTGCTAAGCCTAATGACATTGTTATATAGTTATAACGACCTTTGATTGACAGAATCTATGCAATATTTTATGCCAAAATATCGATTGGAGGGAAAAAAATGACAAATAAAAAACACAATCTGACTTTCATTTTTCATGCAATTAATAACATGAATTATAATTTTTTGTTTATTGTTCTTTAATGCAGAACGGTTAGCAATACACCATTTTCATGAAATTGCGGCTACAAATGTAATCAAAATTATGTCTTTTTATTTCTTGTGATATAACCTCCTTCAGGTAAGTAATTCGATTTTTGTAGCATTCCAAGATACACTCAACTCTTGATTGCTATGATTTTCAAATATGTTTTCTGTTTTGGTATTTTCTATTACTTTCTGGATATTTGCAGGTTTTAATGTTTCATTATTTGCGTTGGCATGGATAATCTGAGTTGCGATATGAATATCAATATGAATTATCCAAATTTTTAGAAAATACAATCATTTGCTAATTTTACCAAGAGAGCCTATAGATAAAGGTATAATATCAACTCAATTTAAATATGCGTTTTGGGTATTTCTGACATCCAACGTCTGAACTCTATTATGAAATGTGGATCAGCAATTGGTTGTAAATAAACTATGAGCCGAATCTTCATGATATTTCACTAATATGCTTTCATTATTAAATATCTTTATAACAGTCGTGGGCCCATTACTTTGATTACTTTTCCCCATAGCCACAGAACTGTCAACGAGAAAGGAAAAAGAAAAATTTCAGATACTCGAGTCTATGATGTATACACATTTTTGATTTTTAGCTCTCATAATGTGATGAATCTTTCTAGTTTTCTGACAAGAAATCTCAGTTTTATTATATTGAGAAAAGTTTAGATTCTCATGAGAATTACTCCAGATTTTATGACCCTGCTTAATATTTCAGTGTCTAAGTTGGTTAAATTTTAATTTATTAGCAGGACTTGGAAAAATTAAAGAAAGATTCAGAATTTTATTGATTTCTCTAATCGTAAATGTAACTTGCAATATTTTAGTATTATTCGTATTCAACCTTGGTTTGGCTGCTGTGATTACTATTCTTGCATTATCACGAATCGTACAATTTGTTTGATGATTAATCTATATCAAGAAAGAATATCCATTCAATTTTGATCGAAAATTCTTTATCAAAAATTTGATTATAGTTTCAATTCTATGCTTATCATTTCGATGGATAAAAAATATTTCAACATTATTCTACCCAAATCAGAATAGACGACAATTATTGTTTATGCTTGCTTGAATTTGTGTGATTTATGTTTGAATAATAGCATGATTTAATCGATGAAAGATAAAAATACTACGAAAAGAAGTCCAAAAGGTTAGAAAATCAGATTCTTAATTTATTCATATTTTAGATATGCAGATTGATATTTCTCATATTCCACAAGAGCCATGAGTTTACCTTTTCAAAGATTCAAAAGGTACTATTTTGTATATCTGAAAAGCTAAAAACCTTCAAAAGCGTGTTTCTCAGTATTTTACACCCAATTCTCTCTGGAAACAGGAGATGGTAGCTAAAGCATCTAAAGTAGAATTTTTCGTGGTGGCAAATGAAAGTGAATCTCTATATTTAGAGAATAATCTGATAAAAAAGCATAAACCATTTTTTAACTGTATGCTGAAATGATGAAATGGTTATACTTACATTAAATTCTCAGA
>Ga0310697_10002551_pt1 | contig 19189 bp, 18 predicted proteins | sample 172DNAGHGlowgp2_FD_203883 | JGI IMG/M metagenome (GOLD analysis project Ga0310697, IMG submission 203883) | Sheep rumen microbial communities from Palmerston North, Manawatu-Wanganui, New Zealand - 1728 DNA GHGlow gp2 (v2) (version 2) | ecosystem: Host-associated > Mammals > Digestive system >... | reverse complement strand
AGCATATAAACCAACATTAGTCGCGTAAATAGAACTGCTTGGTCAGGTACTTCTTTAAGCCATATTTCTAAGACAAAAGGTGCATCAATAATTATGGGTAGTGAAACTACTGTTAATAACAGGAAGGATAATTTAGATGAAAAGAATACTAGTCGAAACATCGAATCTCTCTCTCCAATAGAATACCTTTTTACAATTTGTGGATTAACCGCCGTATTAATATTTGATACAAATTGATTGAGCGCACCTTGTACCTGAAATGCAATTCCCCTAGCTGCGTTAACAGCAGGGCCAAAGAAAATATTTATTATAAAATTAAGACCTTGCCCAACGCTCATACCGGCAGTTGCGCCAAAGAAATTCCACCCAACAAATGCAAACATTTGCTTAAACAATGGTTTGCTGAACCTCCTTTCAATTCTTATTTCATCAAACTTACTTCTACAGTAAAAGAACTTTCCTGTGCTAATTAATGTAGTAACCAACATCAAACCCGCCCCGTAAAAGACTAAAAAATCAATCGGCGAGGATACAATCAATAAAGCGACAACCAATCTTAAGACAGCATCAAATGTTGAAATAACAGCAAAAAATGACATTCTTTCATGAGAAGTAATAGCCGCATTAAATGGAGTTGTCAATATTGAAATACAAGTTGTAATGATAGAAAATTGGTATACCCAATTTGCAGCCATCATTCTATCTGGTGGGATAACTAACTTGTAATTAACAAGCCATAAACCAATAGTTTCTGCTAATACAAAGATAATAGATGCAAAGGTTATTTGGACAATTATACTTGTATTAAAAACTGTTTTTACTCTTTCAATACCGTTTGGAAGCTCATAACTATAGAATCTAGTTGTAGCTAAAGACAAAGCTGAATCTAAATATGAAAAGAGGACAACAATACTTCCAACAACGTTATAAATACCATAGTCTACAACTCCAAGCGAATTTAAAATCACCCGTGAGCTGTACAACCCAATTAAAAGTACTACTATCATCCGGATGTAAAGAATGATAGTATTTTTGGCAATTCTACTGTTGCTAGTAATTACTTCGTCCATCAAAGAAAACGCTTGTACACTCTAATTTAAAAAACACCTACTTCTAATCAGACATTTTTTTCCATACCATCTTATTGACAATTCCGACGTAGCTCTGGATAAGTTTAATCACCTTTGTAGATACATTCTCATCAGTATATGCAGGAACTGGGCAAGCATCCTCACCATTAGCGTGCATACTTACCGCCAGATCAACGGCTTGGAGCACCTGCTCAGAAGTGATAGATCCAATAGTGAACACACCCTTATCCATAGCTTCTGGACGCTCAGTTGAAGTGCGGATACTTACTGCTGGGAAGCCAAAGAAGGCTCTTTTGCGGGCTTGACCGCAAATGTGCCTGAAGCGATGTTATCTTCGATGACATTGCTATCGCTCGGCATACTCAAAGCAAGCTTTCGTCTGCTCTCGTTTAATCGCAATGTTAAATTGTTAAATGTTAAACGAGGTTCGGTATTCCCGCAAGCTCATTTTGTATATATGTCAACGAAGCTATCTTAGCTTTCGTTTCCTCGAGATTCAGTCTCTTAGTATTGTTAGAATTGAATTCTTCAATACTTGCTCTCTTCACATCACCTTCTTTAAAATACTTATCGTAGTTGAGGTCACGGTTGTCGGCAGGCACTGCATAGAAGTTGCCCATGTCGATAGCTTTTGCAGCTTCTTCTTTAGTGAGAAGTGTCTCGTACATCTTTTCGCCGTGGCGAATACCGATAACCTTGATTTCTTCCTTCTTGCCGCCGAAAAGTTCGCAGACAGCTTCTGCCTGAGTTTGGATGGTGCAAGCAGGAGCCTTCTGGACCAGGATGTCGCCATTCTTGCCGTGCTCAAAAGCAAAGAGAACCAGATCGACGGCCTCTTCCAGGCTCATGATGAAGCGGGTCATGGAGGGCTCGGTGATGGTGATGGGGTTGCCCTTGCGGATCTGGTCTATCCAGAGAGGAATGACGGAGCCACGACTACACATCACATTGCCATAGCGTGTGCAGCAGATCTTGGTATTACCGCTCAGTCTTGATTTGGCAACTGCTATCTTCTCTTCAATAGCTTTGGTGATTCCCATCGCATTGATTGGATATGCAGCCTTGTCTGTGGAAAGGCAGATAACGCATTCAACGCCGGCTTCGATGGCCGCATCAAGGGTATTGTCAGTGCCTATCACATTGGTTTTCACAGCCTCCATGGGAAAAAACTCACAAGAGGGCACCTGCTTCAAGGCAGCTGCGTGAAACACGTAATTTACCCCTTGCATCGCATAGTGGAGCGTGCTCTTATTGCGGACGTCACCAATGTAGAACTTAATCTTGTGAGCTACTTCTGGCATGCGCGCCTGGAAGTCGTGACGCATATCGTCCTGCTTCTTTTCATCTCTGGAGAAGATGCGGATTTCTCCAATATCGGTGCGGAGGAAACGGTTTAAAACAGCATTTCCGAAGGATCCCGTACCTCCTGTGATAAGGAGCGTCTTGTTCTTAAAAACTGACATAAGTATTTGATTATTATTGTTTTATAACGATTCTATAAATAATAGGAAAAGCCCACAAAAACTCTGGCTCTTTATATAACTGGTCCTATGGATAAACAGACCTATAAATTCTTAAAATATCATCATGTATTGCCTGCAACTTAGCTGGCGTAGGTGTTACGACATAAGAAGAAGCTCCGACATGAGCCCCCATCGCCGAAAGTTCATCATAATTTTTCTTCAAATCTATCACATTCTGGTCCCCGGCACTAGCCATTGCTTTCATTCCATTCCAATCATTATTCTCGCTACCTTTAAAGCGATGAGGAGCCAGCCCCCTAAAAATAACTTCATCAATAGCCCACTCTACGGCCATCCGCAAATTATGAACGATGCCGTCAAGATTAGACAGTGGAATAGCTGATGAAAGATCCGTATTAGCCAAATCCAGATAATACAATGTCTTCATTGCTTTACGTCCCACTATAAAACCCACACTATTAGCATTGGGCAACACATCGTACACTAAGACGTGTTTCTTAGCTGAAGTTCTGTTTGTCCCTGGAGCGTCATAAACCTTGAAGTGCCTCTCATCTGTCAACGCCTCCAGCAACAGAATGTTATGAGAAAAAACAACCACCTCACATGACAAATCCCGAACGCGGTCGGCAAAAGCCTGAATAATGACAGCATCCAGGCTATTGACAGGGTCATCAAAGATAATAGGTTGAGGCACAGTCATTAACTCACACTCCGCCAAAAACAGCGCGAGCGATACACACTTCAGCTCCGCTTCGCTCAAAACACTGCCAACCGCCAAATTATTCACAATCCGGATAGCAATCTTGGCATCCTCAACCATCAAATCATCAACAATCAGGTCAACCTGAAGATTGCCCATTCCGAACCTGGCAAGCTCTTGCCGGAACTCATTAATCAAGGCCAGACTCAAGGCATCTCTGTATGCAGCAGTACACAGCCCTGTAAGAGCTGCCTCTGAAGCCGGATCGATAGTTAGCTGAAGCTCTTCCTTCAGGTAACGCAAGGTATCATTAATGCCACGGAAAACCTTCAAACTATAACTCTCAAACAAATAGGTATTACTGCCACGAGGCTCCAGGAACTTTGTAGCATAATGGGAGTCAAAACAACGGATATGCCTTAATACCAGCGGGCATGCTGAAACGCCATCCCAAGTGAAAACCGGTTGTGCCACTCCATCCATAGTATATTCAACACTTACCGATATGGGAGCAGGAGTGGCGGCGTACAAATGCGGATGAATGGTATAGGCAACAGCCCCTGCAGCCAACTGGTTAAGAATTCTGAAATATCCGCTTTTACCGGAACGGTTCTGGCCAAAGAGGAGTGTAATACCTTCGTTGCAGAAAGTAATCTCCTGATTATTTGCCAATGCATTTACTCCTTGATGGTGAGTCAGCTTAAGTAACTCAACCTTAGGATACGGAGTGCCTATTCCGGCAGAGAGCGTCTGAGTTGGTGTAGTTGCTCCCAGTTCAAACTCTTCCCAAATTCGATAAATATCATCACCCAAAAGCGTACCACCCGTGTTTGCGACAAGGCATACCAAATCCCTGGCCCATACAGGATGGCTGGGATCTGCCACGAATTGTCTCCATCGGGAAGAACTCGCAGCTCGGCACCTGTTTCAGCGCCGCAGCATGGAACACATAGTCCACACCCTTCATCGCATACTTCAGCGTACTCTTATTGCGTACGTCGCCGATGTAGAACTTGATCTTGTTCGCTACCTCCGGCATCCGTGCCTGGAAGTCGTGCCGCATGTCATCCTGCTTCTTCTCATCGCGAGAAAAGATGCGGATCTCGCCGATGTCTGTCTTCAAAAAGCGGTTCAAAACCGCATTGCCAAAACTGCCTGTTCCGCCTGTAATCAACAGGACTTTGTCTTTGAATAAACTCATAATTTGATATTGTTATATTGTTTTTGTGATCTTGATTCTGGAGTCGCGCCAATTAACATCATTCTTAATAATTGAACTGAGCTCGGAAATTAGCCTTGTATAATCCCATTTTCAGCAATTCTTTCACGGCTTTGCCGGCATCGACATCCAGCCGGACTCGCTTGTCGACAGTTTCTATCGACACTGGCCCCTTTTCCGGACCGCGTTTTATATCCTCCATCATCTGATCGGCATAGATGAACTTCCATTTCCGAACCGCATCCCTTACCCCTCTGTGACCTGATTGTCTTTCAGCTTCGGGCTTTGCGGTTTGCGTGATCATTTCCTAAGTGCATCCTCCCTACTGATCGGCTCATTGCCGTGGGCCTTTGGATTGCGGGTGGACGATATAAGCCCTGGCGGATGGATCCTCTGCGAGGAGGTTAAGGGATTACCTTCATCTATTGGCATAGTAACTTTCATTGGTCGTCAGATACCCCCGACTCTTGTACACTTGGACAAGATAACGTATGCCGATGTCATCTGCTGCCACATCCTCCCCTACTGCATCTCTCTCCCCACCTTATCCCAAAGGGTCCACTGGGAATGAAGTTCATCAAGTTGTTCGAATAGGGTCTTTGGATTCATGGTAATATCCTTTAGCCATAGACAAAATCTCCTATTCCTCGCACGATTTCATCTATGCAAGGAATTATTCGCCTGACCGGCCTCCTATCCAAGAGGCCCTTGCCGGACGAATGGAGTATCTATTCCAGATACTTTGTAAACCTCGCAAAGATACGAAAAATATTTGACTTAACCTGCCGTTTTGAGTTATAAAGAATAAGCGACCGGAACATGGGGCATGTTCCGGTCGCGGGCTTCGGTATTTCGATTATTCCTGATCTCCTTGCGGTGTATTTGCCGACACTACTCTCCGGCGATGGGACACCACCTGGTGTGCTTCCTGTCCAGGAAGGATTGGGGGCTAGGAGGGTATTGGCGTGGTGGTATGCATTGGTTCGGATAGGGTATCCGCAAGGCGGATTATAGGATTCTTCGGTGAAGAGGCTTTTATGTGTCTATGTTCATTCAAATGAATCATCCTTCTCAGACTCGTTCTCATCGGGATGATCCTTCATGGACAGAATCATGTTTGCAGCCTCATGGGCATCGCGCATGATCCTCTTAGACTCCTCCATCGTAGGAAACCGTTTTTCTGATTTGTATATTCTTGCGGTTTCTTTTCCGGAATAGTCAGCGACAATCTCCTCATATATGTACTTTTTCTCGCGATTGGATATGTTTAGTTTTCCTTCCTGGAACTCTTTGATATACTCATAAAACGTGCGAAGATCTTGCTGATTCATCAGTATCTGCTCCGCCATGGGCGGGATGTTGCGTTTCTCTCGATGAAACCGTTCCTTGAGTTCTGCCGCTATTCCCTTCAGCACATCCCAGGCGATGCCACTTAAAATCAGATTGGCAAACCAATTGAGCAGGTCAGGAGCATCCTGGAGACAATGTTTAAAATGAATGGATTCATCCTGGCAATATAACTCTGCATCCAGCCGATACTGATAGCCGTATCTTACGGCAATCAAAACCTCGTCCGGATACTGTAAACCTTCGATATAATGATATTCTGCCATTATTCTCTCAAACTATTATCGCATCTTCATCTATAGCTATTAATCCCACTTTCCTCAACAGAAAGGTAATAGCCATACTGATGTGACATATAAAACACCTGCATCAAATTGGCATCTTTCTCCTTGATGGACGGTCCCAGTATGATTCTCCGCAATCGGAAGGGATACGCCCCAGTTTTCACCCGATCAGACTTATTAAGGGCCTTCTCCATATAGGGTGTCAAGATCCCATTGTCCCGGTTGATAAACCAGCCGTCAGGCTGCTCACTAAACACCAACAGGCGGGATTCCTCTTCTGCACGGTAATCGACGTGCTTCAAAAAGTGGCGGTACTTCTGTAAACAGTTCAACCGGAACCTGATGCCCATCTCTTTTAACTTGGCCATCAGTTCAGTGACCTTGGCTATGTCTTCACCTTGTGGGTCAATGTATCTTATCTTATACAAATCATCACTCTGCTTAGCGTCGCGCTCGAATACCATGCAGGCTCCTCGGGCATTATCTCCGTAAAGCCGCCACATATCCAGGTCATCAATTTTGGATGTGAAGGAAGTTATAAACTCCTTATCGGCAAACAGGTACTTGTCATCTTCCTGCTCATAGTCTTCCTCGTAGTTCCTGATGACATCGCCCAGGAAGTCGGTTTCTGTCTTATCATTCATGGAGACAATGCTGTTCATCCGTATCTTGCCGGACTCCAGAATAGCTATAAGACTCTCAAAACTGGTATATTTTGCTATTTCTTTGATATCACCCGCAGCTTCCGGCATCAGATTTCCAAGGATGGATCTTTCCGCATCTTCTTTCAACAAATAGCAATTTGCTGTCGGATCGTAAAGAATCTGTTCTTGGGTAAGCTGGATGCCATATTGCGTCGAAATCTGTTCAATGACAGTTTGTTTTTGCGTCTCAGCTCCATCTAGCTCTTTCATAATGAGTTGCATCCATTCCTCAAGCGTCCTTTGGTCTGTTCTGAGTAATTTCCGCTCATGGACGCTTAGACCACCCGAATGGATGAACTCCAGTTCCCAACACGGAATATCATATTCCGTAAAAACAGCATCGGTCCTGAAACGATTGCCTAAACGATAAACCAGTTTGACGAAGGGTTTCTCATACACATAGAATATGTCTGAGACACTACATAGCGCTATGTTTTCCTTGCTTTGTTCGTGCCTCACATTTCCCGGGCCATGAACACGGAGTAGCTCTTCTGTTTTCTCTACACAGTTGTAATACTCTTTGAGCGTCTCGGAAAAGGTCTGCCAATATCGTTTCGCATCATCTTTCCTAAGGGTAAAGTGTATGATGCGATCTTCACCAAAAGCCTCTCCCACCAGTTTCCATTCCTTGAATGGATCACCAGTTTGCCAATGAAGCTCTTTCTCCTCAAACCATTTGCTTAATTCATCATGCTTTGCCAAGTCGTATTCCTCAATATCGACTTGCGTCCCCTGGCAATTCATTCTAAGCAAATATAGCTTCTTTTCCATTATACATCAATTTCATCTATGTAAGGATTTCCTCGCCTGACCGACCTTCTTTCCAAGAGGCCCTTGCCGGGCGAATGGAGTATCAATTCCAGATACTTTGATATCTCCACGAAGATACGAATAATATTTGACTTAACCCGCCGTTTTGAGTTATAAAGAATAAGCGACCGGAACATGGGGGCACGTTCCGGTCGCGGGCTTTGGTATTTCGATTATTACAGATCTCCTTGCGATGTTTTCGGCGGCACCACTCTCCGGCGATGGAGCACCGCCCGGAGCGCTTCCTGTGCAGGAAGGCTTGGGGGCTAGGAGGATGGAGGCATGGGATATTGGCGTGGGAGGGTGTATTGGTTCGGATAGGGTGGTTTGCTACGGACGGTGTGAGGGCGTTGCGGTTTGAGTTATACTTCCCGATCGTCAATTTTATACATTAACAGGTAGTGATTACCAAAGACAATACACTTGTCTACATCCCAAACGGAACGATCACAGCGATCAACACTCTTTATTTTTTTAAGTGAACATCCAAAAATTCCACAAGCGGACGAACGCTTTCACGGCCAAGATCCCAGTAGTTCAGATCATCAAATAACCAGTCGCCATGGCCAAGACGCTTCCGTTGTGCATTACTCAGTTTCTGGGCACTCATATAAGTATGCAATTTGCCTTTTAGATCAGGTGTGTTATAACGCGGCTGGCCATGAGCATCAACATCCCCACCTATACACATCTCATACTTCCGGAAACAGTTGAAAAATGTGGGGTGCAAGTCTTTTCGAGCCAAACTTTCCATCAAGTGTTCCACATCACCATCATTGCTATCATCGGGATAAAGGAAGAAGGGGAATGTCACGCCTTGAAGATGCTGGTTTTCCAATATATCTCTTTTTCGCTTCACATATCCCCAACCTTTCTCCAAGGTATCAGCATCAAGAATAGCCAAACACTTTGTATTTTCGGCAGTTTTACTACGCAGCAGATTCATATTAACCTCATTAAACAGGTTTGCCACACCTCGCATATGGATCAACTCATACTCCACTTTTGGGAAGTACTTATCCATTAGAACTGTCAGGAAGTAATGCTCTGCAGTTTCTTTCTTCTCAGCTTCGATGAATATTGTATTCATACTACCGAATCTCCATGTCTTGTTCAAATGCATAGTCCATGCTCTCTACAGAATAGTGGTATGGAGTCAGTATACCTCCGGAACTACGCTGTAATTTATAGGCAGATACATCCAGGCCTTTCCCCTCCGGTTCATTCAAAGCCATGGTACGTAAACCTTTTATAGAATCAATATCGTGAGTCGTTGCAAAGACTTGGGTATTGTTCTTGCGGGCGGCATAAGCTACAACCTTCCAAAGAGACGGCATAACACTATAGTGGAAACCGTTGCTGAGTTCATCAACCAACAAGACACCATTTGCGCAGTCATAAATTGTCGTAAGAAGTGAGACTATCTTACGAGCGCCATCACCCATTACATTCACAGGCAGGCGCTTATTGACGCCTACATCCACCAGCATCTCACCACCTGTAAACACGAAATCTTTCACACTAGGTTCAATCAAACGAAGCCCATCTATGATGAATTTTTCGTCCTTGTTATGCAAAATGTTCGCAAGTCCTTGTACCGAAGCAAGGAAATCATATTTAGGAGAAAGGTAGATGCACTTAAGGCGTTCCTCGTAATCAGAATCTATCGTGCGCTTTGCCTGATCGGTTCCCTTTAATGGGTCAAAAAACAAAGAGGACTCATGCCGTCCATCATCCATAGAAAAGATTAGACGCAAACCATATCTAATAGGAACGGCACTGGAAAGACTGCCGCTATCACCGTTGCCAGAAGTATCCACCTCAGTTGCACCAGTTTCTTCTACTTTTATCCTCAGTTCACGTCGCTCGCCATCTGTGGCAACAATGCGAATAGGAGTTTGGGTATCAAACTCATAAAAATTCACCTTCAATCCATCCGGACTCACATTTCCATACTGACGTATCTGATTGATCGTCAGCGGAAGCATTGGGTTAGACATTCCAGCAACGAGGAACAACGCATCCAACAAACTAGACTTGCCGCAATTATTTTTACCCCAGAACAAATTTACCTGCCCCAGGTTTTCAATCACGGCCTCTTTGATTCCTCGAAAATGATATACTTCCAACTTCTTGAACATCATTTTTGCTATTTTGAATTTTAATAGTCTTATAAACAGTTTCTTCCGCCTCTATCTAATCAAACAAGGTAATCTCAAAGGAACCGTTCTCGTCTTCATCACTTTTTTGGGGCTGGTAAAAACAGACCTGGCCTCTTTTCTGTTCCAAACTCCACAAAATGGATATTTGGATATAGGTCCTTATTTATATTCTCTGAGTCTGAATCAATTTTGTTATCAAAGATAATCACCTGATATGGCCACTCCTTATCATTACAATACTTGGCGTATGCGTCAAGCACGTTATCTGTTGCTCGGTCAGAACTGGATTTTCCGTACTTAGTACATAAGGGCGAATCATAAACCAGTAGGCGTGAGAAAGGACGTTCTTTTTGCATACAGTAATCCATTAATGCGAAGTTTACTGCACAGGTGATGATGGAACGGTTACCTTTGCCATAACTAGCTCGACTTCGAGCGCCCAATGTAATGTCGTTGGCTTCTGTATCGAAACCTATTACGGTATTTTCATCCACAAACTGAATTGACACCAAGACATTCTTAACTATCTTTAAGAAGTCATCTGTTACGTATGTTTCTTCCTTTTCTCCTTTTCTCTTACCCTTAACTTCGCTTAACTGCTTTTTAGCTATATCGCGTTCCTTCTCCTTACGATCTATCAATTCCCCCAGTTGCTCAAATCTGAGTTTTTTAGAGAGATTCTCCTCTCCGCGCTTGATGAGTTGGGACAATTTATCGTAATCTGGTCTAATATTTTCTATTCTCTGATTTAATAAGTCAATGTTTGATTGCAGCTGAGCACGTGATGTTTCAGTCTCGGCAAGGTCTGTCTTCTTCACAGAAATCAGACTTGTGATATCTTTTATCTTGAACTGAATTTCTGCATATTCTTGCTGCAAGGCAGCATGGTATTGTGAATGCTCAAAGTCCAACCTCCGGGAGGGATCAAGTTCTGTTCCACAAAGAGGGCAACGATTTGTGGTCAGTGCATCAAGATAGGTTGAGCCGTGATTGATAAACTCCAAACGTGAGAGTTCTAACTCATAATTCTCCTTCAACTGCTGTAGACGTACAACAAAAAGGCCCAGTTCTGATTTTTCCTCATTTAGCTTGACAAGGTTGTCTTGTTTCTGCTGAAGCTCATCCACAAGCGAATCCAAGGTCCTTGTCAAGACATTCATACTTGCTTTGTATTGATCGACGAAGGCTTTGTCAGACATAGAAATATAATCGTCTGCACCTATAAGGGTCTGTCGTTCTTTCTTTAAGTCATCAATTTCATTGTTCAGATAGTCTATTCTGCCATTGATTCGAGACTTCCTCACATCGGGAGACTCGTCTGGGATGAAATCCCTATCATCTTCACCTGACATCAAATAAGATAAGGTATGTCTATATTGCGTAATACTTTGATAATTAGTATCCGGGAACAATGATGGGTTATTCTCTGAAGTAGTCTTATCTTCGTTAACAAATATAATATGCCTTATCTGTGGATAGGTCAACTTTATGGGCCTAGCCTTTTCACTCTTTTTTATATAGACATTGGGTACACCACTGAGTGTGAGGAGAAAGTCTGACAGATTAACATTGGCTCCAGAACTGACGGCATAAGCCACACTTTTCGCAGTCTCTTCGTACTCATCCAATACACATTTTTTAACAATGACATTGGTCTCTCCCAATTGTCTCATCAGAGTATATACCTTCTCTTCGTAGGTATGAATTTCTAAATAGAATGTATTGAATCCAGCACCTTGTGGTGGTAGATCCACTTTTGCAGAACTCTTGCCAAGGACAAAATCTATCAACTTGAACAGCGTTGACTTTCCTGTATCCGATTGCCCTACTACGGCATTGAAGCCTTTCTCGAAAGATACGCCGGAAGGTGTTACACCTTCTCCGCGTGCTTCAAATTCTTTGATATAAAAGCCTTGTAGCTCCATTATTTCTCAACGTGCTTCCAGTTGGTGATATGCGTTTTCACAAAAACATCCAGTTCTTGCTCTGAGTAATCCTTAAGGTAGTCATCAACCAAGCGAATGTGTTTAAACAACCTCTTGGAGAAACTATCTTCCAAAAGATTCTCTACGAGTTTTTCCCCTATAGTGGAAACAGTATAAGCAAGTACTTCGCTCTCAAAAGAGAAGTTGATCAACTCACGGGAAAGTAGAACATTGATTGCAGAAGGAAGTGTTCTGATCTCTCCAATATAGGATGTTGAGTACATACGTAGATCTGAGAACAGATTCTCAAACTTGGGGTTCATATCCCGAGAATAAAGGGTGAAATAGTCATAGGCTGAAAGCCTGTCCGTAGACATCGGTTTTCTTACCTCATAAAGGATACACAACGCACGCAATGATACTTCCACCACGCCATCCAAAACTTTTATTCTTTTGTCTTCCATGTGAGTTCCCCTTCGTTAGATAAGTGATGACAAATACCTCGCTTCGAGTTAGAATCAAGGAACTGACCTATTAACAAGCCCTCGGCATGCTGATAGTCTCCTGCCTTTTCTTCGACTTTCTTAACCTTTGTAAATCCATCGGGATAATCTTCATCGTAAGTATCGCCAATGAATGTACTTATCTGCTTCTTTAATCCTTCAAATTCATCGCTATCCGGAGGGGTTGACCTGCGGCTGGTTAACCGGACTTCTTCCGCAGCATAAAACACCGAGCGCGAACGAGTCAAATGATCCTGATACTTTTTGTTTTTGGCAATATTCTCATAATTCACTTCCTTACCAGCATGCTCAGAATAGGCTTCGTAAAGATTACTAATATAATTTGTCTCTAATTCTGCCGGTGTTGCTGGCACCTCAAGCTTTGTTTTCTTAATGGCATTCCATCCACCGCCAAAATAGTAGAAAAAGTAAGGAGCACCCTTCTCACGAAATGTTTCAATGAAGGTCATTGGTTCAATCTCCTTAATGATTCTGTAATCAAAGTCTAGAATATACTGTTTAAGTATATCACTTAACTTAATTCCATTCTTTATTCCCACTTTTGCAACAACCTTTTCATCCCAGTCAGCAAGAAGATTTTCCTTTAACTGCTTGGCATCATCTTTTAACAAATCCCTGAATGACTGTGACACTCCGTGAGGGCAAAGCAAATAATAATTCTGTGGTACTGCGTAGGTCTTGTTGAAAGTATATGTCAAAAGCTTGCCAACCTCACCATACAGGTCGTTGTAGTTCAGAGAATGATTATAGTGCTTGCACTGAAAGAGGTCAAAAATGTTATATGTTCCATCATAATATGCTATCACATCTCTACCTTTGTCTCCCGCCCCGCCAACTCGATGTACTTTTGCATATTTTCCATCAGCCTTGATACACATATAAGCCCACACCTGCACCAACTCTTCATAAGTATCCTCATCCATATCGCGCAAGCGTTGTAACGGCTGGATGGATGCATCAAGTCGCTCTGAGTTGGTAAGCCAGTGTGATAAGGACTTGTCATCCGGCTTCACAACCTCCTCTTGGATAATAGATGATATTGAAGAAACGAGCATTTTATATAATTCCGCTATTCTGGTTCTTCATTAACCGCACGCGGCTATATCCGAAACGGCGGCAGATCTGGTTCTGTGGCTCGTCGCTGAAGTACGCTTTCAGGGCTCTGCACTCGACCTCGTGAATCAACTTGTATACGTCGTCCATTTTGTTCACTATTTTGGTAAACTATTTTCAGGACGATACACACAAGGCCTGCAGGTCATACGTACGGAAGTATTTGTTTTACAGCAATATATAAATCAAGAGACCGCAGGCCATCCGAAATTTTGATAGGGTTGCGGGATGATATTTCATAACCAACTAAGCGTCAATCGATTAGAGAAGCATCACCCGCAGGCCAAAGAAGGCCACCGAAGCGAATGATAAAACCCGCTTGTGAAACCAGCCTCAATAATTCTCCGCCTTCAACTGGAAATAGCTCTTCGGATGGTCGCAGACGGGGCACACGTCCGGGGCGGAAGGCCCGATAACGATATGCCCACAATTGGAGCACTGCCAGATGCGGTCGCCGTCACGGGAGAAGACGAGGCCGCCTTCGATGTTGGCGAGGATCTTGCGGTAGCGCTCTTCGTGTTCCTTTTCGATGGCGCCCACCATGCGGAACTTGGCGGCGATTTCGGGGAAGCCTTCGGCATCGGCCTCGGCGGCCATGCGGTCGTACATGTCGGTCCACTCGAAGTTCTCGCCGTCGGCCGCGTCTTTCAGGTTCTCCGTCGTAGTGGGAACGCCGCCATGCAGGTACTTGAACCAGATCTCAGCGTGTTCTTTCTCATTGGCAGCGGTCTCTTCGAAGATCTTGGAGATCTGCACGTAGCCGTCCTTCTTGGCCTTGGATGCGTAGAAGGTGTATTTGTTGCGGGCCATGGACTCCCCTGCGAATGCTTCCAGGAGGTTCTTCTCGGTTTTGGTTCCTTTCAGGTTCATATCTCGTGTGTTTTGGGTTTACTGTACATCCAGCACCGAATACTTGGAATTCAGACTCTTGAATTCGGGGACGAGGTCCTTCATCCTGGCGACGGTGCGCATGGAGTCGAAGTCGTAGCTGCTGTTGATGAGCTGTTCGATATCGTCGTTCACGTCCTCGTAGTCGTATTCGCGGACGGTGGCGATCATGATCTTGTCGTGGGAGGTGGGCTTGGTGTTCTCACGGGTGGCGAGGAGCTCTTCGTAGAGCTTCTCGCCATGACGGAGACCGGTGAACTCGATCTTCACGTCGGTGCGGCCGGAAAGGCGGATCATGCGCTGGGCGAGGTCCACGATCTTGACCGGCTTGCCCATGTCGAAGATATAGATCTCGCCGCTCTTACCCATGCTGCCGGCTTCCAGCACCAGCTGGCAGGCCTCGGGGATGGTCATGAAGTAGCGGATGATTTCCGGGTGGGTGACGGTGACGGGGCCGCCGGCGGCAATCTGCTTGCGGAAGAGCGGGATCACGGAACCGTTGGAGCCCAGCACGTTGCCGAAGCGGGTGGTGATGAACTGCGTCGGGGCGGAACCGTCCTTCTGGATCTTGCGGGCCAGGGCCTGGACATAGATTTCGCAGATGCGCTTGGAGCAGCCCATGACGTTGGAGGGGTTCACAGCCTTGTCGGTGGAGATCATCACGAATCGACTCACCTTGTATTTCACGGCGAGGTCCGCGAGGATCTTCGTGCCCAGGACGTTGTTCTGGATGGACTCGGACACGTTGTCCTCCATCATGGGCACATGCTTGTAGGCGGCCGCATGGAACACGTATTCGGGCTGGTATTCGGCGAAGATGGACTCCATCCGGGCCTTGTTGGTGATGTTGGCCACCAGCGTAGGAGCTTCGATCTCCTGCCACTTATTCTTGAGTTCCAGGCGGATATCGTGCAGCGGGGTCTCGGCCTCGTCGATCAGGATCATCTGGTAGGGGTTGAACATCGCCACCTGCCGCATGATCTCGCTGCCGATGGAGCCGGCCGCACCCGTGATGAGCACGCGCTTCCCTTCCAGATGGGCAGCAATCTCCTTCATGTTGATCTTGATGGGATCCCGGCCCAGCAGGTCCTCGATCTGGACTTCCTTGATGCCGCGACGTTGGGCACTGCCATCCCAGTCGTTGGACACGTCCGGAGCCAGGAAGATCTGGACCTTCTCCTTCAGGAGCCGGTCGGCGATGTCGGATTCCTTCAAGGTATCGGCCTTCAGCGGGGAAACGACGAAAGCATCCACCCGGTCGCGTCGGATATTGTCCATGAGGGTGTCGTCATTGGCATAGACATTCACGCCCATGAGCACCTTCCCCACCATGTCGGGGTCGTCGGCGACAAAACCCATGATGTGGAACTTGTTCTCCGTCTCCGTCCGGAGGGATTTGGCGATGTCCACACCGGCCTTGGTTCCGTAGATGTAGGTCCGGTAGTAGGAGCTCTCCGTCTGGTTGAAATAGTCGTTCAGGGTCTTGATGGTCATGCGGGAGATGACCATGATCGCGAAGCTGATCACGTAGGAAATCATCAGCACCGAGGTGGGAGCGATGCTGGACTTGAATGCCAGCGGCCACAACCAAGACACGGCTGCCGAGGAGAAGTACCCCAATGTCAATGCGACGAAGATGTGCATCACATCCACGAAAGAGGAGTAGCGGATGATATTGGAATAGGTCCGGAATACGCGGAAGAAAATCAGGTTCAGCACCAGGACCACGGCCATGGAGATCCGGATTTCAGTGCCCATGGCCATCGCATCATCGACGGTGAAACGAATGGCGTATGCCAGGATCATGGAAAAGACGATGACGCAGGCATCGAACAACAGGATGGTCCAGGAAGGCAGGATCCGGGACGAGAAAATGCGTCGGAAGAAGGACGACTCTTTCATAAAGTGCTTGGATTATGTAACTACAAATCTTCCACTCCTCGCCCGGTATTTACCGTTAGCAAGGAATAGACCCGCAAGCCGGTTGTCACTCCTATCCAAGAGCGCTGTGCCGGGCGGGGGGGTATCGTACTACGTACGATCGCGTTGGTAATTGTGCAAATATACGTATTAATTCGGACATTTCCGCAGGAAATATGAATATATTACCGATTTCGCATTTCGGGAAATAATTCGTATCTTAGCGCCACACAAATTAATCAACTTATTAAACTATGAAGAAGATCTACATTCTTCTGGCGTGTTGCATGCTGCTCCCTGCAACGGCCTTCGCCGCGTCCGACGGGAAAAAGGACGACAAGAAATCCTCCACTGAGAAAAAGGATGACACCAAGAAAGACGACAAGAAAAAGGACGAGAAAAAACCCGTCCTGATTGTCACCTGGGATTTCGACTGGGTCCCGATCTTCCGGGCCGTGGAGTAAGCGCTAGTCCCGTTTGAAAATATCCCGCGTATAGACCTTGTCCCGGACATCGTCCAGGGCGGGATCATAGCGGTTGGCGATAATCGCATCGGCCTGGGCCTTAAAGGATTCCAGGTCGTTGACGATGCGCGATCCAAAGAAGGTCGTGCCGTCCTGGAGCGTGGGCTCGAAGACGATGACCTTGGCTCCCTTGGCCTTGATCCGCTTCATGATGCCCTGGATGGCGCTCTGGCGGAAGTTGTCGGAACCGGTCTTCATCGTGAGGCGGTACACCCCTACCGTAACCTCCCGCTCCTTCGCCGTATCGAAGGCACTGTTCGCGCTGTAGTATCCGGCCTTTTCCAGCACCCGGTCCGCGATATAATCTTTGCGGGTGCGGTTGGAATCCACGATCGCCTTGATCAGGTTCTCCGGCACGTCGTTGAAGTTCGCCAGCAGCTGCTTCGTATCCTTCGGCAGGCAGTATCCGCCGTAACCGAAGCTCGGATTATTGTAGTGGCTGCCAATTCGCGGATCCAGGCACACTCCATTGATAATCGCCTGGGTATCAAGCCCCTTCATCTCCGCATACGTATCCAGCTCGTTGAAGTAACTCACCCGCAGCGCCAGGTACGTATTGGCAAACAGCTTCACCGCCTCCGCCTCCGTCGTCCCCATGAACAGCACAGGAATGTCCTCCTTGATCGCGCCTTCGGCGAGAAGTTCCGCAAAGGTGTGTGCAGCGGTGGAAAGAGATTCCTTCGCTTCGCTCGGAATGACAGAAAAATCCTTTTCCGTTTCCGGAGTCAGACAAAACTTTTTCGACCTTTTTTCGGGAGAAAAAGTTTTAGTCTGCGTAGGAGGAAAAGGATTTTTCCCGCGAAGGTCAGAAGGCCCCTCATCGTCTGAGCCGATGATAATACGTGACGGATACAGGTTGTCGTACAAAGCCTTGGACTCCCGCAGGAACTCCGGAGCGAAAAGGATCTTCGGAACCACGACGCGGAAGGAACCATCGGCAAGACGCTCCCGGTAGGAGAACTTTTCCCGGACGGACTTCGTGTAGCCCACCGGCACGGTGGATTTAATCACCATCACCGCGTCCGGATTCACCTGCAGCACCAGGTCGATTACCTCCTCCACATGGGAGGTATCGAAGAAATTCTTCTTGGGGTCGTAATTCGTCGGCGCGGCGATGACCACAAAGTCCGCATCGGCATACGCCGCCCGGCCATCCAACGTTGCCGTCAGGTTCAACGGCTTCTCCTTCAGATACTTCTCGATATACTCATCCTGGATGGGACTCTCCTTCCGGTTGATCTTCTCCACCTTCTCGGGAATGACGTCCACGGCTACCACCTCATTCTTCTGCGCCAGCAGCGTCGCGATGGAAAGCCCTACATAACCGGTACCTGCAACTGCGATTTTCATGATAGACTATGTTCAAGATTTCCGAATAATCAAACGAGTTACTTGAGGGGATTGAGGTCGGAGGTGTACCAGTCGATGAAATGGCCGATGCCTTCGTGCAGCCGCACGCGGGGCTTGTAGCCGATCTCGGTTTCGAGCTTGGTGGTATCGGCATGGGTCTGATAGACGTCGCCGGGCTGCATGGGCAGGAACTCTTTCTTGGCTTCGGTCTTCAGGGCGCCCTCGATCTCGGAGATGAAGTCCATGAGTTTCACGGGGTTGCTGCAGCCGATGTTATAGACGCGGTACCGGAGGCCGTTTTCGTTGGGGGTAGGTTCCTGGTCGATGCAGCCGATGGTTCCGGCCACGATGTCGTCGATATAGGTGAAGTCGCGGATCATGTCGCCGTGGTTGAACACCTTGATGGTTTCGCCGTGGGAGATGGCCTTGGCGAAGAGCATCGGCGCCATGTCGGGACGGCCCCATGGACCATAGACCGTGAAGAAGCGGAGACCGGTCATCGAGATCCCGTAGAGCTTGCAGTAGCTATGGGCCATGAGCTCGTTGGATTTCTTGGTCGCCGCGTACAGGGACACGGGGTTGTCCACCTTATCGTCCTCACTGTAAGGGACTTTGGCATTCATCCCATAGACGGAGCTGGACGAGGCGTAAATCAGGTGCTTCACGTTATTGTGGCGGCAGGCCTCCAGGATGTTCAGGAACCCCACGAGGTTGCTCTGCAGATAAGCATACGGGTTCGTGATGCTGTACCGCACCCCCACTTGTGCCGCCATATTGACAACCTTGTCAAAATGCTGCGTCTCAAAGAGCTGGTCGATGGCTTCCTTATCGGCCAGGTCCATCTTGATCACATCCAGCCCCAAGGCTTTCACGCGCGCCTCCTTCAGCCGCACGTCGTAATAATCGTTGAAATTGTCGATACCGATGACCTCATCGCCCCTTTCCCGGAGCGTGTACATCAACTTGGAACCTATGAATCCGGCCGCACCGGTCACGAGTATCTTCATGGTAGTAAGGTTATGCTTATCTTGGTTTTGACGGGCTGGGTTGTGCCGGTCGTGGGGTTGTTATGGTTGTGTCTGTTTTGTTTGTGACTGGTTTGGTTTTCCTGTCAACTTTGCAAAGATACTCATTTTCCGCGATA
>Ga0310697_10002550_pt1 | contig 19189 bp, 18 predicted proteins | sample 172DNAGHGlowgp2_FD_203883 | JGI IMG/M metagenome (GOLD analysis project Ga0310697, IMG submission 203883) | Sheep rumen microbial communities from Palmerston North, Manawatu-Wanganui, New Zealand - 1728 DNA GHGlow gp2 (v2) (version 2) | ecosystem: Host-associated > Mammals > Digestive system >... | reverse complement strand
CTGGCCTCCAGGCCCCCGATGACGATGGGGCAGCCGGGAAAGGCCTCCCGCGCCCGGTTGGCGTAGACGATGGTGGCCCGGTCCGGGCGCAGCCCGGCGCGCTTGCCGGGGGAATAGAAGTCCTCGCTGCGGCGCTTTTTCGCGGCGGTGTAGTGGGCCACCATGCTGTCCAGGTTCCCCGCGCCGATGAGCACCCCCAGCCGGGGGCGGCCCATGGCCCGGAAGGCCTCGGCGCTGTGCCAGTCCGGCTGGGCCAGCACCGCCACGCGGTAGCCCTCATGCTCCAGCAGCCGCCCGATGATGGCCGTGCCGAAGCTGGGGTGGTCCACATAGGCGTCCCCGCTGACCAGCAGGAAATCATACCACCACCAGTCCCGCGAGAGCATCTCCGCCTGGGAGATGGGCAGAAAGTCCTCCGCCGTCATGGCTGTCCCTCATTCTCATGCAGCCGCAGCGGGCCGAAGTACCAGCCGGAGACGCCCTTGTGCTTCACGAAATAGCCCCGGCTCGTGGTCTCCACCACCCGGACCTCATCGCCGGGGCGGAGGGGCAAGACGTAGTCCGTGCAGTCGTTCACCGTGCCGTTTTTCCGCAGATATTTGCTCAGCACGAGCATCTCATAGCCCGTGCGCCGGTGGCGGATGCGGGAGAACTCCTCCCCCTGCTCCAGCACCTCCACCGCTGAATCTCCCCAGCGGATGTACCAGCTGCGCTCCGACCCGGCCTGCTCGCGCAGCACCGTGGCCGTGGGGAAGGGGTCCCAGGCGGCGAAGGAGAAGTCCTCGCTGCCTTCATGGGGCAAAATCAGCGCGTTGAGCTGGCCGTCGTCTTTCAGCACGCAGCCGCCGTCGATGGCGATGACGCGGTGGTCCCGGTCCACGATGGGATTGGCGTCCACCACATTCTCATGGTAGAGCACCACCGGCGTGTGGCCCACCACGGTCCACTTGTCGAAGTGGGGCGGGTTTCGGAGAAAGGCGTCGCATTTCATGCACTGCCAGGCGTCCCATTCGGATGGCCCGCCCTGGGGCAGCCCGCCGTGGACGAAGGTCAGATGCTCTGTCTCGAGGATCTCCGGCGCGGCGGCCAGGAAGTCGAACTCCGCGCCGTAGCGGTCCCGGGCCGCCAGGGTGGCCGCCCGGATATCCATGTCCGCTCCGATGGGCCAGCCCATCTCCTCCAGCATCTGCCACAGCAGCCCGTGGGGGGCGTGGAGCAGATAGTAGAGGACGGCGTCCGTATGCCTGTATTCAAACAGGATGGGCACCCACCAGTCCCAGTTGCCGCTGAGAAAGCGGACGCGGTGGGTCCGGCTCAGGTCCATCACATAGCGCAGGGTGTCCAGACTCCGGGGGCCCCGCTCCAGCAGGTCCCCGTCGATCACCAGCGTGTCCTCCGGGGAAAACTGCACGGTATGCAGCAGGCCGCGCAGGTAGTCCAGCGCGCCGTGGATGTCGCTGACCGCGATCAGACGCTTCCCTTCCGGCGGGTCAAAGCGCGCGATCTTCGGGGGGCGCACACGGGGCGGAAGCAGACGCATGGGGGGTCACCTCCTGTTAATTTAAGACTGAAAACTGAAAACTTAAAAATGAAGAATGGGAGCGTGTCGGAACGGGTGCGAAGCACAGACGAGCTGCCGATGTCCCCGTTTTTGCCAAATGATTCATTTTGCATTCTTCAGTTTTCCGTTTTCCGTTTCCAACAGCGCCTTTTCCATAATCAGCAGCTTGCCCTTCACGCCCTCGGTCTCGCCGACCACGCGGAACTCGGCGGACTCGTAAAAGCGGCGGGCGCAGTCGTTGCCCTCGTAGACGCACAGGCGCAGGATGCTGCGGCCCAGCTTGCGGAAGACGCTGACGGCGTGGCCGATGAGCTGGATGCCCAGCAGACGGCGGCGGTAGGCCGGTTCCACGTAGCACAGGCAGATCCAGCCGTAGCCCTGGCTGCGGCCCCGGACGGTGTCCAGCTCCGTGATGCCCACGCATTCCCCGTTGGGCCGGTGGATGGTCACGATGGTGTCCGGGCAGACGGCCGCGTGGGAGATGGCGGCGGCGATGTAGAGCTGGGGCTGGAAGCCGCCGGTGCTGCCGTGGACGGCCTTCCAGGTCTTGGCGTAGTATTCCGTATAGGTGCCGGGGGACAGCAGGGGGTTCAGGCGGCGGAAGTGGATGTTGTCCGGGTCCCGGCGGTCCGGCTGCCGCCACCAGCTCTGCCGGGCGAAGGTGCTCAGCTCCTCCGTCAGATGCGATGCGTCGTTCATCAGCGGCATCTGCACACTCCAGTCGTCGCCGTACTCCAGCAGACTCACGGCGGTGTTGTCCCCGTGGGGGACGCTGTTGATCTCCGCCGAGGGGAGGCCCAGGTACAGGGCCAGCAGACTGCGGATGGCCATGCCGTGGCTGACGCAGACCACCGTGCGCCCCCGGTGCCGGGCGGCGATCTCCTCCACCACGCTGCGCATCCGCTGCTGCAAAGCAGCATAGGACTCGCTGCCCTCCACGCCCCAGGCGCCGGGGTCGTTGTTGAAGCGGCGCAGCAGCTCCGGGTCCTCGAAGCCCACGTCCCCGAAGGGACGATCCTCCCAGACGCCGGTGCTCATCTCCCGCAGCCGGGGCTCGATGTGCAGGGGCAGCGCGTGATACTGTAAAATCGCGCCGGCGGTCTCCTGGGTCCGGCGCAGGTCGCTGGCGTAGAGCGCGTCCACGCTTACGTCCCGGAAGCGCTCGGCCAGAGCCGCGATCTGTCTGCGGCCCTTGGGCGTGATCTGGCTGTCGGTGGAGCCGTGGATGCGCCGATAGAGATTGCCCTCCGCCTCACAGTGGCGGATCAGATAGATTCTGGTCATGCTGGATACTCCATTTCCCGCTTTTGCTTGCGCTTGACTTTTTCGTGAGAACAGGTATAATGAGAACAGAAGACACCGCAACAAGCGGCTGGCTTCCAGTTACAAAGTTATGTGGGCCGACATATCAGCCCGAAAACCCGTCACTTGCCAGAGTGGCGGGTTTTCTTATGCGTGAGACTGATCACAATCTGAACCGTATACGGTCCGACATGAAAGGTGATCCGCATAAGTCATCACCTCCTTTCGGAGATGATAGCCAGCCACTTTTCCCGTTGCGTAGGTGTCTTCTGCCCCTTTCGGGTGACCCGAACTGTGTCGGGCTGTCTACGATTTTACAGAATCCGACCATATCTGTCAACGGGTTTTCAACCGGCGCTTGACTTTTCCGTGGAAGCAGATATAATATAAACAGAAGACACCGCAACAAGCGGCTGGCTTCATGTTGGGAATGATTTGGGCTGAGATTCAGCCCGAAAACCCGTCACTTGGCCGAGTGGCGGGTTTTCTTATGGGTAAAGCGAATCATGACGGTGACCGTAAACGGTCCGACGTGAAACGTAAGCCGCATAAGACATCACCTCCTTTCGGAGATGATAGCCAGCCACTTTTCCCGTTGCGTAGGTGTCTTCTGCCCCTTCCGGGTGACCCGAACTGCGCCGGGCTGTCTATGATTTTACAGAATCCGACCATATCTGTCAACGGGTTTTCAACCGACGCTTGACTTTTCCGTGAAAACAGATATAATAAAAACAGAAGACACCGCAACAAGCGGCTGGCTTCGTTCTTGGATTTAATATGGGCTAATGTCTAGCCCGAAAACCCGTCACTTGCCAGAGTGGCGGGTTTTCTTATGGGTAAAGCGAATCATGACGGTGACCGTAAACGGTCCGACGTGAAACGTAAGCCGCATAAGTCATCACCTCCTTTCGGAGATGATAGCCAGCCACTTTTCCCGTTGCATTGGCGTCTTCTGCCCCTTCCGGGTGACCCGAACTGCGTCGGGCTGTCTATGATTTTACAGAACCCGACCATATCTGTCAACGGGTTTTCAACCGACGCTTGACTTTTCCGTGAAAGCAGATATAATGAGAACAGAAGACACCGCAACAAGCGGCTGGCTTCAAGTTATTGGGTCAAAGGGGCTGAAATATCAGCCCGAAAAACCGTCACTTTTGGCCGGAGTGGCGGTTTTTCTTATGCGTGAGACTGATCACAATCTGAACCGTGTACGGTCCGATATGAAAGGTGATCCGCATAAGTCATCACCTCCTTTCGGAGATGATAGCCAGCCACTTTTCCCGTTGCATTGGTGTCTTCTGCCCCTTATCGGGTGACCCGAACTGCGTCGGGCTGTCTATGATTTTACAGAATCCGACCATATCTGTCAACGGGTTTTCAACCATTTTCATGGCGCTTGACTTTTCCGCGAAAGCAGATATAATAAAAACAGAAGACACCGCAACAAGCGGCTGGCTTCGTTGTAGGTTTTTATATGGGCGATTGTCTAGCCCGAGAACCCGTCACTTGGCCGAGTGGCGGGTTTTCTCATGCCGGCGGCGCGCACACGCCGCCTTGACGGATTTTCCCGCAGCGATTATAATCAGCTTATCAGGCGCGTTCCATTTTACACTTCTTTCCCGCATATCACAAGACATTTTCCCGGAGGACGGCATGAAAGTCATTCATCTCATCAGCGGCGGAGACACCGGCGGGGCCAGAACCCACGTCCATCTGCTCCTGAAGCTGCTCAATCAGGACCAGAGCGCCACGCTGGTCTGCTTCACCGACGGCCCCTTTGCCCAGGACGCCGCCGCCCTGGGCATTCCCACGGTGGTGCTGCGGGGGAGTCTGCCCGCCCTGCTGCCGAAGCTGCGGCGCATGATCCGGGAGGGGGGCTATGACCTGGTCCACTGTCACGGCTCCCGGGGGAATCTGATGGGGGCGCTGGTGAAGCCCGGCCTGGGGCTGCCCGTCATCACCACGGTACACAGCGACCCCCGGCTGGACTATCTGGGCCGCCCCGCCGCCCGGCTGGTCTACGGCACGCTGAACGCCTTTGCCCTGCGGCGGATGGACGACTGGATCGGCGTCTCTGACGCCATGCGGGAACTGCTCATCCAGCGGGGCTGCGACCCCAGCCGGGTCTTCGCCATCTACAACGGCGTGGAGTTCCGGCCCCCGGTGCGGCGGGACGCGGCGGCCCGGCTGGCCTATCTCCGCGCCCTGGGCCTGGATGCGGAGGCGGACAGCGTGGTGGTGGGGATCGCGGCCCGGATGGACCCGGTGAAGGACCTGTCCACCCTGCTGCGGGGCTTTGCCAAGGCATACGCCGCCCAGCCCAAACTCCGGCTGCTGATCGCCGGGGAGGGGCAGGAGCGGGAGGCGCTGGAGGCCCTGGCCCGGGAGCTGGGCATTGCCTCCGTCACCTGTTTCGCGGGCTGGCGGGACGACATGCCCGACTTCTACCGCGCCCTGGACATCAACACCCTCACCAGCCTGTCCGAGACCTTCCCCTACGCCCTGACGGAAGGGGCGCGGGAGGCCCTGCCCGCCGTCAGCACCCGGGTGGGCGGCGTGCCGAAGCTGATCGCCGACGGGGAGACCGGCTATCTCATCGAGCCGGGGGACCACGAACTGCTGGGGCAGCGTCTCGCGGAACTGGCCGCCGACGCGCTTTTGCGTCAGAAGCTGGGGCGGGCGCTCTATGAGAAAGCGGCCCGGGACTTTTCCGCCCAAGCCACCTGCCGCCGCCAGGTGGAGATCTATCGCGGCATTCTGACCGAGTGGAAGCGCCGCCGGGCCGGCGGGCGCAGCGGCGTGCTGGTCTGCGGGGCCTACGGGATGTACAACGCCGGGGACGAGGCGGTGCTGGACGCGGTGCTGGGCGAGATGCGCGCCATCGACCCCTTCATGCCCCTGACGGTGCTGAGCCGCGACCCGGCGGAGACCGCCGCCACCCACGGCGTCCGGGCGCTGCACTCCTTCCGCGTCCTCAGTATGCTGCGCTGTATGCGGCATAGCGAACTGTTTCTCAGCGGCGGCGGGAGTCTGATCCAGGACGTGACCAGCTCCCGGAGCCTCTGGTATTACCTGGGGACCCTGCTGGCCGCCCGGCGCTGCGGCTGCAAGGTGCTGATGTACGGCTGCGGCGTGGGGCCGGTGCTGCGGAAGGGCAACCGCCGCCGGGCCGGGCGGGTCATCAACCGCTGCGTGGACGCGGTCACCCTGCGGGAGTCCGGCAGCCTGGAGGCCCTGCGCGCCCTGGGCGTCAGCGGGCCGGACGTGGCCCTGGCCGCCGAACCGGCCCTGGGTCTGCCCCCCGCCCCGGACGCGGAGCTGGACCGGCTTTTCCGTGGGTTGGGCATTCCTTTGGACGAGCGCTGCTTCTGCATCTGCGTCCGCCGCTGGCCGGGCATACGGGACAAGCTGCCCCTCTTCGCCGCCGCGGCGCGCCACGTCTGGCAGCGCTACGGCCTGACGCCGGTGATCCTCTCCGTCAACCAGAAGCAGGACGGGGACGCGGCCCTGGCCCTGCGGGAGCTGCTGGGGCCGGAAGCGCCCTGTCATCTGGTGACGGAGGCCATGCGCGTGCCGGAGCTGATCGGCTTCATCGCCCGGATGGAGGGCATTTTGTCCATGCGGCTGCATGTGCTGATCTTCGCCGCCAGCCAGGCCACGCCCATGGCGGGGGTGAGCTACGACCCCAAGGTGGCCTCCTTCCTGGACTATGTGGAGGCCCGGAGCTATCTGGACTACGCCGCGCTGGAGCGGCCGGAGCAGCTTTTGGACATCATCGACGCCGCCCTGGGGGCGAACCGGGCCGCGCTGCGGGCGGCCACGGACCGGCTGCTGGCCCTGGAGCGGCGCAACGGCGCGGCCGCCCGGCGGCTGCTGGAGGAGGGACGGGCATGACGAAGACGGCGGTGCTGGTCTCCGGCGGGGGCGCGAACTTACAGCCCATCCTGGACCTCTGGCCGGAGCTGCCGGAGCTGGACCTGGTGGGGGTCATCTCCTCCACGGCGGAGGCCTTCGCCCTGGACCGGGCGAAAAAGGCCGGGGCGCCCACCTATCTGGTGGAGCGGGCCATGTTCCCCAACAGCGGCAGCTTCTGCAACGCGCTGAAAAACAAATTGCAGGACCTGGACGCGGAGCTGGTGGTCTGCGCCGGGTTCACGGAAAAGCTGAGCTTTTCCCTGCTGCACTTCTTCCGCAACCGGGTGATCGCCGTGCAGCCGGTGCTGTTCCCGGCCTTTTGCACCGGGACCCTGGACCCCCTGCGCGCCCTGCGGGAGACCCTGGACGCCGGGGTGCGCATCGCCGGGGCCACGGCCTACTTTATGACCCTGGAGGACAACGGCTACGGCCCCATCATCGTCCAGAAGGCCGTCCGGGTGCTGCAATCGGACTCCATCGGCGAGCTGACCGAGCGCATCATGCGCCAGGGGGAATGGCAGGTGCTGCCCGAGGCCGTGCGGCTTTACTGTCAGGGCAAGCTGCGGGTGGCGGCCGGGAAGGTGGTCATTTCGGATTGATTCAGCTCCCAGCCGCTTCGCTGGGTTCTGAACTGAGAAGGGGATGCGCTGCGCGAGTGCGGTGGCGCGGGGGAGGGCACACTCGCTCCGCGAGCGGTATTTTTGCCGAAAACGCGGTTTCCGGCAAAAATGATTTGACTTTTTTTCGCGCCTGCGGGCGCGAAACTCTGCGAGGCAACGAGGGATTGAAACAGCGGGAATAATTTCATCCAAATCGGGAAAACTCCCTCCAAAGACCTGTTTGGAGGGAGTTTTTGATGCGGATGAAAACGGTGATACGGGCGGCGCTGTCCCTGATCCTGGTGGCGACGGCGCTGGTGATGGCGCTGCACACCCTGGCGGTGCTGCGCGCGCGCCCCGTGACGGAGAGCGGGGCCTATCTGCTGGCGTCCTCCTCCGGCAACGTGGCGGTCTATGACCGGCTGGACCGGCGGCGGGCCCTGGAGGTGACGGACATCGCGCTGGACTCCCTGCGGGAGCACGACCGCCAGCTCATCGAGCAGGGCCTGCCCGTGGACGGGCGGGAGGCGCTGATGGAACTGCTGGAGGATCTGGGAAGCTGAAAGACTGTCACTGGGGACGGTTCTCGGTGACAACTTTTTCCGGCGCCCGAAGAACGAAAGCTGTCAATCAGAGCCGTCCCCGCTGCCGGCAAAGTTTTTTCGCGCCGACGCAAAAAGGGATTGATTTTCCGACGCGCATCGGTTACAATGGAGCCAGAAAGCACAGAAAGGTAAAAAAAGCGATGGACAACGAGGGGATTTTTGTGGATATGACCGATGAGGAGGGCAACAACTTCCGTCTGGAGGTCGTGGGCGAGGTGGAGTTCGAGGGCGAGCTGTACCGGGTCTTCCTCCCCACCGACATGGACGAGGACGACCCCGACTACGGTTTCATCATCCTGAAAAGCAGCATGAACGGCGACGAGGAGCTGCTGGACAGCGTGGACGACGAGGAGACGCTGGAAAAGGTCTACGCCCTCTACATGGAGGAACTCTTCGACGAGGAGGAAGAATAAGCCCCCCCCCTGATTTTGTTTTGATGAACTGCGGTGTGCGTGGACTCCGGCCCCGCATGGACCTACAATTTGGATAAGGGACGCCATGCTTCGGCCGCGGATTGCAGGCCTCCCGCCCTGCTGCAAGATGCAGGGTGGAAGTTGGAAGCAAAGAAACGGCAGAGAGGCGACCCACCTGCAAGGATGCAGGTTATCATGGGGCCCCACGGCATCGCGGTTTTCTGAAACAGAGCCCGAAAGGGCTCTGTTTTTTTGTCGCGCAGAGGAATCGAATGGGCTCCGGACTGCTCCCCGCCTCAGTCTGTAGAGGAAAGGTTTCCCACCGCCTCAATACACAGCTCCAGCGCATAGTCCACGGAATCCCCGCCCCAGCTGCGTTCGTCGTAGTGGGCCGCGTCCGCCAGGGTGTCCGCCGTGAACAGCAGTTCGCCCCAGGTGACGCCCCGCAGCTGGGCGCAGGCGGCCAGGGCGGCGCACTCCATCTCCACCACGGCGCAGCCCTCGCTTTTCCGGTAGGCGACTTTGTCCTTTGTCTCCCGATAAAAGCCGTCGGTGGTCCATGTCACCACCTCGATATAGGGCAAACGGTGCCGCCGCATGGTCCGCTCGATGGCGGCGCGGGCCTTTGGGGAGACCTCCACATAGCGTTCCGGCGGCAGGTAGTGGTAGGACGTGCCCTCGTCCCGCAGGGCCTTCCGGGGCACCAGAAAGACGTTTTCCTCCAGCTCCGCCAGCACGCCGCAGGACCCGGCGCTGATGATCTCCTGTACGCCGTAGGCGATGAGCCAGTCCAGAATCTGCGCGGCGGCGGGTGCCCCCACCGGAGCCTGGACCAGACAGACCGGCTGCCCGTCCACGTCCAGAGCGTAGACCGGGTACACCTTCGTGGCGGAGACAAAGCGGGCAAGAATCGGCGCACGGCGCGCCCTGGCATAGCAGTCCACCGCGTCCCCCAGGAACGCGAACACCGCCTTGTTCGGGAGCCGGACCCCCAGATGCTCATGGTCCGGCATGATGACGGCCAGAGGGTCGCTGTCGTATTCCAAAAGCGGGATGTCGTGTTTTATGATGCCCATGCCGTATCATCCTTTCTCCCCACCGCTTCACATGCACCGAACAGCCGGAGTTGACCGACTCCTGAACACTGTGTTTGTCCTGGCCGGAGATGAGCGGCAACGCGCAGAAATACTTTCAAGCCAATGGAACAGACCGTGTCCGTTCTTTCTCATATGCCAATTTGATTCAATTCCTTGTATTCTAAAATACCACAAGCAACCCCCTTTCGCCACCGCACAATCGCAATCATTGTTACAAAATCTTTGAAAAAATTTTTCTAATTTGCTGGATATTTCCTCCAGACTGTGCTACAATGAACAAATGGAACTCATTTTTCACAACCATAACGACAAATACGCCGTCGAGCAGATCATGCTGATGCTCTTCCCCGGCGAACGGCCCGTGTATCCTGCCGCGCCCACGGGGGCGCGCTGGGCGCGGGTGGGGGTTTCTGCGGGGAAGACCTGGCTCACGGCCACCACGCTGCTGCACATGGACGGGGAAGAATATCGCGGCGCGGCCAGGGTGCGGCGGGCGCTTTGCGCCGACCCGGTGCGTACGGATCGGCTGCGGCGGCGTATCCTGAAGCAGAGCTTCTATCGGGCGGCCATCCAGCATTTGGGCCACCGTCCCCCCTGGGGGGCGCTGAGCGGGGTGCGCCCGGCCAAGCTCATGCGCGCCGTGCTGGCCGAGGAGCCGGACGAGCGGGCGGCGCTGCGGCGCTTCTCCCGGCTCTACGACGTGGCCCCGGACCGGGCCGCTCTGGCGCTGGACGCGGCCCGCTGCGCCCGGCGCGCCGCCGCCGGGCTGGAGCCGGGGGACGTGTGCCTCTATGTGGGGGTCCCCTTCTGTCCCACCCGCTGCGCCTATTGCAGCTTCGTGAGTCAGTCGGTGGAGAAAAGCATGGCCCTGATGGAGCCCTTCACCCAGGCGCTGCTGCAGGACATCGCCGCCACCGGTCAGGCCGCAAAGGACGCGGGAGCGCGGCCCCGCGCCCTGTACCTGGGCGGCGGGACGCCCACCACCCTGTCGCCGGCGCAGCTGGAGCGGGTCTTCTCTGCCCTGGAGGCGGCATTCGACCTGTCCGGGACCGGGGAGATCACCGTGGAGGCCGGGCGGCCCGACACGATCACGGCGGAGAAGCTGGCGGTGCTGCGCGCCCACGGCGTCAGCCGGGTCAGCGTCAACCCCCAGACCATGGACGACAGGGTCCTGGCCGCCATTGGCCGCCGCCACAGCGCCGCCGACGTGCTGCGGGCGCTGGAGCTGGTCCGGGCGGCGGGGGACTTTCAGGTGAACATGGACCTGATCGCCGGGCTGCCGGAGGACTCCCTGTCCGGCTTCCGGGCCACCGTGGAGCAGGTGCTGGCCCTGGGGGTGGAGAACGTGACGGTCCACACCCTGAGCCTGAAAAAAGGCAGCCGCATCCTGCTGGAGGGCACCCGCCTCCCGCCGGAGGAAGAAGTGGCGGAGATGGTGGCCCTGGCCGGGGAGCGGCTGCGGGGGGCGGGCTACGCGCCCTACTACCTCTACCGCCAGAAGTTCATGTCCGGGGGCCTGGAGAACGTGGGCTGGTGCCGTCCGGGGACGGAGAACCTCTACAACATCTGCATCATGGAGGAGCTTTGCTCCATCCTGGCCATGGGCGCGGGGGGCAGCACGAAACTGATCGGCCCCGGGGGGCAGCTGCGGCGCTGCTTCGCCCCCAAATATCCCCGCGAGTACATCGACGGCATCGGCGCCGTCTGCGCCGACAAGCAAGGCATCCGGGAGGGAACGACTTGAAGTACAAAAATCCCAGCTACGACCTGGGGGACATCAATTTTCAGACCGTGGCGGACCCCAAGGGCTTTTTGGCGTCCTGCGACGCGGCCTATCACGCGGAGGTGGAGGCGGCGGCGGGGATGATCGCCGAGCACCTGTCCGTCAGCCCCATCGTCCTGCTCTCCGGCCCCAGCGGCAGCGGCAAGACCACCACCGCCATGAAGATCGCCGAGGCGCTGGAAAAGCGGGGCGTCCGCAGCCACTATGTGGGCATGGACGACTATTTCAACACCGTCACCCCGGAGACCGTGCCCCGCACGCCGGACGGGGAGATGGACCTGGAAAGCCCCTACTGCCTGGACCTGGAGCTGCTGAACCGTCACTTCACCCAACTGGAGCGGGGCCAGCGCATCTATGTGCCGAAATATGAGTTCTCCCGCCGGATGCGGGTGCAGGAGCCGGGCAAGTCCCTCAAGCTGGGCCGGGACGAGGTGGCGGTCTTCGAGGGCATCCACGCCCTGAACGACCTGATCACCGACCGGCACCCGGAGGCCTTCAAGCTCTACATCTCCGCCCGCAGCGACGTGCGCTTCCAGGGGGCCGTGGTCTTCCGCCGCCAGTGGTTCCGCCTGGTGCGGCGGCTGGTGCGGGACTACAAGTTCCGGGGCAGCGACCCCTACGACACCATGAAAATGTGGGGCAACGTCTGCCGGGGAGAACAGCAGTACGTCACGCCCTTCAAGGACAAGGCGGACTTCTCCTTCGACACCTCCCACGCCTACGAGCTGGCCGTCTTCAACAACATCGCCACCAAGCTGTTCCAGAGCGTCCCGGAGGGCATCGAGCGCTTTGAGGAGCTGCGCCAGGTGCTTCCGGCTTTGCAGCTCTTCGGCGTCATCCACGAGGATCTGGTGGCCCCCGACGCCCTGATCCGGGAGTTCATCGGCGGCGGCATTTACGACTATTGAGGGATGAGGAGACAAGAGACATGAGAGACAAGATGAAACGAAGCTGCGCCCTTTGCCTGCTCCTGGCGCTGACCCTGCTGCTGGGTGCCTGCGGCGGCGCGCCCACGGAAACGCAGTACACGGAGCCGACGCCTGAGCCGACCCCGGAACCCACGCCGGAGCCCACAGAGCCGCCCAGGCTTGGCCCCGATCTCCCGGCCCTGTACCCGGTGGAGGACAGCTACTTTGAAGACGCGGCCTTTTTCGGCAACAGCCTGGTGGTGGGCCTGAAGCTCTACGGCGGGCTGGAGGCCGGGGACTTCATCGCCGGGACCAGCGCCAACGTGGTCAACGTGGGCCAGATGGCCCCGGAGGGCACGGGTGAGAGCCGCAGTATGCTGGACGCGCTCTGCGCCAAGCCCTATGGGAAGATCTACCTCCATCTGGGCATCAACGAGATCGGCTTCGACACGGACTACTTCGCCCAGCTCTACGGCCAGCTCGTAGACCGCATCCGGGAGTCCCAGCCCGACGCGGCCATCGTCATCACCTCCCTGACCCCGGTGACCGCCGCCAAGAGCGCCCAGGGGGAGACCTTCTCCCAGACCCGGGTCCTGCGCTACAACGAGGCCCTGCACAAGCTGGCCGAGGACAAGGACTGCTATTATCTCGACCTGATCCCCGCCCTGGCCGGCCCGGACGGCTTCCTCCCCGGCAGCGCCAGCACCGACGGCGTGCATCTGACCCCGGAGATGTACCAGGTCTGGGCCGACTGGATGCGGACGCATTATGTGCCGGTGTGATTCTTCCGCCGCCCCTGTATGAAATGCGGCAAAACCTCCAATACTATGTGCAGAACGTACATAGCATCGGAGGTTTTTGTCATGGGAGGACCAAATCGGGACCGGCTGCGCCGCTGGGAACTGGCGCTCGTGTTCGCCGTCGCCGCCGCGCTGCTGCAAGGGGCGCTGTTCCCGGAGACGCTGACGCTGAACTGGTGGAGCGTCATGTTCCCCGGCTTGGGCGACACCCCGGACCGCTGGGTCCAGGCGGCAAGGACCGGGGCGGGGCGGAGCTTTGAGCTGCGCTGGCATCTGCTGGACTGGCTGCGGTGGCTGTTTCGGTTTTGAGAAGCGGGAAGCGGCGCGGAGGATTTGCACCCGCGCCGCTTCCCTTGCTTGCGCCGTTGGGTTTTGTGTCATTGGGGACGGTTCTCGCTGACAACTTTTTGCGCGTCTGCGGTGAAAAAGTTTTCAACCAGAACCGACCCTGAAACTCGTGGAGTCTCTGATGTCAAGAGGAAAGAGCCGTCTCCTTGTCTTTCAGAATGATTGACAATTTTGCTTGACTTGTATATACTACTTGTATATACTATAGGTGAAACCAAAAAACTATAACTAGTTTTTGTGAGGGGAGCGTTCATGACGATGCCCTCATTTTTCTTTTTGCAGTCGATGGGGACGGCTTTTTGACTAATACACCGACTCTTTGACCACAAAATGAGTCGAGAAGAGCCAGCCCTTTCGATTTGCGCCCTTTGTGCTGCTGCCGGTGCGCCCTACAAAGAAATGCTGCGAATTCGCCGGACGTGGCGACATGTCCTTGGTGCTGCTGCCGGGGCGTCGGGACGCCGCCCCCTACAAAGCCGCTGTTGTTTCGTCCCTTCCTTCCCCCAGCGGGGGAAGGTGGCATCCGCCGATCCCCCGCGAGGCGGATGACGGAAGAGGGAGAACCTGACCGCCAGCAGACGGTAAAAATCGTTCGCATATCCCCCCGGCTGCGGTCATTTCCACATCGCGGTCCCGCCGCGTTCTCCCTCTCCGGCCGCCCTTGTGGGCGGCACCCTCCCCCGCTGGGGGAGGGAAGGGGCGCGTGAGGATTCGCCGAAAAACTATGAAAGTATCACCGCTGCTGCCGTGAGTCAAAAGGGACGGTTCTTTTTGACTCATTTTCGGCCCATTAAGTTCTCGCATGAGTCAAAAAGAACTGTCCCCATTGACTCAAGCGCTTATCTGTAGGGAAGGGGCTTGCCCCTTCCGGAAGAGACTGCCCGATGCCCGCCAACCTAGGGCGAATTCGCAATCGTGAAGCGCATTCGCCCGGGGCTTTCCCGCGTCGGACCGTGTGCTGCGCGGAAAGGGCAAGCCCTTTCCCTACAATGAAATGCTGCGAATTCGCCGGACGTGGCGGCATGTCCTTTGTGCTGCTGCCGGGGCGTCGGGACGCCGCCCCCTACAATGAGACGGCTGCGGATTCGCCGGACGTGGCGGCTTGTCTTTGGTGTTGCTGCTGGCGCGCCGGGGTCGGCGCGCCCTACAATGAGACGGCTGCGGATTCGCCCGACGTGGTGGCTTGCCTTTGGTGCTGCTGCCGGAACGCCGAGGACGGCGTTCCCTACCCAGCGCCCCGTTCCACTCGCGCTCTCATCTCCGCTCCCGGAAAAACTCCCGCAGCAGGGCCTCGCTTTCCTCCCGAAGCACCCCGCCGGTGACGGCGGTTTTTCCCGGATAGCCCTCGGCGAAGAGGTTCAGCACGCTGCCCGCCGAGCCGGTGAGGGGTTCCCTGGCGGCGTAGACCAGCGCGCCGATCCGGGCGTTCAGCAGGGCTCCGGCGCACATGGGGCAGGGCTCCAGGGTCACGAAGGCGGCGCAGTCGTCCAGGCGCCAGTCGCCCCGGGCGCGGCAGGCCGCTTCCAGGGCCTCCAGCTCCGCGTGGCCGGTGACGCTGCGGGTCTCCTCCCGGCGGTTGCGCCCCCGGGCCAGCACCGCGCCGGACCCGTCCGCGATGACGCAGCCCACGGGGATCTCCCCGGCAGCCGCCGCCTCGGCTGCTAAGTCCAGCGCCAGGCGCATATACTTTTCATATTCCCCGCTTTTGACCACGCGCTTTCCCTCCGTTTCTTTCTCGTCGCTGCTGTCCTTCCCTGGGGGGCAGCCCATGGCCGGATGCGCCGCCGTCAGCTTCGGCGCGCCGGGTCGGCGCGCCCTACAGGGCGACGCAAACCTTTTTAAACGCCAAAACTTCCATAAGAGCCGCAATTCATATTTCCCGCTTTTGACCACGCGCTTCCGCTCTGTTTTCTCTCGCCGCGCTGTCCTTCCCTTGAGCCGGGCAGCCTGTGGTCGGATGCGCTGCCGCCAGCCCTGGCGCGCCCTACAGGGTGACGCAAACTTTTTTGAACGATCATACTTCCATAGGAGCCGCCATGTTTTCTGCCATTTTGATCGGTCTCGCCCTTGCCATGGACGCCTTCGCCCTTTCCGTGGCCAACGCCCTGAGTCTGCGCCCCTTCAAACCAGCCTATGCCGTCTGGATGGGACTCTACTTCGGCGCGTTCCAGGCCCTGATGCCCCTGCTGGGGGCGCTGCTGGCCGGGACGGTCAGCGCCCGGCTGGAGGCGTTGGGTCCCTTTCTCAGCTTTTTCCTGCTGAGCTTCGTGGGCGGGCGGATGCTCTGCGACGCCCTGGAGGCCGGGGAGGCGGAGGGGATGGCCCGCCTGAGCCACCGGCGGCTGCTGCTCCTGGCCCTGGCCACCAGCCTGGACGCCCTGGCTGTGGGGGTCTCCTTCGCCTTTCGCCCGGACCTGGCCCTGCTCCGCAGCTGCGCCGTCATCGGGGCCGTCACCTTCGTCCTCTGCCTCCTGGGGGCGCTGCTTGCCGGGCGCGTCCCGTCCCTGCCCGGCAAGCGGGCGGGGGTCCTGGGAGGCGCGGTGCTGCTGGCCCTGGGCCTGAGAATGCTGCTGGAGGGGCTGGCAAGCTAGGAGGATTGCATGAATCAGAACGGATTCATGCAATCCGAACAAGCCGGCAAAACGCAAGAAAAGCACCCGGTCCCATCTCAAAGCAGCCGCCCCGACAAAAAATTCTTCATTTTTCAGTCTTAAGCCTTCCGTTTTCAGTAAAAAGTTTCCCGGCCCGCGAACGTGCATCGCGGGCCGGGGGTTTTACATGGAGGCGCCACCCGGAATCGGACCGGGGAATCGCGGATTTGCAGTCCGCTGCCTTACCGCTTGGCTATGGCGCCATAGGAAATTTGCTCCAAAGGAGTTTTGGAGCAAATCTTTTGTACAGTGGAGCGGCCTACGAGGCTCGAACTCGCTACCTCCACCTTGGCAAGGTGGCGCTCTACCAGATGAGCTAAGGCCGCAGATGGTGCCTCAGGCCAGAGTCGAACTGGCGACACGCGGATTTTCAGTCCGCTGCTCTACCAACTGAGCTACCGAGGCAAATCGTGGTGGAGACGACTGGACTCGAACCAGTGACCCCCTGCTTGTAAGGCAGGTGCTCTAACCAGCTGAGCTACGCCTCCGAGGCTGCGCTGACCGAACAGCGCTTCGCTATTATACCCATTCTCCGCCGGATTGTCAAGGGTTATTTTTGCTCGTTTTCGGCTTTTTCAATGCGGCAGGTTCACCGCCCGCAGAAAGAGCCGCCCCTGGGCGCTGCCCGGCCCGTCGGTGAGAAGCTCCACGTCGGTGAAGCCCGCCTCCAGCAGCGCTGCGCGCAGGGTCTCCGGCGCGTGGGCATACTCGACGTGCTCCTCCTCCTCCCGCCGCCAAAGCCGCCCGGCCCGGGTGAAGATGTCCATGCCGTAGACCAGGGCCTCCTCCTCCGGGTCAAACGTGGCCCGCCAGAGGCAGAGCGCATCGGGCGTCTCGTCCACGAAGACCCCGCCGTCCAGCTCCCGCAGATGGGCCGGGCTGTGAAAGTCGAAGGCGAAGACGCCGCCGGGCTCCAGGAACAGGTGCAGCCGCCGCAGCAGCTCCGGCAGGTCCTCCGGGGGCAGATAGTTCATCCCGTCCAGGGAGCAGAGCGCCCCCTGCACCGTGCCGTACAGGTCCAGCTGGGCCGCCTCCTGGCAGAGAAACAGCGGCGGCACCTCCGGCTGCGCCCCGGTCTGGGCCTTGCTCTGGGCCACGGCCAGCATCTCCGGGGAGGCGTCCACGCCGATCATCTCCCGCCCCCGCCGGGCCAGCAGCCAGGTCAGGGTCCCGGTGCCGCAGCAGAGGTCCAGGTACATCCGCCCCGGCGCGCCGCCGGGGTTCAGCAGCGCGTCATAGAAGTCCGCCAGGGCCGCGTAGGGCACGTCCCGGGTGAAGGCGTCGTAGAGCGGGGCCAGGGGGATGTAGTTCACGGCTCTTCCTCCCCGCCGCGCAGCCCCAGCCGCCGGAACACGACGCTGTAGCCGTTGGCCCCGAACTGCAAGGAGCGGTTCACCCGGCTGATGGTGGCGCTGGACGCGCCGGTGCGCTCCAGGATGTCGGTGTAGATCATGCCCTGTTCCAGCAGCACGGCCACCTGGAAGCGCTGCTCCATGGCCTGCAGCTCCGTCAGGGTACACAGGTCGGAGAAGAATTTCTTGCATTCCTCCGTGGTCTTCAGGCTCAAAATCGCCTCATACATCCGGTCGTCCCGCTCTTTTTTCATGCGTTTGTTCATATCCGTCTCCGATGCCGCCCCGTTTTTTCGCTTGCGAAAGGCAAATCATATTCTATCACTTTATTTAATAAAAGTAAAGCGTTATTTTTTCATCAGACTTTTCCACCGGATTTTGGTCATTTGCGCAAATTTTTCTCGACTTTTCCGGGCAAATGCGGTATACTATACAAAATAGCCTGGTTAGAAGGGAGGCGTTTGATTTGGAGATTCTGATCTGGGCCGGGCTCACGGTGCTGTTCGTGCTGGTGGAACTGGCCACCTACGGCCTGGCCAGCATCTGGTTTGCCCTGGGGGCGCTGGCGGCCCTGATCGCCGCGGCGCTGGGGGCTCCGCTCTGGCTCCAGGTGGTCTTGTTCGCGGTGGTCAGCGTGGCGTCCCTGGTGCTGACCCGCCCGCTGGCGCGGAAATTCGTCAACAGCAGGAGCCAGCCCACCAACGCGGACCGGGTCATCGGGGCCCCGGCCCGGGTGACGGAGGAGATCAACGACTTCAACGGCACCGGGGCCGTCAGCGTGGACGGCAAGCTCTGGTCCGCCCGCAGCGCGGACGGGGCCACCGTTCCCGTGGGCGCGCACGTCACCGTGCGGGAAATTCGCGGCGTCCGGCTGATCGTCAGCCCGGAGCCGGAACAAAACATCTGAACCGAAGGAGGTATTCCCCATGAAAGACTATCTGCCCATCGCCATCGTCGCGGTGATCCTCATCCTGATTCTGGTGAAAAACATCCGCGTCGTGCCCCAGGCCCGGGCCTTCATCATCGAGCGCCTGGGCGTCTACAGCTCCACCTGGAACGTGGGCCTGCACTTCAAAGTCCCCTTCATCGAGCGGGTGGTGAAGCAGGTCAGCCTGAAAGAGCAGGTGGCGGACTTCCCGCCCCAGCCGGTCATCACCAAGGACAACGTGACCATGCAGATTGACACCGTGGTCTTCTTCCAGATCACGGACCCCAAGCTCTTTACCTACGGCATTGAGCAGCCCATGCTGGCCATCGAGAACCTCTCCGCCACCACGCTGCGCAACATCATCGGCGACCTGGAGCTGGACCAGTGCCTCACCAGCCGCGACATCATCAACAGCAAGATGCGGGCCATCCTGGACGAGGCCACGGACCCCTGGGGCATCAAGGTCAACCGGGTGGAGCTGAAAAACATCCTTCCGCCCAAAGAGATCCAGAACGCCATGGAGAAGCAGATGAAGGCCGAGCGCGAGCGCCGGGAAGCCATCCTCCGGGCCGAGGGCGAGAAGAAGAGCGCCATCCTCACCGCCGAGGGCATGAAGGAGAGCGCCATCCTGAACGCCGAGGCCGAGAAGGCCGCCGCCATCCTCCGGGCCGACGCCAAGAAGCAGGCCGCCATCCTGGAGGCCGAGGGCGAGGCCGAGGCCATTCTGAAGGTCCAGACCGCCACCGCCGAGGGCATCCGCCGCATCAACGAGGCCGCGCCGGGGGAGGCCGTCATCCGCCTGAAAGCCCTGGAGAGCTTCGCCGCCGCCGCCAACGGCCGCGCCACGAAGATCATCATCCCCAGCGAGATCCAGGGCCTGGCCGGACTGGCCGAGGGGCTGATCCAGGCCGTGCGGGAGCCGGACAA
>Ga0310697_10002549_pt1 | contig 19194 bp, 14 predicted proteins | sample 172DNAGHGlowgp2_FD_203883 | JGI IMG/M metagenome (GOLD analysis project Ga0310697, IMG submission 203883) | Sheep rumen microbial communities from Palmerston North, Manawatu-Wanganui, New Zealand - 1728 DNA GHGlow gp2 (v2) (version 2) | ecosystem: Host-associated > Mammals > Digestive system >... | reverse complement strand
ATCAAGAAACGAGATGGCTAACCAAATATAAGGAGGTGATGGAGTTTATAGAACGATGTCATCGGAACCCTTCGCGTCATAGAATAGAGGAGCATGATATGCTGAACTGGGTGAAGGCGAATAGGAAGAGAATGAATGCCGGGGAGTTGAAGGAGCCTCGGTTGGGAAAGTTCAAAGAGCTGCTTGCGTTGAGTGAACAGTATAAACGGAAAAATCAATATGAGTAATAAGTTGGTTACTTTTACTATAGATAAATAGTTTGATTACTATGCCAAAGACTAGTAATCATTACAAGATAGGGATTAATCTCTCTCGAGACAATACCATAATTAAAAACATTGACGTTCCATTTATCAATGCTGCAGCAGGACAGCTAGATAAAGTTACGTTTTCCAAGCAGAAAATAGTAATAACAGCTAATATCCTGTATTCAACAAGAAATAGCATCGTTCATGCAATATCAAACTATGAGCCTAATGGATTGGAGTGCCCACCAGACTCACTTGAAGAAGTTAATCAGATGATGTCTTCGATAGGAAGGGCTTTAATTCAATGGAATGAAAATCAAGCTGATTATATCAGGGTATAGATCCTGAGGAAATCATAGTAATATCCACAGGCGAACCAATGAACGTTTCCAAAACAAAGGTTAAATACGTTAATTTTGCCTCCTTATTTCTGACATTGTCCAACCCTCAATCCACCTCTCTACCGTTTAATGTATAAGTTGTTGATTATCACTGCTTAATATATTCAGTAATTGTGACGGTTTGACCGCTGTCCATATATCAGATATAGCAGCATGGTGTAAATATCTTATGCATCTGATTGGCCTCATGAAGGGAATCCACTTTATTATGCTCATAAATTATACTTAAACGGGGAAGAAGTAAAGGACTTAATTATACCCGATGGTGTGACATTCATCGGGGCTAATGCTTTTTACAGTTGTGAGAGTTTGACCTCAGTCACCCTTCCTAATAGCGTGACAGGTATAAGTACCCGTGCTTTTGAGGATTGTATAGAACTAACAGATGTATTTTGTTATGCCAAAGACGTTCCTGATACCCAATATGGAGAGTTTGGAGATTCTTATATTGAGTATGCTACGTTGCATGTACCTTCGAGTTCTATCGATAAATATAAAGCTATCTCACCTTGGAAAAATTTTAAAGAGATTGTAAAGATCGACATGCCAGAACATACTTTAACCTATAAAGTAGACGGTGAGGTTTATAAAATATATATCATTGAGGATGGAGAGACGATTACTCCTGAACCTGCACCAACTAAAGAAGGTTATACCTTCTCTGGCTGGAGCGAGATACCTGAAACGATGCCTTCAGAAGACGTAACCGTTACTGGTACATTCACCATTAACAAATACAAATTGACCTACATGGTAGATGGAGAGATTTACAAGACCTATGAGGTCAAATATGGCTCTACGATTATTCCAGAATCAGAACCAACCAAAGAGAACTGCACTTTCTCAGGCTGGAGCGAGATACCAGAGGAAATGCCAGCAAAAGACGTAATCATTACAGGTAAGTTTATCAAACAATCTTTAGGCAAGTGTGCTACGCCAACAATCAATGCTGATGGCGATAAGTTGAGTTTCTCGTGTGAGACAGAAGGAGTGGAATACTTCTACGAAATCACCAATCTGGATTCAAAGAAAGGCTCAGGCAATGAAGTGAATTTGACAAATACCTATGTAGTGACGGTTTATGCTACCAAGGATGGCTACGACCAATCTGACACTGCCCAGAAAGAAATCCAGGTTAAAGGTGGTAAACCTGGCGATGCGAACGGTGATGGTATGGTGAATGCTGCGGATATTGTGAAAACCGTTAATATCATCATGGGCAACTAAGCAAGGATCTAATAGATCAATCAACAATACGGATTAGTTTTGACAGGGGCTGGCAGTGATGTCGGCCCCTGTTCGTATACCTTAATTATATAAAAAAATCGTAAATTATTCTGCTGTTACGAGGGATTTGCGTAATTTTGCAACCTGAAATGAGTATAACGCGTATAGTTAGGAAAGTGTTCGAGGCTCGCCAGAAGGAACTGGAGAAGCATCAGAACGGGGGACAGGCATTGCAGGAAGCCGTGCTGAGTCGTCTGGTTGCTGAGGCTCAGGACACGGAATACGGACGGAACCACGCCTTCGCCTCCATGAAGGGCTACGAGGATTTTGTGAAACATATCCCTGTGAACACCTACGAGGAGATGAAAGGTGCGATAGACCGTATGCGGCACGGGGAGGCAGATGTCCTCTGGCCAGGTCGTGTGAAGTGGTATGCGAAGTCGTCAGGAACCACCAACGACAAGTCGAAGTTCATTCCCGTGAGCAGGGAAGGTCTGAAGCGGATGCACTACCAGGGCGGCTTCGACGCTGTGGCGATGTATCTGCGGAACAACCCGAAGTCGAAGATCTTTGACGGACGGGCTCTGATACTTGGTGGCAGTCATGCCCCAAATTATAATCTGAAGGACTCGTTGGTGGGTGACCTCAGTGCCATCCTGATAGAAAATATCAACCCGTTGGCCAACCTCGTCCGTGTGCCGAAGAAACAGACCGCCCTGATCTCCGACTTTGAGATCAAGCGTGACAAGATAGCCCGTGAGGCAATGAACAAGAATGTGACGAATATCTCTGGCGTGCCCTCCTGGATGCTCTCCGTGTTGACACGGATGATGGAGATCACTGGTAAGACACATCTGGAGGAGGTCTGGCCGAACATTGAGATGTTCTTCCACGGGGGTGTGGCCTTTACGCCTTACCGCAAACAGTATGAGCAACTCATCACCTCTCCCAATATGCACTATATGGAGACGTATAATGCCAGTGAGGGATTTTTCGGTCTGCAGGATGATCCGACAGACAAGTCGATGCTCCTGATGCTAGACTACGATGTGTTCTATGAATTCATTCCGATGGACGGTGGCGATCCTGTGCCGTTGTGGGGAGTGGAGACGGGTAAGAACTATGCGATGGTAATCTCCACCTGTTGTGGTTTGTGGCGCTACGAGATCGGTGATACCATCCAGTTTACGTCGACCAATCCCTATAAGTTTATCATCACAGGTCGTACGAAGCATTTCATTAATGCCTTCGGCGAGGAACTGATCGTGGATAATGCGGAGAAAGGACTGGCCTACGCTTGTGAACAGACCGGTGCTGAGGTGTCGGAATATACGGCTGCGCCTGTCTTTATGGATGCGAATGCGAAATGCCGTCACCAGTGGCTCATCGAGTTTGCCAAACGCCCTGCCGACCTGCAGCAGTTTGCTGAATTGCTCGACAAACGTCTGCAGGAAATCAACAGCGATTACGAGGCCAAGCGCTATAAGAATATCACCTTGCAGCCCCTCGAGATCATCGAGGCTCGTCAGAACCTCTTCAATGATTGGTTGAAACAGCGTGGGAAGTTGGGCGGACAGCACAAAGTACCTCGTCTGAGTAATTCGCGTGACAATATCGAACAACTGCTGACACTTAACAAGTGAATAGTGAATAACGAATAGTGAATAGTGATGGGGAAAGATAAACGTTTTAACGGTATGAGATTATTGCCAATAATAGCATTGGCATTATTCACTATTCACTATTCACTATTCACTATTTCTTGTGCAAGGATGGGATCACCTGATGGTGGCTGGTTTGATGATGATCCGCCCCAGGTCATAGGAGCATCGCCAGCAGACAAGGCCACGAATGTGAAGCAGAAGAAGGTGACTATCTACTTCGATGAATATATCAAACTGGAGGATGCGACGAACAAGGTGATTGTCTCGCCCCCTCAGTTGGAGATGCCTGATATCAAGGCTGCCGGCAAGAAGATTGTGGTGGAACTGAAGGATACGCTGAAAGAGAACACCACCTATACCATCGACTTCAGTGATGCCATCAGCGACAATAACGAGGGTAATCCGATGGGTAACTACACCTACAGTTTCTCAACAGGTGAGCAGATTGATACCTTTGAGGTGTCAGGTTATGTGTTGGATGCCAGTAACCTGGAGCCTGTGAAGGGCATCTCTGTGGGACTCTATGCCGATCTGGCCGACTCTGCCTTCAAGACCAAGCCGATGATGCGTGTCTCACGTACCGATGGCCGGGGTCATTTCGTGGTGAAGGGTGTGGCACCCGGAACATATCGGGCCTATGCCTTACAGGAAAACGACGGTGACTTCCGTTTTTCCCAGAAAAGTGAGATGATTGCCTTCAGTCACGACACCTTCGAGCCTTCATCGAAGCCTGACACCCGTGTGGATACTGTCTGGCGCGACTCACTGCATATCGATGCCCTGTTGCAGGTGCCTTACACCCATTTCCTGCCCGACGACATCACATTGCTTGCCTTTACCCATCTCCAGACAGACCGTGTGTTGTTGAAGACGGAGCGTGTGGAAGCGAATAAGTTCTCGATGTATTTCACCTATGGCGACTCCCTCCTGCCGGAGATCAAGGGTCTGAACTTCAATAGCGACAGTGCCTTCGTTATCGAGGCTAATGAACAGCGCGACACCATCCATTATTGGTTGCGCGACACGATGCTTGTCAATACAGACACCTTGTTGATGGATATCTCCTATCGGATGACAGACACCCTGGGTAATCTCGTGTTGCATACCGATTCAGCCCTCGAGGCACTGGCAAAGGTCCCATACGAGAAACGTATGAAGGAGCAGGCCAAGGAAATCGAGAAGTGGCAGAAAGAACAGGAAAAGAAGAAGAAACGAGAGGAGAACTATGACTCCATCTATCCCGTGAAACCTCTGGAGCCGAAGTTTAATGTGCCCAATCAGTTGGATCCTGATCAGAGGGTAACCATTGAGATGCCTGTGCCGTTGATGCATTGTGACACCTCTGCCGTCCATCTCTATTCGCAGATAGACTCTCTCTGGTATATCGCCGAATGCGAGTTCCGTCCTGTGGAGAATACCGTCCGTTACTATGAGATCATCGCAGACTGGAAACCGGGTTTAGAATATAGTCTTGAGATTGACTCTGCCGCCTTTGTAGATATCTACGGACTGGTGTCGAAACCCTATAAACAGGGAATCAAGGTGAACAAGACGGAAGATTTCAGTTCGATGCTGTTCAATATCAGTGGGATTGATGCCGTCGACTCTACCATCGTCGTGCAGATGATTGACAGTAAGGATGCGATAATCAAGGAGGTGCGCGCCAAAGGCATGGTGGCCAAATTCAACTATGTGAAGCCGGGCAAATATTATTTCCGTGCCTATATTGACGTCAACAGCAATGGAAAGTGGGATACGGGCGACTATGATGCCGACCTTCAGGCAGAAGCTGTGTATTATTATCCAAAGGAGATAGAGTGTAGGGAGAAGTGGGACGTCACGGAATCCTGGAACCTGACCGCTACGCCCCGTTTCAAGCAGAAGCCTCAGGCCATCACGAAGCAGAAGCCTGACAAGGCCAAGCAACTCAAGAACCGCAATGCCGAACGTGCCAAGCAACTTGGTATCGAGTATCTGAAGACAAAAGGAGTCAGACTATAAAAAGTAAAAAAGAAAAATGGATATGAAGAAAAAAGTATATAGTATGATAATCGGTATGGTAAGAGGTCTTTTGCCTTTTTACCTTTTTACCTTTTTACCTTTATCTGTTTCTGCCCAGTGCGGCATAGAGAATACAGCGTTTAAGTCAGGAGAGTCACTTGAATACGACCTCTACTTCAACTGGCAGTTTATCTGGGTGAAGGTAGGATCGGCTTCGATGGACACTAAGATGGCGAAGTTTGAGGGCAAGGATGCCTGGAAATCGTACCTTATCACCCGAGGCAACAACAAACTTGACAAGTATTTTATGATGCGTGATACGTTGCTCAGTTATTGTAACACGGACCTCTCCCCACTTTATTTCCGCAAGGGGGCCCGGGAGGGAGACCGGTATTATGTGGACGAGATCTGGTACTCTTATCCCGGCGGCAACTGTCAGTTGAAGAAGCACCGTATCGATGCTGACGGTGAACAGCATTGGAAGACCAGCACCTATAAGAACTGCATCTACGACATGATGTCGATCTTCCTCCGTGCCCGTAATTTCGACGCGTCGAAGATGAAGAAGCATCAGACTATCACCATGCCTATCAGTGATGCACGTCACCTGACGAACTCGTGGCTCGAATATCGTGGCAAGGAGAATTTCAAGATGAACGGCACAAAGGAGAAATTCCGTTGTCTGGTCTTCTCATTCTATGAGCGTGAAAACGGCAAGAGTCACGAACTGATACGTTTCTATATCACCGATGACCAGAATCATATCCCTGTGCGTCTGGATATGTTCCTCAGTTTCGGCTCGGCCAAGGCTTTCCTCAGGAGTTATACGGGTGTGCGCAGTCCGATGACGTCGAAGATTAAGTAATCTTATAGATCTTCGTCAAACGGAGCGGCACTGATACACTTGAGGTTTTTCTCTAATTGAGCCGTGCTACTGGCACCCACGAGGACAGAGGTGACACCTTTCTGGTGGAGAATCCAGGCAAGAGCCATCTCCGCCAGTGTCTCACCGCGGTTGCCGGCAATCTCATTATAATCTTTCAGTTTCTGTAAGAGTTCCGGCGTCAACATCTCTTTCCTTAGGAATTTCTCCTTGGCCATTCGACTGTCTGCTGGAATGCCATTTAAGTAGCGGTCTGTCAACAGACCTTGGGCCAACGGGGAGAAGGCAATGAATCCCACCCCTTTCTCGGCGCAGAAGTCGAGGATGCCCTCATCCTGTGGCTTACGATCAAGCATATTGAGACGTCCCTGATAGATAAGCAGGGGTGCATCGTGGGCTTTCAGATAGTCATAGCCAAACCTCAGTGCTTCCAAAGGCCAGTTGGAGATGCCTACATAGAGCGCCTTTCCCTGACGGACCATATCCACTAATGTCTGTAATGTCTCTTCCAATGGGGTGTTGGGATCGTAGCGGTGACTATAAAAGAGGTCTACATAGTCTATTTTCATCCGTTTCAGGCTCTGGTCGAGTGAGGCCATCAGATACTTACGACTGCCCCAGTCGCCGTAAGGTCCGGGCCACATGTCATAGCCTGCCTTCGTCGAGATGAAGAGTTCATCACGGTAAGGACGAAAGTCCTCGTCCATCAACTGCCCCAGTGTTTCTTCGGCGGAGCCGTAGACAGGTCCGTAGTTATTGGCCAGATCGAAGTGGGTGATGCCGTGATCGAAGGCATAGTGTGTGATCTCACGGCTTCGTTCGTAAGGATCCACGCTTCCGAAGTTATGCCAGAAACCGAGGCTCACCTTGGGCAACAACACGCCTGAACGTCCACAGCGCTCATATTCCATCCCATTGTCGTAGCGGTTCTTGTCCGCGAGATACTGTTCTTTCATATTGTTTGGTTTTTGTCTTCTGGTTGCAAAGATACGAATAAGTGAGAAGAAAACCAAAAAGAATGAATAATTTTTGTCAAGTGAGAGAAATTTTCGTATATTTGCACGCAAAAACAGAAAGCAATGACAACACAAGAGAAAATGCAGTCGTTCACGGATGCAGGGTTGTATGAACAGGATCAGTTCATCGACTTTGAACCTGAAGGACATATTTATACTTATAGGAAACAGGAGTCCGGAGTCTGGAGTCAGGAACGGCTTCTGCCTGTCAGTTTACTGATAGCCTATTTCTTCGAACCCTTCGATGCAGAGGCTGCGGCCCGTCGACAGTTTGAACGTTATGGTTTTCCCGTCGAGGAGACATTGACGAAATGGGACCGTAATGGGAAGATGGCCTGTGAAGTGGGCACATTCGTACATGAACAGACGGAGAACTTCTTCCGTGACGGGACATTCGGAACCGATTGTGTCTTTGAGTATGGAGGTACCAAAGAGCATATCAGTGTGGAGCGAGAGAAGCAACAATTCCTTCGTTTCATCGAGGATTATCATATCAAACCCTACCGTCAGGAATGGCCAGTCTTTGACACGGAACTGAACATTGCGGGTACCATCGACATGATTTGTAAAGAGAACGATGGTGAGTTTACCATCTACGACTGGAAACGTAGCGGTAAGGTGGTGAACACCTTGGGACAACCTATCGTGGAGGCCTTCGGCGGACGGACGGGCATCAATGGCATCAGTCTGCCAGACACACCTTATTATCATTATTGTATGCAGCAGAATCTTTACCGCTATATGCTTGAGACCCACTACGGCATCCGTGTCAAGGCCATGAATCTCGTGGTGCTCTGTCCTGACTATCCCACCTATTACATCGCTCCAGTCCCCAAGATGGACGATGTCATCGGTCAAATCGTCGCTGCCTGTCACATGAACGACTTAGGACACAGTCTGTTACCGTAATTTTTTAGAGAATTATTTGTTTGTCATCAGAAAATTTTATATCTTTGCCCCCAGGAAATGAATAATGAAACCATCAGACTAAGTAACTTGAGCATCGGGTATCGTGGTAAAAACGGTACACGGGTGGTGGCGGCAGGTATCAATGCAGCCATCAGAAGCGGGGAACTGACTTGTCTGTTGGGTGCCAATGGCGTGGGAAAGTCCACATTGCTCCGTACACTCTCTGCCTTCCAGCCGAAACTCGACGGCGACGTGCTGATAGAAGGACGGGAGATTACGACGTTCAGTGATAAGGAACTGAGTCGGATGATTGGTGTGGTGCTGACGGAAAAACCCGACATCAGGAATATGTCGGTACGCGAACTGGTGGCATTGGGGCGTTCGCCCTATACTGGTTTCTGGGGAACCCTGCATGAGGATGACTGGCAGGTGGTGGATGAGGCCATCAGCGCCGTCAGGATAGAACCGCTCCGGGAACGTATGATCCATACCCTCTCTGATGGAGAACGACAGAAGGTGATGATTGCCAAGGCACTGGCACAACAGACACCCGTCATCTACCTCGACGAGCCGACGGCCTTCCTCGATTTCCCCAGTAAGGTGGAGATGATGCAACTGCTCCGTCAACTGGCTCAGACGCAGCAGAAAACCATCTTCCTCTCGACGCACGACTTCGAACTGGCCCTGCAGGTGGCCGACACCCTCTGGTTGATGGAGTCTCAAGGGCTCAGCGTGGGAACACCTCGGGAATTGGCCAACTCTGGGGCACTCGCCCGATATGTGGAACGACCTGGTATCACCTTCGACCCTATGACACTGACAGTGAACATCAAAAAATAAACAGTTATGACCTACGGACACGGAGACGACACATACCGCTACGGTGATCAGATTAAGATAAACTTCAGTTCTAACATCTACCAACGGGCAGATCTTTCAGAACTGAAGCAATATCTGGCTACACGGCTCGACGCGATTGGCAACTATCCGGAACCAGAACCCCGGGCATTGGAGGCTCTGATTGCAGAAAAGTTGGAGATATCTCCCGATATGGTGATGGTGACCAATGGTGCCAACGAGGCCATCTATCTCATCGCACAACTCTATCGTCATTGGGCTTCTGTCATTCCGCAGCCCACATACAACGAATATGCCGATGCTTGTCGGATGTTCGGACATACCATCTCCTACGATCGTAATGACGAACTCAATATACTGCCCGAAGACCGTATTTACTGGTTGTGTAATCCTGACAACCCGACGGGTAATGTGCTACTGAAATCGCTTATCACCCATATAATCCGCAAGCATCCTCGCTACCTCCACGTTATTGACCAGAGTTACGCAAACTATACCCTCCAGCCTATGCTCCAACCGAAGGAGTTGTTGGACTGCTATAATGTGATGATTATCCAGTCGCTTTCGAAGAAATACTGTGTCCCTGGTCTCCGACTCGGTTACCTGACGGCTTCACCTATTATTATAGAACGCCTGCGCGATATCCGTCAACCCTGGACGGTGAACGCTCTCGCTATCGAAGCCGGGAAATGGCTGGTAGAGCATGACCCGAAGGTACTACCCGACCTGAATGAATATCTGGAAGAGGCTCAACGACTCAAACAGGCACTGGCTGAGATAGAGGGACTGATGGTGATGGATACGCAGACACACTATATGCTGGTGAACATCGACTGGGCCACGAGTCTGGAATTGAAAAACTGGTTGATTGAAAATCATGGTATCCTGATTCGTGACGCTTCAAATTTCCACAGTCTCGATGATCACTGTTTCCGTGTGGCATCCCAGACACCAGAGGAGAATGATGCCCTGATCAGTGCCATCAAGGCATACCGCGAAGAAAATCAATAGTTTTTATTTCCTGCCCTTGGTAATGACATAGATGATGACTGGCGCACCCATAATAGGTGTGACAGCATTCAGGGGTATGACACCGTTCTCACCGGGCAGGAAACAGATGATGTTACAGACAAGAGCCACGATGGCACCACAAAGGATGGTGGCAGGTAGGAGTACACGGTGGTTGTCTGTCGTCAACAGCAATCTGGCGATATGGGGTACTGCCAGTCCGATGAAGGCCACAGGTCCGCAGAAAGCAGTAGTGATGGCAGTCAGAATACCCGTCACAATGAGTAGCCAGTTTCGGGTGCGCAGGATGTTTATGCCCAAATTCTCCGCATAGCGGTCACCCAGCATCAATGCATTCAGGGGTTTGATAAGCAACAATGCCCCGATGAGTCCCACGATGGTAATGGTGGCAAAGACTGGCATGGTCTTCATCGACACGCCGCCGAAGGAACCCATTCCCCATACCATGTACGACTTCACACCTTCATCCGTTGCGAAGAAATTCAGCAATGAGATGGCAGAATTGGAGATATAACCAATCATGATACCGATAATCAGCAGCATCACGTTGTTTCTGACGATACTGGAAAAGAAGAAAATAACAGCCATCACCGCCATGGCTCCGATAAAGGCCGCTATCAAGATTGCCACAAACCCCGAGATGCTGACGGAACCTGCTGAGATACTACCGCCTAAAAGCAGCATCACCAATGCCACCCCCAGTCCGGCACCACTGTTGATACCAAAGATACTCGGTCCAGCCAACGGATTGCGAAAAGCCGTCTGCAACATCAGTCCACTGACAGCCAATGCCCCACCGCACAACATAGCCGTAATGGCTTGTGGCAATCGTGACTCGAGGATGATAAATCGCCAGGAGGGTTTTGCTGTCTCGTCGCCCAACAGGATCTGTACGACATCCGTGACAGGAATCTTGATGGATCCCATCACCAGATTGAGTGCAAAGAGAACGACGATCAACAGTCCCAATCCGATACAATAAAACGTACCTTTATTCATTTAGACGTGACAAAATTACTAAATTCTTGCAACAAAAAGCGAAATAATTGCCGAAAAAGTTTTAAATGCCCCATTTATTTTGTATTTTTGTAGCGGAAAATAATAGTTACGCTAATGACAATAAAACAATTCCATGCTGTCTTGGTAGGTTTTTTACTTCTGACAGCCATCCCCGCAACAGCCACGAAAGTGATTGGGCTCAAAGTGATTGACAAGGATTACCTCATGGTACATTTCCGTGACGGTGAAGTACATTACAGGGATAGCGGCACAGGAACAAGTGCCTATCTCGGTCATTCCTTTGTCGAAGGTGACGACACTTTGCTCGTCTTCGGCGAACGCCTGAAGGTAGATGAGGCGCAGAAGGCCGGTCTGTGGAGAATTAGTTCCGCAGACGATAAGTCTTTCACTACTGCCCAGCCTTTGAATGTCTGGCGGAAGTCGAAGCCGATGAATACCGACAATACCCTGAAGAGCGAACTCGACCACTGGCTCTTCCTCCAGTTGCCGCAGTCCATGAAACAGGGTCGTACCTATACCGTCACCATTCCCAAAGGTATTGGTGCTGATAAGGAAGCAGTCACGGTTTGCTTCGACATCTGGAATGCGCAGTCGGAGGCTGTCCACGTCAACATTCTGGGCTACTCGCCGGCAGAAGCCCTTCATGCTGCAGACCTCTACCAATGGTTGGGTGATGGTGGACAGCGTGATTATAAGGCCTGGGAGGGTAGGAAGGTCTGGCTCTATCAGGTCACTACGAAGAAGAAACAGAGTGCCGGAACGGTGAAGTTCTGGAAGTCTGCTACCGCTGCCGACAAGGAGGCTGGTGGCAAGAACCTGGTGGGTACGGATGTTTGGAACATCGACTTCAAGGGCGTGCAGCCTGGCTGCTATCGTCTGGTGGTAGAAGATGTGGGCTGTAGCATGGACTTTGAGATAGGCAACGAGGTCTATTATGAACCCTATCGCTATTCCGTCAGGGGTTACTACTATATGCGTTTGGGCGAACCGATTGATCCGGAGCATGTCTGGCCCGTTCCCCGTCAGCCGCAGTTCATCCCAGAGACAGATCCCAAAGGATTCACCGTCTACAAGACCGATTTCCATCCTTGGAGTCAGGGTTGGCGCGAATTGCGCACCGATGTCTGGGATGAGCCCCACTTCAAACCCCTGAAGGCTTCTATCTTCTGGAAGCACCGTCTGCCGGGTAATCCTGTGAATACGGAGGTCAAGGGTGGTCACTCCGATGCCTTCGACTGGGATCGTCATTTGGCTCATGTCAGTAATATCTACGACATGCTTCTGCCCTATATCCTCACGAATGGTCGTCTTTCGGAGGATGCCTTGGGTATCCGTGAGAGTGGTAACGGCATCCCTGACCTCATCGACGAGGCCCGCAACGAGGTGGATTTCTTCCTCTCCATCCGCGACGGGGAGGCCTATTCGCAGGGTGTCACCAATCCCTGCAATGACTGGAGTGTGATGTTCCAGGCCGGCTGTACCACGATGGCAGCCTGGGCCAATGCCGCCAACTGTGCCGTACTGGGTGAAGCGTTTCGTTTGCAGAAGAATGATTCCCTGCGACAATATTACACCGACGAGGCCATCAAGGCCTTCCGCTTTGCCTCGAAACAGGAGAACCAACAACTCGACGACTTGCAGGATATCGGCAGTATGTCGATGCGGGGTCGCGACTTCCGTCAGTTGGCTGCTGCCTTCCTCTATAACCTCACCGGCGACGAGCAGTGGGAGAAGATTATGGCAGAGGAGAGTATGATCAAGAACGGACAGTCGTTGCTCTTCAACAAAGGTCGTCAGGGATTCTTCGGTATCGGTGTGACCAACCAGTATAAGGAGAGTGACATTCCCTTCTGTCAACTCTGGGCGGCAGCCGCCTATATCACCTGTCCCCATCCGCGTCATTTTGCCGAACTCTATCAGAATCTGAAGAGTAGCATTAATGCACAGGCTGAGGCATATAATATCAGTCATGTGGCTGAGCGTCCTTCACGTCGTGCGGCTAATGACAGCCGTTGGCAGGTGTCACAGAACCTGCAATTGGTGATGATGGCTCATTACCTCGCTGACAAGAACCGCAAGAAACAGTTGGAACAGGTGATGTATACCGAGGCTGGTTGGGCTCTGGGTCGTAATCCTGGAAATATCGTGGAGATGACAGGTTTGGGTGAGCGTCATATCACCGATGTTTATACCACAGGCCGTAATGACGGTGATCCTGGTACGCATCCAGGACAGACACCTTTCAACGGCACAGAGACCTGGTCGCCAGGCAATGGTGGTGATGCCCGCATCCTGTTGGACCGTTGTTATCCATCCTGGAATGATGGTGGATGGCCCCGTCAGGAGTCGTACTTCAACCAACGGTATATGTGGGTGAATGGTGAGTTCACGCCTCGTGAGACCATGCGTGGTAAGATGGCGCTCTTAGGTTATCTTTATGCTATTAGATAGAAACAAGACTAACAATAACGCTATATGAAGAAAACAATTATTATGATTGCACTGACCTGTGCCGTTGTCGTTGCACAGGCCCAGCAGCCCGCCATCCCTCGAGATGCGAATCTGGAAGCAAAGATTGAGAAGACCCTCGCACGTATGACCCTCGACGAGAAGATTGGTCAGATGCTTGAACTGAATCTCGACATCATCGGAAAGATGACGGTAGAGAATGCAAAAGTGGATCGTGAGAAAGTCCGTTCCGTACTTCAACAGTATGGCAGGTCTACCCAGGAGATTGACAACATGTTGAAGATGACCGATCAGCAGATCATCGACCGTCTGGGTGCCTTCCCTGTGGACATTTATCAGGGTGAAACCAAACGGGTATGGAAACTCAACGAGGTAATGCTCGACACACTCATCTCCAAGTGGAAGGTGGGTTCCATCCTCAATGCCCCAGGCTCAAGTGCTGCCAGCAAGGATGACTGGCAGAAATGGATCCGTCTGATTCAGGAGAAGTCGATGAAGTACCTTGGTATCCCCGATATCTATGGTCTTGACCACAACCACGGTGTCACCTATACGCAGGGTGGCACCCTCTTCCCACAGCCTATCAATATCGGTGCTTCATTTAATACTGATCTGGCTTTCAGGGGTGCAGAGATTACAGCCTACGAGAGTCGGGCATCCAACTGTCCTTGGGTGTATAACCCAGTCGTTGACTTGAGTCGTGATCCCCGTTGGCCTCGTGTCTGGGAGAGTTTCGGCGAGGATGCCATCGTCAACTCCAAGATGGTAGTGGCAGAGATCAAGGGCTATCAGGGTGATGATCCCAACCACATCGACCAGTATCATGTGGGTACCAGTACCAAGCACTATTTCGCCTATGGTGCCCCTTGGACGGGTAAGGATCGTACGCCAGCCTATCTCTCACCACAGATGATCCGTGAGAAATACTTTGAGCCTTTCAAACAGGCCGCCCTTGCTGGAACCCTGACGATGATGGTCAACTCCGCTTCTATCAACGGTGTCCCCGTTCACGCCAGTTATGAGTATCTGACCAAGTGGCTGAAAGAGGATCTGCAGTGGGATGGTTTCCTCGTCACCGACTGGGCCGACATCAACAACCTCTTCTCTCGTGAGAAGGTCGCAAAGGATAAGAAAGATGCTATCCGCATCGCCATCAATGCCGGTATCGACATGTCGATGGATCCTTATAGTGTGGAGTTCTGTATTCTGTTGAAGGAACTGGTGAATGAGGGTAAGGTGAAGATGTCGCGTATCGATGATGCTGTGCGTCGTATCCTCCGTGCAAAATACCGCCTGGGTCTCTTCGACCAGCCGAATACGGGTGGCAAGGGCTTCGAGAAATTCGGCTCTGACGAGTTTGCTGCCGCCTCTCTCCAAGCCGCAGAGGAGTCTGAGGTATTGTTGAAGAACGATGGAATCCTGCCACTTGCCAAGGGAAAGAAAATCCTGCTTACAGGACCTAATGCCAACCAGATGCGTTGTCTGCACGGTGGTTGGAGTTACACCTGGCAGGGTTCAAAGGCAGAAAACCTCTCTGAGAAATACAACACCATCTACGAGGCTCTCTGTAATAAGTATGGTAAGGAGAATATCATCCTCGAACAGGGTGTGACCTATAATGAGAACGGTGCCTACTATGACGAGAATGCACCTGAGATTGACAAGGCCGTTGCCGCTGCTGCACAGGCAGATGTCATTATCGCTGCTATTGGCGAGAATTCCTATACCGAGACCCCAGGTAACCTCACCGATCTCTGGCTCTCCAACAACCAGCGCGACCTCGTGAAGGCACTCGCCAAGACGGGTAAGCCGATAATTCTGGTTCTGAACGAAGGTCGTCCGCGCCTCATCGCTGATATCGAGCCGTTGGCAAAGGCCATCGTGGATATCCTCATCCCAGGCAACTATGGTGGTGATGCTCTCGCCAACCTTCTCGCTGGTGATGCCAACTTCTCTGCTAAGATGCCTTACACCTATCCCCGTGAGATTAATTCACTCAACACCTACGACTATAAGGTCAGCGAGGAGGTCGGTACGATGGCTGGTGCCTACAATTACGACGCGAAGGTCTCTTTGCAGTGGCCCTTCGGTTATGGCCTCAGTTACACCACCTACGAATACTCCAACCTGAAGGTCGATAAGCAGAAATTTACAGCAGATGACATCCTTACTGTTACCGTCGATGTGAAGAATACAGGTTCTCGTGCCGGTAAGGAAGCCGTGCTCCTCTACAGCAGTGACCTCATCGCCAGCATCGTACCAGACAACAAACGTCTGCGTGACTTCACGAAGATTGCCTTGCAGCCTGGTGAGACAAAAACTGTCACCTTCCGTTTGCCTGCCAAGAGCCTCGCCTTCGTAGGTGCTGACGGACGTTGGACCCTCGAAGAGGGTGATTTCATCCTGAAGGTTGGCAATCAGACCGTTCCCACCGCTTGCTCCCAGACCAAGATTTGGGACACGCCAAACATCTAATAGATAAATCCAGTGAATATAGAAAGACCGTCCCTTCTTAGAGACGGCCTTTTTCTTCGTTACCGGCACCTGTTCCACGATACTTCGAACTGCTGGCATTGAAGTTGTAACTGAGGGTAAGGCCCACACATTGCGTATAGGTATAGTAATCCTGGGCCGTCTGACCGATGGCATAGTAGGTGGTCACCTTGGTCTTGGCAATAACAACCAAATACAAAGGCTATTTTCTAATGGCGGCCATTAGAAATGGCTGAAATTCTGTCTAACAACCGATTTGGGTTTATTCAATTCCAGTGCAAAGATACGAAAAAATCGATGAAACGAGCAAAAATACAAAAGATATTTGTCTATTTTCGGAATTCATTCTGTTGATTAAAACTCCAAAATATATTCCCAAAATTCAAAGGGAATATTTTTGTGATACAAAATGTTTAGTTTTGAATCAAATCATTATATTTTTAATTCAAAATATTCAATTTTGTAGAATGGGAATATCTTCCCGTTTTAAAATCTTTAGATTTGTATCAAATCATTATTTTCAAATAACCAAAAATATTCCCATTATATTTTGGGAATATATTTTAGATTCAAAAAAATTTAGATTTGAATCAAGGGAATAATTTTCTGACCTATTTTTCTGCTATTTGAATAAAAAGGTGTATCTTTGCACCCATGAGACAACTGATATTTTTGTTGATGCTCCTGTTTGGGATGACGACAGTATGGGCGCAGGGGTTGCCGACAGACGGACCGCTGACGGTAAGACCGATGCTGCAACAGTTAGGCGAACGTCTGCTGAAAGGGAAGACGGGCAGTATCGTGGCCATCAACCCTGAGAACGGTGAGATTATCTGTCTGGCGACAAACACTCCACAGGGCTATGACGTGCGACAGGCCATCGGTAAGCCACAGGCACCTGGCTCGACCTTCAAGACGGCTCAGGCCCTGACACTATTGTCGGAGGGTATTGTCACGCCAGATACCAAGATGGAATGTAACAGTGGCATCACCGACGGGAATATCAAGGTGGGTTGTCACAAGCACCGTTCACCACTGGACCTGAAAGATGCGCTGGCGCATAGTTGTAACACTTGGTTTATCGTGAACTTCGGTTCGATGATCAATGACGATTTCATGTATGAGTCGAAAGAAGAGGCCATCACCACCTGGCGCAGTTATATGCAGTCGATGGGTCTCGGCGGCCCGATGCATATTGATATACAAGGTGAACAGGGAGGCCTGTTGGCAGGCGTGGACTACCTGAATCGCCGATACAAGGACGGCTGGGACGGCAAGACCATCTGGTGGGCTGGCATGGGACAGGGTGATGTCACCTGTACGCCTCTGCAACTCTGTAACCTGGCTGTCACAATCGCCAACCGGGGGTGGTACTATGTGCCTCATATCCACAAGGACACCAAGAACCAGCGTTATCTGACCAAGCGACAGACAAAGGTCGCGAAAGAAGTCTACGCCCCTGTTGTGGAAGGTATGCGTCTTGCTGTGGAGAAGGGGACGGCTACCGGTATTAAGACCACTTATCCCATCTGTGGTAAGACGGGTACCATCGAGAATCCTGGCGAGGATCATTCTGCCTTTATCGGCTTTGCACCGATGAACAACCCGAAGATAGCCATTGCCGTCTATGTGGAACACGGGGGCTTCGGTGCAGACTTGGCAGCACCGATGGCAGGACTGATCATTGAGGCCTATCTGAAAGGAAAACTATCGGAGGCATCAGAAAACAAGGCTAAGCGTCTTGAGAAGAGTCCCTTGTCCAAGAAGTGATGCTGACACCTGTGATACTCTTGAAATTGGCGCTAAAGGTACTGTAACTGCGGTAGCCGCTTTGCTGGGCCAATTGCTGAAGCGTGCTCTGTTCACCGTTTTGTCGATAAAGGGTGATGAAATGCTCGATGCGCAATCGATTGATATAGGCGTTGTATGTGATGCCTTGTTGGGCAAAGTAACTGCTCAGATAGGTACGGTTGGTACCGATGACAAGGGCCAGTTGTGCCAGCGTGATGTCGTGCTGTAGATAGAACTTCGTGTCCTCGCAGCGCTCTTTGAGTAGCGTGCCGATGTTGTCGGGGATATATACAGAGGTCTTGGCACTCTCGGCGGGCGGAGTATCCAACGTTTGCAGCGTCTCCACACGCCAGAGGACGAAGCCGATGATAATGAAGGTGTCTATTTGGGCGATGAACTCGGAAGTCATGCCATCGAAAAACACGGTGTAGGCACTATAGACGAACAGGATGCAGGCAATGAATACAAGACTCTGCCACACCTCTTTGTGTTGTAGGTCGGCGAAGTTGTTGTGTAACCAACGGTTGTACTGCCACAAGGCACGTACATAATAGATAATAAAGCAAACGCAGATGAATCGCATGTAGTATTCCAACGCGAATTGACTCCTGTTATCATGACTGACGATACCCCAGACGGCGATACCTATGAGGGGTATCAGTGCCACGACGATAGGCCAGATCTTCCTTTTACGGTCTTGTAACATCCGCAGCAGCACCACCATCATCAACGGCATAAAGGTAAGACGGTCTAATAATAAGTTGATGATGTTACGTACCAGCCTGTCGTTCGCCAAACATACTGTACCCACTGCCGTCCACCATACGTGGCTCGCTGCTGAGGCGAACAGAAAGGCAGCGGCCCATCGGCGCAATGACTCGGGAGGCGTGATATTGGGGGCGATGTCGTTGTGTCGGTGCAGCAACAGATAGAATCCGGCGATGACAGCCGCCATAGCCGCTGCCCCGTAGAGCATCGTATAGAGAACGTTGTTAAGACCTTCTAATTCGTACATGATCTTTCTTTTTCGCTGCAAAGTTACGCATTATTTGCAAAAATCGCATCTTTTCCGAGTCTCAGAATTTACAAAAAGTCTCAGAATTTACAAAAAATGCATCTGTGCTTTCCAAACAGGCGGGTAATTCTGAAAGAAGTCGTAATTTTGTGACTTGAAACTAAAACAAA
>Ga0310697_10002548_pt1 | contig 19195 bp, 10 predicted proteins | sample 172DNAGHGlowgp2_FD_203883 | JGI IMG/M metagenome (GOLD analysis project Ga0310697, IMG submission 203883) | Sheep rumen microbial communities from Palmerston North, Manawatu-Wanganui, New Zealand - 1728 DNA GHGlow gp2 (v2) (version 2) | ecosystem: Host-associated > Mammals > Digestive system >... | reverse complement strand
TCCATCCACCAGTGCCTGTCGCCGCAGTGGTTGGTGACCACGTCCATGATGACCTTGAGGCCGCGGGCGTGGGCCTGCTGCACGAATTCGCGGTACTTCTCGTTGCTGCCGAAGCGGGAGTCGATCCGGTAGTAGTCCGTGCACGCGTAGCCGTGGTAGGAAGAGGTGGGCTCGTCGTCCTCGAGGAGCGGGGTGTTCCAGATGGCGGTGAAGCCCAGGTCGGCGATGTAGTCCAGCCGGTCCTCGATGCCCTGGATGTCGCCGCCGTGGCGGCCGAAGAAGGCGTCGTAGGCGGGATTCTCCATCGTGTCGGGGGTCTCGTCGTTGGTCGGGTCGCCGTTGACGAAGCGGTCGGGCATGATCAGGTACACGGCGTCGGCCGTGCCGAAGCTGCCGCGCTGCGCCGAGCCCGGCTCGCGCGCGGCCAGCTCGTAGGACACGCGGAAGGTCTCCGGGCCCTTGGAGAACACGAGCCGGCGGGTGCCGGGCTGCGCGTCCTTCGCCACCTTCACGTCGACGAAGAGGTAGTTGGGGCTCTCGGCCTTGTGCGTGCCGGCCACGCTCACGCCGGCCGGCCCTTCGATGCGGACGTCCCAGCCGCCGATGCCCTCGCCCTGGACGAGCAGCTGGAGCGGGGTCTCCATGCCCACCCACCAGCAGGGCGGCTCGATGCGCGTGAGGCGGTCGTCGTCGGTCTCGATCTCCCAGGTCCAGGGGGCCTGCAGCTGCACGCTGATGCGCACCCGGTCGTCGGCGGTCGCGCGTTCGTAGACCACCGTGTTGTCGTCCGAGGACAGCAGGCGGAAGGTGCCCTGGCCGGCCGTCATGGCCGGGTGGGTGCGGCGCAGCTGCGCCAGATGGCGGTAGAAGTCCGTCACGGCGTTGGTCTTGCGTGCGGGGATCGGGTCTTTCTCAAAGAAAGCGAAGCGGTGGTCGTAGCCGTATTCCTGGCCCGTGTAGAGGAGCGGTTGCATCTGCGGCAGGGTCCAGGCGAGCACGGTCATCGCCTGCCAGGCGTCGCCCATGCGCTCGAATTCGCTGCCGCTCCAGGAGTTCTCGTCGTGGTTGGAGGTGAATCCGAGCCGGCGGGCACCCTTGGGGTAGGTGGCCTGGTTCCAGTTCAGGTAGCGCACCAGGCTGTCGGCGCCGCACTTGCCCTGCGCGATGTCGTTCAGCAGGTGGTGCAGCTTCCAGGCGTAGGTGGTGTCGAAGCCGGCGTCGTGCAGCCAGGCCTCCTCGCCCTCGGCGAGGAAATACAGCGGCCGGGCGTAGTCCGCGCGGAGGCGCGGCAGCACGTCCGCCCAGAAGTCCTGCGGGACCTGGTAGGCGACGTCGCAGCGGAAGCCGTCCACGCCGCGGTCCAGCCAGAAGCGCATGGATTTCTCCATCTCGGCGCGCATGTCCGTGTTGGCGTAGTTGAGCTTGGCGATGTCGGTCCAGTCGTATTCGACGATGGTATTCCCTTCTGCGTCACGTACATACCAGTCCGCGGGCTTCTGCGTGACCCACGGGTGGTCGGGCGCCGTGTGGTTGGCCACCCAGTCGAGGATGACCCGGAAGCCGGCCTCGTGCGCGGCCGCGAGGAAGTGGTCGAAGTCGGCGAGGGTGCCGAACTCGGGATTGATGTCGCAGTAGTCCCGGATGGCGTAGTAGGAGCCCAGGGTGCCCTTGCGGCCCTTCTCCCCGATGGGGTAGGGCGGCATCACCCAGATGGTCTCCACGCCCAGCTCCTGCAGCAGCGGGAGCTGGCTTTCGGCCGCTGCGAAGGTACCTTCGGGGGTGAGCTGGCGGACGTTGAGTTCGTAGACGAGGCCGTCGGCGGGACGGCCGCCGGCGGCGGGCTGCTGCGCCGGTTTCGGGGTGCAGGCGGCGAGGGTGGCCGCGAGGGTCAGGATATACAGGAAACGGTTCATGTCTTATTGTCGGGCGAAAGGTGCCAGGGCGGCGGTCGGCTTGCCGCCGGAGAAGGCGCCGTAGTCGTAGTTGTTGCGGTCGTGCTCGGACTCAGGCTCCCAGTAGAAGATGCCCTGGAAGAAATCGTATTGCCGGGTATTGTCGATCAGGTACTGGAGGGCGGCCTTGGCCTTGTCAGGCTGGCTGGCGGGCATGCCGAACTCCGCGAGCATCACGGGCTTGCCGTAGCGCTCCTTGAGAGTCGGGAGGTTGGCGATGAACTGCTTGACCTTGGGGTTCCAGTCGGGGTAGGCGCCGTTCTCCCAATAGGAAGGATAGAGCGAAAGCCCGAGGATGTCGTAGTCCAGCGCGTTCTTCTTCATCAGGTCCAGGAACCAGGTGAGCGTCTCCATCTTCCAGCCGTTGTCCAGGTGCAGGATCACCTGCGCCTGCGGAAAGACGGCCTTCACGGCCTCCCGGCCGGCCTTGAAATAGTTGCAGAACTGGCCCACAGTGCTGCTGGACACCTTGCCGCTGTCCCAGAGCATGCCCTGGGTGGTCTCGTTGCCCACCTGGACCCAGGCCACGTCGCAGCCCGCATCCTTGAGGGCCTGCAGGACCTCCTGCGTGTGGGCCTTCACGGCCGCGGCCATGTCGGCGGCGTTCTTGTCCTTCCAGGCGGCCGGGACCGTCTGCTGGCCAGGGTCGGCCCAGGAGTCGCTGTAGTGGAAGTCGATCAGCAGTTTCAGGCCCAGTGCCTGGGCGCGTTTGGCCTTCACGACCACGTCGGCCTTGCCGTTCCAGCCCCCTTCGGGGTTCACCCAGACGCGCAGGCGGATGGCGTCCATGCCCAGCTCCTTCATCAGGGCGGTGCATTCGCGCTCCTGTCCTGCGGCGTTGTAGAACTTGTATCCCTTGGACTCCATCTCGGTGGTCCAGCTGATGTCGGCGCCCTTGACGAGGGTGGCGGTGACGGGCGTGGGGTCCGGTTCCGGGTCGGGTTCCGGGTCGGGCGTCGGGGTGACGGCCGGCCGCTTGTCGCAGCCGCCGGCCAACGCCGCGCAGAGGGCTATAAGGGTCAGGAATCTGTGTCTCATCGGCTTATTCGGAAATCAGGAAAACGGCGGAGGACCAGGGGTCCAGGCGCAGGGTGCGGCCCTTGACCGCGCCGCCGGAGGTGGTGGTCTCCACCTCGCCGGCGCCGTTCACGGCGATCGGCCGCGAGAGGTCTTCGGTGCCGAAGGAGGCGCCGGCCTTGGCGTCGCTGAAGTTGTGGACGACCAGCAGCTTCTGCGTGCCGGCCGTGAGGTACCAGGCGGCCAGGGTCCTGGTGGACATGCTGTACTCCGTCATGGTGCCGGCGGCGAGGGCCGGATAGTTGTTGCGCAGCTGCGCGAACGTCCGGTAGGTGCCGAGCAGCGAGCCGGCGTCGGCCTCCTGGGCCTCCACGGAGATGGAGGCGGAGAGCATGTCCTTGTCGACCTTTTCGTTCAGGGCCTTCGACGGCACGGACCCGGTCTTGGTCCATTTGATCGGGGCGCGGACGTATTCGTCGCCGCCGTCTTTCTTGCCCCAGTAGCCGAGCTCCTCGCCCTGGTAGACGTAGGGCTTGCCGGGCGAGGTCAGCAGCACGGCCGCGGCCAGTTTCTCCTTGGGGAGGCTCTTGCCGAGGTCCTCGGCGGCGCGGTTCTCGTCGTGGTTGGTGAGCTTGATGGCGTCGATGAAGCCGGACCGCTGCGCCTCGAACAGGCCGCGGAAGTAGAGCACGGTCTTGGCGAAATCGTTGCCCTGCTTCTTGTCGATGCGGTCCTTGAGGGTGTACCAGTAGTAGAAGTTGAAGTTGGACGGCAGGCCCTTGTAGTACGGGGCCATCTGCTCGGCCGTGTCGGCCCAGGCTTCGCCGACCATGTAGAAGTCGCCCTTGCCCCCGCGGGCCTTGTAGGTGGCGTTGCAGTGGTCGTACCAGGCCTTGAGGAAGGCGGCGTTGGCCGCAGCCTGCTTCTGGTAGATCCAGATCACGGCGTCGAGCCGCAGGCCGTTCACGCCCAGGTTGATCCATTTGTCGGCCGTGGCCGCGAGGGCCTTGAAGGCCGCGGATTCGGACGCCTTGTCGGCCGGTCCGTAGTTGAGGTCCGGCATGGACTTGTCGAAGCTGGCGAAGTAGTAGCTCCCGCCGGCGAAGGTGATGTCCTTTGCCGTGGAATTGTTGACCGAGTAGGGCGTGCCGAGGGTCAGGGTCTGGCCGTCGCCGCCCCATTTGGTGCCGCCGTCCCAGGAGGTGGCGGAGGTGCGCAGCAGGAAGCCCCAGGAGGAGTTGAAGTCCACCGTGATCTCGAAGATCCCGCCGGCGGTCTCATAAAGTCCCATCAGCTTGGCATCCCCGAAGTAGAGCCACCGGGTGGCGGAGGGGTTGGAGGCTTGTGCCGCGGCGTCCGTCGAGGTCACGGTCACGGTCTTGGCATTGTAGTCCCACTTGAAGTGCAGGCGCCCGCCGGTCGTGCCGGACAGGGGGTACCAGGCGCCCATGCCGGGGTCCTTGGCGCCGCCGTAGTTGTCGATCTTGCCAGCCGCGGCGTCCGCTGTCGGGTTGTCAGAGAAGACATAGTAGCTGCGGTACTTGCTGTCCGTGCTGCTGCAGGCCTGCCGGAACCAGTCGTTATCGCTGCCGGAGTGGTTGAGCACGTAGTCCATGTAGATGTCGATCCCCTTGGCCCCGGCCTGGTCGATCAGGGCCTTGAAGTCGGCTTCCGTGCCGAGCTTGGGATTGATCGTGCCGTAGTCCGTCACGTCATAGCCGTGGTAGCTCATGGCCGCCTGGACGGGGGAGAGCCAGAGCGCGGAGACGCCCAGTTTCTCGAAGTAGTCCAGGTGCTGCGCCACGCCCTTGAGGTCGCCCCAGCCGTCCCCGTCGGAGTCGGCGAAGCTGTAGACGTTGACCTGGTAGGTCACGTCCGCGCGCTTCTGCCCGTCCCAGGCGCGGGGACGGGCGGAGAGCGCGACCGTCTCGGTCTTGTCCTGCTCCTTGCCCGCGACCTGGTTCACGGTCACGGTGACCGGGTCGCACTGGGCCGCCGAGAAGGTCAGCGTGGTGCTGCGCGCTTCCGGGGTCTTGTTGGCCGCAGCGGTGACGGTGAGCGTCCCGCCGCCCTGGCCCGAGAGGGCGGACAGCGAACACCAGCTGCCGCCGGTGGCCACGGACACGCTCCACTTGGTGTCGCTGGACACCGTAAGGGTTTGCGACGAAGACTCGTCCGTGGTGAACGACAGCGTCGTCGGCGAGACGGACAGCGAATGCTTCTCCGCGACCGGCGCGGGCTTTTCGCAGCCGGCCAGCAGGAGCAGGGTGGAAATCAGGAACAGGATGGACCGTTTCATAGATGCAAAGATACAATATTGACAAAAGCGCCAATCGGTCGTTGGCGCTTTTGTCAGTCATCAAAAAGCTTATTCGATCACGCCGGTGCCGGCGTTGAAGTCGAGGGTGACCTTCTGGCCCGCCGTGCACGGGACGCGCTGCTGGTCGCCGCCCGCGCCGCGGTAGGCGATCTTGCCGTCCAGCACGATGAACTCCATGCGCCACCAGTCTTTGCTGAGGTCCGCGAAGGCGGAGGAGGCGGTGTGCATGCGGAGCTCGCCGTTGGCGCTGAAAGCCGGGGAGGTGACGGTGCCGTCCGCATTGACGGTGAACGCCGTGCTGCTGTCCCAGCCGCCGAAGCATTCGCCGATGCCGTAGACCTTGGCAGGCTCGACGACGACCTTTTCGCCGGCGTAGTCGATGGCGATCATGTACAGGCCGTTCTCGGCCACGTAGCAGTTGCCGTCCCTGACGGTGTAGCCGGAGTCGTTGCCCAGGCCGGTGAAGTCACCGTTCCAGGCCTTGACCGGGCAGAACTTGAAGCCCTTGCCGGCCTCGATGTAGCGGATGGCCCAGAACATGCCGGCCTTGTCCGTGACGGGGACCATATCCTTGCCGTTGGCCTCCCAGTCCCAGCCGCCGACGCCGTCGCCGATGATGAACATCGTCTCCGGGAGGGCCGGGGCGTCCGCGTCGCCGGTCTTGGTGAGCGTGGCGTGGTACGGGGTGGCGCCGATGAAGAGCTCGATCGTGTAGACGCCGGGCGCGGTGTCGGCGATGTTGTCGCCGTCCTGCACGAGGTCGCCGAGGGAGCCGTATCCCAGGTTGGCCGTCCAGTTGGCGTCGTCGTTCATGCGGAACTTCCACTGGCCGCCCTTCGGGATGGTCACGCCTTCGATCTTCCAGCTGTCGCTGTCGGCGGAGTAGCTCATCTGGAATTCATCCTTGACGCTCCACTCGGTGAAGGAGCCGCAGATGGCGACGCTCTTGACCGGAAGGACCTTGACCTCGAGGTTCGGGAGGTCCACCTTCACGCGGGCGTAGGTCACCTCGCTGCCTTCCATGATGTTGCCCGCGTCGCTGCGCGTCAGGGAGTACGTGGTCTCGCCGGCCTCGCTGGTGCCGGGCGTGCTGGACTTGTCGAAGCCCCACTCGCCGGCATTCCAGTCGGCCTGCGGCGTGAACTTGAAGCCCCACTCGCCGCCGACGTTGATGTAGCCCTCATAGTGGCCGGCGCCGTCGCCCTTCAGGGTCGTGGCGGCGTGGTTCCAGCCGTTGTGGGAGCCGGGGACATAGAGCATGTCCGGGAAGGAGGTGTCGGCGAACTTGACCGTGTACGGGTGGCTGCCCATGTCGATGCTGACCTTGTACTTGCCCTCGGCGTCGGTCTGGTAGTTGGCGCCGCCGCCGTTGACACCGCCGGTGTTGTCGACGGAGAAGTCCCAGTCGTTGTTGAGGCGGAACTTATACTCGCCCGGCACGATGTCGGCCGTGACGGTGAAGACGTTGGTCTCCTTGTTCCACTCCATGGGCAGTTCCTCGCTCCAGCCGCCGGCGGCGGTGCCGATCATGCCGAGGCTCTTGATGGAGACCATCTTGAGGGTGTTCAGCTTCTTGTTGAGCATGATCACATAGACGCCGGACGGGACGGAGATGTTGTCGGGCACGCCGACGGTACCTTCGGCGGAGACGTACACGCCGTCCTTGCCGCCCACGGTCACCTGGCCGCCGAAATCATCCTGCCACGCGGGGTTCGGGCTGAACTTGAACTGGGCGTCGCTGCCGTCAGCGGTCGTGAGGTCGATGATGCCTTCGTAGTAGCCCTTGACGGAGGTGGACTGCTTGAGGGTAGCCGCCGTGGCGGGATCCCAGCCCTGGTGGCTGCCCGGAGTGTAGAGGACGTCCGGGAAGGTGGCCACGTAGGTCGTGACCGTCATCGGGTCGGAAGAGGCCGTGATGCCTTCCGGCAGGGAAGCGCAGAGCGCCTTCACGCGGAAGGTCACGGGGACGGCGGCCGCTTCGGCGCCGCCCGCGGCGATGACCGCCTCGTTGAGGGCGTCGACCGTCATGGCGTAGCTGGTGCCGGAGATCCCTTCGGCCAGCAGGTAGTCGGAAGCGGCCTCGGCCTTGGTGGACGGGGTCTTCTCCGTGGCGGTGGTCAGGTAGACGTTGTAGCTGATCTCCTCGCCGTAGACCAGGCGGGCCGGCTCCCAGGTGATGAGGGCGACCTCGGCGGTCGGGGTGGTGGGATCGAGCTTGAGTTCCTTCTGGACGAGGGTGACCACGGGGGCCACGGCATCGCCGAGCGCATACACGTTGATGGTCAGCGCGGGCGACTCGTAGAGGTCGCCGTCGTTGGCCACGAGCACGCGGAAGGTCAGGGAGAAGGTATCATTGACCGGCGCGTTCGGGAAACTCGTATAGATCAGGCCCTTGAAGGCCGTCTTGGAAGTCTTGAACCAGGTGTCCTTCGTGGTCGCGATCACGGCGTCCGTGCCGTTGTAGGTGGCCACGAGCTGGTACGACAGGTCTTCCGGGAGGTTGCGGTAGGCGCTCCAGGAGAAGTTGACATCCTCGTCCATGGTGTTGGCCGTCATCAGGATGTCGTTGTGGGCATAGAGTTCCGGAGCCACCGGGTCCTTGGAGAAGGCGTCCTCGGTGATCGGCTTGACACAGGATGCGGCGCCGGCGCACAGGGCCGCAAGAAGTGCGAATTTGACTATCTTTTTCATATCCGGATTCTTTTTACTGTTTTTCCATCACGATGACGAACGGGGTGCGGTTGGCGTAGATCTTCATCATGTAGGTACCGTCGCCGGGCACGTTCATGTCGGCGCCGCCCTCGACGAGCTCGAAGCCGCCGGACACGTAGTCGCTGGCCTTCGTGGCCGTGCCGAGCTTGCGGTCCCAGGCATGGTTGTAGCGGATCAGGAAGCCGTTGTTGCCGCCGGAGAAGGTCACGGGGCCTGCGGTCCAGACGTTCTCCTTGTAGTCGTAGACCAGGTCCACGTCCTTGGACCAGCCGCTCTCCTCGAAGTTGCCGATCAGGCTCAGGGCGTCGATGCCCTCGGCGCTGATGGTGCCGGCGTATTCGCCGGACTTGGCGAGCGTGACCGTGACCAGGTAGAGGTTCTTGGCGGAGGCGCCCATCTGGAAGTTCTTGTCGTTGTTCTCGGGCACCTCCCAGTCGGCCTTGAGGCCGTCATAGCCCCAGTAGTCGCCGGACCAGGCGCGCTGGGTCAGGATCTTGAAGCCCTGGTCCTCGCCCGGGGTGATCGTGCCGCCCGCGAGGTAGTCGATCAGGATCTTGTAGGTGTTGGTGCCGCCGTCGGTCTCCCAGAACTCAGGCGCGGCAGCCACGTCCCAGCCGTTCTCGAACTGGCCGCAGATGAAGAGGCTGCGGATGTTGGCCTTGTAGGTCTGGACGTTGAAGCTGACGCTCTGGGACTGGACCGGCTGGACCGTGGTGCCGGAGACCGCCGCCGTGAGGTAGGCGGAGACCTGCGCCTTGTCGTTGGGGGTCACGCCCAGGGAGTTGGTCACGAGCCCGTTGAGGTCGGACTTGGCAATCGTATAGGAAGTGCTGAAGGAGGTACCGGCGAGGGCGGTCTTGCCGTTCGCGGAGAGGTAGAGGCTGTAGGCCACCTGGACGGGGGCGCCGAAGGAGGCGGGGGTCCAGTTGAAGGTGACGGCCTCGACATTGTTGTTGTTGGCGTCTACGATCACGTCACCGACCGGCTTCAGCTCCGGCGCGACGAACGCGGAGGCCTCGGACAGGGACACCTTGGGGATGTCGGTGGTCCCGTACGGGTCTTTGGTGCAGGCAAACAGGCAGAGGACTGCGAGCACCGCGGAAGCTATCTTAGTGTATTTCATATCTTTATCTGTTTTCCAGGATTAATAGCCCTTGTTCTGCTGGAGTTCCGAGTTGGCGTTGAGGTCGTCCAGGATGAGCGGATAGACGGTCCGGTAGGAGGGGAGGGAGACCCGTCCGTCGGGGATGCCGCCCTTGTAGGCCCACGGGAACTGCATGGAGGTGAAATAGCCGTAGCGGATGAGGTCCACGCGGCGATGGCCCTCCCACATCAGCTCGCGGGCGCGTTCGTCGAGCAGCCAGTCGAGCGTCAGCGCGTCGTCGGACGGCATGGCGACACCGGCGCGGTCGCGCAGGGCCTTGATGTAGCCCTTGGCGGTAGCGTCGGTGACCTTTCCCCCGTTGAGGCGGGCGTCAGCTTCGGCGTAGATCAGGTACATCTCGGCGAGACGGAAGATCGGGAAGTCCGCGGAGGAGAGCTTGAAGTTCTCGTCGGCGTCCGTGCACACGTGGCCGTCGGAGTAGATCGGGGCGAACTTCCAGCAGATCCAGCCGGTTTTCTGGTTCAGCATGGCGAAATCCTTGCTCTGGCCGCCGTTGAAGAAGAAGGCGCGCTTGTCGCTGGTGGCGCGGTCGTAGCCGAAGCTGTCCGCCTGGCCCCAGGTCACGCCGTTGAGGTTGAAGCGGGCCACGTAGTCGTCGGCGACATGGAAGCCGTTCCAGGGGTCGTAGCAGACCTGGGAGGCCGGGTTGCCGGAGGCGTCCTTGAGGCCGAGCAGCTTCGCCAGCGTGGAGGAGGAATTGGCGTCGAAGGCGCCGGAGGACAGCGTCGTGGTGCCGCCCCAGCTCTGGGCGTGGTTGCGGTCGTACTCGACGGCGAAGATGAACTCGTCCGCCGCGGCGCCGCTCTCGGTGTTGTCCTGCATGAAGAGCTCCTGGTAGTTGTCATGGAGCTTGTAGCCCATGCCGATCACCTTGGCGGCCATGTCTTTGGCATCCTGCCAGCGGGCGGTGCCGGTGTAGACCTGGGCGTTGAGGTACATGCGGGCGAGCAGGGCTGCGACGGAACCCTGCGTCGGGCGCGGGTAGGCCACCTCGCCCTTCTTGGGCATGGCGGAGTCGGGGGCGAGCAGCTCGAGGCACTCTTCCTCGATCCACTTGAACAGGTCGGCGCGCTCGATCTGCTTGGGCATGTCGCCGCCGATGTTCTCCTCGGTGGCGAAGGGCGGGTTGCCGAAGGCATCCATCATCACCCAGTAGAAGAGGGCGCGGTGGAAGCGGGCCTCGGCACGGTAGCCCGCGATGGTGGCGGCCATGCTGCCGTGGCCGCGGGCCTGGATCTTGTCGTCCGAGGTCTGGAGGAGGAACTCGTTGGCGAGGGTGATGCCCTTCATGCAACGGGTGTAGACGGCGATGAGCGCGGAGTTGTCGGCGGTCGTCCAGGTGTGGGTCTGGATGCCGGCCACGAAGTCGTCACCCCAGACGCACTTGTAGGAGTCCGTGGAGAGTTCGTTGATCAGGGTATACTGGCGGCAGAGCTCGCTCTTGCCGGCGTCGTCGAAGTCCAGGTCGGAGCTGCCCGCGCTGCCCTGGCTCACGAAGGACCAGTAGGCGTTGATGTAGGACAGGCCCTTGAGGTAGCTGTCGGTGTCGGCATAGGCGGACTCGGACGTGAAGTCGGTCTCGTTGAGGGGCAGGGTGTCGAGGTCCTTCAGGCAGGAGCTGAGGCTCAGCACGACCGCGGCTGCAAAGATGAGGTTGTATATCTTTTTCATATCCACCTTGTATTAGAAGTTGATGCTGACGCGGATCGTGTAGAGGCGCGGGCGCGGGAAAATGTTGTTGTCCACGCCGTCGGCCGAAGTGAGTTCCGGATCGAGGCCGGAGTACTTGGTCAGCGTGCAGACGTTCTGGACGGAACCGGCGATGCGCAGGCTCTGGAGGAAGCGCTTGAACCGGAAGGTATAGCCGAGGTTGATGTCGTCGACCTTGAGGAAGGAAGCATTCTCGATGTACATGTCGGAATACTTCTGCTCGTTGATCATCAGGTTGGTCCAGGCCGGGACGAGGTAGTCCTTGTTGTAGTTGTTCAGGTAGTGGTACGTGACCTGGGTCGGGTAGGAGGAGGAGTAGCCCATGCGCACCTTGTTGATCGCGTAGTTGCCCACGGACCCGTGCGCGTTGACGCTGAAGTCCCAGTTCTTCCAGGACAGGCGGGTGTTGAGGCCGAAGAACATCCAGGGGGTCGGGCTGCAGCCGGTCACGTAGCGGTCGGCGTCGGTGATGCGGCCGTCGCCGTCGCGGTCCACGAGGCCGTTCTCGACGGGCACGCCGTTGGCGTCGTACAGCTGCTGGAACAGGTAGAAGGTGTACGGGGCGTAGCCCACGCGGTGCAGGGAGGTGTAGCCGCCCGTGCCGCCCATGCCGTCACCGACGGTCACGCCGAGGTATCCGGCGGCGTTGCCGGCGGTCAGCTTGGTGATCTTCGTATCCTGGAAGGTCACGTTGCCGCCGATGCTCCAGTGCCAGTCGGCGGTCTCCACGGGGACCACGTTGAGGCTGAGCTCGACGCCCTTGTTGGTCATGGAGCCGATGTTGGAGATGACGGTGTTGGAGAAGTTGGAGCCGAGCGGGGTGCTGATGCGGTTGAGCAGGTCGGCGGTGTCGCGCCAGTAGCCTTCTACCGTACCGGTGATGCGGTCATTGAAGAAGCCGAAATCGAGGCCGGCGTTCCAGGTCGTCGTGGTCTCCCACTTCAGGTTCGGGTTGTAGGCCAGCGGAGCGAGGGTGGTGTAGTTGCCGTTGCCCATGTTGTAGCGCATCTCGGGAGCGGAGCTCTCGACGTAGCGGGCGAGGTAGGGGTAGTAGTCGCTGCCGATGTCCTGCTGGCCGGTCTGGCCCCAGCCGAGGCGGAGCTTGAGCTGGGAGACGGTCGGATCGTCCTTCAGGATGGACTCGTTCTTGATGTTCCAGGCGAAGGCCGCGGAGGGGAAGAAGCCCCAGCGGTTCCTGGCGTTGAAACGCGAGGAGGCGTCGGCGCGGAGCGTGGCCGTGAACATGTACCGGGACATCCAGGAGTAGTTGATGCGTCCGAAGAAGGACACGAGGTAGTATTCCTGGGCGTTGGTCGGGGAGACGTTGTAGATGTCCTTCTCCTGGAAGCGCGGGTCGCGGTTGTAGTAGGAGGAGTTGTCGTAGCGGACGTAGTTGTGCTGCCAGGAGTAGCCGCCCATCACGTCGAGGTTGGAGTGCTCGAAGTCGTGGTTGTAGTCGGCGTAGGCCTCCAGCAGGGTGTTGAGGTTGAAGTTGGTGTACTTCGTGGCGAGGTCCAGCGAGGACAGGCTCGCGGAGTAGGAACCGATGTCGTTGTACTGGTCACCCTTGGTCTGGGCGATGTCGTAGCCGGCGTTGACGTTGAGGCGCAGGTCCTCGAAGCCGTGGATGCGGTAGTCCAGCTGCAGGTTGCCGATCGAGCGGAGGCTCTGGGCGAGGTTGTGCCAGTCGTAGAGGTTGGACAGCGGGTTCTGCGAGGACTGCGTGTTGGGGGAGCCGCCGTTGTACCAGTTGAACAGGGAGCCGTCGGCGTTGTAGACGGGCTTGGTCGGGTCGAAGGCGATGGCGTTGCCGATGGCGCCGGTGTTGCCCCAGTCGGTATTCTGGTAGATGCCCTTGACGTTGGCGTTGACGGACAGGTGCTCGTCGAAGAACTTCGGCGAGAGGTTGATGTCCAGGTTGGTGCGCTGGTTGGAACCGGCCTTGAGGGTGCCCTGGTCATAGTTGTAACCGGCGCTGACGCGGAACGGGAACTTGCCGCCGCCGTAGACGCTCAGGTTGTGGTCCGTGCTCAGGGCGAGGCGGTAGATCTGGTTCTGCCAGTTGGTGTTCTCCGTGCCGAGCAGGCCCTTCATCGTCTCCCAGTTGTCGTAGCCGGTGGAGAAGGTCCTGTTGACGTAGTCGCGGAACTCGTCGCCGTTCATCATGTTGAGCGTGGCGATGTTCTGCTTGACGGAGGCGCTGCCTTCGTAGCTCACGCGGACGCCGCGGCCGGAGCCCTTCTTGGTTGTGATGATGATGACGCCGTTGGAGGCGCGGGAGCCGTAGATGGCGGTCGCGGAGGCGTCCTTCAGCACGGAGTAGGTCTCGATGTCGTTGGGGTTGACCGAGGCGAGCGGGTTGCCCATGCCGGCGCCGCCGTCACCCGTGATGGGCACGCCGTCGATGACGATGAGCGGGTCGTTGGAGGCGTTGAGCGAGGCCGCGCCGCGGATGCGGATGGAGGCCGAGGCGCCCGGCTGGCCGGAGGCCGGTGTCACGAGCAGGCCGGCCACCTTGCCGGTCAGCATCTGGTCGGGGGAATTGATGGCGCCGCGGTTGATCTCGTCGGCCTTGATGGCCACGACGGATCCGGTCATGTCGCTCTTCTTGACGGTGCCGTAGCCGATGACCACGACCTCGTCGAGGAACTCATTGTCCTCTGCGAGGGTGATGGTGGAAGGCAGTTCGGAAGCCTTGAAGGTCTGGGTGGTGTAGCCGATGCAACTCACTTCTACCGTTGCATCGGGAGAAGACACCTTGAGGCTGAAGTTGCCGTCCAGGTCGGTCACGGCGCCGTTGGTCGTGCCTGTCTCTACGACAGCCGCACCGATCACGGGGCCCGCCTGGTCGACGATCACGCCTTTCACCTCGTAGCTGCCCTGGGCAGCCACGCTGACAGCCGCCGCGAGTGAAAGTGCGGCGCCTGCGAGGAGGGTCAGGATTCGTTTCATTGGGTTGATGGAATGGTTGGTTATTCTATTTCTTGTTGTGTTCTTGGACGAGCGCCACGGCGAGGCTGCCGCAGACGAGCAGCACGCCGGCGATGACGAGCATGCGGGCCTGGACGCCGCCGACGAGCTTGAGCACGCCGCCGCCCAGGGCCGCCGCGACGATCTGCGGCAGGCAGATCGTGCAGTTGAACAGGCCCAGGTAGGAGCCCATGTGCTCCCCGCTCAGCGCGTTGGTGAGCAGGGTGAAGGGCAGGGCCAGCATCGCCGCCCAGGCCGCTCCGATGAGGAAGTACGACACGAACAGCAGATACGGGTTGTGGACGAAGGCGACGGAGATGAACCCGGCCGCGCCGATCAGCAGGCTGACCACGTAGGCGAGGCGCAGGGACTTGAACTTCGGCAGCACGAGGGCCCAGAGGATGGAGCCGACCGCCTGGACGGCGAAGACGACGCCCACCCAGTTGCCCGCGGCCTGGTAGCCCTCGGAGGCGGGGTCGGTGGTGCCCCAGCAGTTCGCGGCGATGGCGCCGTTGGTGTAGGTCCACATGTACATGAAGGCCGCCCAGCAGAAGAACTGCACCAGGCCCACGGTCCAGAAGGTCTTCGGGGCGTGCAGCAGGAGTTTCAGCAGGCCCGGATTGTCCTGCTTGTCCTCAGCCTGCTTCTGCGGGTCGATGCCGTGGAAGGCGGCGTATTCTGCCGGCGGCATCTCCTTGACCTTCGCGAAGGTATAGAGCACGCAGAGGATCAGGATGGCGGCCCCGCAGTAGAAGCTCCACACCACGGAGGGCGGGATGACGCCCTTGGGGGCGGTGTTGGCGATGCCGATCCAGGTGAAGAAGATCGGGAAGAGGTAGCCCACCAGGCTGCCGGCGTTGCACAGCAGCGACTGGATCGAGTAGGCCTGGGCCTTCTGCTCCTCGCCCACCATGTCGCCGACCATCATCTTGAACGGCTGCATGGCCACGTTGATGGAGGTGTCGAGGAAGATCAGGGAGAAGAGCCCGAACCACATCGCGCCGTTCAGGCCCAGGAAGAGGCGCTGGCTGAAGTTGAGGCTGCCGGCGTTGGGCAGGAAGGCCATCACGAGCACGGCCACGATGGCGCCGACGAGCAGGTAGGGCTTGCGGCGGCCCATCCGGCACCAGGTGCGGTCGGACCACTTGCCGATGAGGGGCTGGACGATCATGCCCATCAGCGGGGGCAGGATCCAGAAGAAACTGAGCTGGTGCGGGTCGGCACCGAGCGTAGCGAAGATGCGGCTGATATTGGCACTTTGCAGGGCATAGGCGATCTGCACTCCGAAAAATCCGAAGCTGAGATTCCACATCTGCCAGAAAGTGAGCTTTTTGCTTGGTTGCATGCCAGTGTTATTGATTATGACGGCAAAATAAAACATTCTTTCGCGCGCGAAAAAATAGAAAGGGACGAATGGTAGGATTTTCGGGATGAACGGTCGGATTCGGAAGAAAATTTAGTATCTTCACGGAGCATTATATGAAGATTTCAAAAGATTTCTGGATCATCCTGGGCTTCGCGTTGCTGCACGCGGCCGTGGCGCTGGGCTGCCGGCTGGCGGGCCTGGCGGACGAGATGATGCTGACCCTGCTGACGATGCTGCTCGTCGTCATCTTGTGCCTGCGCTGCCGCGTGGACGGCAAGATGATGTCGATCTCGGTGGTCGCGGTCAACGTCCTGGGCGTGCTGCTGGGCCGGGGGACCTCCCTGCTCTTCGACGCGCTGTTCGACTCTCCGCTGGTCATCTACCCGCTCTCCACGTTCGTCTCCACGCTCGTGATCGGCTGGGTGACGCTGTGGGCGGCCCGCCGCTACGCGGGCCGGCACGCCGCGGACGACCCCGAGCGGATCAACTCGCTGAAGTGGCTGCTCATCGCCTTCGGCGTGATCCTGGTCACGCGCCTGGCGATCATCCTGTTCTTCTCCGGAGGGCTGGAAGGGCGCAACACCGCCGTGTCCATCCTTCTGGACTACTCGATGACGATCGCCGTGGTGGTGGTGCTGGCCGCCTACGCGCTGCGGCTGCAGAGCCGCGCCAAGGCGGCGGCCGAGGAGGCCGCCCTCGCGCGGTTCCGCTACCACAAGCTCAAGCAGCAGGTCAACCCGCATTTCCTGTTCAACTCGCTCAATATCCTGGACTGCCTGATCCAGGAGCAGACCCCCCAGGAGGCCAGCCGCTACACCCACAAGCTGGCCGAGGTCTACCGCTACCTGATCAAGAACGAAGACGAGACCACGGTCCGGCTGCGCGACGAGATGGCGTTCGTGGCGCAATACGTCGACCTTCTCAAGGTCCGGTTCCCGGAGGGGCTGGAGGTGGATGTGGACATCCCGGAGTCGGCGATGTCCCGGTCGGTGGTGCCCTGCTGCGTGCAGCTGCTGCTGGAGAATGCCACCAAGCACAATGCCGTGCGGCCCGACAAACCGCTGCGGATCTCCGTCCGCGTGGAGGGCGACGGCGTCGTGGTGAGCAACAACCGCGTCCCGCGCCTGACGCGCCCCGCGTCCACGGGCCTGGGGCTCCAGTACATCCGCCAGCAGTACCATGACCTGTCCGGCAAGCGGATCACCGTCCTGGATGACGAACAGTCCTACACCGTAATCCTGCCGCTGCTATGAAGAAGATGAAAGCCCTGATCGTCGAAGACGAGCGGATGGCGCAGGCCCAGCTGACGCGCCTCCTGGAGTCCCGTTTCCCCGACATCGAGGTCGTGGCCGCTACCGGTTCCGTGCACGACACGGTGGCCTACCTGGCTGCCGACCCCCCCATAGATGTCATTTTCATGGACGTGGAACTCGCTGACGGAGAGTGTTTTGAGATATTCCGGCAGGTGCCGGTGCGCGCCCAGGTGATCATGACCACGGCCTACGACACCTACGCCGTCAAGGCCTTCGAGGCGGGGAGCATCGACTACTTGCTCAAGCCGATCGGCGAGGAGGCGCTGGCGCGGGCGGTGGGCCGCTGCCGCGAGCGCATCGCGCAGCAGGAGGCGGCCGGCGACGCGACGCGCGGGCCGGCGTTCGACGTGGAGGCGCTGCTCGCCGCCGTGGGCGGCCGCGCGCCGAAGCCGTACAAGGAGCGGTTCGTCGTGTCCGTGGGCGAGCGGATCATCCCGGTGCCGGCGCAGTCCGTCGCGGCCTTCTTCTCGGAGGACAAGGCGAACTATCTCTTCACGGACGAGGGGGAGCGCTACCTGTTCGAGCGCTCGCTCGACGCCCTCGAGACGGAGCTCGACCCGGCGGAATTCTTCCGCATCTCGCGGGGCGCGATCGTCGCGCGCCACGCCGTGCGCAGCGTCAGCCGCCACTTCAGCGGGCGGCTGCGCCTGGACCTGCGGCCCGCGCCGCCCTTCGAGCCCACGGTCTCCCGCGCCCGCGTGGAGGACTTCCTCCGCTGGCTGGAGTAGCCCTGCCTCCGGCCAGGCGGGAAGCGTTTTCTGTAAAATAGTTATAATCAGTTATTTATAAAACGACCCCGGGCGATATTTCCCGGGGCCGATTTGTAAATATCAGAATATGGGCAAGTTACCGAAAACGGCTACAACTTGTAGTAGCTGCCGAGGATCGCCGCGAACCAGCTCGGCGGCAGGATCTTCTTGAGCGTCACGGACAGGCGCTGCTCCAGGGTGGAGATGATGTAGTGGTAGCGCGGGTGCTTCTTCGTGACGATCTTCGCGACCTTGGCGGCGAGGTACTCCGGCTTGAGGCCGGTGGTCTCGTCCTTCTCGATGCTCGCCAGGGACTTCGCATAGGTCTTGTAGACCTCGTATGCCTCGGGGTTGGCAACGCTCTTGCGCTGCGCTGTGAAGGCCGTGGCGAAGTCGCCGGGCTCGATCACGACCACCTGGATGCCGAAGGCCTTGGTCTCGAGGCGCAAGGCCTCGCAGTAGCCTTCGATGGCGAATTTCGAGGCGGAGTAGAGGCCCTGGAAGGGGAGTCCCATCAGGCCGCCGATCGAGCTGAAGCAGAGGATCTTGCCTCCACCCTGCCGCCGCATGGCGGGCAGGACCCAGTGCAGGCAGCGCACCATGCCCATCCAGTTGATGTCCATCTGGCGCTCCGCGTCCTCCAGGGAGGAGAACTCCAGCGGTCCGCCGATGCCCATGCCGGCATTGTTGATGAATACGTCGATGCGCCCTTCGGCGTCCAGCACCTGCTTCACCGCGGCCTCGCAGTCCTCCGCCCGCTGGACGTCGGCCTGGATGTAGGTCACGCCGGGCAGCCGGTCGCCGGCCTTGCGGTGGGTGCCGTAGACCTTGTGCCCGTCGGCGCTCAGGCGCGCGGCCATCGCGCGGCCGAAGCCGGAGGTGATACCGGTGATGAGGATGACCATCTTATTGTATGATGTCGAGTTCGCGGAAGATCTTGGTGAGCTTCTCCACCGCCTCGTCCACCTGCTCGATGGTGTGGGTCGCCATCAGCGCGAAGCGGATCAGCACGTCTTTCTCGGGCACGGCCGGGGCGATCACCGGGGTGATGAACACGCCCTGCTGGTAGGCCATCGGCACGATCTTCATCGCCTTGATGGTGTCGCGCACGAACAGCGGGATGATCGGGGACTGGGTGTGGCCGGTGTCGAAGCCCGCCGCCTTGAAGGCCTCCTGCGCGTGGCGCGTGACCTTCCAGAGGTTCTCGCGGCGCTCCGGCTCGTTGATCATGATGTCCAGCGCGCAGGAGGCGGCGGCCACGGCGGCCGGGGTCATCGAGGCGCTGAAGATCAGCGTGCGGGAGTTGTGCTTGAGGTAGTCGATGACTTCGTGGTCGCCGGCGATGAAGCCGCCCAGCGAGCCGAAGCTCTTGGAGAAGGTGCCCATGATGAGGTCCGTATCCTTCGTCAGGCCGAAGTGGCTGGCGGTGCCGGAACCGTTCTCGCCGATCACGCCGAGGCCGTGGGCGTCGTCCACCATCACGGAAGCCTTGTATTTCTTGGCGAGTCTCACCAGCTCGGGCAGCGGGGCGATGTCGCCCTCCATCGAGTACACGCCGTCCACCACGATGAGCTTCGGGGCGTTGCGGGGCGTCAGCCAGAGCTTCTTCTCCAGGTCGCCCATGTCGTTGTGGCGGAACTTGCGCACCTCGCTGAAGCTCAGGCGGCTGCCGTCGATGATGCAGGCATGGTCTAGGGCGTCGAGGAAGATGAATCCTCCGCGAAAGCCCAGGGCTCCGATGACACCCAGGTTGACCTGGAAACCGGTGCTGTAGGTGACGGCTTCTTCCTTGCCCACGAATTTCGCGAGTTTGGCCTCGAGCTCCTCATGGATGTCGAGGGTGCCGTTGAGGAAACGGCTGCCGGAGCAGCTGGTGCCGTATTTTTCGATCGCTTTGATGGCGGCCTCCTTGAGGCGGGGG
>Ga0310697_10002547_pt1 | contig 19196 bp, 26 predicted proteins | sample 172DNAGHGlowgp2_FD_203883 | JGI IMG/M metagenome (GOLD analysis project Ga0310697, IMG submission 203883) | Sheep rumen microbial communities from Palmerston North, Manawatu-Wanganui, New Zealand - 1728 DNA GHGlow gp2 (v2) (version 2) | ecosystem: Host-associated > Mammals > Digestive system >... | reverse complement strand
CACCAACCAGCGCCCAAAAATCGACGAGTACGACAACTACTATTTCCTTATCCTCCATTTCCCCTATTTCGACAAAGGCAACAAATTCGTCCGCATCAAAGAGGTGAAAATCTTCTGGGGAAAGGACTACATCATCACCATCGGCAAATCGCACTGGGCCGTGAAAAAGACCTTCGAGACCATCAGCGAAGGCCTCGCCGACAACGACGAACAAACCATCGCCGCCTTCAAATCCAGCGACATACTGCTCTACCGCATCCTCGACCGACTCATGGCCGAGACCAACACCCTCATCACACGCATCGGCGCCGAAGTGGACCTCATCAACTACGACATTTTCAGCAAGAAAGCACGGACCATCATCGAACAGATATCCATCACCCGACGCAACATCATCCTGCTCAACACCACCTTCAAACCTCAAATCCGACTCTTCCACCAATTCGAAAGCGGCGGTATCAAAGGCTTTACCGAAAGCGAGGAGATGGAAGACTACTGGGGCGATATCCTCGACCAATACCAGAAAATGTTCGACTCCGTGGAGGATTACGGCGAACTTATCGAAGGTCTCTCGCAAACCTTCGACTCGTTGCAGGCCAACCGCTCCAACGAAATAATGACAGTGCTCACCATCTTCTCCAGCACCATGCTCCCACTTACCGTGATAACAGGAATGTACGGAATGAACGTGGCACTGCCTTTCCAGGAACATCCGCAGGCTTTCTGGTTCGTGATGCTGATAATGGTGGTGGCCACCCTACTGCTGCTTTTCTTCTTCAAACGACGCAACCTGCGATAAAACCTCATCACCTTGGAAAACAATAATTTGGAAAGAATTCTCGCTCTCGACGAGATAGACCACGCCAACTTCTGGGGCACCAACAACCGCAACCTCAACTTCGTCAAAGCTCTGTTCCCCAAGCTCAACATCATCGCCCGCGGCGAGATGCTCAAAGTCATCGGTCCGGCCGACGAGATAAGCATCTTCGAAACCCAGCTGCGACGACTCACAGACTATTTCCGCCAGCACTGCACCATTGCCGAAGAAAACATAATGCAGATAATCGAAGGCAACGTCTCCACCGACGACGCCAGCTCCGACATACTCGTGCACGGACGCAACGGACTGCTTATCAAAGCCCGCACCCCCAACCAGAAGCGTCTGGTGGAGGCTTGCGCCGAAAACGACCTCGTCTTTGCCGTAGGCCCTGCCGGTACGGGCAAGACCTACACCGCCGTGGCACTGGCCGTGAGGGCTTTGCGCAACAAAGAGGTGCGGCGCATCATACTCACACGCCCGGCTGTTGAAGCCGGCGAAAACCTCGGATTCCTGCCTGGCGACCTCCGCGAAAAACTCGATCCCTACCTGCAACCTCTCTACGACGCCCTGCGCGACATGATCCCGCAACAGAAACTGCAGTCGCTATGGGAGGACAAAACCATCGAAATAGCTCCCCTCGCCTTTATGCGCGGACGCACCCTCGACAACGCTTTCGTAATCCTCGACGAAGCTCAGAACGCCACCTCGGCGCAGCTCAAGATGTTCCTCACCCGCATGGGACGCAACGCCAAATTCGTCGTCACCGGCGACCTCACACAAATCGACCTGCCGCGCTACCAGTCGTCGGGATTGGCACACGCCATCTCTATCTTAGGCAATATCAAGAACATATCCATCATCCAGCTCGACAACAGCGATGTGATACGCCACAAGCTGGTAACAAAAATCATCAACGCCTACGAAAACAATCCGCAGAAAACTGAAAAGGATGATGTGAAGGCGTGAAGATGTTGAATTGTTTAACTGTTTAACTGTTGAGTTGTTTAACTGTTTTGTTGATTAACTGCAAAATCCAAACCGCAAATTTAGAACACCGCTTTTAGGATAGCGACAAGATTGCCCCACATCCCTTTGCATACCGACACAATTCCGTCGGCAAAACCCATTTTTATAGAAAACAGCACAACGGATATGTTGAACATCAGAAACAGGGCTATAAATACAAACGAGCGTAGATAGCCACACTTTTTTATGTCCGTCTGTTTAAGACGCGTCTGCAAAGCAAAACAAATCAGATGGAAAGCAAAGGTAAATCCGATAAAGATATGGAACAGATACATGCTTTTGTCGGCAATCATCAGGCTGATTAACAGCAATATATACGTGAACAAGGGCAATGTGTATGGAGCGAGGGAAATACAAGTGTTGCCGAACGCATTTTTGCCGCTGTGCCACACTTCTCCTGAGCCGTCGGAGTTGACTTTCAGCGACTTGACCCTCTTAAAAAACATAATACCAACCACCATGTGAGTAAGTTCGTGTGACAAAGTCTCCAACGTACCGCCAATTTCACGAAAAAAAGGAATGATGCGCAACAGAAAACAGACACCCATGCCGATGAAAAACCACTTATATGCTGATAAACATGTAAAAATGCCAGTTACGGCCGACCAAAATTCCGGCCATACAACAACAATGCCAACAAGCATCAGCAGAAATGTAACTATCCTATAGACTTTCGACATCGGCTAAAGAATTACACAACAACAATGTACGAAAAGCACATCAATGTTCTTCGGACATCAAATATACAAAAAAAAGGAACAATGTCAAAACTAATCCTCGGCGCGAGTAAATTCCTCGAAAGTGTGGTCGGAGTAAAAAACAAGATAACGCACTGCCTTACGGGTCTCCTTTTTCTGAATCGGTTTTTCTTTGTCCCCGTCCGAATTTTGAACTTCTGCGTAATTCTCGTCGAGTTTAGGCCCGTTTGTTATTGCCTGATTTTCAACTTCTTTTAAAATTGAAGTATTTTCAACAACCTCATTTTCAACAACTTCCGAAATGGTGTTTTGTGGTGTAATTTCAGTCATTTCAGAGGAAAAGATATCCATCTGTCCGCCATTTTCAACACGTTCCATCTGATTTTCAATTGTTTGGATATTAAGGGCGGTTTCTGTGCCAGAATTTTGCACAGTCTCCTGAGTGTTGGCGGATTTGTACATCTCGCCCTTGCCGAACAAAAGCCAGTTGGTGTCAATTTCTGGATAGCGGTTCAAAACACGCATAACAAAATCCAGACTGGGCTTGTTTCGTCCTGACATTATGTGCGACATACCCGAACGCTGAATGTTTATCTCGTCTGCAAACTGCGATGCGGTGATATTTTTTGCACGCATTATTAGATTAATTCTGTCTATCATAACAAGTTACATTTATAACGGTAAATATTTTCAGTTTACAAATATACATAAAAATATTGAAACATTTGTAACTTTTGCTAATATTACAAATGTAAACACCTAAATATCCGAGAATTTACTTTAATTAAATAATATAATACATTGATTTATAATATTTTATTTTGAAACAATTATTGATAGTATGTTTACACGGTAAATATAGCTAACTCATTGAAGTAACACTATAGATACAAAAGTAATTTTATTGGTTTTTAAGTATTTATGATAAAATTATCCATTTGTTTACGACGAATTAAGTGGTTTACATTTGTTTTGATAAAACATTTGTAAACTTTGCACTTTGTAATGTGTTACATTCGTAAAATATCATATTGTTACAAATGTATAATACATTTGTAAACACAAAAATAGAGTATTTTATTATCCAGAAAAAAATCACTACGCTGTCTTTCGGTTATTGATTAAAAAATCTTACTGGCCTATTCACTCTCCCATGGTGATGGAGTTTGTCAAAATTTTCATTCAAAAAGATGTGGAGTTAACCCTTTTTTATTGTTCCGACATCTCAAAATCTTCACTGAAAAACTTATTACGATATAAGAAAAATATTTTTATCGCATTCTCGTTGAGGAAAAAGCATCTTCATAACGTAACAACTAATTGTATATCAATAATTTCATGGCTCTACCCTACCCTTTCGTCGCAGGTGTTGAAAAACAAGTTGATATTTATTTTGCTAAAAAAGTTTTCATTTTCATAAAAAAAAGTAATTTTGCACACACAATAATAAGAAATTAGGCTCGTTATTTACTAAATAATAAAAAGAGACTCAAAATGAAAAAACGTATTATAATGATCGCCGGCGTGGCTTTGTTGCTTGGAGTTATGCTTGCATCATGCTATTCGACGTCGCACAACACCTGTCCGGCATACCGAGGCGCGCAGACCTCGCACTACAGAAGGTAAGCAGCCGTTCCGGTTTTTGGTGTTTACAGACAATCCTGTTGCCTGCTTTTATTTCATTTGTAATGACAACAGCAACACATTGTAAGAAAAAAAATAAGGGGAATGTTTTTCGGACACTCCCCTTTTAGTTTGTAAATAACGTCTGTTATTTAGATTTTTTCTGATCTTTCTTTGGTTTCTTGGATGTCTCTTTGGCAGGTTTGGCCGTTTTTTCTGATTTAGCCGAGCTTTTGGATTCGGCTTTTTTGGCAGTTTTCTTTTCGGTAGTCTTTTTGGCTTTGGGCGTGGATTTTGAGGAAGACTTTTTACTTTTCTTTTCGTTTTTTTCCTCTTCCTGTTCGGCTTCCATCATTTCAAGCTCGATGTCGAGAAGGTCATCCTCATCGGGTTCCATATCGTCGTCGAGAAGGTCATCGTCGTCCAAGTCTTCATCGGTTTCTTCATCGTCGTCGCTTCCGAAAGCGTTATCGGAGGTGGCGTCGGCCATGGCGGCTTCTTCGGCGTAAGCCTTTTCGTAGTCGCCGTGGTTGAGGGTGAATTCGCGGTGCGCCTCGTCCTTCTCGCCGTTGTCGTTCTGTTCCATTATGTCCATGTCCGACATCTCACTACCTTTAGTGCTGTCGCCGAAAAGGTCTTTTTCCAGTTCATCCTCGGCCATAGGCGAATCGATTTTCACCTCGAATTTCACCATATACACAGTGTCTTCGGTTTCGAAGGGGACGACAAAAATGGGTGTCCCGTCGGGTTTTATTATTTTTTTCAGATATGGATCATACCCGTCGGGTTGGGGGTATGCTTCTGCAAATTGTTCTTTCAATTCGTCTGTCAACTTATCAAAACTGATAATCCTGTTGTTTTTGTGTGTTTCGTTATTTGCCATTTTTCAAAACTTTTTTCGATTATAGTTTAATAAATATGTATTAGTCGTTATCATCGTCAGTGCGCAGGTTTTCCATAAGGAATTTCTTGCGTTCCGGGGTATTTTTGCCCATGTAGAAATTAAGCACCCTTGCACTGTCGAAATCTTTGTTGAAAATCACCGGGTCGAGACGCATGTCCTTGCCAATGAAGTTTTTGAACTCGTCGGCGGAAATCTCTCCGAGACCTTTGAATCGTGTTATTTCGGCGTTTTTGATGCTGTCTATCGCCTCGACGCGTTCCTCGTCGGTGTAGCAGTAGAGTGTTTTCTGCTTGTTGCGTACGCGGAACAGCGGCGTCTGCAGTATGTACACGTGTCCGGTCTTTATCAGGTCGGGGAAGAACTGCAGGAAGAAAGCCAGCAGCAGCATACGTATGTGCATGCCGTCGTGGTCGGCATCGGTGGCTATCACCACGTTGTTGTAGCGCAGGTTTTCCAGACCGTCGTCGATGTCGAGGGCGCTGTGGAGCAGGTTGAACTCCATGTTCTGGTAAACGATGGCTTTGCTTTTGCCGTAGCAGTTCTTGGGTTTGCCTCGCAGGCTGAACACAGCTTGTGTGTTCACGTCGCGCGATTTGGTGATGGAGCCACTTGCCGAGTCGCCCTCGGTGATGAAAATGGTGGTCTCGAGACGACGTTCGTGATTGCTGTTGTAGTGTACGCGGCAGTCGCGGAGCTTGCGGTTGTTGAGGCTTACCTTTTTGGTTTTGTCCTTGTTGGCTTTCTTGATTTCGGCAATTTCCTTGCGTTCCTTTTCCGACGCCACTATCTTAGCTTGCAGCGCCTCGGCTGTTTGTGCGTTGATATGCAGATAGTTGTCTAGGTTCCGCTTGATGATGTCCATAACATAGCTCTTCACCGTGGGACTTTCGTTGGGCAGTCCGTCGCGGCTGGGCTCCATATATGTCGAGCTGAAGTTTGTCTTTGTCTGGTTTTTGAACTCGGGTTCCTGCACCCTTATGCTTATCACGCATATAATGCCCTGACGTATGTCGTTGGGGTCGTAGTCTTTTTTATAGAACTCACGGACGGTTTTCACTATTGCCTCGCGGAAAGCGCCTTGGTGTGTACCACCGTCGGGGGTGTACTGTCCGTTCACGAAAGAGTAATATTCTTCCTTGTTGTATTGTCCGTCGCCGTGGGTGAAAGCCACTTCAAGGTCGCCTTCGTGTATGTGGATGATGGGATACAGCCCCTCTCCTTCCATATTATTTTCCAAAAGGTCTATGATTCCGTTTTTGGAATAGATGCGCTGACCATTGTAGCGCATGGTGAGACCTTTGTTGAGGTAGGCGTAGTTCCAGATTTTCTTTTCTATGTAGTCGTTGATATAGTGGTAGTTGCCGAAACATTTGACATCGGGAATAAATTCCACGTAGGTGCCGTTGTCCTCGGTGGTGGGCATCAGTTCGGATTCGTTTATCAGCTTGCCTTCGGAGAACTCGGCATATTTTGTCTGTCCGTCGCGGAAAGCCTGCACTTTGAAATACGACGAGAGGGCGTTCACCGCCTTGGTACCCACGCCGTTGAGGCCGATGGATTTCTGAAAAGTCTTGTTGTCGTATTTTCCGCCCGTGTTGAGGCGCGACACAGCTTCAACCATCTTGCCGAAAGGTATTCCGCGGCCGTGGTCGCGTACCGACACCACCTTGTCCTGAAACGACACATTGACCTCTATCTGTTTGCCGAATCCCGATGTGAACTCGTCTATCGAATTGTCTATAACCTCCTTGATAAGTATATATACACCGTCGTCCTGCGAAGAACCGTCGCCCAGTTTGCCTATGTACATAGTGGGACGCAAGCGCAGATGTTCCATGTCTTCCAAATGGATGATGGAATCATCTGTATAGTTGTTTTCCAATGGCTTCTCGTCCATAAAATCCTGTGTGTCTTTGTTTTACCTTTGTTAAGCTTGAATATTCAACTTGCAAAGTTACACAACAATTCGAAATTATGGAAATTTTTTTGATTTTTTTTTATCAACAACGGACGTTGCAAAAGTTTTGCACATATTCTCACATACTATATGCAAAATATGCGATAAAAGGGGTTCATTTCTTCTTTTAAAGGAAAATAGTCCATATTTTTGCATGCCTATGCTATGCTGTGAAAGGTAAAAGAGAGTCTCCCGACAGCATTGTACATAGCTACAAATCAACACATTGCACGCAAACACGTATGTCTATATTCATTTTTTCCTTTGCGGATACGCATTTTTTTCGTATTTTTGCAAAACAAAATCCTGCGGATGTGGCGTAATTGGTAGCCGCGCTAGACTTAGGATCTAGTGACGAGAGTCGTATGGGTTCGAGTCCCTTCATCCGCACAGAGTTGAAAATAAACACCTTACAGCGTTTTCGCTGAAAAACTGTGCCAAATTTGATCCAATTTTTTGCACGTTGCACAAACGTGTAAAAAAAAAATGTCCATAAGTCAAACACCAATAATTCAGTCGCTTCCGGCGGTGTACAAACACACTCCCGGCATGGGCTATTTCATAGAATACTACTTCTACAACCCTGAAACCGACGAGATGGAACGCAAGCGGATGCGCGCCAACAAATACGTGAAACGTGTGAAAGGCCGGCACGCCAAAATGCTGGCACTGAAAAACATCTGCGACGAACTGAACAACAAGCTGGAGGGCGGATGGTCGCCGATGCACGAGACCGAGAACGCCCGACTGTACACCCGCATCGCCGACCTTGCCGAAAAGTTCATACAATACAAGGAGGCCGAAGGCTGCCGCCCGGCCACCCTCACCAGCTACCGGAGCATGACAAGCCTTTTCCTGCGCTGGTGCGAGGACACAGGACGCATACGAAAGCACTCCGGCACCTTCCTCAAAATCGACGCCGTGGCATACATGGACAGCATAATGGCAAAGAAAGTGTCGAGCCGAAGCTACAACAACACCATCAAATGCATGAGGGTGTTTTTCAGCTGGGCCGTAGAGCACTGCTACGCCAAAGAAAACCCTTTCGCCATGGTGAAAAAACTAAAGAACACACCAAAAAAGCGCACCCTCATCGACCACGAAAGCCGGGCGCGCATATCCGCCTACCTCGCCGCCACCGACCCGCAGTTCCTCATCGTGTGCAAGCTCATCTACTACTCCGCCATGCGGCCCCGCGAGATAACCAACATACAGCTGCAGCACATCGACCTCGACGGACGTTATATATATGTACCGGGCGAAAACTCCAAAAACCACAAGGCACGACACGCCACACTTACCAAAGACCTGATAGACAGCCTGCAATATGTAAAGCAATACCAAAACAAAAACTGGTTCCTGTTCGGCATGAACGACCAGCTTACGCCGGCAAGCGAGCACACAGCTTTCTCCAACTTCCGCAAACGATGGGACAAGCTGCGCACCGCGCTGAAGCTCCCGGCCGAGATGCAGCTGTACAGTCTGCGCGACACCGGACTCACCGACTACCTGCACGCCGGCATCGACGCACTCACCGTGCAGCACCACGCCGACCACTCCAGCCTCGAAGTGCAGAGCATCTACACCTCGCATTTCGACCCGCTGCTCAACGAAAAAATATACAACCTCGCCCCCGATTTCTGAACACGAAAAAAAAAAAAATTTTTTTCGTGCTTACTACGCTTCTACCTTACTACAACCGTTTTTAACAAATTTTTAAAACACTGCTTACTACACTTACTACAATTCGACAAAAACACGGCAATACAATATATTGTATATCATTTTATTATAAATTTGTAGTAACGTAGTAATGTAGTAAGTCAAGATTTTATTTTTTCGATTTGCATTGAAAGTGGCAAATTTTGTAGTAACCTCTTTTTGCAAATTTGCGATTTTTGCCTACTACAATACAGTTGAAAGTGGAAAATTGAAAGTTGAAATTACGAGGCGTTGTTTTGGTACCGAAATTTGGATACTGGTGTTCCATCGCAACGACGCACTGGCGATACCGGCCTGTGCTGTTTTTGCGCAAAATTACATAATATATTGTATTACAATATTTTGTGTAAAAGCGTCAAAGAATTGTGGGAAAATGTGAGCCTTTGTGCGCTTTTTCGTGCTTTTGTGCGCCTTTGCAGGCAAATGTGGGAACCTTCGGCAAAAGCGGGTGTATCTTTGCAAGAAAAACGCACTCTATGCGCACAATAAGAAACATCGTATCAAAGGAAACCGCAAAACTAATACCCACCACCGTCGACGGGCGGCGTGAGTTTTTGAAACGGTCATTAAAGCAATACGAAGGCCGAAACGTTTATTGTAACGCTTTGCAAAATGAGGTGATGATAACAGGTTTTTCACTGGAGGAAACAATTCATCATGCCTGTTCAACGCGCAAAAGCACAATAGCTGCATTAAATATCATTGAAAGCATAAAGCATTGCGAATTTGATAGATGTGCCCTGCCTCACAGCAACAGGCAAAAACGAAAATTTGAAATAATATACTTATTTAAGGCAAACATTGAAAATGTCGGCTCGGTACAGGTAGTTATAGGTGCCACATTTGTAAATGGATTTATCCATTACTGCCTGACATGTAAAGAAAAATAAGCAGCCGCTTTTTTCGGAAACGCGTCGCGTACTCCTTAGAAAAATAACGGTGCTTATTTGAACTACAAAATTACGAAAAAAAATTGAAACAACCAAATAAAAATCAAAACTCTCTCAAAATGAAAAAGTTATTCAACGACAACGCAAAAACAATCGCCATCGTGGCCCTCATCGGCTGCGCAGTTCTGGCAGTGGTTCTGTACAAACAGAACAAGAAAAACAAACCCTGCACCCCGGCACTGGACGCTCCTACCAAGGTAGCCACCGAACCCGCCGCCGAAACTCCCGCAGAGGAAAAAACCGAAACCAAGTAACCCATGGACAAGCAACAAATCAACCAAAGAGCAAATAAAGTATTAACTAACAAATTTACAGGAAACATGGCACAAGTATTAAACAACGTAACCACACCGAGATTCTCTTTCAGCATCCAGAACCTCGACTCCTCCAACAGCAAATGCGTAGCTATCTGCTCCGGCATCCTCGACACCACCGAGCAGATCATCAACGCACAACTTCAAGAAGAGGGCTCCTACGCTGACGTGATGGAAGCCATCAACACAATGCTCAGCAACGCCGGCTATCCCGTCGACGCAGTTCTGGCCACTCTGCCCGCTGGCACCGTCGACGGTCAGAAACTCGTTATGGTGCCCGCCGACAGCACCAAGAGCATCGAAGCTTTCAAACGCTATTTCCGCACCAACGCCCACTTTGTGAAAAACATCACAGTGGTGGCCACAAGCGCCGACGGATTCAACAGCGTTATGAACTTCTGCAACAAGATGTACCCCTACAAACGCTCCAGCCTGAGCGAAATCGACCTCAGCAAGTTCTACACTGTGAACCAGTATTCGCAGACCAAAATCGAGATCCCCTTCGCCGAAGGCGAAATGGAGTTCTCCGACCAGCTGTGGCTCGACATCAACGTACCGGCCGGCGAGACCTACAAACTCACCATCGAGCTGTACGACTAACAGCCATCTCCCCAAACCATAGCCAAGGTGCCCCATCCCAACTGTACGAAAAGGGGTGGGGCTTTTTTCTAACCGAATAATCCGAAAACGCAATGAAAACAGCAACTAAAAACTATATCGACGACAAATCGATAGCCGCAAGCGGCGACGCACTGGGACGTGTGCTCGACGGCGTGGCCAACATCAAAAACGGCACCAAAGGCGACCCCGACACCATTATCAACAACACCTACAACACCACCGAAGGCGGTACCGGCATAAAAGCCTCTACCATTATCATAGTGGTGGCCGTGCTCATCGTGGCCGTGGTGGGAGTGGTACTGTTCACCCGCAAATAAGCTCCGGCGATGATAAAGTATGTGGACAGCCGCACCCTGGGCCTCTGCCCCGCCGCCGTGTATATGGAGACAGGCGACATCGAGGTGAACACCTCCGTGTGGGACACCTACACGCCTTTCCAGCAGGCTTTCATACTGTACCACGAACTGGGACACTACCGCCTGCGCACCGACGACGAAACCCTTGCCGACCGCTACGCGCTGCACCAGCTCTACGCTCGCTATCCGCAGAGCCTCAAGCAGAGCCTCGGCACACTGGCGCGCCTGCGCATACCCGACAGCCGCATGGAGGCACTCTACCGCGAGTGCCTGCTGCTCGACGCCGAACAAAACAACAACGTCCGGGCACAGCTCGAACTAATCAATTTAGTAAAGACACACGTCCGTGCGTCTCAACCAAGTAAAGACGTTTCCCGAAACGTCTCCAGTATCAACCAAGCAGAGACGCGCGTCCGGGCGTCTCAACAAAAAAAAGTAAAAACCATGAAACCCAGCAAACTTAAAGAAGTCAAAATCAACTACGCCGACGGCACAGCCGTCGAAGAACCCACCTCCGAAGTGGTGGACACACAGGAACAGAAAGTCGACGCCATCATCAACAAAATGTACCAGCGCGAAATGTCGCAAGGCGGCGACTTCGGATTCGAACGCCGTCTCAACTTCAAACATCACCTGCAGACACTGCTCACCCTCACCGTGCTGCTGTTCTGCATAGCCATCTGGCGCAAGGTGAAAGACTGAACCGTCTCCTACACAGCGGAAACCGGCGGGGAAGCGGGCAGCACAACCACATATACGGCGCACCCCACCCCGCCACGTCCGCTAAACAATCAAAAATTGAAAATCCAAAATTGAAATTTACAGATATGAAACTCAAACAACTCCATGAAGGCAAACAGTACGCCAGTGTTACCGATATGCTGCACGGCACCGGCTATTCTGCGCATGTTTCTGTTATGAAACAGCCCACCGACAACGGCTACAAGACAACCACCAGCGAGACCAAACCCATAGCCCACCCTCTCGACGCCGAAACAACAGCAGCTCCTCTAACCTCTACGCAGATCCGCCACATTGTGGCCGAGGAGCTGGCACGTCAGGCGGCAGCCAACAACGGCACCGCCGCCGCAGCCTCCACCGACACCGCTGAGGAACCCGAAACTGTGGAACTGCCGGAACCCGCCGAGGAACCGCAGACCACCTCGCAGAAAATCCTCGCATGGGCCAAGGACAACATGCTCATCGTGGCCATCGCCGCCGCCGTCATTATATATATAATGTATAGGAGGGCGCAATGAACAAACCAACCATCACTCTGATGTGCGCTTTCTACGTGCTGGGCATGGTGTACTACTGCTATCGCCTTTACACCCTCTACACCGTGAAACGCCTGTTGAACATCTAAGCAACTGCAAACTACAAACTCAAAACTACAAACAGAAATGAGACTCGCAACCGACACCAAGCTCTACGCCTCCGACCCTACCCCGCCGCAGGGCTACGACATACGCACCATTTCGCGCCTCGACGGCTCGTATGCCCGTTTCATCGCAGCTTTCAAAAAGGCCGAACGCCACCGCTACAAAAGCTGGGACAAGACCTACGACTGTGTGCGCGTGTACTGGGACGACCGGGGCAACCGCACCGACCTCTCCTATTTCGTGAAAAACTTTATCTGCAAAGGCCGGGGCTACGACAGCACGGGCAACGGCTATTATGTTTTCTACGACAAAGAGAGCAAGGCCACCTGCGACGCCATTGTGTGGTGGTGCAACACCTTCCGCAACTGCTACGAGTGGTTCAAGAACCTCGAAACGTGGAGCCCCGACACCAACGGCGAAAAACGCTATCAAAGCTGGAGCGACGTAAAACGCGGCATCTGTGTGACCATCCCTTACGACGCGAACAAGAAAAGAACACAGAAAGACATCGAGCAGGAAGACCGGCTTAATGATATGGTCGATGGCCAGATTGAGTCCGGCCTCGACGAGCTGGAGAAAGGCGGCAGCGACAAAAACGCCGACAGTGCCAAGTCCGACAACCGCAACTGGCTATACATCGCCGCCGGCATCCTCGGCTTCGCCGTCATCCTCAAACTCATCAAAAAACACAAAGGCAAAGCCTAATCTGAAAATCCGAATATCTGAAAATCTAAAAATCTGAAACACAATGTGGACAGCCATCATCACCGCAGTAAAAGAAATAGTCGGCGGTGCCTTCAATCTGGGCGCGGCCAAGGAACAGGAACGCAGCCACCGCAACGCCGACAACCAAAAAGGGGCCACCAACCGCCGACTGTCGGCCATGCTCCCTCTCGCAGCTCTCGCCGTCGTTATCGGCATAGTATTGATTAAGAAATAATTAGCAACATGAAAAGCAAAGAACTGAAACAATATCTCACCGGCAGCGGCGTGGGCTACCAGAAAAGCGACTACACCGCCGCCCTCGACAACAGCGCAAACACCGCCCTCAGCAAGAAAAGCGGCACAACCAGCTTTCTCGGTGCCCTGGGCGTGAACGACCTTGTGTTCGGCATCAAGGACCGCGACAACGAATATGCCGGCATCGAAGCCGGACACGACCTCGGCCTCAACGCCATCACCGAGTACAGCACCATCATGATGTACGCACTCATTGCCGCCGCACTGGTGGCAGTTTGCTACTTCTATTTCCGCAAAAAGTAACTAAAAACCGCAACACAATGAAACTTAGCAATAAACAATACTGGAGCCTTACCGACCTCCTGCTCGGCGACGAGATAGGAGCCAAAAACGCACGGCAGGCCGCCGCCAACGAGCACGCCCGCAACATGCGAGTGCTCGACCTTCAGGACAGCAGCGACCGCCGCAGCTACCTCTACAGCGTCCTCGCCCTCAACAAACAGGACAACACCCAGGCCGCCGAGCTGCAGAACAACTCCAACCGTTACCAAATGATCGTCATCGTCGCCGCCATCATCGGCGCAGTACTAATCTTTAAAAACATCTAAATATGGGAGTAGAAAGAAAAGTTGTCAAAAATGCGGCCAAAATGATATCCGGGGCACCGGGAAAAGCCGGCTCAGCAGTGTCTGAAGCCCACCGCATGAGTTTGGAAAATCAAATAGTAGCCAACGACTACGCAAAAAGCTTGCGCACGGAAAAGCGTGCCATGGATCCCACTTGGCAGATGAGCGACGAGCAGCTTGCGCAGCTGAACAAGTACGAGCGCGCCGAGCGTGCCATGGAGAGCACCGACAAAGGTCTGTCGCTAGTAGAGCGCAACTGGAAAGCTGTGCTTATCATCTTTATCATCGTGCTGGTGCTCTATTTCATATTCCGCAACAGGATTAAAAGCATGGTGAGCTCGCTTGTGGGACGTGTGAAACAGGCCAACGCAAAAAGCGACATCGAGCAAAAGACCGGCGTCAAGGCCACCTTGTCCGACGACCAAATCGCCGCTATGTGCGACACTTTCCAAAGCGCCCACTCTGCAAACTGGGGCTTTGCCGAAGACGAAGACGCAGCGGCCGCCGAAGTGTGCAAGTGCCAGAACCAAGCCGACTGGGATCTTTTCAAACAAGTGTATGGTGCCCGTAAACTTCCATTGCGCAAAGGAGCTCTCACCGTAGAAGCTACCATTTGTGCCTATTGGAACGGCGAAAAGGATGCCTGCAGCAAGGTGTATTCGCATTTCGTCTCCCACCGCATCAAAGACGACGCTGTGCTGACATTCCTCGACAAAAACAGATAGAATATGGCAACAAAGAAAAATCACATATACACCAATAAGGAGAGAAAAAAAATATACAAAACTCCAAAGGTAAAAAACACTGCAAAAAAAACTGTGCCCACAAAAAAAAGTGAAATTCCCAAACGCAGACAAATTGTAAAAGACCACATAAACCCATTAATGTGGAAAATCGTGTATTGTCCTGCTTTGGGCGCGAATGTGGGAATTTACGACTTCACTAAAACTGAAATGAAAGGGCATTCAGTTGCTAAACATAAATCCACTACGAGCGTTTTGAACCTCGAAACGGCTGTCTCTAATGCTGTAAAAATCTATGAAGATGATATAAAAACCAATATCACCCAGCAACGTTATTTTACTAAAATGCACGCCCTTGTATGCAAAATCAAAGGAATAGGGTTTGTAAAAATAACAGTTGGAGAAATCAAAAGCGAACTGAGACAACGATATCCTGAAAAATACGGCTTATACTGCATAACAGCTTTAAGCGGTAAGGAAATAAAAAAGAAACGGTGAAAAGCGGGTCCAAGAACCCTTTGGATATATTCCACCGTTTCGTTTTGCAAAATTACTAAAAAAAAACGAAACAACCAAAAAAAAATTATAACACAATGAAAACCAGTTACAAAATACTTATCGGAGTGGGGGCGGTGGTGCTTCTATATGTCCTCTGGGAACTATTCTGCGCCTGGCAGGACACAAAAAAAGACGACGAAAGTTCCGACGGTTCAACGCTGGACACCGACGATTACGATGCCTATCTCAAGTCGTTGGGTAAAGAAGAACTGAAACCAGTTTTCACACCATCTAAAGTGGCCAAAGATACTAGCCTTTTTCCAATTAGGTACGGCAGCAAAGGCGAAAACGTGCGCTACATACAACAACTATACAACGAGTATGCTCCAAAGTACGGGGTGTCAGTAATAGCGGCCGACGGCATCTACGGCAATGAAACGGACAAAGCGCTCTCCCTCGCCTATCGCGCTTTTCAACTTGTCGGGCTGAGCAAAGACTATATCAACAAAAACGTTATGACACCCACTTCTGACGGGCATTACACAATCAGTCAGAAACAGTTCACCGGCTACGAGTATTTTATGAAAGTGATACTTAAAAAATAACCCCCCACCCCGCCATGAAATACTTCACCATCAAAGAACTGTGTGCAAGCAGCACCGCCAAGGCGCGCAATCTGGACAATACGCCCGGACAACAGGAGGTGGCCAACCTCACCAACCTTGTAGATTACCTGCTCGACCCGCTGCGCGAAATGTACGGCAAGCCCATCACCGTAACCAGCGGCTACCGCAGCCCCAAGGTAAACAGTGCCGTGGGCGGCTCCGCCACCAGCGAGCACAAAAAAGGCATGGCCGCCGACATCAGCGGGGCCAACAAGGAGGAAAACCGCAAGCTGTTCCAGCTCATACGCGACAACTTCGTGTTCGGCCAGCTTATCGACGAAAAGGACTTTTCGTGGGTACACGTCAGCTTCAATCCCGGCAACATGCGCAACCAAGTGCTGCGCTTCAACGGCAGCAGCTACACCGTCATTGCCGACGGTGCCGACACTCCAAACCCGCTCACGCCCGGCAACACTGTGAACGGCGTCCGCGTGGGTTCCGACCTCCGTCCCGACGGCAACACCGGCACAGCCGGCTCAAAAAAAAAAGCCCTGCTCATAAGTGCCGCCTGCGTTAGCCTTGCGGCCTTGGCCGGCATCATTATATATATAATGTATAAGAGAAAAAAAACAACGATATGACAACCAAAGCAAAGATAATAACAGCCTGTGCGGTGTGCGGCCTTGCGGCAATGGCAGCCGTAATAGTGCTTGCGCGTCGCAGACGTGGAACTGGCAGCACCGGCAACGGCGGCGACAGTTCCGACCGGTTCAACACCTTCGCCGACTTTGTGCTCAGCTGGGAGGGCGGTTTTGTGAACAACCCCGCCGACCCGGGCGGAGCCACCAACAAAGGCATCACCCTCGCCACATGGCAGCGGCGCGGCCGCGACCTCAACGGCGACGGCCGTATCGACGTGGCCGACCTGCGCCTCATCACCGACGACGACGCCAAGCAGATAATGCGCCGCTACTACTGGGACAAATGGCGCGCCGACGAGATAAAGAGCCAGAGCATCGCCAACATCCTTGTGGACTGGGTGTGGGGCAGCGGCACCTACGGCATCACCATACCGCAGCAGCTGCTGGGCGTTGACGCCGACGGCGTTGTGGGTCCGAAAACACTGGCCGCCATCAACGGCCAAGATCCGGAAACACTTTTCAACGCCCTGAAAGCGCGTCGAGAACAGCATTTCCGCAACATCGCCGCTAACAACCCCTCGTCGCAGCAGTTCCTCACCGGCTGGCTCCGCCGCCTCGACGGGATAGGCTACGGCTACCTGCGCCACAACGGCGGCAAAACCGTAACTTTCGAAGCGTAAACAATTAATTTATAACCCAAAAACATAACAAAAATGAGAAAAGCAATCAAAAATTATGCAGATCCTACAGCAGCAGCCACTGCATCTGATGCTGTAACGTACACCGTGAACAAGGATTCGATCAAAGATGCGGCATCCAGCTACGTTCTGAAAGCTCCCACCGCCGAGCAACTCAAAAAACTGACCGCCGTCGCAGAATCCGAAAGTACCAAGAAAAACTCCGGCAAATCGAAAAAAGCCATCTATATTGCCGTGGCAGTGGTGGCAGTGGTAGCCGCAATTTTCATCATCCGCAAGAAAAAAACCGAAAACTAACCAACTAAAAAAACAATACACCATGAAAGCAAACACAACAGTACAACGCATCTACAACCTGTTCCGCCGTCCGTCGGCACGTTTCACGAAAGCCGTAGGCGACATCGCCGACCAGCACATCACCGAATACCATGCCGAAAACGGCAACGGCTACACCGAAGCCGAAATCATAGCCATTGTTCAGGCCGCCATCGCCGAACAGGAGCACCCCATAGTGCCCTCCGACGCCATCACCTACGGCGGCAACATCGACAGCCCCGACGACAGTGTGCTCACAGCCGGAAACGTGGGCAAGATTTTCAACATCGCCAACAGTTTCACCGTCGAACCCGGCGACCAGCGCTTTGTGGAGACTTTCGAGGTGGCGACCGCCTTCCCCGCCGGAAGCAACGCCATTGTGGTGGACGCCTCAACCACCGACGACCCCGACCCCGTCTATAAATTCGACATCCTGCACGGGCTTGTAACCTCCGGCAACGGCGCCTCGCTGCTGCGCTACGAGGTTTTCGGCCCGACACTGACCGTGGAGGAGGGCATCGACCTGAAAGAAAACCTCGTGTCGGCACACGCCCTTGTGCAGTGCACCGACGGCGAGGAGGTGGTTTTCGGGGGCTGGGCCGACGGGCTCTGCAGCTTCAACGCCGACGGGCAGAGCCTTGAAGTGTCCCCCCTGCCCAACGCCATGCGCATGATTTTTGAGGAAATCCCCGAAGGGGCGACAATAGAGGTGAAACAATTGAAAGTGTTTGTGCAGCCGTCATGATTACCGAGATCATTCTTTCTGTCATAGCTGGGATATTCGCCGGAGGAGTGCCGGCGAGTATCCTTTTTTTTCGTGCCAACAAAAAAAAGGCCATGGCCGAGGCCAAAGCCGCCGAGATAGCCAACGGCATAGCCCTTGCCCACGAATACCGCGACCTTGCCGAAAAACGAGAGGCACAGCTCGACCAACGCGAGCAGCTGGTAAACGAACTTTACCGCCAGATTGGCGACTGGCGGCGCCAGAATACCGAGCTGGAGGTATGGAAAGCACAAAACGAATACCGCATCTGCGAACGCCGCGCCTGCCCCGACCGCACTCCGCCCACAGGATTTTAGACAGTTGAAAATGGAAAGTTGAAAGTTGAAAGGAAAAAGATGACTGTATGAAATACGATAATGTTCCAATAAAAAGTATTGACAACAGAATTTCGCGAAAAACATTGTCAACTATACCGACAACGAGACACAAAAGACGTATTTTTCTTGAAGACACTTTGTCGAGCTTAGTGGATATTCCAATTCCCTGTCCAGCGTTGAATGGAACGGTAAGACTGATTCCAAAAAGCGCAGGAGAAACGGCTTGCTGGGCATCTTTAAGCAGAAAGTCTACTGTGTGTGCCTTAAATGTTATACCGATTATCAAAAATGCAACGCTATTTACCGGGCCGATAGATCCAAAAAACAACAGGCAAATCAAAGAGTTTAAATTCAAACACAAATATATTCTATACACGCACGTAAAGTACTACGGCATAGCAAGGCTTGTAATAGGAGAACGAGGCAAAGGTAACTTTATACAATATTGTGTTACAAGTTTGTCTATAAAAGAAACCCCGTAATCTTTCAATGGGCGGGTCTGGGCTGAAAAAAAACAGCTTTGCCGTGGATTACACCACTTTGAGTCCTTAGAAAAATACGGAGTATTGGACTGCAAAATTACGAAAAATATTTTAATCATCCCCCATCGATATGAAAAAAAATCGCAACTTATTG
>Ga0310697_10002546_pt1 | contig 19197 bp, 11 predicted proteins | sample 172DNAGHGlowgp2_FD_203883 | JGI IMG/M metagenome (GOLD analysis project Ga0310697, IMG submission 203883) | Sheep rumen microbial communities from Palmerston North, Manawatu-Wanganui, New Zealand - 1728 DNA GHGlow gp2 (v2) (version 2) | ecosystem: Host-associated > Mammals > Digestive system >... | reverse complement strand
GTCACGGGGGCGGCCCGCGAGCGCCAGGTGATTTTTTCCTAATAATTGAAAGCAAAAACAGAAAAATAATAAAAAATTATTGCATAATTCAGAAATTTTTCTTTTCTTTGCAGCAAGAAAATGTTTTGCTGTTTTGTTAGTCTATCCAGGATAGCACATTATATATAATATTACCCCTTTTTTTCTACTCCATAATGAGCTGGTCCAAATGATGGGAAAACAAGACAAAAACGAAGCCAAGAATTATCAATGATTACAATTGTATTTTTTATTAACTTTTAATATTAACTAATTATGAGGACTAAAAACATTCTTGGGCTCATGACAGCAGCCCTGTTTGTGTTGCTCGGCACAGCACCCTCCCATGCCCAGAGGATCACGGAGGATGCCCTGCCCGCCACAACCCCCAAGTTGAATGCCAACCAAGCCCCGGCCAAGGCCCCGACAGTCACCCATGACTATGACTGGTATGCCGCCAAGACCTACACCTGGACCGATGCATCGGGTGCAACCCACGAGGCCAGCATGGTTGACGAAGTGACCAACCCCTACCAGATGTATGACCTGTTGAAGTGGGTTTATTGCAACCCCGAGATCCCCGGCATCAAGACGACCGCGGTGACCGGTGGTAATGTGTATTATGGTGAACAGTACCTCATCGACCGTGAGTGGAACTTCCTGTGGTGGGACTACTTCCACGTCGATCCGGGCTGGGGCATCACCAACGACAATGTCACCGCCCCCAACGAGGACGGTCACACCTTGTTCCTGATCAAGGTGAAGAACTATAGCGATCAACCCGGTGAGTACACCAGCACCAAGGCTGACATCATCGACTACTTCTCGAAGTATATCGAGTCAGTCCGTCTGCTCACCGACGGCATGCGCGGCGGAGAGGGCAACAACGTGGGCACGATGTTCAACATCAGCGGCACGTTCAACCGCTTCTACATCATCGGCAAGGGCAAATCCTACTACTGGGAGCCCCAGTATAACTCTGACAGCCCTCCCTTGGCACCGTTCTACAACATGTTTGAGGAATACAGCCCCACGACGACCAACACTGGTGCCCAGATCACCGACTTCTATGAGTCGATGAACGACGGCGAATCCTATCCCGTGATCCACGACTGTGGTAGTGTGACCTACTTCAAGCACTTCTTCTCGATGTCGGGCAACAACGGCACCGAAGAGAAGTCAATGAACAGCATGGTCTTCTTCATTCCCGACAACCGCAACAAGTACAACAGCCGCAACTATGACGTCAACCACCAGCCCTACGTCGGCCTGTATGTCATCCAGCTCGATGCCACTGCAGCTCCCGCCGAGGCCGAGAAGACCTATGACGTGACGCTCAACTGGACCTCGACCCTCGACGAGCTGGCACGCTCCGAGGTTCCTCAGACCTACAACATCTACATCGTGACCACCGACGAGCAGGGCAACCAGTCCTACGATTTGCTGGCTACAACGAGCGAGACGACCTATACCTATCAGGTACCCCAGGAGGATCACAGCTACACCATCCACTATGTGATCCACGGCATGGCAACCGAGAACAGCGCCTTTGAGACCTGGAGTAACATCGACGACGTGATCATTCCCGGTCTGAACGACTTCCTGGGCCTCGATCTCGACCACAGCGAGAGCGACTATGTGAGCGCCGAGGAGCTGAACTACTACCGCAACTTCTTGACTGTTCAGAACGAGGATATGCTCAACGCTCTGACCGTTGCCCGCATCAATGCCGGCGAGAACAACTTCACGCTCTATCGCTTTGACGCTGCTATGCCCGACGTGATGCTCCCCGTAGCCCAGATGACCCTGACCGCCAACGGCAACACGGTCACCTATGAGATCACCAACGAGAACCAGGAGCCGCTGGCTGGCTACAGCGTGCCCATCACCCTGACCGGCAACCTGCCCGTCGGTGCAAACGGCATCGTTGACCTCACCCCGATCACCTTCGTGGATCAGTTCAACGCCAGCACTGCCGAGAACCTCCATCCAGTAGAATACGGCTACTTGCTCGCCCTGCAGCCCGACAACAACAAGACTTCCAACACCGTCCATGTATCGGTACCCAAGACCGAATCCACCATCGACGGCTTCTACACCCTCGACGAGGTGATGAACGATGTTGACGCCGAGCTGCCTGCCAACGTCAAGAATGCCAACGTCAAGATGTCGCTGGTGAACAATCCCGCTATCTATTACTACACGCTCGAGCGTGGTGACAACGTGGCTCCCAACGATGCCATCTCCAAGCTGCAGCGCATGAACAACGGTAAGTTCATCGAGGGTCTGGACCGTCTGGGCCACGAGGGCGAGATCTATGACGAGGGTGCCTTCAACCTGCTGGACAACGACATGCTCTATGGTATTCCCGGCGACTTCGTTTCCTATGTTCCCGTGATCTGGACCTTCGGCACCAAGCGCGTGAACCATGACGGCGAGAACAGCTACGGTAGCCCGATCTGGAAGACTGGCGTGGGCACTGTATCTGGCGTTATCGACGGCTATTGCACCTATGGCGAGAATGGTATCTGGAGAGACGAGAACGGCGCCATCTGCCGCATCTACTATCCCACCATCAATGCCGACGGCTTCCTTCCCGAGGGTGCCAGTGTCGAGTACGAGCCCGTGATGTTCCGCGTGTGGAGAATCTGTGACGGCATCCGCGGCTTCATCCGCCAGGATGACTGGAAGCCCGTCAACGATGTGACCGCCGACCGCGACCCGCACAAACTCATCATCGAGGAGATTGGCGACAAGTTGACCCTTGAGGTGGGCGGCGACTACCAGACCAACCCGATCGGCTTCGGCGCTCTCAGGGACACCGAGATCAAGTTCCTGGTACGCTTCTACTACAAGAAGGTGGATGACGGACGCGACGGCGAACCCATGTACTATGTAGTCGAGACCTCGATGCTCTGGGATGAGATTCCCACCAGTATTGCCGAGATCAGCGCCATGAGCGAGGTTTCCAAGACCTACATCAATGCTCAGGGTATGCAGAGCGACAAGCCCTTCGATGGCATGAACATCGTCATCACCCGCTACAGTGACGGTTCAACCCGCACCACCAAGGTCGTTCGTTGAGAAAACTAGTGTAGAGACGCAAAATCACGCGTCTCAAGAGTCACAAGTGATTACTTGACAACTAGAAACTATCTGAAAAGGGAGGTAACCTCATCCTGAGGTTGCCTCTCTTTTTTTGTCTATAAAAATTGCAGATTCTAGTAAATATGATTACCTTTGCGGCGTGAAATGAACCTCGCTTGTCTAAGGCGCTAAGAATGAACATTTTTTGTTTATTAACATATTTCATTAACTTCTTAATTCATTACAGTTCTTTATGAAGAAAATTTTTTCTCTCCTCATGTTTGCCCTGCTGACCATGTCGGCTTGGGCCGCTAAGACTGTGACCCTTGACCTCACAGCTCAAGGTTACACCAATGGTCAGGAAGTTACCTCTCTCACCATTGATGGTGTGACTGTAACTTTTGACAAGGGCACCAACAACAACACGCCCAAGTACTACACCTCTGGCAATGCTGTTCGCTTGTATGGCGGTGGTTCTGTTTCCGTATCGGCCAATGAAACTATCACTGGCATCACCTTCACCTTTGGATCCGGCGATGGCAGCAATGCTATCACCTGCGATGAGGGCACATTTGACTCACCCAACTGGACTGGCAGTGCCACGGCCGTTAAATTCACTATCGGTGGCACCACTGGCCACCGCAGATTTGCCAAGATTGAGGTAACCATCGCCGATGCTACCAGCGACGAGCTCGTTCCTCCCGTTTTCCATCCCAATGGCGGTGAGTTCACCGGTAGTCTGGAGGTTAGCCTGACCTGCGCTACCCCCAACGCTGAGATTCAGTACTACGAGTGTGATCCCGTGACCCATGAGATCGACTGGACCACCTACCACTACTACACTGAGCCGTTCTATGTAACTGAGACCAAAACCTTTGCTGCATTCTCCAGCAAGAGTAACGAAGTGAGTGACTACACCTATGCTACCTTCACCAACGTGCTGCCCACCGTTGCTAATCCCACCTTCACTCCCGCTAGTGGCACTACCTTCGAGGATGACCTCGCCATCAGGATCGACTGCGAGACCGAGGGTGCTACCATCCTTTATCAGGTGAATAACGGCGAAGTTGAGATGGATGAGGCTCCCATTTTCCTCACCCTGACCGAGACCAGCACTGTTACCGCTATCGCTTCTAAGGACGGCTATAATGACAGTGAAGAGATCACCGCAACCTTCACCAAGGTTGAGCCCGCTACCGGCACCTGCATCACCTTCAACAGCGCTACTGACAAGGGCAATGGCTCAAGCACTGAAACTGGTCCTTGGACTGTTGAGAAAAACGGTGTCACCATCGCTTGCACCGAAGGTCGTGTTTATGATGAAGGCTATCGCATCTACAAGGACAAGACCTTAACCTTCACCTCGAACGCTGGTAACATCACCCGCATCGAGTTTGACGGCGTTACCCAGAGTGGCTATGCCCTCACCAACTTCACAACTCCGACTGGCACCTACTACTCCACCGCTACCAGTGGCCTCTGGATTGGTGAAGCTACCGAGGTTGTCTTCACTGCCGGTGCACAGACCCGCGCCAGCGAGATTCGCGTCTATGTTGACGGCGAGGTTGTTATCACCATTGCTGCTCCCTCGATTCCCGCTTCTCAGAACTTTGATGAGAGCATCACTGTTGAGATCACCAACAACGAGGAAGGTGCCACCCTTATGTACGCCATCAATGATGGTGAGTTCACCGCTTACAACGAGGCTCTGACCTTCACCGAGACCACTACCCTGAAGGCTAAGGCTGTCAAGGGTGAGTACGAGAGCAGCGTTGTTACCGCTACCTACACCAAGAACGAGCCCACTCCCGAGTACACCACGCTCGCCGAGGTTAACGTTATTGGCAATGGCAAAGATTTTGTGTTCAATGGCGATGCTGTTGTTACTGCCCAGAAGGGTGCCTATCTGTGGCTGCGCGATGAGTCTGGCTACGGTCTGATCTATGGCAACATCAATGGTCAGACTAACGTGAAATTTGATGCCGGTACTGTTCTGAGCAAGGGCTGGACCGCCAAGACCAAGATTTACAGTGGTCTGATGGAGTATGAGAAGGCTAACAACGTTAGCGCTAATGGTACCAATCCCACCCTCGCTGCTATCCAGACGATTACCGAGCTTGACACCGCTATGGTGAACGCTTACGTTCAGGTACTGAATGTGAAGAGCTTCGCTGTCGATGGCAGGAACGTTACCGCCACCATGTCTGATGGCACCACCATGGTAATGTACAACAGCTTTGATGAGGCCATCCCCACCGAGGAGGGCAACTACACCGTAGAAGGTGTCGTTAGCACCCACAACGGCATGCAGCTGATGATCCTCAGCATCGCTGGCTACGTGCCCGAGGCTACCAGCGTTAACAGTATCGCTGAGGTTTATGAAGGAGTAGAGCCCGGCACTCTCATTGAGATGTACAATGACGTTGTTGTCACCTATCACGACACCGTTGGCAACCGTCTGTTCATCCGCGACACCGACGACAACAGCGGTATGATCTACGGCGAGCTTGAGGGTGCGCCCACCTTCAGCAAGGGTGATGTACTGAGCGATGGTTGGAGTGCAACCTACGCCGTTTACCAGAACACCCCCGAGTTCACCAATGCTCAGGGCATCGCTGCCAGCGGTGACACTCGCGAGGTTGCTCCCTTCGAGCGCAATCCCGAGCAGATCGACATCATGAACGTTCATGAGTACATCGTTCTGAAGGGCCAGACCGTTCTGCCCGACAACACCAATGGTTCCAACAGCGACAAGCGCTTCTTCATTGACCTGCCCAACGACAGCCTCGTACTGTTCAACCAGTTCAATGTTGAGCTGCCCACTATCGAGGATGGCAAGACCTATGACGTGACTGGTATTGTTACCGTTTATCGCGGCAAGGCTCAGGTTTACATCCTTGACATGACCGAGGTTGCTGACGAGTACACCCGTGGCGACGTTGACATGGACGGCTTTGTTAAGATCAGTGACGTAACTGCTCTGGTTAACTACCTGCTGAGCAATGATGCAACCGGCATCGACCTGAAGGCTGCCGACACCGATGAGGATACGTTCATCAAGATCAGTGACGTTACCACTCTGATCAACTACTTGCTGAGTGGCAAATGGGAATAATCATCATTGATTAGAAACCTAACTAAAAAACAGGACCTTGAATCAAGGTCCTGTTTTTTTATTTAGTGCCCCGGTAATAAATCGATATAAGTTGTAATCCCTCGAGTAACGAGCGAGCAGGTCTTCGACCTGGCGGTGTGTCATAATTCAATTGCTAGAATTATAACCGCCCTACGGGCGGGAAATTAAACAAATTTTTGAATATAATTAGTATATTGTTTATATTAATAATAATTTTATAATTAATTTGTTTAATTTGGCTTCGCCGAGTTCCTATGTTTGCACCCGCAAATATAGGAACTCTTAGTTTTGTCGTCAAAAAAGGCGCATGTCGATAGAGTTTCATATATTTGTAATTGAAAGATCTGTTTATATATAAAACCGACAAACGCCTATGCAAAGTAACACATTAAATTTCAAAGGACAAAAAATATTCATTGGAATAGATGTCCATTTGAAGAGTTGGAATGTGAGCATCTTCACTTCCAACGTGAAGATGAAACCATTTTCACAGAGTCCAGACGCTGTGGCTCTAAGGACACATCTTGACCGGAATTTCCCTGGTGGAGACTATTTTTCTGCCTATGAATCAGGTTTTTGTGGCTTTTCTGTGCATTACGATTTGCTGCGCTGCGGCATAAAGAACATTGTGTTTAATGCTGCGGACATAACCGATTCACACAAGGAGCGTGCTCGTAAGGCTGATTCCGTTGACTCTGCAAAAATTGCAAGAAACTTGAGAGATGGCAATTTGACTCCCATCTATGTTCCCAGCCAGGAAGACTTGTCTGACAGGCAACTGCTCCGAACACGCCGTTCCCTGGTGAAGAATCAGTCCCAAACCAAAATCCGCATCAAATCATTTCTGAACTTTTATGGCATCAAGTGTCCTTTATCACTGGAATGCAATGGAACCCATTGGTCACAACGTTTTATCAATTGGGTGAAATATGAGTTCGGGAACATGGCCGATAGCCAGCGCAAATCAGGCATGTTTCTCCTTCGCACTTTGGAATTCCAGCATGCAGAGGTTTTGTCTGCGACAAGAGAGTTGCGTGATCTCATGAGGTCTCCAAAATATGAAAAGAACATGCGGCTGCTTACGTCAGTGCCCGGTGTGGGACTTATCGCAGCCGCGACCTTTCTCTTGGAGATTGGCGATATATCAAGGTTCTCCAACAGTGATCATCTTGCATCATTCATCGGCCTGGTTCCTGACACGCGTTCCTCGGGAGAAAAGGACGCGAAAATCGGCATAACAAACCGCAGTAACCGATACGTGCGTGAAGCCCTTATCGAAGGGGCTTGGAGGGCCATCAGAAAGGATCCCGCCTTGACTTTGGCATACGAGGAGCTCAGAAAGCGGATGGAACCCAACAAGGCCATCATAAGAATCGCCCGTAAACTGGCCAATCGAATCATGTGTGTCCTGCGCACACAGGAGCCATATGTTCCAGCCGTCATCAAATAGAAAATCTTATCTGACAGCCATCAAATATAATACCGCCATCTTTAGCTTGCAGCCGTAGGTCTGCTCTCCCGAGTTTGCGGATTATTTTCTTAACCACTGAAGTAGAAAACTGCGGCATGAGGTCCGCTTATTGAAGGTTGTCGGATTAAGACTCTGTTAAAGGTTTTCTTAGCCATGGGCGAAACCCGTAACAGAAAAGAGGCCGAATTGCTTCGACCTCAAATTGTTACGGTGTAACGCAAGGATTTATTGCTCGCAGGTTGCTCCTCAGCAGAGCCTGTTTCCCCTTCAATCCTCAGAGGACAAAGGTAATACAATAATCCGAGCCAAGCATAAAGATTGTTAAAAGTAAAGCTAAAACTTGGATTGCAACATAGAAGCTAAAGGTTCCCGTGCGATAGCACGGTTATATTATTGTGTCGCAATTATGATACACCCTCAAACCTTCGGCCTGCATTATCCGTTTTTTAGCAGACACCAATAGTTTATTTGATTTCGCTTGGTTTACAACTCCATGCCGTCAAAGAGGGTTGGCTGCGGAAGCAGCTGGAAGGTGCGACGATGATAGGGCGACACGCCATATTGCTTGATTGCCGCACGGTGGTCGGGTGTGGGGTAGCCCTTGTTTTTAGCCCAACCATATTGGGGATACTCTTTATCCAAGCGGCGCATCAGCTCGTCACGATGAGTCTTGGCAAGGATGGATGCGGCAGCGATGCAGAGCATCTTCCCATCACCCTTGACGATGGTGGTGTGAGGAATATCATGGTAGGGAAAGAAACGATTGCCGTCTACTAGAATGCCCTCGGGACGAACAGCGAGCTGGTCCAGGGCGCGGTGCATCGCTGTGATGCTGGCACGCAGGATGTTGATGCTGTCAATCTCCTCGGGCGAGACCATCGCGACAGCCCATGCCAACGCCTCACGCTCAATGATGGGGCGCAGTTGTTCGCGCTGCCGCTCGGTGAGCTGCTTGCTATCGTTGATCAAGTCATTGTGGAAATCAGGCGGCAGGATGACGGCAGCCGCCGTAACCGGACCTGCCAGGCACCCTCGCCCGGCCTCGTCACAGCCAGCCTCGACGCGTCCAGCTATCAGATACTGTTGTAGCATAGTGTCAAGTGATAGTTTCTATAGAGACACTATAGTAACTATAATAACTATAGCGACTATAGTTTCCTCTCGATGACGTAGTCAAAGATTTCGCGGAACTGGTCCACTGTCTCGTGGGGGCTATAGGGCGACAGGACGTCATTGGCCTCGTCGCGCAGGCGCTGCATCACCTCGTAGGCATAGTCAATACCACCGGCACGCTTGGCAAACTCAATGAGGCAGTCAATGTCCTCGCCGGTGAGTGTCTCCTTGTTGACCAGGGCCAGCATCGCGTCATGCTCGGGCAGGTCAGCACGGTTCAAGGCATAAATGAGCGGCAACGTCACCTTGCCCTCGCGCAGGTCGTTGCCCGTGGGCTTGCCGATGATGGGATCGTTGTAGTAGTCAAAGGTGTCATCCTTAATCTGGAAACAGATACCCAACAGTCGCGCGAAGCGGCGCAACTCGTCGATGGCGGTCTGGGGCGCATTGTTGGCATAACCACCCACCACGGCACAGCATTCAAACAGCGATGCCGTCTTGGCACGGATAATCTCCATATAGGTGGCCTCGTCGATACTACGATGGCGGGCGATGTCCACCTGGTCAATCTCGCCCAACGAGAGGTCACGTCCCATGTCGGCGAGCGCACCCAGGATGCGTCCGTCTCCTGTTGCCACACCGCAGCGCAGGGCACCAGTGACAAAGAAGTCACCGATGAGCACTGCCACGTGGTTGCTCCACACGTTGTTGATGGTGGGCAGACCGCGACGCTCGGTTGCCTCGTCGATGACGTCATCGTGGATGAGCGATGCATTGTGCAGCATCTCTAAGGCAGCAGCACCCTGCAACGCTTTTTCATTGATACCGCCAAAGAACTTGGCGCTCAACAGCGTCACAATCGGTCGCAACAGTTTACCCTTGCTCTTGAGATAAGAGGTCACAATGCCATTAGTCAACTCGCTGTTGCTTGACAACGTCGAGGTGATGATGTCGTTCATCGCGTCCAACTCGGGGCGCAACTGTTCCTGTATATGTTCTAACGATATTCCCATATCAAGCTGCAAAGGTAACAATAATTCTCGGGTGTGTCACCATTTTTGAGAGTATTTTTTATAATTTGCACTTCGTGCAAAAAACTGGAGACTTTCAACTGAGAACTGAAAACTTTTCATTACCTTTATGCCCTGTAAAAAACCGTTACAAGATGGATACTAACAAGAAGCTTTTGTTGCTCGATGCCTATGCACTGATTTTCAGGGCTTTTTATGCTATGATACGTAGCCCTCGCATCACGTCGACAGGCATCGACACGTCGGCCGTGTTCGGCTTTGTCAATACCCTGCAGGACCTGCTCAAGCGTGAGCAACCCAGCCACATCGCCGTGTGCTTTGACCCGCCCGGAGGCAAGACTTTCCGCCACGAGAACTACGCGCCCTACAAGGCCAACCGTGACAAGACGCCCGAGGGCATCCTCGTCGCCGTTCCCTACATCAAACGCATTCTACAGGCCTACCGCATCCCCATCTTTGAGGTCGAGGGCTTTGAGGCCGACGATGTCATCGGCACCCTCTCCCACCTGGCCGAGCAAGATGGTTTCTTCACCTATATGGTCACCGGAGACAAGGACTTCGGGCAACTGGTGACACCCAACATCAAGGTCCTTGACCCACTCAAGAAGGAAATCCTCGGGGTTGAGGAAGTCAATGCCAAATACGGCATCCAGTCTCCCAAACAGCTCATCGACATTCTGGGACTCATGGGTGATACGGCCGACAACATCCCTGGCTGCCCTGGCGTGGGACCGAAGACTGCCGAGAAACTCATCCAGCAATACGGGTCAATCGAGAACCTGTTGGAGCACACCGACGAACTCAAGGGCGCCCAGCAACAGCGTGTGAGAGACAATGCCGAGCAGATACGTCTATCCAAGTGGCTGGCCACCATCATTACCGATGTGCCTGTCACACTCGAGGCCGATGCGCTGAAGCGCGAGCCGGCCGATATGGACGACTTGCGCGAAGTGTTCAACGAACTTGAATTCCGCACCCTCACCCAGCGCCTCATCGACGGTGGCGAGGCCAATGCCGGCCTGGACCCAAACACGGCACCGGCACCTCTTCCCGTCGTAAAGGCGGAACCGCAAAGCGGCAGTGGTGCCGACAAAGCTCGTCCAGCCGCCTCAAAACCGGCTCCCGGCCAGCAGCTCTCACTATTTGACCTGGAGGAGCCCGAACAGCCCCAAGCCTCGGCAGCACCGACCTACAAATCCATCGCCGATATTTCCACACAATACCGCCTAATCGCCTCGCCTCTCGACGTGGCGACACTGGTGAGCGAGCTCCTGGAGCAGCCTCGCGTCGCCGTGAGCCTGCTGGGCACTGGCAGCAACGCCATGCAGATGAAGATATTGGGCATCGCCCTATGCGGCAAGGAACACCAAGCCGCCTATGTACCCTGCGAGGGCAAGGCCGATGTACTCAAGGCACTGTCGCCACTGTTCAACGGCAAGGCTTGTATCGTGAGCAGCGACATCAAACGCCTGATGGTGGTCCTGAAACAGCACGGCATCACTTTCACGACACCCTACTATGACACCGCTGTCGCCCACTACCTGCTGCAACCCGAGCGAGGACACAGCATCGCCGAGATTGCCTACGAGTTGCTGCACTACACTGCCATCACTGCCGACAGCCTGCTCGGTCCTAAAGGCCGCAACCAGCTCAAGCCCCAGCAGGTAGCGCCCGAGGCCCTGTGCCGATGGGCATGTGAAGCTGCCGACCTGACCATGCAATTACCCGACTTGCTGGACGTTCAGTTGAAGGAGCAAGGCCTATACAAGCTACTGACAGACATTGAATTGCCGCTCATACCCGTATTGGCAAGCATGGAACTCGCCGGTGCCCGCATCGACGTGAAAGCGTTGAATGAATACTCAATCCACCTGACCGAACAGATGGACCGCCTGGAGGCAGAATGCCATCAACTGGCAGGCGTGCCGTTCAACACCGCATCACCGGCCCAGGTGGGCGAGGTGCTGTTCGACCACCTCAAGATTGACCCCAAGGCCAAGAAGACCAAGACGGGCCAGTACAGCACCACCGAAGACATCTTGCTGAAACTCAGGGACCGCCACCCGCTTGTTGACAAGATACTGGAACTGAGGGGTATCCGCAAACTGTTGTCCACCTATGTCAACGCCCTGCCAGCCCTCATCAACCCACAGACGGGACGCATCCACACCACCTACAACCAGACGGTGACAGCCACCGGTCGCCTGTCCTCAACCAACCCCAACCTGCAGAACATCCCCGTGCGCACCGACGACGGCAAGGAAATCCGCCGAGCTTTTATCCCCGCCGACGGCAACGTATTCTTCAGCGCCGACTATTCACAGATCGAACTGCGCCTGGTGGCTGACCTGAGTCACGATCAGACCATGCTCGATGCCTTTGCCCACGAGCACGACATCCATGCCATCACCGCCGCTCGCATCTATCACAAGCCGCTGGACCAAGTGACCAGCGATGAGCGCCGCAAGGCCAAGACCGCCAACTTCGGCATTCTGTACGGCATCAGCGCCTTCGGTCTTGCACAACGGCTCAACATCCCGCGCGACGAGGCCAAGATGCTCATCGACGGCTATTACACGACCTTCCCACAGGTGCGTGACTATATCGACCGCAGCATCGCCCAGGCCCGGGAGAAAGGTTACGTGACCACCCTCTACGGCAGGCGCCGCATGCTGCCCGATATCAATTCGAGGAATGCCGTGGTGAGGGCTTTCAGCGAGCGCAATGCCATCAACGCCCCCATCCAGGGTACCGCCGCCGATGTCATCAAGCTTGCCATGGTGCGCATCTACAAGCGTTTCCAGCAGGAAGGCATCCAGTCACGTATGATCCTGCAAGTGCATGACGAACTCAACTTCGACGTCATCCCCAGCGAAATTGACCGCGTGCAGCACATCGTCATCGAGGAAATGGAAGGCGTCTACAAGGGCCAAGTGCGCCTCACAGCCAGCCACGGAGCAGCCTCCAACTGGCTCGACGCCCACTAATTTTCGTACTGGGGGACGGTTCTTTTGTACGAAATGAAATATTTTCAGGGAAATTTTGCTCTATTTGAAAAAATAGCAGTACCTTTGCACCGCTAAAAATGAGCCTCGGGGTGTAGCACAGTTGGTTAGCGCGCCACGTTCGGGACGTGGAGGCCGGAAGTTCGAGTCTTCTCACCCCGACTCAAGCAAGCGGCGACCGGAATAATCCGATCGCCGCTTTGCCTTTGTAATCCACCAAGTTGACAAACAACCTCACGCCAAGTTTCACCTTAAACGCGCACAAACTTAACATGATTATTCCACTTAATGGTTTTGAAACAACAACTTAGCAGGTTTTCCTTTCAAGTGGGTTGGATGGGTTTGCTTTTATGCAAAAAAGGTGGTAACTTCGCAGTCCAAAACAATGCAGAATCATGAAACCGACCAGAATTACCCAATTGGATCTGCGTGATGTGCCGCAGATGTACCACAACCTCAAGTATAATGACGGCGAAATCTACTTTGCCGACAACATCAAGTCCATCCCTGGACTGATGAAGCAATTCAAGGTAAACTTCATCGCCTATGTCATGGTGACCGAGGGACGGCTCTCCCTTGACTTGAATGGCGTGAGCTATCAACTAGAGAGGAACTGCTCGCTGTTCGTGGATCGCAAGATGGTCATTGACAACGTGATGCACACCGAGAACTTCAGCTGCATCATCTGCGCTATGAGCACCGACATCGGTTTCGGATTTTTCAACAAGAGCCTGATTCAGTCCATCATGCACATTATCGCCAATCCAGTCATCAAGATGGACCAGGCCGAGGTGGACCTCATGATGAAATACTACGAGCTACTGGTCTTCAAGATGGATCATCAGGAGTTGAACATGGGTCGCGAGACGGTGCGTGACATCATCCGCTGCTTTGCCTATGACCTGTTGTCTAACCTGAACAAGCACATCGACACCGATGACGATGACGACATGCTGCGCCAGAGCGACCGCATCTACCACCGCTTCATGCTCCTGCTTGCCGAGAATACCAATGTGAACCGCAGTGTCAAATCTTATGCCGACGAGCTGTGCGTCTCGCCCAAGTACCTGACCAGCGTGTGCCGTCGACACAGCGACTACACTGCTAGCGAACTCATCGCCACATCTATCGTCAGCCGCATCAAGCAGTTGTTGCTCTACAGCGACCTGAGCATCAAGGAAGTAGCTACCGAGATGGGCTTTGACAACCTGTCGTTCTTCGGGAAATACGTGAGAAAGCACCTGGGCTTGTCGCCCAACCACTACCGCAAGGCCAACAACTACGGCAAATAAAGCCCAGTCCCTGTCCCGTGGGCTGAGGCTCCGCCTCAGTCCCCCAAAAAACACCTAATACCTAAAGCCTCCCCAGCATCTCCGATGCTGTCAATCCCGTGACGGGATGTCGCCAGTCGGGTGCCAGTTCCACCATTGGGCGAAGGAAGAAATCGCGTTCGGGCAGATGAGGATGTGGAACCTGCAGGTCAGGGGTATCGATGACCTTGTCATCAATAGCCATGATGTCGATATCCACCAGGCGGTCAACGTAATGGCCCTCACTGTCACGGTGTGACGCACTGCCCAAGCGCCGCTCGATGCGATGGATGCGCTCAAGCATCCTGTGCGGCTCTATACGGCTGCTCAGTTTCAGGCCCACGTTCAAGAAACCGTTTTCACTCTCAAATCCCCAGGGCTCACTCTCGACAATACTCGAGACGGCAAAGTATTTTCTTCCTGCTGTTAGAGCAACGACGGCGCGATAGAGGTTATCGCGCCGGTCGCCCATATTGCTACCTATATTCAGGTAATAGTCCATCTTTACAAGGTCTTGTGGACCTCAATCTCCTCAAACGCCTCGACGATATCGTTCACCTGCAGGTCATTGTAGGATTTGAGGCTCAAACCGCAGTCATAACCACTGGTGACCTCCTTGACATCGTCCTTGAATCGCTTGAGCGAAGCCAGCTCGCCGGTGTGGATCACGATACCGTCGCGGATGACGCGCACCTTGCTGCCGCGCTTGATCTTGCCCTCGACAACCATCGTACCTGCGATCGTTCCCACCTTGCTGATGTGGTAAACCTGGCGAATCTCGGCGCTGCCGGTAACTTCCTCCTTGATATCGGGCTGAAGCATACCCTCCATAGCGCTCTTGACCTCCTCGATAGCATCATAGATGATGGAGTACAGACGGATGTCCACGCCTTCCTGCTCGGCAGCACGCTTGGCTGCAGCAGCCGGACGCACCTGGAAGCCGACGATGTAGGCATCACTAGCAGCGGCCAGCGTCACGTCGCTCTCGGTGATGGCACCCACAGCCTTGTGGATGACATTGACCTGAACCTCGGGGGTAGAGAGCTTGATGAGCGAGTCGCTCAAGGCCTCGATAGAACCGTCCACATCACCCTTGACAATGATGTTGAGCTCGTGGAACTCGCCCAGGGCACGGCGACGGCCGATATCCTCAAGGCTGACACGATGCTGGGTGCGGCGGTTCAGCTCACGCTGCAGCTGCTCGCGCTTGTTGGCGATCTGCCTTGCCTCCTGGTCGGTGTCCATGACGTTGAACTTGTCACCGGCAGTGGGAGCGCCGTCAAGACCAAGAATCAGAGCCGGAGTCGAAGGACCGCTCTCGGTGATGCGTACATTGCGCTCATTGAACATCGCCTTGACCTTACCATAGTGGGTACCTGCCAGCACGATGTCACCCACGCGCAGGGTGCCGTTGTCCACGAGGACGGTAGCGATATATCCACGACCCTTGTCCAGCGACGACTCAATGATGGAACCCGTTGCCTTGCGGTTGGGGTTAGCCTTGAGGTCAAGCATGTCGGCCTCGAGCAGCACTTTCTCCATCAGCTCATTCACACCCATACCCTTCTTGGCCGAGATGTCCTGACTCTGGTACTTGCCGCCCCAGTCCTCGACCAGGTAATTCAAGTTGGCAAGCTCTTCCTTGATCTTCTCGGGGTTAGCACCGGGTTTATCAATCTTGTTGATGGCAAAGATGATGGGCACGCCGGCAGCCGAGGCATGGTTCAACGCCTCTATGGTCTGCGGCATGACGCTATCGTCGGCAGCCACAATCACGATAACGATGTCGGTTACCTTGGCACCACGGGCACGCATAGCGGTAAACGCCTCGTGACCAGGAGTGTCCAGGAAGGTGATGCGACGGCCATTGGGCAGTTTCACATTATAGGCACCGATGTGCTGAGTGATACCGCCGGCCTCGCCTGCAATCACATTAGAGTTGCGGATATAGTCCAGCAATGAGGTCTTACCGTGGTCCACATGACCCATGACGGTCACTACGGGCGGGCGCTGAACGAGATCTGCGGGATCGTCCTCTTCCTCGTTGATGGCTTCTACCACCTCGGCGCTGGTATACTCTGTCTTGAAACCGAATTCCTCGGCAACGATGTTGATGGTCTCGGCGTCGAGTCGCTGATTGATGCTCACCATCACGCCCAGGCTCATACAAGTGGCGATAACCTTGTTGATGGGCACGTTCATCATGTTGGCCAAGTCATTGGCGGTGACGAACTCGGTGAGCTTCAGGATCTTGCTCTGAGCTGCTGCCTGTGCTGCCTCTTCACGGGCCTCCTCGCGATGCTCCTCGCGGCGCTCGCGGCGGCGTGTAGCGGCTGCCTTCTTGTTACTCTTTGCTGTGAGGCGTGCCAGCGTCTCCTTCATCTGGCGCTGTACATCTTCCTCGCTGACTTCGGGACGCAGTGGCCTGCGGTTGCCCTTCTTGTCCTTCTTGTCTCGCTTGCCGCCCTGGTCATCCTTAGCGCCACGGCCCTTGTTGGACTGGGCAGCGACCTGCTTGCCTGCTGACTCGATATCGACCTTCTCCTTGCCGATGCGTTTGCGCTTACGACGGCTGCCGCCCTCGGCCTGAGCCTTGGCGATGCGTTCGTTGCGCTTCTCCTCCTTGGTCTTCTTCTTGGGGCGAGTCTGTTGATTGAGGGAAGAAAGATCGACCATGCCCACAACCTTGAGTTGCGGACCGCCCACGGTCTGGGACACGGGCTTGAAGACTTCATCTTCTTCTTTATTCTCCTTCTCTTCCTGTTCTACAGGCTCTGCCGATTGGGCAGGGGTCGGCGAGGGGGTCGGCTCGACCTCCTGGACGGGCTCAGCTTCCTGAACCGGTTCAGCCTTGGGGCTCTCACTGACCTTCTCGGCCTTCACCTCGGGAGCGGCTTCAGGAGCAGGAGCGGCCTCGGTATCGGCCTTCTTCTCGGCCTCAACCGGCTTGGCGGGTTGTTCCTTGGCCTGCTTTTCCTTCTCGGGCTCAGGCTCGGGTTTGGGCTTGGGCTCAGGCTTAGCGGCAGGCTTGGGCTTGCCAGCAGCCTCAAGGTCGATCTTGCCCAGGACTTTAGGCTTCTGTCCCGGGATGACCGTCTTGATCTCATGTGATTCCTTGGCAGCGCTCTGTTTAGCCTTCTCCTTCTGCCGTTCGTTGGCCATCTTGTCGGACTTGCTCTTCAGATCCATGTCGGGCTTGAACTCCTTGACAAGCATCTCATAGACATCGTCCTGGATGCGCGCATTGATGCTCGCATCGATTTCGATGCCCTTCTTGTGCAGGAATTCCTCGATGGTCTGCCTACCCACGTTTAAGTCCTTGATGACTTTACTGATTTTTATCGCCATTATATTGTTTTTTATCAGTTGGCTTTCAGCAATATGCTTCGGCTCTTATATTAGTTGTTAGATTTGTTGAGTGTGAAAAGATAGCTATATAAACTCGATGCAATCGCTTGATGAGGTGATTACTCATCAAACTCTTCCCTGAGGATGCCCAGCAGGTTGTCCACCGTATCCTCCTCAAGGTCAGCCTTGTCGATAAGTTGCTCACGCGGTGTGCGCAATACTGACTTGGCAGTATCCAGGCCGATGTTCTTGAGGGCCTCGATAACCCACTCGTCAACCTCGTCCTTGAACTCATCCAGGTAGATGTCCTCCTCGGCTTCACCTTCCACGTCACGATAAACATCGATGCTGTAACCGGTGAGGATGCTTGCCAACTTGATGTTCAAGCCGCCCTTACCGATGGCCAAAGAGACCTCCTCGGGACGAAGGAACACCTCGGCGTGCTTGTTCTCGTTGTCGAGGCGAATCGACGCGATCTTGGCAGGGCTGAGGGCACGCTGGATGAACAGCTGTGCGTTGCTCGTGTAGTTGATCACGTCAATATTCTCGTTGCGCAGCTCGCGAACGATACCATGGATGCGCGCACCCTTGACACCCACACAGGCGCCCACTGGATCGATGCGGTCATCATAACTCTCGACTGCAATCTTGGCACGCTCACCCGGAATGCGGGCGACGGCACGGATCACGATCAGGCCATCGTGGATCTCGGGCACTTCCTGCTCAAACAGACGCCTCAAGAAGTTCTGGCTCGTGCGTGACACGATGATCTTGGGGTTGTTGTTGGTATTGTCAACCTTCTCGATGACGGCACGAACCACATCACCCTTGCGGTAGATGTCGGTGGGAATTTGCTCATCCTTGGGAAGGAGCAACTCGTTCTTGTCCTCGTCGAGCAACAGCACCTCGCGTTTCCACACTTGATATACCTCACCAGCAACAAGCTGACCCTCAAGGGCTTTAAACTTGTTGTAGATAGCATCCTTCTGCAGGTCCAGAATCTTGCTGGCCAGGGTCTGGCGCAGGTTGAGAATAGCGCGGCGACCAAACTTGGCAAAATCAATCTTGCGGGTGTGCTCCTCGCCCACCTCACAGTCGGGATCGTCGTCGGCCTTAGCCTCGCTCAGCGAGATCTGCTTGTTGGGATTCTCGACTTCGCCGTCCTCCACAACTTCCAGGTTCTGATAAATCTCGCAGTCTCCCTTGTCTGGGTTGACAATCACGTCAAAGTTATCGTCATCACCAAACATCTTGGACAGCACGCTGCGGAATGACTCCTCCAGCACGCTGATCAAGGTCGTCTTGTCGATGTCCTTGAGTTCTTTAAACTCGGCAAACTGTTCGGTCATGTTGACCGCTTCTTCTCTTTTAGCCATAATGATTTTCAGTTTTCAGTCTTCAGTTTCAGGTTTTCAGATGAGAGCGGATGCCGCCGACAACTGATAGCCGATAACTGACAACTAAATTTTGATGATATTTTTTGTTTGTTTAATGTCGTTGTAATTGAAGTGTTCCTGTTCCTCGACCAGTTCGGGACGCTTCTTGCCCTCGAGTTTCTTCTTGACCGTCATGGTCAGCGTGAAGCCCTCGTCATCGGCATCGGCAAGCACGCCCTTGAGCTTGCGCCCATCGGCAGTCAACACCTCGACCTCATAGCCGATGTTCTTACGGTACTGGC
>Ga0310697_10002545_pt1 | contig 19199 bp, 17 predicted proteins | sample 172DNAGHGlowgp2_FD_203883 | JGI IMG/M metagenome (GOLD analysis project Ga0310697, IMG submission 203883) | Sheep rumen microbial communities from Palmerston North, Manawatu-Wanganui, New Zealand - 1728 DNA GHGlow gp2 (v2) (version 2) | ecosystem: Host-associated > Mammals > Digestive system >... | reverse complement strand
ATAAACATTGTTCATGTATGCAAAGAACAGCACCTTCAGCAGCATCCTTGGCGAGTAGCAACTACAGCCACCTCCTTTGTATGTCGCCATCACCTCCGTCAGGTCCAAGCGGTCGACAACGTAATTCTCCACTCTCACCGGCGCATCTTCAGCTATGCGCTCATCAAGCGACTGTGGGAAGAGGGTTGTCTGCCCTTGGGTGTATTCCTTTATGGCAATCTTAGTCATTGATTATATCTTTGATTTTCAATTGCAAAGATACGAAATTTTCATGACATGGCCAAATAGAAATGCATTTTTTTCTTCAACTTTTTTCAACGGGGTATGAACGTAAAAAGAGGATGCCTCAAAACTTTTGAGACACCCTCTTCAGGATTATCGGTTGGCCGATGGGTTTACATGTTGCGGGTGACGCAGACCTTGACGCTGATGGTGCTTTCGAGCATGGTGGGGTCATAGCCGTCAAGGTCTTGGATGATGAGAGTTACTTTGCCCCGCTCCCATTCAAAACGCATGTTTTCGGGCACCACTATGAGGTCGTATCCGCCTTGGTCGTTGGGCTGGTAAATCTCGAGCGGGTAGACGAAGGGCAGGGTGTTCCAGGCTCCGAGGTTGTTGGCCACATCATAGATGTTCCACACGTAGGCCTGGACGGTGCCGTAGTTGAAGACGTTCTCGTCGATGCCGGGCACCTCGAGTTCGCAGTAGAGATAGTTTTCAGCGCCGGGCAGGTTGGCACCCTCGTTGACTACCCACTGCGAGGGGGTGACGTTGAAACGGTATGTGTCCACCTGCGAACCATAGTTGATAATTTCTTTGGTGCAGCCCGAAAACAGCAAGGCCATAGCCAGCAAGGGCAGGATTATTCTACTTTTTTTCATGATGTTGAGGTTTTTATTGATTAGATTAATATTTTTGTTCACGTTGCAAAGATACAATTATTTTTATTGTAAAATTCCTTTTCTGTCACATATTTTTCCTTCACGGTCTATTTGAGGGTTACGACGGTGATGCCGTCGCCGCCCAGTTCGAGTTTTTCGGAGCCAAAGGAGCGGACGTCGCGGTTGCCCTGCAGGTATTGGCGAATCATTTGCTTGAGGATGCCGTAGCCTTTGCCGTGGAGTATGCGGAGTTCCTTTTCGCTGAGCAGCTGGGCGTCGTCGAGAAAGCGTTGCAGGTTGGCCAGGGCCTCGTCGCCGCGCTGTCCGCGCAGGTCGAGGGTGGGGTTGAATGTTTTGCGTTTCTCGTTGATGTCGTCGTAGATGGATTGGAAGCGGTTGTTTTGGCGGCTGAGCTTGTCGACCGGGAGGCCTTTCTTCTTGGTGCCGGAGAGGCGGCTGAGGGGTATGGTCATGCGCATGGAGTTGCTTTCGACCACCGCTTTCTTGCCTTTGATTTCCACCACCTGGGCAAAGGTTTCCTGCCCGTCGATGCGCACTATGCTGCCAACGGTGACCGGTGCGGTGTCGTCGGGTTTGGGTTGCGAGGCGGCGCTGTCGGCTGCGGATGTGTGCTGCTTGAGGTTTTTTATCTGGTCGTCGTGGCGTTCCTGTGCAAGGGCAATCCGTTCGGCTTCGGCCTGCATCTGGCTGCGGGCCTGCATGGTGGGTTCGCGCTCGGCTTTGGCCTGCTTGATGGTGGCAATGGTTTGCTCCACGGTCCGGTTGGCGTCGGCCAGTATTTGCTGGGCCTGTTTGCGTGCGGCGCTGAGGATGTCGTATTTTTTTTCTTCGAGCTGGCGGTTGAGCCGCTGGTATTTGTCGGTTACTTCGGCCAGGAAGTTGTCGGCCACCTCGAGTTCGGCCTCGCGTCGGGCCATTTCCTGCTTGTCGAGTTCCAGTTGCTGGAGCTGGTGCTCAAAGTTGAGCATCTGTCCCCCGACTTTCTCGGTGGCCTCTTTCAGCACCTCGGGGGGAAAGCCGATGTTTTGCGCTATCTCGAAGGCAAAGGAGCTTCCGGGGTGGCCGACGGCGAGGCGGTAGAGGGGTTTCATCTGCACGGTGTCGAAAAGCATGGCCCCGTTGCAGATGCCCTGGTATTGGTCGGCCATGAGCTTGAGGTCGGCCAGGTGGGTGGTGACCACGCCGAAGGAGTGGCGGCGGTGTAGTTCGTGGAGCAGGGCCTGGGCGATGGCGCTGCCCGAGCGGGGTTCGGTGCCGCCGCCCAGTTCATCGAGGAGGAAGAGGGTGTTGGCGTCGGCGGTTTCGAGCAGCTGTTTCATGTTCTGGAGGTGGGAGGTGTAGGTGCTCAGGTCGTTGTCGATCGACTGCTGGTCGCCAATGTCGATGAATATCTGGTCGAAGATGCCGAATTCCGAGGTTTCGCGGCAGGGGACGAGCATGCCGCACTGCAGCATGTATTGTATCAGTCCCACAGCTTTGAGGCATACCGATTTGCCACCGGCGTTGGGGCCAGACACGATGAGGATGTGTGTGTCGTCGTCGAGGTTGAGGCTGAAGGGCACGACTGCGTCGCCGCGGTTGAGATAGAGTAGCGGGTGGCGGGCGTCGAGCCAGTTGATTTTGGTGATGCTGTCGACAATGGGGCGGCCACAGCGCAGGTTGAGAGCCAGGCGAGCCTTGGCACGTATAAAGTCGATACGGGCCAAGAACCAGTAGGCGTTGACCAAGTCGTCGATGCAGGGACGCAGCTGCTCGGTGAAACGGGCAAGGATGCGGTGTATTTCGTGCTGTTCGGCAAATTCGAGCTCGCGAAGGTCGTTGTTGAGTTCCACCACCTCGGAGGGTTCGAGGTAGGCTGTGTGGCGGGTGGCGGACTCGTCGTGGATGAGACCTTTGATTTTGCGGCGGTGGGTGTCGAGCATGGGTATTACGAGGCGGCCGTTGCGGATGGTGGCCTCTGCACCCTCGGGGGCCCAGCCTTCGCGCTTGGCATGTGCCAGCGAGCGGTTGATTTGGGCATCGACTTCGTTGTGTTTGCGTGCCATCTGGCGACGGATGTCCTGCAGTTCGGGCGAGGCGTTGTCGTATATCTCGCCCTTGTCGTCTATTATTTTGGCAATGGCCTTGACCAAGAGGGGGTCGATGCTTACCCGTTGGGCCATGTCGTGGAGCAAGGGGTAGCGTATGGGGTCGTCGCGGAGCAGGAAACGCAGACAGTCGCCTATGGTGTGGAGGGAGCTTTTGAGGTTGAAGAGTGCCTCCTGCTCGATGACCGAGCCAGCCACCCTGAGGCGGACCAGTTCGTCGGTGAGGTCGAAGAAGTCTTGTGAGGGGAAGGTGTTGTCAAGCACCAGTATCTGGCGGAACTCCTCGGTCTGCTGGAGTTCGCGCACCACGTGGTCGTAGTTGTTGGAGAAGCGCAGTTCGTCCACCATCCGCACAGCAAGGGGATTGGTGCATTCGGCGGCGAGCAGCTCGCGTATTTTGGTAAAACCCAGTTTGTCTTCGGTTGTCATGGATTGGAGTTGTTAATCGAAATCAAGAAAGAAGGGCCAGTGCTGGCGGAATGTATCGAGTGCGTCGCGGTGCAGTTGGGCGGTTTGCACCATAGACTGGCATGGGGAGCAGGCGGCTATTTCCTGCCCTTTGTAGTTCACGGCGGAGCTGTAGCCGTCGTAGGGGATGCCAACCCCGTCGGTTCCCACGCGGTTGACTCCCACCACATAGCATAGATTTTCAATGGCCCTGGCGCGGAGCAGGGTGGTCCATGCCTGATGGCGTGAGGCAGGCCAGTTGGCGCAGAGGAGCAGGAGGTCGTAGTTGGGCGGATTGGCGTTGCGGAGCCACTTGGGGAAGCGGAGGTCGTAGCATACGGCGGGTTTGACGCGCCAGCCGCGCCATTCGAATATCTCGCGGCGGGTGCCGCGCGCCAGTTGGGCGGCTTCGCTGCTCATGCGGAAAGTGTGTGCCTTGTCATAGTATCCGTAGGTGCCGTCGGGGCGAACCCAGTGCAGCCTGTTCACCACCGTGCGGGGGTTGGTGGCGATGAGTACCGGCCACGTGCCCACAAACAGGGCGTTGTGGCGTTCGGCCATGCGGCGGGCAAACAGGTAGGTGTCGCCTTCGGGCGGTTCGGCAAGGGCGGCCATATTGTCGGAGAAACCCGTGCTGAATGTCTCTGGCACAATCAGGATATCGGCCTGTGTGCCCAATGGTGCAAAAGCCTCCTCAACCATGGTATGGTTGGCTGCGGGTTGTTCCCAGGCGATGTCTTGTTGAAAGAATGCTATGTTCAGCGTGTTGTTTGGCATAGTGCAGTAGATGATTGTTTTGTTCAGTCGCCACAATTGCAGGCATAGTCCCACAGTTTGCGGGTAGCGGGCAGCAGCTGTTCAATGGTCTTTTGGTCTTCGACCGTCAGCGGGCAGTCGCGCAAATCGAGCAGTAGCAGGGTGCCGTCCATCTGTTCAAATTCAGGTGGCAGGGAGCTGACCTTGGTGTCCCACAGTACCAGGTGGCTGAGATTGGGGAGCGTGGCCATAATTGGCGGCAGCGAGGCTATGGGGTTACGGCTCAGTTCCAAACGCTCAAGGTTGCGCAACAAGGCTATGCTGTCGGAGAGGGTCGATATGCGGTTGCCGCGAAGGTTGAGTTCCCTTAGGTTGGGCATGGAGTAGACCTCGGCAGGCACAGCCCGGAGACGTTTGCCCCGAAGATGGAGGATATAAACCTCGTTCGGGTCGGTGACGTCAGCCAAGGACCGGTACACCTTGTCCGGCTGGCCGAAAACCACAGCCGGGAGCAGAAGCAGCAGTATCGTCAGCAGCTTGTGCATAGAACAATTGGAGGATTAGTTAATTTGAAGGAGCAGCCGCCGGGCCGCGTCACGGTCGGCGACCAGTTGTTCCACAAGCCGCTCCACGCTGTCGAACCGGCATATGTCACGCAGCCTGGGGCCGAACTCCACAGTGAGTTTCGTGTCGTACAGGTCGCCATCAAAATCGAAGATATTCACCTCAAAGACCGGCTTGTCGAGACCAAATGTGGGCTGTGCACCGAAGTTTGCCATACCCATCAGCCCCGAGGTTCCATCCTCGAGCGTGACCCGCACGGCGTAGACACCGTCGGCAGGCCATACCTTCGACGTGTCGGCCAGCGACACATTGGCGGTGGGGAACCCCAGGGTGCGTCCCAGTTGGCGCCCGCGTTCCACGGTGCCCCACATACAGTAGGGGCGGCCAAGCATGGCTGCGGCGCGGTCGGTCTGACCCTGTTGCAAGGCTTTGCGGATGCGGGTGGAACTCACCTCCTTGCCCCCATAGTAGACGGCGGTGTCGACATGCAGCGTCACGCCCATTTCCCGTGCCACACTGGGCAACTGGCCGAAGTCGTTATGGCTACGGCTGCCAAACATATTGTCAAAGCCCAGCACCAGCGCCCGGGCATTCAGTTTCTCTACCAGCACATGGCTGAAGAACTCACAAGCCGAGAGGTGGGCCAGCCCGGGCGTAAACTCCACCTCAACCACATCATCCACCCCGCAGGCGGCCAGCAATTGGTATCGCTCATCGTTGGTGGTCACCCGGAAATGGGTAGACACGTCTGTAGCCAGCACCTGCCTGGGATGACGGTCAAAAGTCACCACCACAGGTTTCAGTCCATTGTGTTCCGCCACATCTGTCAACAGCGACAGGATATGCTGGTGCCCGATGTGCACACCGTCGAACATACCCACTGTCACGGCCGTGCCGCATGAAGGTAACTTACTAATATCTGATAGTTTATATACAGTCATTCCGTTCACAAAAGTCATGCAAAGGTACGAAGAATATTTTGAATGTATTATTGTTTCAATGTGTAAATGTATAAATTTTCAGTTCCCGTTCTTCGATGCTCCTTTACTCAAAGAGAGATAAAAGGCGTTAGTACCCCTAAAAAAGTATCCGCTTTGCATCACTCATAAGCAACAATATTAGGCTACATTGGTTCTACACCCAACTAATCGTAAAGACACCTGGATTGCCTGTTGGCGTTATTGCCACGGCGTCATTAAGCATAGCCGTGACTGAATGCGAGGTGTCGCTCTTGTGCTGTGGACACGCACCGACCGGATGCTGGGCGATGTTGAATCTACAAAACCATGAAAAACCCAAAAAAAATTATGCAATTCAATAAAAATGTGTATCTTTGCAAATCGGTTTAAACAACAATTATCACATTAACAATTTAAACAACAAACAATTATGCCTACAAGAATCAGATTGCAACGCCATGGTAAAAAGAACCAACCCTTCTACCATATCGTTGTTGCGGACGGTCGTGTACCTCGGGACGGTAAATTTATCGAGAAATTAGGCACGTATAATCCGCTCACCAACCCCGCCACCATTGAACTGAACGTGGAACGCGCTGCCCAGTGGCTTAAGAACGGAGCCCAACCCAGCGACACCGCACGCCGCATTCTTTCGTACAAAGGTGCCCTGCTGAAACACCACCTGCAAGTGGGTGTGGACAAAGGAGCCATCTCCCAGGAACAGGCCGACGTGAAATTCAACGAGTGGCTCAAGGACAAAGAGGCCAGAATTGCCAACGCCAAGAGCGAAAACGACAGCAAACTGCGCAACGTGAAGAAAGACCGTCTCGAAGCCGAGAAGAAACACAACGAGACGGTGGCAGCCGCAGTAGCAGCCAAGCGCAAAGCCGCTGCAGAAGCTGAGGCCGCTGCCAAGGCCGAAGCCGAAGCCGCCGCTTCCGAAGAGGCTCCTGCCGACGGAGACACTCCTGCCGCCGAGTAAACATGCAAAGTAAATCAAAAAGCCAAAAACCAACAGGCTAAACCCTCATTGGTTTTTGGCTTTTCTTTTTTGTCACACCATTACACAAACTAAATATACATCATGACTACCGACGAATGCTACCGCCTGGGCAACATCACCAAACCCTTTGGATACAAGGGGCAGATGGTCTTCTACCTCGACGTTGACAGCCCGCAAGACTATGCCGACCTCGACTCGGCCTTTGTAGAAACCAAGACCGGACTGGTCCCCTACTTCTTCAAAGTGGACAACATCAACGGAAACAAAGCCATCGTCACCTTTGAAGACCTTACGCCCGACGAAGCCCACGCCCTTGCCGGACACGACCTCTACCTACCCCTTGACCTGCTGCCAAAACTATCGGGGAACCAATTCTATTTCCACGAAGTGACAGGCTTCCGGGTCATCGACAGCCAACATGGCGACATAGGCACTCTCCAATCCATCATTGAATATCCTGCCCAGCCCCTCTTTCAAATCAACAAAGACGGCATAGAGATACTCATACCCGTCATCGACCCCGTAATAAAACAGGTGGACCGCGAAAACAAGACGCTCTACCTCGAAGCCCCCAACGGACTGATAGACCTATACTTGAACAGCTAATAACAACCTGTTGATAACTTTTTGTTTCCATATGCAAAAGTATATGTACCTTTGCACCGTTAAACAAGTGTGTAATTTTTAGGATATAACGACAGTCATTATGGAAAAGAAAGAACCTACACCCGAAAAAACCTGCTACTCGGCAGAAGAGCTTCAATTCTTCAAAGAGCTCATATTGAAAAAACGTGAGGAAGCCATACACAGCCTTGAACTGCTCAACGAGGCAGTTGCCGGAGGTGAAAACGACGTGACCGACACCGCCCCAACATTCAAAACCCTTGAAGAAGGCAGCAACGTACTATCTAAAGAAGAGAACTCACGCTTAGCTGCCCGCCAGCAGAAATTCATAAAAGATCTTGATGCCGCACTCATCCGCATCGAAAACAAAACCTACGGCATCTGCCGTGTTACCGGCAAACTCATCCCCAAAGAGCGCCTCATGATAGTGCCCCACGCCACTATGACCATCGAGGCCAAAATGCAGGAAAAGAAACACCGCTAACCGCACCATTGAATGTGAGAATGCGTTAATGTGACAATAACCAAATCCCACATTAACGCATTCTTACATTAACACAAATCCACAATGAAACACCGTTTCACTAACCTTATTGTGGCCATAGCAATGCTTGGAATCCTCCCAGGCTGCTCCGCTCCACAAGGAACAAAAGATGAAAAGACCATGACAAGCCAGCTAAAACCAATCGATGTCAAGGAAGAGTTTGCCAAAAATGGATTCAACTGGTTCACCGAAAACTTGATACTTTGCAGTGGCGACACCACCGAAAACAACGCCATGACCATCGGTTGGGGAGGTATTGGCAACTATCTTGGCCACGACCGCCCGACTGTGACAGTCTACGTGGCACCAGCCCGCTACACATGGCAATTTATGGAACGCCACCCACGATTTACAGTAATGCAATTTGACAACCCCGAAGTTGCCAAATACATGGGCAGCCACAGCGGACGCGATGGCGACAAAGCTCAAGCCTTGGGGCTTCACACCGCTTATACCAAGAACGGAACCCCCTACTATCTGGAAGCCAGCTCGGTTATTGAATGTGAAATCATGACCGCCTGGCACCAGACCGAAGCCGACTTCCGCAACGACACCCCCCGCATGTGGTACAACGGCTTCGAGGCCGGCATCCACACAGTATACATAGGCGAAGTAATCGGTGCCTGGCGTCGTTAATTAGGCTATGTAAACGTGCAAATTGGACAGGCGAACACATCTTCACAAAATGGAATATTATATCGTTGACGCCTTTACCGACAAACCCTTTGGGGGCAACCCTGCAGGCGTAGTGCTGCTGGACGGGGAACAATTCCCCAAAGAGGAACTCATGCAGCAAGTGGCAGCCGAACTGCGCTACTCCGAAACCGCCTTCGTGTTGCGCCACTCCGCGAACAACTACACCCTGCGTTACTTCACACCGTGCCATGAAGTCGAACTATGTGGCCACGCCACCATTGCCACATTCTTTGTACTGTACCGCGAAGGGTTGGCCCACGGCTCCTGCCAATGTCATACCCTCGCCGGGAACCTTAACGTCGTGGCCGACAGGAGCGTAATGATGCAAATGGCCACCCCCGGAATCATAGACACCATCGACCACCCCGAAGACATCTACCACGCGGTTGGACTAACCGGATACAACCCGACACTCCCCGTACAAACAGTGCGCTCGGGATTAATTGACATCATGCTTCCCCTGCCCGACGTGGCCACCCTCCAAGCGCTGCAGCCCGACATGAACGCAATCGCAGCCCTCACCAAGCAGATAGGAGCCGTAAGCATACACCCCTTTGCCACCACCCACGACGGGTACACAGCACACGTGCGCGACTTTGCACCGATCTACGGTGTCCCCGAAGAGTCAGCCACCGGCACCGCCAACGCCGCCCTGACCCACTATCTGCAACAGCACGGCATAATCACACCCACAGGCCATTTCTCCTTCCTGCAAGGCGAAGCCATGGGGCGTCCCTCAGTAGTGGCCACACAACTTGCCCCCGACGGCAGCCTCTACGTCGGCGGAACAGCCGCCATAGTGGCACACGGACAACTGCTGCCATAACATCCACCCACGCACATGTCACTTCAGAAGGCATCCCGACCAATTCAGGATGCCTTTTGTACGTTTGGGAACCAAAGGCCAAATACGTCTGACAAACCTTGCGTACCTTTGCAAAATCAAAACGACAAATGGAATGACACGAAAAGAATTGACACTATTCACACTACTGCTCATGCCGCTCTTAGGCACCGCGCAGCACGGAATGACACTGGACCAATGCCGCCAACGCGCGCTACAGACCAACACAAGCCTCAAACGCGCCGAAGCAAAAAAAGCCGAAACCCAGGCAATGGAAAAAACTGCCCTTTGGCAAATGCTGCCCAAACTGAGCGCAAACGGTGGCTACACCTGGATGGAAAAGGAGATAAACCTGCTAAGCCACGATCAGAAAAACGAACTGAACCAGATGGGTACCCACGTACAAAGCAACATCAACCAAGCCATCACCGACGAACTGAACAACCTTGGACTGAACAGTGATGTGGTAGGGCCCGCCGTCGACAACATATTGCACAACACGCGTATAGAAAACGCCCTGAACAACGCCGGCCACAGAATAACCGACGCCTTGGAACTGAACACCCACACCTTCACAATAGGAGCCGTAACCCTGTCCCAGCCCCTCTTTGCCGGAGGCAAACTGATTGCACTCTACCGTACAGCACAACTGGCCAACCAACTGGCCGGCATCGAATACGACAGCCAGCGCCAATCCACCCTCATCGCCGTAGACCAAGCCTACTGGCAAGTAGTGTCACTGCAACACAAAAAAGAAGTGGCAGAACAATACGAAACGCTGCTCCAAACACTGTACGACAACGTAACCCAAATGGTAAACGCCGAAATTGCCACCCAAGCGGACCTCACCCGCGTAAAGGTAAAACTGAACGAAGCCGAAATGAGCCTCACCAAAGCCACCGGAGGACTAATGCTTGCGCGGATGCTACTGGCCCAAAGATGCGGCATGCCGTTAGACACCACCTTCAGCGTAGCTGACCCATACATAGAGAACAACACCGACTGGACACCCAATAGCCCCAAACTTGATATGGAGCAAATCCTTAACCAACGCAACGAGATGAAAATGCTCCGCATCAGCGACAGTATCGCGCTGCAAAGTGAGCGAATAGCACGTTCCACGCTACTTCCCAACATAGGGCTAACGGGAGGTTACCTATTCTCCAATCCAAACATATTCGACGGATTCAAAAAAGAGTTTAACGGGTCGCTAATGGCGGGGATAGCAGTCAACATACCAATAGCCCATCCGGGCGGTATCTATGCCCTCAAAGCAGCCAAAGCCAAACGCCACCAAGTGGCACTACAGCGCAAAGAAGCAGAAGAAATGATTCAGCTACAGGTTAATAAACTAAACTACGAACTCACTCTGGCATACAAAAAAATGATGCAGGCCCAGAGCAATCTATCCAACGCTGAGGAAAACCTCAAACTGGCAGACGAGAGTTTCCAGTCCGGAGTATGCAGCAGCAGTGACCTCATGGCTGCTCAAACCGCTTGGCAAGCAGCTCAAAGCGAGGTAATCGATGCTCGAATAGAGATTGCCATGTGCCAGGTTTATTTGCGACAAGCAATGGGTATCAAACAATAAACCGATCATAAAACTATCAAGATGAAAGAATCCAACAAATCGTTAATTGCGGGACTTGCGGTAGTCATCGGTCTCGTGGTCATTGTGGCATTGGCCGGACTTATAGCCGTCCGTCCACAAAAGGATCTACTCATGGGCGAAGCCGACGCTTCCGAATATCGCGTAAGCAATAAAGTACCGGGGCGCATTGACACACTTTACGTCCATGAAGGCGACAAAGTGCGTTGTGGCGACACCCTGGCCCACATCAGCAGTCCCCAAATCGAAGCAAAAATGATGCAAGCCTCTGCCGTACGCTCCGCCGCAACCGCCCAAAGCCAAAAAGCCAAACACGGAGCCCGTGAGCAACAAATACAAATGGCGTACCAAGTATGGCAAAAAGCCAAGGCTGCGGCTGAAGTTTATGGCAAATCATACAATAGGGTCAAGGGACTCTATGAAAAAGGTGTAGTCTCCGCCCAAAAATTCGACGAAGTAGACGCCAAATACAAAGCAGCGCAAGCCGACTGTGCTGCAGCTGAACAGCAATACCTCATGGCTAAAGAAGGCGCACGGAGCGAGGACATCGATGCCGCTGCCGCTTTGGTGAACCAAGCGGGTGGTGCCGTGGCCGAAGTCCAGAGTTACCTCGACGATAGCTACCTCATTGCCCCATGCGACGGTGAGGTTGTAGAAATCTATGCCAAACTGGGGGACCTTGTCGGTACTGGGTCTCCTGTGGTTTCCCTGCTCGACATGAGCGACACCTGGCTCACTTTTGCTGTACGCGAGGACCTGCTTAAGGACATCCGCGTCGGCTCAACTGTCGAGGTCAACATACCCGCTTTGGGCGAACAAACCTATACCTGCAGCGTCCGAAAAGTGCAGGCCATGGCAAGCTACGCCACATGGCGAGCCACCAAAACCAACGGACAATATGATGTCAAAAGTTTCGATGTCAAGGTAGTGCCTCAACAAACCATTGATGGACTCCGCCCAGGAATGACCGCCATAATCAGCACTACCGAAAATTAACAATACTACAGCCGAAACCAGCCGCATTATGCTAAACAAAAGCAACCATCCCATAACAAGGGTCGCCCTTCGCGAAGTGAGACGTATCTCACTCCAACCACGCTATCCTATCCTACTCACTCTTGGCATACTTTTCTCCTTCATCTTCTTTGCCACCATGATGCAGGAAGGGCTTCCCCAACGCATGCCAATAGGAGTTGTCGACATGGATCACAGCTACCTTTCTCGCCGCCTATGCCACGAACTCAATGCCACACAAGGGGTACATGTAGAGGCTGTATTCGACAACCATGCCGAGGCACGCAAAGCGATGCAGAGAGGTGAGATATTCGCATTCTTCGATATCCCCCATGGAACATACAACGAACTACTTCAGTTCCATGCTCCGCACATAGGCCTTTATTCCAACAATGCGTATCTCCTTGCTGGAACTTTGAGCTACAAGCAATTGGCCACAATGGCAATGCTGGCATCGGGTGCAGTTCAGCGAGAAATACTGCGCAAAAAAGGCTACAACGAAGATCAGATCATGGGTCTTATTATGCCCGTAGAACTCGACACACACCCCATCGGAAACCCCTGGACAAACTATAGAATCTACCTCATGACCACACTCATACCAGCAATAATCGCTTTCATCTCGCAGCTGCACACCGTCTACCTTATTGGCCGTGAACGGCAGGAACACACCATACGAAACTGGATGAGAAAGGCAGGCAACAACACAGTCAAGGCCCTTATCGGGAAACTACTCCCATACACCATCCACTACTCCCTCCTTGTGCTGGTGGCAAATCTCATCATGTTCGGTTTCATGCACTTCCCCATGAATGGCCACTGGCTGCTCATCGTGCTCATAAGCCTGCTACTTATCCCCGCTGCACAGTGCACCGGAGTGTTAATTGCCGGCTGCATCAGCGACCCTCCACTGAGCATGGGCATCTGTGCCGTATACGCCGCACTGAGTTTCTCACTCAGCGGATTCTCCTTCCCTGTCGAGGCCATGCCAAGACTATTCGACAGCCTCAGCTGGCTCTATCCCATCCGCCACTACTACCTTGCATACCGCGACATCGCCATATTCGGCAACGGTTTCGAACTATGCTGGAAGCCCATAGCCAGCCTGATTATGTTCGGAATTCCTTTCCTCATCGGAGCCAAAATAATGTATCACAATCTCAGCCAAACATCGCAGTCATGACACAGATTAGCACCTCCGCATCAAAACAAACCGGTCGGAAAACCGACCGGAAAAAACTCAGCCTAAAAAAGGCCATGGCCGATATTTGGCAGGTATTCAGCGCCGAAGTGCTCCGCATAGTGCACGACCCCATGGTAAAGTTGGTATTTTTTATTGCCACCCTACTCTACCCGCTGGTGTTCTGCTCCGTCTACTACAAAGAGACTATTGTCAATCTTCCCGTCGCGGTAGTCGACGATTCCGACTGCAAAGAAAGTCACAGGTTTGTCCACAAATTGGATGCCACGCCTGAGATATCCGTAGGCTATCGCTGCAGCACAATGGCTGAAGCCGAACGCCTTATGCATGAGCACAAGATCCACGCCATTTTCTATTTTCCACGCGACGACGGCACTCGTCTGGCCACACTCCGCACTGCACGTGTGGCAGTGATGTGCGACATGAGTTCTTTCCTTTACTACAAAAACGCCCTTCTTGGCGGCAACAATGTACTGATTGACGAGATGCACACCATCGAATTGCAACGCTATGCCCTCTCAGGCATCACAGGGCAGCAAGCGTCGGACATGGTGCAGCCTGTGGCCTACGACGATGTAAAACTCTACAACCCTGGCGGTGGATTCTCTTCCTTTTTCTTGCCTGCCCTACTCATGCTCATTGTGCACCAAACTCTATTTATAGGAATCCTCATCATGTGTGGCGATGCCAACGAAAACCGACGGGCTCTACGTCTCATACCGCCTCGCCTGCGCAACCACAGCATACAACGTGTCACCATAGGCCGCGCGCTCTGCTTCGTCCTCCTCTATATCCCCATCACACTCATAGACCTGTGGCTTATCCCCCACTGTTTTGGCATGCCACAGCTCGGGTCGCTCCGACATTTACTGTTATTCCTGCTCCCATTCATTCTCTCAGTCACTTTCTTTGGTATGAGTTTTGGCAATCTGTTTGTGCGACAGAAAATGTCGGGCGTGCTTTGCTGCGTATTTTTCAGCGTGATACTGTTCTTCCTTTCCGGTATGGTATGGCCTCAATCCAACATGCCCCGGTTCTGGCTTGCTTTCAGCCACATATTTCCCTCCACCCCTGGCATACAAGGATTCGTGCGCATCAGCTCCATGGGTGCCACCTTGGCCGAAGTGCGCCACGAGTACATAACGCTTTGGATCCAGACCGTTATCTATTTCTTCACAGCCTGTGCCTCCCTACGTTTCATAAAAAAATACCGCCGGGTTGTGAATATGTCGAATTAATCGTGTATTTTTGCAGCAAAATTCCAAAGGTTGTGAGAACATGTTGATGTGTTAGTCAGATTAACCAACTCACATATTTACAAATACTAAAGCACAATGAAACCGCCGAACGGCATAAAACCACTTGCTCTGAAGGAATGGATGACAGCCATTCACCTCACCAAACCCTACCGCACCGCCCGTGCGTTGTTGATTGCCGTGGTCTCTGCCCTTATCCTCACCACAGTAATGATTCTGGGCGCCATATCCCCTACCACCCATCGCCTTGAACCCGACTTTCACGTGGTTTTCATCCTTGTAGCCAATATAGCTCTTTTTACCCCACTCTGCCTGTTCAACTTCTGGCTTATACGTCGCGGACTCAAACTATCCACCATTGTCCCGGCCGGACTGGTGGGGTCAATGGCCATTGCCACACTGTTTACCCTGCCATCATTTTGGGCCGAAACCCTCATATATGGGCAGGGACACACCTCCAACACCTTCTCCATCACCCTCATAGCCAACGCAGCCTCGGCACTCATCTCTTTCCTTGTGGCCCAACTGCTCAACGATGTCACCCGGCAGCAGCAACTGGTTCTCGAAAACGAACAGCTGCGCTCCGAAAACATTCTTACCCGTTACCAAACGCTGCAACAGCAGGTCAGTCCCCATTTCCTTTTCAATTCGCTCAACACACTCGACGGCCTCATAGGCACCGACGACAACAAGGCCCACAATTATCTCCGCTACCTCGCTGCAACCTTCCGCTACTCCATGCAGGACACCCGGGAGGTAACCCTTGGGCAGGAGCTCGACTTCACCCATTCCTATATCTACATGATGCAAATCCGCCACGGCCAAAACCTGCTCATCGAAGAACAGGTAGACCCGTCATACCGCTCGCTCCACATGCCCCCAATCAGTCTACAGCTGCTTGTCGAAAACGCCATAAAGCACAACATCGTCTCCGGGCGACACCCCCTAAAAATCACCATTGCCACCCTTCCATCCACACCAAAGTCTGCCCGGCCGGTACTTCGCGTCTCCAACGTCCTGCAGCCCAAGTCCGACAGCGAGACATCAGGCGGTGTGGGACTCAGCAATCTTTCCCTCCGCTACCAGCTCCTCTACCATGCCGATATCGAAATCAGCCGGACCGACACTCACTTTACCGTAGACCTGCCCCTGATATAGACCCACTACAATGAAGAACATTCTCATAATCGAAGACGAAATCATAGCTGCGCAGCACCTTGAGCGCATCCTTGCCCTGGCCGAACCCGGCTGCCGCATCATTGCCACCATCCAAAGCATCGAGGAGAGCATTGAATTCTTTAGGCAATTCTCAGCCCGGAGTTCTCCCGCCGGCCCCTACCCCGATCTCTGCTTTATGGACATTCACTTGGCCGACGGGCTTGCCTTTCACATATTCGACAGTGTAGAGATTGCATGCCCCATCATTTTCACCACTGCCTACGACCAGTATGCCCTGCAGGCGTTTAAGGTTAACAGCATAGACTATCTGCTCAAACCCATCGGGCTGGACGATTTGCGCCACGCGCTCGACAAGCTGGAAAGTCTCAAATCCACTCCCGACACATCGTCCTACCGTGCAGTGGCACAGTCTATGAAACAATATCAGTCGCATTTCCTCATCCCGGTGCGCGACAAACTAATACCTGTCGACACTGGTGAGATTGCATGCCTGCATATAGAGGACAAGGTTTGCCGTGCTTTTCTTGTTGACGGCAGGCAATTCACTGTCGACAAGCCCTTAGACCTGGTCATGGAGCAGCTCGACCCCTCGTTTTTTTTCCGTGCCAACAGGCAGTATGTCGTCGCCCACCGGGCCATCCGCGACATTTCGGTATGGCCTGTAGGCAAGCTGGCGCTTACGCTTGTCGTCCCCACTCCCGACCGGATTATTGTGAGCAGGGCCCGCGTACCCGAGTTCAAGTCGTGGTTTACCCAATGTCCGGCCGCTTGATTGACTGCAGTTATTCGACAGTTAGACCATGTGTCGTGGTCGAACTGACGAATAACTGTCGTTACACTTTCGGTATAGCAGCGAGCAAACGACGGGTGTAGGGGTGCCGAGGGTTGGAGAAGAGCTGGTCGGACGTACCCTGCTCCACTATGCGGCCTTGCTGCATGACGAGGATACGGTCGGAGAAGTATTTGACCACGGCCAGGTTGTGGGTGATGAAAAGGTATGTGTAGCCGAATTGTTCTTTGAGGTCGGCTAAGAGGTTGAGTACCTGTGCCTGTACCGACACGTCGAGGGCGGAGACGCTCTCGTCGCAGATGACGAGCTGTGGCTGCAGGGCAAGGGCGCGGGCTATGCACACGCGCTGCCGCTGCCCGCCGCTGAGCTGGTGGGGGTAGCGGTTGTACCTATCGGGGGGCAGCCCCACTTGCTCCATGAGTTGCCTTGCGCGACGCTGGCGCTGGGTGTCGTCGGGCAGCAGGCGGTGGCAGCGCAGGGGTTCGAGTATGGCGTCGCCCACTGTGATGCGGGGGTTGAGGGAGGAGTAGGGGTCTTGGAACACTATCTGTATTTTGCGGCGGAGGGCGGTGCGGTCGCGGGGCGAGAGGCGGTCGAGCCTTGTGCCGTCATACTCCACCGTGCCGCCGCTGAGGGGTGTAAGCTGCAGGATGGCACGCCCGAGGGTACTCTTGCCGCAGCCGCTTTCGCCTACCAGTCCCACTGTCTCGCCTTTGTAGATATCGAACGACAGACCGTCAACGGCATTGAGTACCTGCGTGGGGTGGCCGAGGATGTTTTTTTTGAGGGGATAGGTTACGGAAAGGTTGCGCACACGCAGCAGTGGTGTGGGGTCATCGCTGCGGGGTGGCTGCTCGGGAAGGGGTAAGGGGGTCGGCACGGTGCCGCTGAGGTAGTCCTGCACGGTGGGCAGGCGGCGGGGACGGCTGTCCATGGGCGGACGGCAGGCCAAGAGGCCTTGTGTGTAGGGGTGCTGCGGGTGGTGTAGCACCTGGCTGGCAGTGCCCTGCTCGACTATGGCGCCTTTGTACATTACGGCCACATGGTCGGCTATCTGGGCTATGACGCCCAAATCGTGGGTGATGAATATGATGCCCATGCGGTATTTGTCCTGGAGGGTGCGAAGCAGTTCGAGGATGGCTTTCTGGACTGTTACATCAAGCGCGGTTGTGGGTTCGTCGGCTATGAGTACGTCGGGGTGGCATATCAGTGCCATGGCAATCATGACGCGCTGCCGTTGCCCGCCGCTTAGCTCGTGGGGGTAGCTGTCGAAAATCTTGTCGGGACGGGGAAGGAGCACCTCCTCAAAGAGTTCTATTGCCCTGCGCCGTGCCTCGGCTCTGTCCACCTGTTCGTGCGCAAGGAGCATTTCCACCACTTGGGCACCGCACTTGTGCACGGGGTTGAGGCTGGTCATCGGTTCCTGGAATATCATCGACACATGCCGCCCGGGCACGATTTGCGCCACAGGCTCTGCCTGCCCACGGGGAAACAGCTTTATATTTCCCGTCACCCTGCAGGCCGGAGGTTGGGGAAGCAACCCCATTATGGCTAAAGAGCTGACCGACTTGCCACTGCCCGACTCGCCTACTATGCCCAAGGTGCTACCCCTGTCCACACGGAAACTGACGTCGGTCACGGCATTGTTCACCACGCCCTCGTGTACAAACTCCACATGGAGGTTCTCCACTTGGAGTACCTTGTCCTGCCCTTGGCCAGTGCTGCAGTCCTGCGTTGCAGTCCCGCCACCCGAAGGCAATACCTGTTTCCTATTGCTGTTCGTCATTAACAACCTATATTACAAAATGCTACCATAATACCCCACACTGCAGTAACACTCCCTGCGGATATTATTTTCAACTAAAACGCAGATTTATTCTTTTTATTTGAAATATAATGTGTAAATTTGCAAAAAATTTCAGGGTTCGCTCTTGCCGACACCGTGATACTGAGAAACAATCAACACAAAGAACAACAATAAAAACTTTGACATCATGACGAAATCAGAAGAATTCATGGAAATGGAAGCCCGTTACGGCGCTCACAACTATCATCCCCTTCCTGTAGTCCTTGCCAAGGGCGAGGGTCCCTTTGTGTGGGACTGCGAAGGCAAACGCTATTTCGACTTCCTCTCAGCCTATTCTGCCGTGAACCAGGGTCACTGCCACCCCAAGATTATCAAGGCCCTGTGCGACCAGGCTCACCAGCTGACCCTCAGCAGCCGCGCTTTCTACAACAACTGCCTGGGCGAATGGGAGAAGTACGTTACCGAGTATTTCGGCTACGAGAAGGTGCTGCCCATGAACAGCGGCGCCGAGGCCGACGAGACCGCCCTGAAGCTGGCACGCCGCTGGGGTGTGGTGAAGAAGGGCATCAAGAATGACGAGGTGATGATTGTCTGCTGCGAAGGCAACTTCCACGGCCGCACCATCACCATCATCACCATGAGCAACGACCCTGAGAGCTATGCCAACTACGGCCCCATGACCCCCGGTTTTCTCCGCATACCCTATAACGACCCCGCCGCTTTGGAGAAAGTGCTTGAAGAGCATGGCGACAAGGTGGCAGGCTTCCTTGTGGAACCCATCCAGGGCGAGGCAGGCGTATATGTCCCCGATGAGGGATACCTGAAGAAATGCTACGACATCTGCCACAAGCACAACGTCCTCTTCATGGCCGACGAGGTTCAGTGCGGCATAGCCCGTACCGGCAAGATGCTGGCCT
>Ga0310697_10002544_pt1 | contig 19206 bp, 35 predicted proteins | sample 172DNAGHGlowgp2_FD_203883 | JGI IMG/M metagenome (GOLD analysis project Ga0310697, IMG submission 203883) | Sheep rumen microbial communities from Palmerston North, Manawatu-Wanganui, New Zealand - 1728 DNA GHGlow gp2 (v2) (version 2) | ecosystem: Host-associated > Mammals > Digestive system >... | reverse complement strand
ATCATGAATCAATAACATCATCAACCATTTCTGGGGTGATGCTCAAGTCCTGGCGACCCTTCAATTCCAGAGCCTTCAACTTGTTCGCAATCTTGAGTTGCTTCGCAATCTCGGCGAAATAATGTGGAATGGATTCCATGAGTCTCTGTTCCAGTACTGTCATTTTCATTGTTCCTTTCTGCTTGTATCTCTCACTCTTCAAATATCGAATAACTTGCTGAATGCCTCAATCAAGGTTGGGGTGATGTTGGTGGAATAGTCTGGAGTTTCAATGAGGCATACGATAATGTTCACTGACCGAGTAATATGACCCATGACAACTTCAATGTGCGCTATGTATTTGCTGAAGGAGAAATCAAACATTTTTTCGTGGAACTCGTCTTTGTCCCATATCCTTACGCTCTTGCCATTTGCCAATTCCCTCATGATGAAATCTCTTGAAAGTGGGTCTCCAACCTTCATTTGGACGAAATCAAAATAGGGTTGGACGATGCCGTGCTTTCTGCATGAGTTGCACACATCCCCAATATATTCTGTCAATTCAAGGTCTGTCATCTTCTTGTTTCTCGAAGTTCTCGAAAAACTCAAAACGTCCAAATATGTAGGTGTCGAGTTTTCCAATGGCATGGATTGCCAATGGAGCGTTCTCGTCAATGACTGTCACGGCATCGTCTGCGCAGTCAATCTTGGCGTTCCTCTTTTTCAACCACAGTTTCTTCATGATGCTCTCCCCATTCCTCAGATGTCGCGGTAGTCGGGCTTGTACACCATCTTCTCGCCCCAATCCACGAAGTCGGTTGGCGCGTCAGGCGTCAGTACAAACAGCGTGGGGTAGGGTGGAGGATAGGTGGGCATGGAAATGTATCCATCAGTGAAAACTATCACGCAGTTAAATTCGTCCCCAAGTTCGCGCAGCTTCTTGAACGCGGGGCGGAAGTCGGAGCCACCGCCACCCTTGGACTCGAAGTTGGTGAAGTCCATCGGGGAGTCTGCATCGTAGTTGGTCACGTCCTGCACCTCGGCATCGCACTGAATCATGGTGATTTCATACTTGCCAAAGGACTCAACCAGAGACTTGAACTCGGCGAGGAACTTGGGAAGGTCAGACAGATACGATCCTGATGTGTCAAGGATAAGCGCGGCCTTGATCTTCTCGTCCGTGCGTCCAGGGAGATACATCCCACGCGCAAGGGCATGACGGGAACAACGCTTCCAGTTGTGTTCGCCACCAAAGCACCGAGTCACGAATTGGCTCAACGCCTCCTTCCAATTGATCTCGGGCTTGAGCATTTCCTTCACCATCTGGTCAATTCCGGCGGGAAGATGTCCCTGCTTGCGCTCAATGCTCTGGGCAACCGAGCAGACCATTTCCTTGATCTTGTCCTCGGTCTCCTTGCCGTCCTTCATTGAGGGGTTGAAGTCCTGGTCAAATCCCTTCTTGCCCCACTTGCCGTCCTTCTCCTTACCCTGGCCGGCGCTATCTCCCTCGTAGATGTGCTTGTCGAACTGGTTGCCCTTGCCAGCAGACTTGTCGTTGCCGGTGTTGCCACCCTGTTCGCCATTCTCGGAACCCTGACCATCTTCATCGCCTCCTTCGCCATTGGAGCTGGAGGACGAGGAAGAGGACGAGCCATTGCCCTTTCCACCCTGACTCTGACCATTGCCCTTCTTCTGGTTTTTCTGCTGCTTCTGCTGTTGCTGCATGAGATAGGCGTAGATGTCCTCGGCGTTCTTGCCAGCAACGATGGGGTCAGGGAAGCAACCATCCTTCAGAACTTCCATTCCCTCGTTCTGGAGCATGTGGTTGATTTCCATGTCCGTGGCAACGTTCCAAATCTGCATGTCACGCGCCTGCCTCCGCATGAAGTGCATGAAGATGTTGTGCCAGACCTCATGAGCAAGGACAAACTCGCGCTGACCCTCTGTCAGCTTGGAGTAGAACTCGCAGTCAAAGAAGATTTTCGTGCCATCCGTCGCCGCCGTGTCCATACGGCAGTCATAGGTTGGAATGATGCTGAAACGCAGAAGCATCTCCCCAATGAAGGGAGACTTTTCAAGCAACTTCCACCGGGAATATTCCAGACCCTTGCCAACGGTGACCTTGATTTCCTCAATGTCCTTCTTATTCTTCTCAGCCATGTCCATTCTCTCTCCTTGAAGGAACTCTTGGGCATCCTTCTTCTCCCTGACAACACCTACAGTATACCACAATTTGGTTCAGAACGCAAGGGGGTTGTACAACAAAAATTCCCCACTCGGAAGTGGGGAACAAGGAACAAAAGATGAACAATATCGTCTATTTTTGGCAATTACGCCTCAATGTTGGAGATGCCCACGCTGATCCAACCCTCGCGCTCGCCCTTCTTGGGAAGGTAGTTGGCGAGCTTGGCGCGGTTGATCTTCTTGCCATCCACGAACCACTCGGACTTGGCGGACACCACCTTGCCAAAGAGGTAGAACTTGCCCTTCTTGTTCGCGCTCTCCTTGAGGAACTTGAACTCGGTGGGCTTCGTCCATGCTGCGCGAACCACAGGAACCTTGCCATTTTCAACCGGCTTGGGTTCATAGGTGGCGTTGAGATCCAGCTTGAACTTCGTGCGCTTCGTCACGCCAGTGAACGGACACGCAACTCGCTTGCCATCCTTCGTGCGCTTGCCACGCGCATACTTGTTGAGGGCAGGCGTGGTCTCGGCCACGAACTCAACAATGCCGTCCTTTGCGGACTTCGCCATCTTCACGATTTCTCTCTTGGTCATTTTGTCTTCTTTCTTTGTCTTGGAAGAACTCATGGGCATCTTCCTATCCCTTGAAACACAACAACAGTATACCACATCCATCATACGTGGTAAACAGGCTCTTTCATTTTTTTTTGCCATTCAACAGCCAAGTGCAATGTTTACATCCTATAGTTTTTGTTGTATAATTGGATAGAGGATTTTTGACAATGAAGATCAGAGTTTTTTCGGACATACACATTGACGTAAACCAGAGTTTTCCCTTCACGCTGAGGGACAAGGACACCTTCACCTTGATTCCGGGAGACGTGTCCGGCAACGTGAAGGGAACTGCAAAATGGATTCAGTCAAATATCCACAATGGGATGTTCATTGTTGGCAACCACGATCCTGCATACAACGATTTGGGATGGACGATAAGGAAGCAGAAGGAATATCTGGCCGAGAAGTTTCCAATTGACTCGCCTGTGACGTTCATGGACGAGCAGGTTGGAGTCATGTCAAAACCGATTCCAGGAACCAACGTCCTTGTCATTGGATCAACCCTTTACACGAACTACCAGTACGTGAGTGAATTCCTCCAACGCGCCTTGGCTGATGGAAACGCAAGGAGAAGGGAAAATGGCGAAAAGGAAATAACCGCGCTTGAATGTAACATGGCAGCCGCTTCAAGGGGACTCAACGATTTCCGTTGGGCGCATGTTGAAGACGAGTCTGACGATAGGGGATTGAAGCAGAGGCTTCTCCGTCCAGACGATTACAAGAAGTGGTTTGAAATCACCTTTAAGAAGATTGTCCAACTTGTCCACGAAAACCAAGACAAGGACATAATCATCATGACGCACCACTGCCCTTCTCCAAAATGCATCTCCGAAAGGTATGTCAACAACAACATGAACGCCTCCTATGTCTCGGACCTTGAGCAGTTCATCGTTGACAACCCCAACATCAGGGCTTGGGTATGTGGTCATGTCCATTCAGTCACGAACACTACGGTTGGGGACAAGGGGCAGATTCTCCTGTGCAATCCCCGTGGCTACGAGCGTGACATGGAAAGCCATGACTGGAATCCAAGCACCTTCATTGACACCGACACCTGGAAGGTTGTCACTGAACCGTATGTCAACAAGAAACTTGAAGCTGCCCGCGAAAAGTTCCATGCAGACTTCATGAAATACGCGCCATTGTTCTTCTGATGAAAAAGATGCCCAGATTGTCCATCAACTCGTTGGACAACATCATAGTTCTGCGCCTGAAGAAGAAAGCCTCGCAGAGCAGGTCAAAGTACAGAATCTCGGCAATGGGCTTCGACAAACGGGGAGAGTTCGTGGCTCAGGCGTTCAACGGGCTTCCACAAGATGGTGTCATTGGACCGGGGTCAGGAAGACACGCCGAAGCAATATTGATGGCGAAATATGGAGACTTGCTTAAGACCATAGTTATATCAAGAATTGGACACAGTGGGGAATGGAGACCCATAGAACCTTGTCAGAATTGCCAGAAACTTGCCAGCAAATTGGGCGTGAAGTTGATAACGATTGACCAATGCAAAGGAGAATTAGATGATTAAGAAAAGTTGCGTACACTATCATTATGTTGGAGACTATGGGCTTGAGACCTGCCGCAAGGATGGACTTCAACACGAAAAGCTGGACTTTGATTGCAAGAAATGTCCCGATTTCAGGAACCACTATTCTGGATTGAAGAAATGCCCATTCTGTGGAGGCAAGGCTTATCTTGACTTGACCTACGATTTCATGGACGAATGGGAGGTCTTCTGCCAAAAGTGCCTTGTTTCCATGAAAAAGCGAGGAGTCAAGAAGGCTGTTGACGCTTGGAATTCTCGCAAGCCTCTTTGATTATCTCATCGCAAGTCTTGTAGGGATGCGCGAAAGGCGAAAAGTCCCCGTAGTGTATTCCAGCATTGAACCTCCACCAGTCATATCCCTCCTCGTAGGTGTCGAAGGTCATGTTCGTGAAGCATGTCCTGTTCTTGCTCATGTACTGAAAGAACCCACTTCTCAATCCTTCTTCTGCCTCAGCCATCGTGGGATATGACTTGGAAAACGTGAACTTCCATTTGCCATTCTTGAGTTGATGACCATGACGTTTTTCGCAGTTCCATGAATTCTGGATTGGAGTGCATGTTCTGAGGTTGTCGATTCGGTTGTCGAGTCTGTTTCGGTTCATGTGATCTATGACCTCGCCCCATGCAGGTATCATGTCGTTCAGATACGCAACCACTTGATGCAGTGGAACGCCAAAGCAGGACACATATCCATTCTTGTTGACATGCCATCCAGACCAGGGAAGTTTCTCCCAAGTTGAGGCATCCACAAGGAATTCCACATTATTGGTCAAAGATTTTACAACGGTAAGTTCTCCAACGATATGGAACTTGTTCTCAATTCCAGGCTCTTTAATCTATTGATAATTGTCTCCGAACCGACGAATGAAGTTGTAGGTCATACAAGAGAATTATATGGCATTTTCTCTCTCTCTCTCACGCAGTTCTCTTCCAGAAATTCACGATGAACGCAGGTGGTTGAACTGTACTTGACTTCCCATATACGTCGTCGTCCTCCACTGAAACTTTAATGTTCGTCTTGGCGGACTGCGTGTTTAACGTGCCTGTTCCGTTTGTGTTGTCGTGGCCAGTTCCCTGAACCGCAGAACCAGAAGTGAAATTCGGAAGTGAATAAGAGTGGCTATGTCCAGGATCCGTCACTTTCAATGTTGGTTTGGGCAACCCCGCCTCTATTTCCGACCCCACGTTTGAATTGTCTTCATTGGCTCCCCACAAGCATCTTCCGGCTCCAAACTTTTCCCAAGACGTTCCTTCAAACGCTTCATTTGGATCAAAAGTTGGCTCAATCGTTATGTAGACTGAACCAATTGGATATATTTGATCTATGGAAACCATTCCTGGCACCTAGTCCTTCATCACGTAGTTCTTCAACGTTTGAACATTCATTTTCCTGGGCTTTTCATTGCCAGTTACATAATAGAAATAACCATTGTCATCCAATGTTGTCTATTCTGGAAGCTGTGATACTTTTATGTTTCCCATTTTAATTACCTCTTTAACTTGTTAAACAATGTTATTCACAAGAAGCAAACTATGTTGTCGTCCTCTTCCGTGATTATTGGTTGCTCGCTGACTTCACTGTTGCTGTCGCTTTCCGTGATGAGAAAATAAATCTGTTCTTGACCTATGAATGCCTTTATGTCAGACAGTTTCACCTTGTAGGACTTGTAGTTGCCATTCCCGAGACTTTTGTTTACAATCAGCAATTCGTTGCCACTTGGATTCTGGGCAGAATACTTGAATTCAGATATTGCTTTCATGGTTCGTTTCTCCGATGTGGGTTCAATCAGCGTCAATCATCAAGGAATATGTGTTGTATGAGTCTTTATAGGTGTCAGTACCAAAACTATTTGTTATAGCTACCTAAAATACATCTCCTGGTTCTAGCAAAACCCTTGTGTTTGGATAGTCTGGGGTCCCAGAAAAACCATCACTTTCAATATGAACATACTTTCCATTGATTGTTACATATATGTCACTCGTATCGGTAGAACGATCATTGAAGTTCTTAAAACCATCTGGGAATCTCGAGCAAAACAAAATTGGACAATCAAATTTATTTTCATATGTATAAACATATCGTCCATTTACCTTATCTTGTTCCTTCAAATCCGACATCTTTCCTCTTTCAAAATATTCATCTGATTTGGTGGTGTCAATGAAAAATCTACCTCCAGATTTCAATGGTATTATTGACACATGCCCACCACCCCAATTACTGGGAATATCAATTGTGATTTTTTGTCCAGCTTTAAGGTAAAATCTAACTTTGTTTACTGCTGAATCTTTGAAGTTTATAGCATGAATGAATTTATCACCTATCTTCAAACTCCATGCTCTACTATCAGTGCCAGGTGGCCAATCAATAATGTCTCCTGCAGACCAAGATCCCCCTGTCATTGTTCCATCCGATTGCCATGTTCTCAACAAGTCTATCCATCCATTTAACACCACAAGACAATCCTTGGAAACTGTTTTTTCAAAATGTTTTACTACAAAATTAGCAAATGGTGCCCCACTTGAGGCATACATCGGCAAATCAAATAGAAGATTTCTTGAATTATCATTACAATAGGCATCAAGTTCTTCTTGGGAATTACAAGTTCCATCTCCTTCTTCAGACGTATCGTAGATTTCATATCCACCGAAGTTGGAAACGATTGTTCCACCTCCACTTTCCCTTGAACTGACATAATCCGCAAGTGCGCTCAATGTCATTTTCTTGGAGACATATCCGTTTCCATTGTTGACTGATGTCATCAGCAAGTCGTTGTCAGTAAGTTCTGACGCAAATGCCTAGTCAAGTTGTTCTATTTTCCTTGGATTGCTCATTTCAGTTGTCCTCGGTTATGCAATTTTCTTTGATTTACCAATCCATCAATAGGTGGTGAATTTTAAGATTCTGTGCTAGTGTTGGATGATGAACTCATCAAAGGGGCAATATAGGCGTAACCGTCATAAGTAAGGGTAACATAATTAGTTGTCCAAGAACCAACATGCTCATGATAGGTTTCTCCCGTGGCAATCGTAGTGGAATCTACTACTCTAATTTTTGTTCCGGCTTTGAGTAAAACACCCTTTCCACAGGTAGCACCAAAAATTGTTAATGGTGTTTTACAATTTGCAAAATCCGGCAAGTACAAATCGCCTCGTTTGATGGCAACCAGAGAATCCTCTTCCAATGTATATGTAGTGTCTGTATTTTTTGGAAATTGCACAACGAATGCCCTCTCATAGTCTGGCCACCCATATCTGTATGAATATCTATTGGTTAAATTCAAAGGAAGATCTTCCTCAATAGCACGTTTGACCTCGCCAAAAGTTGTCTTTCTTGATCTGTATCCTCCACTGGAAGTATCTTTCTCTCCAATATAGAGCAAGTCTTCGTCTTTAATCTGATCTGCTGTTGGCAACTATGAAACCTTTACATTTCCCATTTTACTTTACCTCTTTGTTTTTTTTTGTCTAATTGTATTTACAAAACGCATGTGATGTGATCATCATCTTCCGTGATGATTGGTTGTTCATTGAACTGTGGTTCTTCATCGTTTTCCGTGATGAGAAAATACTCTGTTCTTCCTGTTGTTCCAAGTATGTAGTCTCTCAATGCATCCAGTGTCATGTACCTTGAGATATAGCCTCCATTGCTCTATATCTGGTTGACAATGAGCAGTTCATTGCCTGCGAGTGAAGTCTACCTTGGAAACTGCGTTATGGATTTTCCTTGTTTCATGGTTCAAGTCCTCCATTAGCCAGCAAGAAGGGGATATGTCAACCAGGATGTATATCCATTTGAGGCAATATTTGTTTCAAAAACATCACCTGTTCGCAAGCAGACATAATGGGATGTTGCACCAGAACTGCCATTGACACCGGCATATAATATGTTTTTCCCATTTATTGTAGATGCACCATCATTTTCAGAATTTATAAGGAAACTTCCAGCAAACAACATTGGATATGGAGCAGTAACTTTAATATGATTGCTTCCATCTGCTCTTTCAATAAAGTCGTTGTCATAATTATTGGTTGACGTTCCACTTACACCAGTTCCTTTCAAGACTCCTCTTTTGAATTTTGCTGGATCGCTTGTGTCGAAGAAGTATTTCCCACCAGATGCCAATGGGATGATATAGACATACGATGGAGTTGAGGTCTAAATAACTTTTAAGGGTTGTCCAGCCTTTGCATAAAACTGAACCATCCCACTTTGTCTCAAGTAATTTATGTTGTACAATCTGATGTTATTAAGGTAGACTTCTGTTGTATCATAATAATCGTCAATCCATATTGCGCAATCCTTTCCAAGAGTCTTTTCAAATGGCACATCAACATCATAAACACCGTTTATTCCCACTTTCAATCGCCACAAATAGTTCTTACTTGAGTCTGAAACATAGGATTGAATGGTGCTGGCATCGTAAATCCCATCCCCATCTTCAGAAGTGTCAAGCATCTCATATCCACCAAAACTCGACACGACGGGTTCCATGCCGGTTTTCACATAGTCTGCTATGTCCTTGAGTGTAACCTTCTTGGACACATACATGGCTCTTGCGTCGTTCCTAACAGACGCAAACAGCAAATCGTTGTCTTGAAGAACTGTCGCTTCATCAAGTTGTTCTATTTTCTTTGGATTGCTCATTTTCTTTGTTCTCTTTCCATTAAATTGGTTTAGTCTTCGTCAGTATAGTCAAGTGGTTCGCCATCGTTGTTTCCACCACTCAATACTATGTCCCATTCTCTGTCCTCTGTTATGACATACCTTGGTTCTGGATCAGGTTCTGGCGATTGCTATATGTTCGCCCTTATTGGAATTCTCTCGTCTCCAACAACAAGATACGCAATTATTTCACCATCCGGATCAATGTTTTCAACCCGTATTTGACATTCCTTCAACCTTCTGTTTTGCGAGTTTCCAGATGTTATCCCAACAACACCTGAGTATCCAGTTGATATGTTGTTCCTTACGTCCACTCTGCCCGATGATGTAATGCTTATCAAGTCTCCAGACGTAGATTGGGTTGGAATGGAAATATCCATGATCTCGGGCTCGTCATTCCCCTTTTTCATGGTGTTGAACGTGTAGTTTTTGCCGCCAACCCTCAACGTTATGTCTCTTCCAAGCTTGTAGACGGTCTCTCCATTCTTGACCAATTCCCCTCGGGCAAGTTCCACGTCATGGTTGTTCCTGAATACCAAGGTGTATTTGACGTTTCCAATCGCGTTTACCTTCCCAGCAACGTTATCAATCAGTCTAAGTATTCCAGCCAGATCTTCAGTGACATCAACATTGTTCTTGAAGTTGCTTAACCAATTTTCGTCAAGTTGAGTCAACTAATCCGTCAGTTGTCTGATCTTCCACCAAGTTTTACCGGCCTCGAATGGATCTCCAGTCGCTCCAAGAACAGTCGCTTGACAATGCCTATGGTAGTCTACGCTCATGATGTATAACCTCTTCAATGTATGCGTATGTATTTACAAAAAAACGTCACTTGAACATGCCAACCAATTGCAGTCTGAACTTGTTTTTCCAAGGAACGCCTATCTGGTACTTCTGCATGGAGTTGAAGCATGTGTGGATTGGAAGGACTATATCGAAGCCACTTTTCGACTTGTTCAGAACCATTGGCATGGACACTATGGCATCATATGTTGGCTCTTCCTTTGACTGTATGTCTGCCTTGTCGTATCCAAACACGAATTCCCCATTTCCGTAGGTATCGAAGAACACCATGTACTCATCGTTGGCAAATTGCGTCTGAAGGTCAATCCTTTTGTGGAAAATGTTGGTTCCATATCTCAGGTTGGCGAAAGACATGCCATTCTTGAGAACAACCGAGAACAAATCGTCCTCCATGTACTTGCTGGCGAAGATTGTATGATCCGACTCGTCCCATATTGGAGATTTCTGGTAAAAATACCTGCTGTCTTGTATCTTGAAGTGTTCTGGATTCGCTTGGACATCGAACGAGTATTCCAGAGAAATCTCCATCAGGCCGTTTGATTTCATTCTTGTTCCATTTTTGTCAACGATGTCTATTGTCTTGTTCCCGAGAAGCCATCCCGTGGAAAGATTGCTGTAGTCTTTCCTCAAAAGGTTGTTCTTCACGTCTTGGATTCCAGTCGAGCCATGCTCGTCAACCATGTGCCTTGAAAGGATGTTCTGGAACACCTCCTTGACAACTTTCTCCATTCCAACAAGATCTTGGAGCAGGTACGACATTGGATTGAGCAACTTCCAACCAGTCTTGGTGAAGTCAGGAATGCCATCAACCATGACGTACATTGGAGTGGAGGTGTTGTTGTTGTTGATAGAAACCAATATGAACGCAAATTCCCTCAACCCAACGTCTGGAGAAACTTGCTTCTGCTCTTGCTTGAAGTACAGAACAATATCCCCCTTCTGGTACTGCAAATTCTAGTCCCACAGAGAAATGCTCTGTCCAATGTCAACCCCAATCTCTTCCTTCAGCTCGTTCGTCCTGTCCTCAATCCAACCGATTATCCTCTTCACCCCCTCTTCGACAAGAGGTTCGTTTGGAGACAAGAATTGTATTCCTGAATCCAGGGATTCCATTATCTCCTTTTTTCGTTCCTCTGTCATTTTTCCACCCCTCCCATTTTCTTTTTCTTTTTCTTCTTCTTCAAGTCCATGTCATCAATAATCGCCTTGACTTCATCCTCGTACTCCGTCTGGAAGCTGCCAAATCCCAGAACCTTGTTGTCGTATATGCAATAGAAGCACTGTCCGTAGTCATCGCAGAAAATTGGAACCGAAACCCCCTTGTAGTGGATTGTCTCAATGTACTCCTCATGCTCTATCTTCATTGGCTCTGGTTCAACCTTGTCATCAAAGAACTCCTGGAACTCTCCAAGTCCATTGAACAACTCACATTCGGACCAATTGCATCTGTCAGGAGAGAACTGACATGGAGTTGGAAGTTCAATTCCCGTCAAATCGTAGGAATACTTGTAATATCCAGCAAGAAGATGCAGACCATCGACGTCAACATCGTTTTCAATTCTGTATATCGTGTAGAATATATGTGGCTTTTCCATAACTTGTTATGACTCCATGGTTCAATTATATCAGTATGGAGTGTAGTCGTCAGTTCCCATTGGGTTCTCCTTCTGGAGATCTTCTTCCGTTGTCTCGCTTATTATCCCAACATCGTTCCAAGGCCGAGTCTCTAGTGGCTGATACGGCAGACCCCATTGGTTGACGTAGTTCTGACTCTGAATCAAGTCCTTCATGTGGTCTGGGGTTATCTCAACCTCTTGATCGTACAGACGATGCCTTGGATTGACATATGTAAGTCCATCGCCAGCCTCTGGAACGTATCCAAATGGCTTGTTGGGGTCTGTGACTGGTTCAAGTTCACCTGTCTCTGGGTTCCTCTGGTAGTCCAAAATCCAGTCAATCATCTCGTACTCTGGGTATGGAATCTGCCCATCGTCCAGCTTGTTCAAGTAGTTCTCTATTGACATCTGGTGCTGGTCAATCTCGGATGGAGAACCACCAAGTTTTCCGGTGGTGTTGGAGGATATGTTTCCTTCATCAGGTTCGAGATAGGGGACAGAATGGACTTCAGCGGAAATCTTGGTGATTGGGGCGATATATGGATTGATTGATGTAAGTTCAGCCTGTTCTGTTCCACCAAATATGTGCGTCTTGTAGGTGAATGTCATCTCGGCCGTGTGGATTTCATCTTGATCCTTGGAAATGTCAGGCGAGGACTCTATGCTTATGTCTGGAGACATCACAACCTATGACGAATACTTCACGTTGCTGTACTTGCTGTGCCTGTGGCTGACGAAAACATCCGTGTTGAAAAATGGCAATATCTGTCCCAACATCATGTCAATGTCGGAAAGCCATCTTGAAACAAGAACAACCTTGTACTGGAGATCTATTGGACATGGAGTGTAGAGGTTGTAGTTGATTCGTCCCTCCATCTCCTGGTTCTTGATTTCGTTGTGGAGGTTCGTTATCCTTGAAGTCGCTATCGACAATCCTGTTCTTTGCACGGTTATCAATGGCAAGGTCAGACCAGGCTTCTCAAGGTTCTTGAATATGCGAGAGCGGTCAGCAATCACAACAGGAACCGGAATTTTAGAAGCGGTTTTGTTTTCAGAGTCTTGAGATCGAGTGATGACAAAATTTCTAAACAATCCAGCAAAAAGTATATTTGCTATTCTTAATTCACTGTTCCAACAACGAATTTGCATGAATAATTACCTCTGTAGTGTTTCTATTTACCATTTATTTCGTATAATTGTAAATAGAAAGTGGATGAGTTCGGCTAAACCCATCCACAAATCATTCAAGATATTCGAGGTATCTCAAATGACTAAAGAAATTATACATTATTCAAAAGAAGAATTGAAACAAATTTCCAATTTGGAGTTGAGTTCAATAGTATCAAACATAAAAGTTTATCCAAGTAGATTAACGAAATATTTATCTAATCATTATCCCCTTGTATTAGATGAATTGATATTTAGAACGAGGTTCTTAGATGAATATTATGGTAAAAAATTTGTTCCAATAAAAGCACGATTATATTGCATCAACAATAACTTGCAATCTCAACCGGAATGCGCTCATCCAAAATGTACAAACAAAGTTCCATGGAAGCAAGGTGAAAACAAATTCAAGGCACATTGTTGTAAGAAATGCGCCGATGATGATCCTAATGTTAAAGCAAAAAGAGAACAGACAAATATAGATAACTATGGATGTAAATGCAATCTTCAATCTGAGGAATGTAAATTGAAGACACTAGAAACTTGTAGAAAAAAGTGGGGGTGCGACCACCCAATGCAATCAGAAGAAGTAAAACAAATTTATAGGCAAAATTGCCTAGAAAAACTTGGTGTCGATAATCCAATGAAATTAGATAATATTAAACAAAAAGTTGCACAGACAACATTTGAACATCATGGTGTATTTCATCCTATGCAATCTAAAGAAATAATGGATAAAATAAAAAGCACCATTATAATGAATAATGGGGGAATGGGATTTGGGTCAAAACAAATCCGTACTAAAGCTATATCGACGATGATGAAAAATATCGGTGTTCCTCATCCAATGCTCTCAGAGGAAGTTAAACTTAAATTAAAACAAACTAACATTTCAAGATTTGGTGTTGATAATCCATGGAAATCCAAGAAAATAATAGAAAAAATAACACAAACAATGCTCGAACGTTACGGGGTTGAACATTATGCTCAATCATCAGAATTTCACAAGACTTGCCATAAGCATTATACAAATCCAAAGTATCCTGATATGGAATTCGCCACATCATGGGAATTCAAAGTATATGACTTTTTGACCAAGAATGGCATCCAATTTGAATATCAGCCAACAATCTCTTTTCCATATGAGTATTTTAACAAGAAACATACATATCACCCAGACTTCAAAGTTGGAAATAGAATAATTGAAGTGAAAGGCGATCATTTCTTTAGATTCAACGAATTAACTGACAAAGAAGAGATGTATTGTCCCTATCGTTATCCGGAATAGTCAGATGAACGTTATGAGTGGCAATGTGGCAAGGAAGAAACCAAGCACCAGTGCATGATTGCCAACAATGTAATCATACTACGCAAGAAAGAGATAGACAATCTCACTACTGAATTGTTTCTATCTTAAATTTGGTAAATATATCCTAGATGAAACAAATCAAAGAAGGTATATATCATGGCAAAACTGATTTCAAAACGGCTCATAACTGAATCCGACCTGCACGATTACGATCTGGTGAAGGAGTCTGGCAAGGACGGCTCAACCATATTGAAGCTGGCTGGCCCATTCGCGGTGGTCGAGACCCTGAACAACAATCAGAGGATGTATCATCTTGAGGAAATGGTTGAGGAATGCAGGAAGTTCCAAGAGGTAATTAACAACCACAGAGCCTTGTCAGAACTTGAACACCCAGACGACATCAACATCAACCCTGACAGAGTGTGCGCAAGAATAACGAAGTTCTATCAGGATCCACATGACGAGAAGACCTTTCTTGGAGAGGCAATCATCATGCAGGGAGATCCAAAGATGGGCATCCCTGGAACACCTTGTGGAACGATAGTTGGCTCAATGCTTCAGTATGGAACGAAGATGGGCTTCTCCACAAGAGGTCTTGGCAATCCAGAAGAGGACGATGAAGGAAACACCTATGTTGGTGAATTCTAGCTGATAACAGTGGACCTTGTCACCGATCCTTCAATTGGCCGTTTCTGCGATGCAAAGCAGGAGTCAAAGACAGTGAATGGCATCTTGGAAAGCATTGAGTATCTTGTTGACTCGAACAGGCTTGTTGTTGAATCCAGGGTTGTTGACAGGTTCAAAAAGGACTTGAAAACACTGCCAAACGATTCTGCCGAGAGGTTCATGAAGATGAAGGGAGCAGTTGACAGGTTCCTGAGAAGCATCTAATGGGGGTCTGAACAATGATTGAATTGAACGTCACAAACCTCGTTGGGGGAAACATCACGATAACAACTGGGGGAAGTGAAGGTAGTTATGTGGAAAGAGAAGCCACTAGAGTTTGGTATTATGGGGATAATGATTCAACTTACACTGATTATGATATATCTGGTGAGATTAGTGGAAGTTGGAGTGATGAAGATGAAGATTATACTTTTACAGACGCAATACCAATGTTAAGTAACGCTAGAAAAATTGAGATTGGAACAAAATTGACAAGTATTGGTCATCATGCCTTTATTTATTGCACTTGGATAAATAGTATTACGATTCCATCAAGTGTTACGAACATTGGGCGGCGTGCTTTCTTTGGCTGCAGCGGCCTGACGAACGTGACGATACCCGACAGCGTGACGAGCATCGGGCCTTATGCGTTCTCCGGCTGCAGCGGGCTTACGAGCCTAATATTTCAAGGAAGGACACTTCAACAGCTTCCGGAGATTATAGATGATGAAGGAGATTAGCATTATCCTTGGGGCATTGAAGACGAAAGCATCATCCATGTTGCCTAAAACAAGAACTTCACATAAAACAACAAAGGTTGGTCTTGTCAATCAAGAACCAACCTTTTGTTTTTCAAGGATTTGAGAACTTAACTTCAACTCTGTTCTTTGTGCAATCGTATTCAACGTTCTCCCATTTGCTTGAAGGGAATTGCGTCTTCACCATGTCCTCAATCATTTCCCTGCTTGCCCCATTGTTGATGTTCTTGTACTCAATCCTAAGAATCTCGGAATCCCTGTTCCTTCCTGCTTCTCGGCAAGTCAAAATGACAAGCACCAGAACCAGGACTGAAACTGCTCCAACTGCGAATCCACCAAAGAAACATCCTTCGTCGCTCATTTCTTCTTCTTCTCACTTTCCTTCTCGTCCTCGCAACACAAGATGATTGCGTCAAATGGCAGAAACGCGGTGTCAAAAACAACCTCCAATGGAAAATCCACAATCCAGAATGGGTACACCAGTTTGGTGTAAGCATCCATGGCGTTCTCAACATCCGTCTTCGGCTCATGTCCCCACACGCCAAGGCAATTCACGCAACAATCTGAAGTTGCGTTGTATGGATAATCGTTCTCGCCACCAAAATGGTATGCACAAGACAAGCATCCAGTCATGGTCAATGACACAACAACTGCCACAATGACATTCGTCAATTTCTTTTTCAGGATTTTCATGATTCAATTATACCTTGTTCGCCCACTCTTCCCTTGTAAAAGGCTTGACTTGTACCGTATAGCCCTCTTCCAGCTTGTCATGGACAAACTGCATTGTCTGCTCAAGTCCTGTCCAGGGCATTGATTTGGCGGCTTCTCCCTTGATGTACATTACCACGAACTTCTCGTATTTTTCGTTTTCCATTTCAAGCCCTCGTGTTCCATTCCTTTGCAGCACCTTTCAACGCAAGTTCGTATGTCTCGTCCGGATATCTGTCAGTTTCTGGGTGGATATAGCATCTGTTCTCTTCCGCGCAACATATCGTCACTTCCCAATCTCCATATGCATGGGATTTCCTTATCTCTGCATCTCCACCACAAAATGGACATGGCTTCAACATGATTTCGCCATCCATTACTCTTCTTCTCCTTCTCCTTCTTTTTTCAGGATCTTCTCGTCCTTCTTCCGCTGAATCCATCCTCGTATCATGGTCCCAATCTTGAATGGATTGAACACGACACACAACGCCTTGGCAACAGATGCAATTTTCTCCCTGAACATACATGGAATATTGTACCACATCCATTCCAACAGTTGCCCCAGTCCAATAGGAAGAAGAACCAGAAGCCCCAACGGCCACAAAGCTGCCATACACCACTCGAACTCGTCCATTTTGTCGTCCAAGCTCCATATCCCAATAATCAGAGACATTATCCAGATCATGAGGGCATAACCCAGAATTATCGTCAATGCCATCATTTCTTCTCTTCTCCGTTTCCCTTCCAGATTTCGTTTGACAACTTGATTGCATAGTATAGCACTATTGGCAGCAAGGCGAAATGCCCTATTGCGAACGTCACCATCAATGGGGCAACTGAAATGGACAAAGCCATTCCAAGTCCGAGGGCGAACCACGCCAACGCCCAGAACCGAAACACTTTCGTCCGTCTTGAAATATCGTCATTTGTTGTCATTGGTTCGTTATCCATTAAATGCTCTTGCTCTCAACCAGTTTAACATAGTGGTCGATTATGCTGCTTGCATCCATCAAGTCCTTGTATATCTGGCTTATGGTGGAATACCTCAAAGCCTCGGCATATAGCCTTGCCGACAGCGCTTTCATGTCCTCAATCGTCATCATGTTTCAGTTTCCTTTCCGTAAAACACTTCATCGAACTTCTTTTTCGTCAAATGGAACCAGAACTTGTTGAAATTGTCCTTGTCCTCGCACATCAAGCCAACAACCGTTTCGTCAATCGGCCTGAAGCACAACCTCTCTCCCGAACACCAACCAATTGCATGTTCCCTCAATGCGTTGTCAAGGGACTTTTCCCCATCAACCATCCCAAGCAGACTCCCATATTCGTTGACATGGGTCTCCCTGTTGAACATGGCCGAGTTGAGTTCAGGTAGTTCCATCTTTCTTGCGTTGCCTCCATTCAACCATTGTCCTCTTTTCCTTCGCTTGATGACTTGTTGAAGGCATTTTCCTTCACATCCTGCAACATGAACCTGATGGTGGATATCCGTTCATTTATTGCAGACGAACAATATCCCCTATCCTTATGGCAGGCAACCTCAGCTTCCTTGACTGTCCTGTACACATCGCAGTTTCTGGTTCCTGGCTTCCTCAGATACTCAATGGTGTCGCAAAGCAGCTTCACAGTATCGTAATGCGCACCATGCCATGTGTCCGTGTTCTGAAAATCACGTCCAATCTTGAGGATGTGGTCAATGTCCATGTTTTTCATGTTGATGATGGACGAATCAAGGCCGGACTTCGGTTTCTCGTTTTTCTCCGCAACCAGTTCGTCCAATCGTTCAAGCTCGCGCATGGCATTTCCAATCAACCTCATGGTTTCATTTGACAAGGACACGTTCACTCCAGGAACGGCATTTGGATGCCACACGCTTTCGTTCTTGTCCATTTCCTTCGCATATCCAAGGGCATATTCCAAATAATGCCTGACAAGATTCAATGTATCGTGTGCAGATTGTTTCTGACAAGCTGGTGCGCACATATCTTACTGCTTCCTTTCAATGTTGTCCATGTTGGGATTGGCTTCGGCATTGGATTCGTCTTCTGGTTCGTACTTGCGCAACTTCTCCAACGTCACCTCAAGCAGCGTGTCGCGCTTTTCGCATAGGTCAAGGTGCTTGCGGTAAAGCCCATACAGCTCTTCGTAGAAGTGCTTCTCTCCAGTGTACCCCCACATCCATATTCCAGCGAACATCCAACCAATGCCAGAAATCCAATGGCATGCCGCAAATTCGCAACTTCCGATGAAGAACGAGCCAACAATCCCAATCCATCCAGAGTTCCAGAACGCGATGACGCGCCACATTCCTCTCTTAAACCAACCAACTTCTTTCGTTTCAGACATGATGCTTTTTCCTTTCGTGTATCACATTATACAACATTCTCACTCTTTGGTAAAGCATCCTCAATGCGCTTCTTCGCGTAGTTGAAGTATTCCTCTTCCTTTTCAATTCCAATGAACCTGCGACCAATCTGAATTGCCGCAACACCTGTTGAACCAGAACCCATGAACGGGTCAAGAACCAACGCGCCTTTGGGAGTAACCATCCTTATCAGGTACTTCATCAGTTCAAGTGGCTTCACGGTTGGATGGGGATTGTCCTTGCCCTTCTCGCTCTTGCTTGCCTTGGCGCAGTAGAAGAACCTCGCGGCTGAACCAACTGAGTTGTCAGACCCCTTGTTGGTGTATTCGGTTGGCTTTCCGTTGTTCTCAAAATGCCTTGCTCCCTTCGTGTTGTTCCACGTCCCACCTTTCACGTTGTTTGGGAACAGTTCAACAACCTCGTCGGAACCATCATGTATGATGTTCGCAGGGAAACGACCAGATGGCTGCTTGAACTCGGTGTCGCAGGTCTTTCCCTCAGCGAACATTCCAGAACCCTTTGCGTCACGGTCTTGACCATACAGACCCTTTTCCCTATGTCCATCTTTGCAGTACGCGCCACCATTGAGGTTGTCTTCTGTTGGAACACGGCACTCGTCAATGTTGATTCCACCTGTGCCATACTTCAACACCGTATCAACAACAGTCCCCTCCAATGGCTTTCTCGCCATTATCACTGGTTCATATGCTGGTTTCAGGCATGTTCCCCATCCACTCCACTTCTTCGCCTCGTCGGAAGCAGGAGCCATGTACTGATAGTCACCAGTGGTGTTGTTTGAGTTCCATCCATTCCCATCGTCAAAG